>Ga0187773_10000064_pt1 | contig 45484 bp, 71 predicted proteins | sample 0216_BV02_MP05_1_FD_133133 | JGI IMG/M metagenome (GOLD analysis project Ga0187773, IMG submission 133133) | Tropical peat soil microbial communities from peatlands in Department of Meta, Colombia - 0216_BV02_MP05_10_MG | ecosystem: Environmental > Terrestrial > Soil > Wetlands > Peat | place...
ACCGTGAGGCATAGTGGGCCGCGTCTGGCCGCGGCATCGGCATCGCGGCCGGCCGCTCAACTCGGTCGTTAGACGTCGTGCAAGGGGCCGTCTAGAATTGAGCGATGCGCTTCGAATGGGACAGCGAGAAGGCGGCGGAGAATCTCCGCAAGCACCGTGTCTCATTCGACGAGGCGGCCGCCGCGTTCTTTGACCCGTTCTCGATGACGGTCCCGGATCCAGATCACTCCGTCGGAGAGCGGCGATTCATCACCATGGGTGCCTCCTCGGGCGGTCGGCTTATCGTCGTTGCGCACACCGAGCGCGGTTCCACCCTTCGAATCATCAGTGCAAGATTGGCCAGCGCCTCAGAGCGCAAACGCTATGAAACGTAAATCGCCCGGTGCCTCGGAAATGCGTTCTGAATACGACTTCTCAAATGGCGTGCGTGGGAAATATCACAAACGCCTTGCGAGGGAGGGTTCAAACGTCGTCGTACTGGACCCGGATATCGCGAAGGCATTCCCCGACTCAGTCTCGGTTAACGAAGCATTGCGCGTGGTGCTCAAGGCCGGGCGAACGGCACGACGTCTAACAACGCGTTCGAGCGGACCGGGGAAGGTGGTGGGCCGACGCAGCGGGCCGAAGAAATGATGCGCGCTGCGTCGGCAAGTGCATCGTGGCCGGCCGCTCAACTCGGTCGTTAGATGGCAGCCAAAGAACCATCGTGGTGAGCCGGGCATCCAATCATGTACTTCGAGCTGATCGGCGAAATCACCCACATCGAGACATTCGCCTCGGGTTCTGGCATTCGAGAATTGGCGCGGTTGCGGAAACTCTATGGTCGCGGACGGTGGAGAAAGCGGAAGGGCTTCGCCCAGGTACGTCTCTCCGATGGGACAGTTTGCCGCGCCGAGGTACACTGGTATGAAGCCACCGGAATCGGTCGGCGCGAACTGAAGATCAAGCGGCTTATCGACTGAACACTATGGCCTCGCACCCCACGAAATTCGTGCTTTGCCTCAAGAACAAGGGCTACGAGGCATCTCTCGAGCCGCTGAAGATTTACCGTCTTCTCGCCGATCGCGGCGCCGAGAAGCACAAGCTCGTTCGCGTTGTCGACGAATCCGGCGAGGACTACCTATTCCCGGCGAGCTACTTCAAGCCAATTGAGCTCCCCGCGCCCATCCGCAGAGCAATACGAGCTGCCATCTAACAACGCGTTGGAGCTGACCGTGAGGCATGGTGGGCCGCGTCTGGCCGCGGCATCGGCATCGTGGCCGGCCGCTCAACTCGGTCGTTAGCCGGCGACAAATGAGCGGCGTACAATTGCTTGACGTTGTTCAATAGGGTCCATCGTGGGCGCGATCGAGAAACTGGAACTCCTCATCAAGAGCCTCTCCGCCGAGGAACTCGCGCAGTTCCGGGAGTGGTTTGCGGAGTTCGACGCCCAGCTTTGGGATCGTCAAATTGAAGCCGACGCGGCAGCGGGGAAACTTGACCGCCTCATCGAAGAATCGATGGCCGATTACAGGGCGAACAAAACCCGGCCCCTTTGAAGCACACCACGTCGGCTCGGTTTTGGGAGCTCTACGAAGGGCTGCCGAAGTCCGTTCAGGCGGTTGCCGACAAGAACTTCGAACTCCTCAAGTCCGACCCACGGCATCCGTCGCTTCACTTCAAGCGCCTTGGGAAGGTCTCGTCAGTCCGCGTGGGCGAACACCACCGCGCGCTCGGCCACGACAATCCAGGCGGGGTTCAGTGGTTCTGGATCGGCAGCCACGCTGAATATGACCGCATCGCCGGCTAACAACGCGTTGGAGCGGGCCGTGAGGCATGGTGGGCCGCGTCTAGCCGCGGCATCGGCATCGTGGTCGGCCGCTCAACTCGGTCGTTAGGCATCTCGTAAGCAGCGGCGTAAAATAGGCAGCGCCATGAATTTTGTGATCGAGTGCGAGCGCGAGGATGACGGCCGGTGGCTGGCGGAGGTGCCGCAACTGCCTGGCGTTCTTGCGTATGGCGACTCCGCAAACGACGCCATGGCCAAGGCGCAAGTCCTTGCCCTTCGAGTGCTGGCTGAACGTCTCGAAAATCACGAGACCGGACCCCAGGCCATCACCTTCAGCATTGCTGCGTAGACACAGTGGCCTTCGACCAAGGCGCGTCGCGTTTACGCGGCATTGCTGAGCGTCGGGTGGCAGCTCAAGCGTCAGACTGGGTCACATCGCACGCTTAGCCGCAATGGTTACCCGGATTTCGTCTTCGCATTTCACGACGGAGAGGAAATTGGACCAAAGATGCTGGCTCGGATCGCGAAGCACACGGGCATCACGCCAGAAGACCCGTAGGCACGAGATGCCTAACAGCGCGTTGGAGCGGACCGTGGAGCATTGTGGCCGCACCGGTCCGCGCACCAACTGCAAACGCGCGTACGGTGCGGAGAAGCAGCGTCGCGCCCCCGCTCAACTCGGTCGTTCGGCCTCGCATCGAGCCACCCCAATTTGGAGGGCGCATGTTTGACCACGTCAAGTTCGGAGTCAGTGATTACGCTGCGGGAAAGGCCTTCTTCCTGAAGGCACTCGCACCGCTCGGAGTAACAGCAGGCTCCGAAGGTGATCCGTCCTACGGTATCGAGCTTTGCGGCAAGACCAACTCCTCCTTGTGTCTGTACCAAGCCAGGGAGAAGCCAGCGCCCCTTCACATCGCGTTCGTCGCGAACACTCGCCAGCAAGTGCAGGCCTTCTATCACGCGGCCTTGGCGGCCGGTGGCAAGGACAACGGCGCCCCCGGCCTGCGTCCCCATTATCACGCGAACTACTATGCCGCCTTCGTCACCGGCCCCGATGGACACAACATCGAGGCGGTTTGCCATGCGCCCGAGGCCTAACCTCTCCATCGAGCGGACGTCTTCCGGCAAGCTTCGCTTGCCCACAGTCGCCGCTCATGTCGGTCGTTAGGGTGCACAAGAGGAAAGTGCCATGCTCACAGGTTCATGCCATTGCGGGGCGGTACAAGTGCAAGTCGCACGGAAGCCACGGCGCCTCACTAGCTGCAACTGCTCTATCTGTCGCCGCCACGCGGGCCTGTGGGGCTACTACGATCGGAGCGAGGTGAAGATCGTTGCCCGCAAGGGTGCGCTGGACCGTTACGCTTGGGGCGACAAGTACCTTTGGCTCTGCAGATGCGCCAACTGCGGTTGCGTGACGCACTGGCAACCCATCAGTCGCGGCAGGGACAAGATGGGGGTCAATTTCCGCAATTTTGACCCGTCCGTCATCGAGTCAACCCGGATTCGGAGGTTCGATGGTGCAAAGACCTGGAAATTCCTGGACTAGCGCTTCGATCCTGCACTGGCGTATGTGCGGCCTAACCAGTCGTTAGGCCGCGGCGCGCCACGCCTACCCGTTTCGGGAGGTCCGGTGACATCCGACATTCCGCTCTCCAGCTCGCTGCCTGGTACCTGGCTCCTTCAGTCTCGCATCGATGTCACCGTCTCGGGCGAGCGTCGGCCGGAACCGTCGCTCGGCGAAGATCCCATCGCGCTTCTGATATACGACCGCTCCGGTCACTTCGCTGCGCAGTTCATGAAGCGCGACCGGTCAGCTCCTCTGCCCGAAGGACCGGTCGGCGCGAGGAACAATACGCGTGCACAGGGCGGATATGACGCGTACTTTGGGACCTATACCGTGCACGACGCTGCGCACACCGTAACGCAACGCCTTATCGGCTCGCTGTCGCAAGAGAACGTTGGCTCGGTCCTCACCCGCGAAATGCACGTTCGCGGCGACGAGCTCGTCATTCAAGTTCAGACCTCGGCCCCAGACGGGACCGCTGTCACCCGCACTCTCACGTGGCAACGGGTCGGGTGAGGCGCCGCATGCCGCTCGCCTCGAACGTTAGGCCGGCATCCGGAGTCGCGATAGGAGAGTCATGAGCAAGCTATTCGTCAACATTGGGCTCAGCCTCGATGGCTACATGGCACCCGAAGGAATGACCATGGAGAATTGGGACAAGCCCGAGTACAAGAACTGGGGCGCCAAGTGGGGTGCGCTGATGCGCTGGATCTTCGACCAGCGGTACTTCCGCGAGAACCTCAAGCTCGGACCGGGGGGAGAGACCGGCCCCGTCAATGACATGCTTCGCAACACCACGGAGCGCATCGGCGCCAATATCATGGGCAAGCGGATGTTCGACCAGGGCGAGCGCGCTTGGCCCGAGGAGGCTCCGTTTCACGCACCGGTATACGTTCTTACCCACGCGAAGCGCGAACCCTGGGTCCGCCCGGGTGGGACGACCTTTTACTTCATCAATGACGGGCCGGAGCGTGCCCTCGAGCTCGCTCGAAAATCCGCGGGCAGTCGCGATATTCGCATCGCAGGTGGAGCGGATGTGATCCAGCAGTACCTGAACATGGGTATCGTGGACGAGCTTGAAATCGCCTTGGCGCCCGTGCTGTTCGGCGGTGGGCGGCGTCTCTTCGAGAACCTGCGCGAGCCCGGGCCGCAGCTTCGCATTGACAGGGTTGTCGATAGTCCAACTGCTACGCACCTGCGCTATGTGCGTCAGTGAGAGCGACCTAACTGCCGGTTGCGGCGCGTCGATCCATCGACTCGGTCGTCAGGCGTCATGCCAAAGCTGTCGCGCAAGGTGATTGGCCGAACCTTCCTGGAGGCACGGTGACTACGCCGTCTCTCGTCACCGAGTCGCTCAAGGCGCACGCGATGCGGTTCGAGATACCCCTGGCGCCAACCTACGATGACGGCGTCGGTCTCCGCGTGTCGTCGGCATTCATTGTCGTCGGGATCGCCATGCCCATTCTGCTGCGTTTCGCTTTCGATGAGGCTGGGGTGCGCGGATCGCCCGGCGCAAACCTCGGTTTCGTCGTCGCATGGCTGGCGGCCTTCTTTCTCGTGCATTGGTCGTTCGTGCGAGTGCCGGCGGCGGCTTTCGGTGTGCGTCGAATGGTCAACTGGACGCGGCGCGAACGGCTCTACTTCGTTCAAGTAGTTCCGGCCGCGGCACTGGTCTTTTCGGTGCTGTTCGGTGCTCATCTCCGTGCGTTGCTTGATCGGCACGGACTCGCGGGATTCCTCTTGTTTTCAGTCGCCTTCGGAGTCGTCTGGGGAATCGGACAGGAGCTCATCTATCGGGATTGGCTGCAGACCGAGCTCACCCGTCGATTCGGCACCGTCGCGGGACTTCTTGTCGCGAACGTGGTCTTCACCTTTGGGCCCCTGCACTTCGACTACCTCGGCGGGCCTGGCGGCGTGAACTGGGGAGGCCTCGCCGCCATATTCGGAATTGGCCTATTCTTCGGAATCGTCTACGCCCGATCGGGCAACGTGTGGATTCCGGCCGTAATGCATGGCCTCTGGCCATTGAACATGACCTGAAGCAGCCGCGACTTCTCGCCGAAAGCGGTCCGGGTCACGCAGCGCGAAGCAACGTCAAGGTCTAGCCGAACGGAGGACTCGCGTGGCGGGAGATCAACCCTCATTCGACGCAGCGAAGTACAAGAACGCGCAGCGAGAGCAATGGAACCGGGACGGCGCGGCGTGGCGACGCTGGAATCCCACTCTGGATCGTTGGTATGGCGAAGTGACCCGGCAGATGCTCGACTTGGCCCGGATTCGGCCAGGTCAGCGCGTCCTGGACATCGCCGCCGGCGCAGGCGAGCCGGCTGTCAGCGCCGCCGAACGAGTCGGCCCTGGCGGTTACGTGCTGGCGACCGACATCTCGGAAGGGATCGTCGAGCTTGCGCTCCAGGTCGCCCGCGAGCGAGGACTCGAGCAGATCGAGGCCCGCGCCATGGACGGCGAGAAATTGGATCTCCCCGACGCCTCCTTCGATGCGGTGCTGTGCCGGCTCGGCCTGATGTACATGCCGCACCCGGTGACAGCGCTACGCGAGTGGCGCCGTGTCTTGAGAGCGGGCGGTCGGGTCGCCGTGGTCGTCTTTTCCACGCCCGATCGAAACAGTTGGGGCGCGATGCCGGCTTCCATCATTCGCCGGCGCGCGCAACTCCCGCCTCCCGCTCCAGGGCAACCTGGACCGTTCAGCCTTGGCGGCCCCGGGGTGCTCGAAGAAATCTTCCGTCAAGCGGGATTCGCCGACCCCGAGATTCACGCCGTGCCGGTGCCCCATCGAATAGCGAGCGCTGCCGAGTACGTGCGGGTCGCGAGCGAAGCCTTCGGTGCGTTCAATGCGATGATGGCTCACCTGTCCCCTCGAGAACGCGAGTCCGTGTGGAACGAGGTAGAAGGCTCGATGCGTAGTTTCGAATCGCCTGGTGGGTTCGAGGTGCCGGGCGAGTGCCTTGTCGGTGCGGCCACGAAGTGATCGCACGCAGACTGCCAACCTCGGCGTGCAGGCATCGACCGTGATTCCGGCCGACGTCGAGAGATTCGTCGCTCGCAAGTTCGATGCATCGGACCAGGACGAGGCGCTTGCGCTGCTCGAGGCAGCCACGATCCACGACGGATCGAGGGCCGAGCCGCGTCTGGTGCGCTGCGCGGTCGTCGCGAGCGGCGGTTCGATCGAGCGCCTTCGAATGGAAGTCGAAACGTTGAAGCACGACTACCGAGACGTGATCGTCGAGGGCGAGTACGTTCCGAATGGGCGCCGCCTCGTCAAGGTCCGCGATCTCAATGAGCCGATCCCCGATGAAGCCTGACAACGTGTTGGAGCGGACCGTGAGGCATGGCGGGATGCGTCCGGCCACGGCATCGCCGCCAGCCGCCGAACAGGGTCGTTAGCCGGCATGGACGTGGCAGCGCTCGTTCGCTACATGGGCGTCTCGATGGCCGCCCTGCTGGTCATGTGCCTCGTGACTTCGTGGGTGACCGGGCGGTCGAGAAGCTGGGCCGTCTTCGCTATCGCCTCGTTGGTCGGGATCTTCGCTTACGGAGTGATCAGCGGCCGGCTGATTGGGGACCACCCCGGAGTGGAGCTCGCGCCGTTCTTCGCTCTGCTGGCATTGGGCACGCTGGGTCTCATCCTTGGAGTCATCTGGACGCTGGGAGCGGGAGCACTGAGGGCGATCCTGCGCAGATTCAGGAACGCTTGAAGCGGTGAGAGGAACGATGTTCGCGATCAAGGCCGAAGTCGCCGATCCCGGAGCCGAGGCTTTCGCGTTCAGCGACCAGAAGACGATGTACGGTGGCAAGCACATCGCCAAGGGTGACCTGATCTTCCTCTTCGCAAGCGAGAACGAGGGCGGCCAAGGCCTGGTCGCGAGCGGCGTGGTGACTTCAGCCGAAGCGACCCCGAGGAGGGCCGGCATCGCCCGGCAAACACCCCGCGTGAGCATCACCGTCAGGCGCACGGCGCTTGCCAGGCGTCGCCTCGGACGAAGCGAGCTCAAGCCGTTTTCCAGCTGGAACGACGGTCGGCCCGAAACCGAGCTGAACTTCAAGCTCTATCGTCAAGCGACCAACAAGATCGTGGGCATCTCGGATGAAGCCGCGGCCTTCCTCCGGGGATGCTGTTCCTGAGCATGACGGTCATGAGCAGAGCGGTGGGGGAGAGGGCATCTCGAGGAAGGAGCGTCGAAATGAGAGGCAGCTGTCACTGCGGTGCCGTTTCGTACGAGATAGACCGGCTTGACTCCTTGGGGCATTGCCATTGCATCACGTGCCGAAAGACGCATTCCGCGGCATTCGCGACGACGGGCCGCGTCGCCCGAGAGAACTTTCGGTGGCTGAGCGGGGAGGGCAAATTGACGGCCTATGAGTCCTCGCCCGGGAAGAAGCGCTTCTTCTGCTCCGTGTGCGGGTGCCACATCGTTGCGGCACGCTCGGGGTCGCCGTACGTGATCCTGCGGGCGGCACCCCTCGACGAGGACCCGGGGCTGCGGCCGCAACGGCGGATTTGGCGTTCGCACGATGCACCGTGGCTCTTCGAGGATGGCCCGATTCCCTCTTACGCCGAATTTCCGCCGGAGAGTTAGCGGGGGCGCTGAGCGGCCATGGAGTACGTGATCCTCCTCGCCGTGGCGCTCGCGGCGGGCACGCTGGGCGGAGTCGTGGGGACCGGTTCCTCCATGGTCCTCATGCCGTTCCTCGTGATCCTCTTCGGCCCGAAGCACGCCGTGCCGATCATGGCGATCGCCTCGATCATGGGCAACCTGGGCCGCGTGATCGCGTGGTGGCGGCTGGTGGACTGGCGCGCCGTGGCCGCGTATTCGGCGACCTCGATTCCGGGCGCGGCGCTCGGCGTGCACAGCCTGCTCGCGCTGCCGGCGCGAGCGGTCGACGTGGCATTGGGGCTGTTCTTCGTGTCGATGATTCCCGCGCGGCGATGGATCGCGCGGCACGAGCTGCACGTCACGCGGCTGCACCTCGCCCTGCTCGGGGGCCCGATCGGATTCCTCACCGGCATCGTCGTGTCGACGGGTCCCCTCAGCGTGCCGATCTTCCTCGCCTATGGGCTGGAGAAGGGCGCCTTCCTCTCGACCGAGGCGGCCGCTTCGCTGGTCGTCTATTGCGCGAAGGTCGTCACGTTCCGCGCGCTCGGCGCGCTCCCCGTCGAGATCGTCGCGAAGGGGCTGTTGTGCGGGTCGGCCGTGATGGCGGGCGCATTCGTCGCCCGGCACCTCGTGCTGCGCATGTCCACGGATGTGTTCAGGCGCGTCCTGGACGGCGTGATGCTGGTCTCGGGCCTGTCTCTGCTGTGGGCCGCCGCGCGCTAGGACGATCCGGGCGCCTCTGTGCCCGGAGGCGCTGCGTTCCCGCCCGGGGAGGGCTATCATCCGCGCGTTGGAGCGGCCCACCGGAGCGATCCCCATGCCGACTGCGCTCGACCTTCACGCTCTCGCCTCGGAAATGAAGGCGGCGCAGGATTCGAGGCGGGAAATCGCGCCTTTCACGACGCGCTTCCCCGGCTTCGATCTTTCGACGGCGTACGAGGTCGCGCATCTCGTCCACCTCGCGCGCCTGGCAGACGGCGCCAAGCCCGTCGGCCGGAAGATCGGCTTCACCAACCCCGACATGTGGGCCAAGTTCGGAGTCCGCGAGCCGATCTGGGCCTACATCTACGACTCGACGGTCGTCCACCTGCGCGAAACGCACACCACGTGCGACCTCAGCCGATTCGCGGACTCGAGGATCGAGCCGGAAATCGTGGTCCGGTTCGAGGAGGCTCCCGAGGCCCGGGCCGGGCTTGCCGGCATCCTGGACGCGATCGGGTGGGTGGCTCACGGGTTCGAGATCGTGCAGTCGCACTTCCCGGGCTGGAAATTCCAGGCCCCCGACACGGTCGCCGACTGGGCGCTCCACGCTACGCTCCTGATCGGGCCGCCGCAGCCCTTGCCCCGGCTCGGGGGCGACGTCATGGCCGCGCTCGAATCGTTCACGCTCGATTTGTCATGCGACGGCCGGTTGGTCGAAAGTGGGAAGGGGTCCAACGTCCTGGGCAGCCCGCTCGCTGCGATCGCCCATTTGTCGTCGGTGCTGGCAAGGCAACCCCACTACGCGCCTCTGCAAGCCGGTGAGATCGTGACGACCGGCACGATCACCACCGCGCATTCCATTCGGGCGGGCGAGACCTGGCGATCCGAGGTGCAGGGCATCGCGCTTCCCGGTCTCACGGTCGCGTTCTCCGCATGACGATGGCGCGGACGCGGCCCGGCTGCGAGGGGACAGGCGCATGAGCCTGCTTGCTCGCGTCGTGGTGGCGTCGTTCGCGGGGCTGCTCGGCCTGGCCATGATCCGGATCGGCATGTCCGCGGGAAAGGGCGTCTTCCACTACGCGTTCGGCGCATTCTGCTTCGCGATCGCGCTCGCCTGCGTCACTCGGGGACGCGTGGCCCGGTTCATCGGGAGTGCCGTGGGCGTGACCGTGGTGGGATCTTGCTTGTGGTACGTGGTGTCTGCCGCACTCGATGTCCAAGCCGGATCCGGGCGAGAAAGCGGGCCGTCGCTGATCAAAGCGCTCGCACTCATGCTGATCATCGGTCTTCCCGCCGGAATTTACGTCTACCATGCGCGCTTCGGCCTGGGGAAGACGGCATCGGCCGACAGCCCGGAGGGCGAGGAGGCGCCGCATGCATGAGCCGGTCCGACTGCCGTGAAACGGACCTGGACGATCATCGGCGTCGCCGACGTCGCACGCAGCTTCAAGTGGTACCAGTCGCTCTTCGGCCAGCCCGAAACGTTTCCCGCCCACGACTATTTCGGGCAGATCCTCGACGCGGATGGAACGGTCCTGCTCTGCCTCCACCAGTGGGGCGCCCATGAGCATCCGACCTTGACCAGCCCCGGCCGGTCGCAACCCGGCAACGGGCTGCTCCTGTTCTTTCGCGTGGACGACTTCGACGAGGCGCTCCTTCGGGCTCGCGCGCTGGTGGCCGACCTCGAAGAGGAGCCGCACGTGAACCCCAGCACCGGAACCCCGGAGTTCGCGCTCCGCGATCCCGACGGGTACTACGTCATGGTCAGTGCGCTTGCCGCGACTTAGAATTTCCACCCCTGCCCGAATCGAGTCTGCCATGAGCCGAGAGATCATTTCGACATCGAAGGCGCCCAAGCCGCCGCCGACGTACAGCCAGGCCGTCAAGGCGAACGGGCTGATCTTCGTTTCGGGAACCGGGCCCCACGACCCGGCCTCGGGCCAGATCGTCGGAACGACCGTGCAGGAACAGTGCCGCCAATGCCTCGCGAACATCTCGGCGATACTGGAGGCGGCGGGAAGCTCGATGTCGAAGGTGGTGAGCGCCACGGTGATCCTCCTCGAGGAATCCGACTTCGCCGGAATGAACGAAGAATGGGTCAGGTGGTTCCCTTCGAACCCGCCGGCCCGGCAGGGCGCCAAGCTTCCCGTGCGGATTCCCGGAATGAGGATCTCCATCGCCGCGATCGCCGAGGCCTGACGGCGTGTCGGGGCGGACAGGAGAACGGCTCGTGAATCCCGGACGCGTGAGATGAAACGTTCACGCATCGGCCTGCTTTTCCTGCTCTCGACGATCGCCGGCGGCCCGTGCCTGGCCGGAGGCACGCTCGGCACCGACGAGCTCAAGCCGCTCATGCAACAGCAGCCCGACGTCTATGAAGCGCTCTCGTCCTCGCTGCGCCTGGCGGACTCGGCCTTCGCCGAGACGCGCCTGGGGCCACGTTTCAAGCACCTGGGCGGCGCACGGGCCGGTCCCTACACGATCAAGGCGGCGCTCAAGCAGTCTCGCAAGGAAGTGGACGTCGTTCTCTGTACCAAAGTACGCTATCTCGATCGCGACGGCTCCGAGCTCCCGCAAGGGAAGGCGGAGGAAGCGGCAAGAATCGACGAGAAGCTGTCGGCGGTCATGCTCAGAGAGCCGTCCAGCTCGAGGCCGGAGTGCCCGGCGGCTTGGTAGCCGGGCGAATGGATGCAGCGTCGTTGCGATCGAGGAGGTCCGCGTTCCCGATGACACCCCCCGACACTGCCGGCATCGTGAGCGTGCGAAGCCCGTATCCGTTCGCCGAGACCGTGCGGCGCCTGCTTGCGGGATTCGCGGAGCACGGCATCAAGGTGTTCGCGACGATCGACCAGGCCGCGGAGGCCGCGGCAGCCGGGCTCGCGATGCCGCCGACCACGCTCATCGTGTTCGGCAACCCGAGGGCCGGCACGCCGCTCATGCTGGCCCGGCCGCTGAGCGGCCTCGACCTGCCCCTCAAGGCCCTGGTGACCGAGCCGGTCCCGGGCGAGGTCGCGGTGAGCTTCAACGCCGCCTCGTACGTGATCCGGCGCCACTCGCTGCCGCCCGAGCTCGTGGGCAACCTCGAGCCGCCTGAACGGCTGATCGCGAACCTGATGTCGAAATGAGCGCCGGACGCGCTTGACCCCGCCCGCCGGATCGCGCCCTCCATGGAATCCTACGAAGACACGCTCGATGCGCTGAATCGCAACCTGCCGTTGCGCGAGAAGCTCGTCCAGACGCACCGGGTCGTGCGCAAGCAGCTCCCGTTCGTCGCGCGCATCGCCATCGCGCTCTACGACCCGAAGACCGCCCTGCTCAAGACCTACCTGCACAGCAGCGGAGACGACGACCCGCTGTCCAACTACCAGACGACCCTGGGCGAGGCGCCGTCGCTCGCGAGGCTCCTCGAGGAGGGCCGGCCGCGCGTGATCAACAACATGCTCACCTTCGAGAGCGGCAAGCACGAGCACACCCGGCGCATCGGACGCCAGGGATATGCCGCCAGCTACACGATGCCGATCTTCGGCGAAGGGGCGTTCGCGGGCTTCATCTTCTTCAATTCCTACGAGCGCGACGTGTTCACGGAATCGGCGCTCAACTACCTCGACGTGTTCGGCCATCTCGTTTCGCTCATGGTGCTGAACGAGCTCACCGCGGCGCGGACGCTCGCGGCGGCGGTGAGGACCTCGTCGCATTTCACGCACGTGCGCGACCCGGAGACCGGCAGCCACGTCGATCGCATGTCGCGCTTCGCGCGGCTCATCGCCCGGGATCTCGCGCCGCGCCACGACCTCGACGACGAGTACATCGAGCACGTGTTCATGTACTCGCCGCTGCACGACATCGGCAAGATCGCGATACCGGACCGGATCCTCTTCAAGCCGGGCGAGCTCGACGCGGAGGAGAGCGAGATCATGCGCGGCCACGCCCGCAAGGGGCGCGAGATCATCGACGAGATGCTGGCCAATTTCGGCCTCGACGCCATGCAGCACGTGAACATCCTGCGCAACATCGCCGAGCACCATCACGAGGCCGTGAACGGCAAGGGCTATCCCGCGGGGCTCAAGGGCGGCGACATCCCGCTGGAGGCGCGCATCGTCGCCGTCGCCGACGTGTTCGACGCCCTCACCAGCCGGCGCCCCTACAAGGACGCGTGGACCAACGACGAGGCGTTCGCCATGCTCCAGCGCCTGGCGGGGGAGAAGCTCGACGCCGAGTGCGTGGAGGCGCTGATTCGCGGCCGCGAGGAAGTCGAGCGCATCCAGGAGAAGTTCGGCGAGGACCGGATCGGCTGAGTGGACAAAGGGGAGGACGCGTGAGGCTGGGGATCTGGATCGCCGTCGGCGTCGGGATCGGCACCGCCATCGGGGCGGCGATGGACCAGACTGCGATGGGCGTCGCCTTCGGGGCGGCGTTCGGGACGGCGCTCGGCGCGCTTCTCGGCCGCGGCGACCGGAAGTAGGCCGGGGAGCGGCATGTTCGCCGGTCACATCGGAGCGGCCCTGGCCATCGGGCGCATGGAGCGGCGGGTGAACGTGGGCGTCTTCGTGGCCTCGGCGCTCCTGCTCGACATCGGGCTCTGGCTGTTCGTTCTCCTCGGGTGGGAGTCGGTGCGCATTCCCGCCGATTTCGCGGCCACGCACCAGCCCGACTTCGTCTTTCCCTACTCGCACGGCCTGCTTGCCGCGGCAGCATGGTCCGCGGGCGCCGGAACGCTCGCGGCGTGGCGCTACGCACGCCTCGGGAAGGCGCGCTGGCGGGCGGCGGCGCTCGTCGCCACAGCGGTCTTCTCGCATTGGCTCCTCGACGCCCTGGTGCACAAGCCCGAGCTGCCGCTCGCCGGCGACGCCTCCGCGAAAGTGGGCCTTTCGCTCTGGAACGACATGCCGGCCGCCCTCGGGGTCGAGGCCGCCATCGTCGTGATCGGCCTGGGCCTCTTCCTCGCCGGCGGCCGGCTCGCGCGCGCGAAGTCCGTGGCGCTCGCCGCGTCGAGCCTCGCCCTCCTCGCGTTCACCGTGGCCGGGATGACGATCGCTCCGCCTCCCCCCTCGGGGCTCGCGATGGCCGCAAGCTCGCTCGCCACCCTGATCGCGGTTTGCGCCCTGTTCGCCTGGCTCGGAAGGCGCCGGCGAGCACCCGGGGCTCCCGTATCCGACGCGGCGTGAGGAGCTGAAAGATGTCATCCATCGAAGACCGGCTGCGCGCGATGGGGCTCGCCATCCCGGAGCCGCTGAAGATGCCTCCCGGCGTGGTGCTTCCCTTCCCGTGGGTGCGCATCGTGGGCACTCGCGCGATCGCCTCGGGCCACGGCCCCACGAACGCGGACGGCTCGCTCGCGGAGCCGCGCGGCAAGGTGGGCGACCGGGTGACGGTGGAGCAGGCCTACGCCGCGGCGCGGCTCACGGGGCTCGCGATCCTCGGCAGCCTCGGGCGCGAGCTGGGAAGCCTCGATCGCATCGTGTGCTGGACGCGGGTCTTCGGCATGGTGAACTCCGCGCCGGGCTTCAACCGGCAGCCCGCGGTCATCAACGGCTTCACCGACCTCATCGTGAGCCTCTTCGGCCCCGAGCGCGGCGCCCATGCGCGCAGCGCGGTGGGCATGGCCGAGCTTCCGTTCGACATCCCGGTCGAGATCGAATGCGAAGTCGAGATCCGGGAGCATCGGGGATTGACCGGCTCGGCCCTCGGGGGATCACGATGAGAATCGAGATCGACGACCTCACGCGGCCCCAGGTCCTCGCGCTGCTGAACGAGCACCTCTCGAACATGTACGAGCTCTCGCCGCCCGAGTCCGTCCACGCGCTGGACGTCTCGAAGCTCCGGGCGCCGGACGTCACCTTCTGGACGATCTGGGAGGACGGCGTGCTGCTCGGCTGCGGGGCGCTGAAGGAGCTGTCGCGCGGGCACGGCGAGGTGAAGTCGATGCGCACGCCGAGGGTCCTGCGCCGCCGCGGAGCCGGGCGCGCGATTCTCACCCACATCGTCGGCGTCGCGAGGGAGCGCGGCTACGGGCGCCTGAGCCTCGAGACGGGCTCGGCCGAGGCGTTCCTCCCGGCGCAGAGACTCTACGAAAGCTTCGGCTTCACGCGCTGCGGGCCGTTCGCCGGCTACCGGGAGGATCCGAACAGCGTGTTCATGCAGCTCGATCTCTGATCACGGAGGCGACCATGGCGCCCGAACCGAGAACCCCCGCGGCGGCCGCATCCCTCTCGACGACGACGCTCAGCCGCGTCCTGGGCGGCATGTCGGTCTTCACGATGCTCATGACGGTCCCGCAGGTCCTGGTCATCTGGATCGGCGGCAAGGCCGCCGGCGTTTCCATCGTGTCGTGGAGCGCCTATCTCCTTTCGGCCGTGCTCTGGTTCTGGTACGGTCTGCGCAAGGGAGACAGGAACATCTACCTGCCGTGCATCGGATGGATGCTCCTCGACGCGGCGGTGATCGTCGGCGCGGCGACCCACTGACGGCGGCCGGAGACCCTCCCATGCACGACACGGTAGCGCCCGAGGAGATCGCCCGGTGGAACCGGTGGTTCGCCGTCGAGTGCAACAACCGGGCATGGCGGCTCGCCGAGAAGGCCGATCGCACCGAGGCGGAGGACGCGGAGATGCTCCATGCCGCGCACGCGGCCGCGCTGCACTGGAGCGAGGTCGGCACCGAGTTGCACAACGCCCGCGCCCTCATGCTGCTCGGCCACGTTCACGCGCTTCTCGGATTGGGACGGACCGCGCTGCCGTACGCGAGACGCTCGTTCGATTTCGTGATGGCGAACGAGAGCGCGGCGTGGGAGATGGCATTCGCCCACGCGGTGCTGGCGAACGCGGCCCACGCGGCCGGCGACTACGGGCTGCATTCCAGGCACTATCAGATTGCCGGCGCCCTCGGGTCGGCGCTCGCGGACGACGAGGAAAGGTCGATCTTCGAGGCGACGTACAGGACAGTGCCCCGGCCGTTTGCATGACCGGGAGCGGCCTCGGCGCCGTCTCCCGAACCGTATCGCCGATCCCCATCCAGAACGAATCCCCCATGACGACCCCGACATACCCCCTTTGCATCGTCGCCGCCGAAGCGCCCCCGAGGACGAAGCCGACGGTCTATCCCGAGCCCTTCGCCTCGCGGATGGCGCTCCGGCGCAAGCACCCGCTCGGCGACCTCTTCGGCCTCGCGAACTTCGGCGTGAACCTCACGCGCATCGCGCCCGGGGGCATGTCGGCGCTGCGCCACGCCCACACGCGGCAGGACGAGTTCGTCTACATCCTCGAGGGACATCCGACGCTGCACACCGACGAGGGCCGCACGCGGCTCGCGCCGGGCATGTGCGCCGGCTTCAGGGCGGGCACGGGCAACGGCCACCGCCTGCTCAACGAGACCGCGGAGGACGTCGTCTACCTGGAAGTGGGCGACCGGACGCCGGGCGACGAAGGGACCTATCCGGACGACGACCTCAAGGCGGTCATGGTCGACGGAAAGTGGACGTTCACGCGCAAGGACGGCTCGCCGTATTGATCGCCCGGCCAGGGCCGACGCATCGGCGCGGGTCGCCCCCGGACGGATGCAAGGCGACGCCGGGCGCGGCACAATAGGCCTCTTCCCCGCCGGGATCGAAGGGACCATGGACGAAAGCCTCCGGACGCTCGAGCAGAAGGCCCTGCGCAACGTGCGGACGCTCGTCGAGACGCTCGAGCGCGAGGAGCTGCGCAAGCGCAAGCGCCAGAAGTACCTGGTGGCGGCGGGGATCCTTCCGCTCGCGCTCGTGTTCGCCGCGGTCGCGCTCCTGAAGCGCCCGGCGACGACGGGAATCACGGCGTCCCAGGCCTGCGAGCTGGACGCGTGGAGCTCGAGGGCGTCGGAGTTCCGGCGCAACCTCCAGAAGTCGGAGCCGCAGCTCTCGTCGCCCGAGATCGAAGAGCGGCTGCGGCGGGAGCGGCCGGCCCTGATGGCAGCGGCGCACGCCGACTGCGCATCGAAGGCACGTTGAGAGGGAGAGGGCGGTCGTGCTGATCCGCGGCGGCTGCCACTGCGGCAACATCTCGTTCGAGCTCGAGTGGGAACCGGATCCCGCGGAGATCCGGGCGCGCGCGTGCGGGTGCTCGTTCTGCGTGAAGCACGGGGGCCTCTGGACCTCGAACCCAGCCGGCGCGTTGCGCGTGCGGGTGAGTGAGGCCTCGCTCGTCTCGAAGTACGCGTTCGGGACCCGCACCGCCGACTTCCACCTCTGCGCCCGTTGCGGCGTCGTTCCGGTGGTGACCAGCGAGATCGACGGGAGACTGTACGCCGTGGTGAACGTGAACGCCTTCAACGGGGTGGACCCGTCCATCGTGCGCCGCGCGCCCGCCTCGTTCGAGGGCGAGGACGTGGAGGCGCGCCTCGCGCGGCGCAGGCGCAACTGGATCGCGGACGTGAGCTACGTCGAGGGGTGAAGCGCAGCGGCGCTGGCGTGCGATCATTCCGGGTCGCGCCGACGCTCGAGGCGCAGGGAGCGCCGATGCCGTGCGAGGAATGCCGCGAGCTCTCGACGCACGAGTTCCGCTCGACCGGGGACCTCGTGAACGCGCTGCGCGTGGCGGCCGAGGAGATGGACCGCGGGGTGCTTCGCCGCATCGAGGACCGCGGCGAGGGGGCACCCGAGCTCGCGGCGCTGCGCTCGGCGCTCGCGAGCGGCGCGCTTCCCGCCGCCGTGCAATACTCCTTCCGCTGCGAGGTGTGCGGCGACCGCTTCACGCTCTCGGCCGACCTCGCGAAGGGCGCCGGCCGCTGGACGCGCGAGGCCGCACGCTAGGCCCTCGGCCGCACAACCAGTCCCGCGCCCTCGGACACCCGACAGGAACCCCGCGAAGATGCTCGAGCTCAGGCCCAACTGCGAATGCTGCGACCGCGACCTTCCGCCCGGATCCGGCGAGGCGCTCATCTGCTCGTTCGAGTGCACGTTCTGCCGCGATTGCGCGGAGGGCGTCCTCGGCGGGCGCTGCCCGAACTGCGGCGGCGAGCTCGTGGCCCGTCCGCGCCGGCCCGCGGAGAAGCTCGCGAAGCATCCCGCCTCGACGCGCCGCATCTTCAAGCCCGAGGGGTGCGCGAAGGCCTCCTGAAGCCGTGCGCCTCTGGACGCTGCACCCGAGATACCTCGACGCCCGCGGCCTGGTCGCCCTGTGGCGCGAGGCGCTCCTCGGCCGCGCGGTGCTGCGCGGCGAGACCGTGGGCTACCGGCATCATCCGCAGCTCGACCGGTTCAGGGCGCAGGCGAGCCCGCGCTCCGCGATCAACGCGTACCTTCGCGCGGTGCACGCCGAAGCGGTGCGCCGCGGCTACGCGTTCGACGCCGGCAAGGTGGGCCCGGTGCGCTCGCGAGCGCGCATCCGCGCGACGTCGGGCCAGCTCGAACACGAGTGGCGCCATCTCCTCGCGAAGCTGCGCGCGCGCAGCCTCGCGGACTACGCGCGCTGGCGCGGCGTCCGCGTTCCCGAGCCCCATCCGCTGTTCCGGGTGGTCCCGGGCCCGGTGGAGCCGTGGGAGCGCCCATGACAAGCCGATGCGGCGGCGGTAGTCTTGCTCCATGGATGCCGAAGAGCCCCCGTTCGTGATCGACGGAGCGCGCGTCGTGCGCTACGCCATCGTGGACGCGAGCGGTCCCGGCGCGCGGCGCTCGGGCATCGCGGGCGACGGCGTGCCGGTGGATTTCGGCTCGGCCTCGCGCATGCTCATGGCCGAGGATCTGCTCGACGGCAGCATCGTGCTCATGCACTGCAACGCGGAGTGGATGACCGTGGTCGCGCAGCGGCATCCGGACCTCGAGTCGGCGCAGCGCTCGGCCGACGCCGCCTGCGCGGGCCTCGCGGTCGAGTGGAGGCCGTTCCGCAGCCTCACGGCCGAGGAGCGGCGCGAGCTGGAGACCACGCGATCGTTCCTGCGCGAGCTCGCGCGCGAGTACGGCGATGGCTGACGGGCAACGCACGGGCGACGCCTGGGCCGCGCGCTGGTCGGCCCGCCGCATCGCCGCGCTCGCCTACCTGGTTCCCGTGGGCACCGTCGGGTCGGTCTGGTACCTGCTCCTTTTCGTGGCGAGCGGCCCGGGCTCCGATCGCGCCGCGCTCCTTCGCGACTGGCTCACGGACGATCCGCAACGCAGCCTCTTCCGCTGGCTCGCGGCGCTTCCCGTCGCCTGCCTCGCGCTCTGCGTCGCGCACCTTTCCCCCGCGGGACGGGGACGGGCAGCGGCGGCGATCCTGTGCGGCGCGGGCATCGCGCTCGCGCTCGCCGCGTGGCGCACGCTCGACGCCTCCATCGCGGCGGTCGTGACCCTGCCGCTCCTGTTCAGCGTGCCGGCGGCGGTCGAGCCGTGGACGCGCCGCGCGGGCGCAGCGGCTTGATCGCGTTCGTGCGCGAGCGCCGCGCGGCGCTGCTCGCCGTCTTCATGGGCGCCGAGGTCGCGGTGCTCGCCTTCGTCCTCGCCGAGCACGCCTGGCCGCGCTCCGTGCCCGAGGTTTTCGGATGGACCATCTTCCTCGGCTCCTATCCGTGGTCGCTCCCGTGGCTCGCCGTGGGCCGCGACGACGTGGCCGTCACGATGGCGGTGCTCGCCGCCGCCTTCGCGCTCAACGTCGTCCTCGCGACCGCCGTTGCGTGGTACGCCTGGTCGCTGCGGCGCGGGGCCGGCCGCGGCGTCCCCGCGGCCCGATGACCTTTCCGCCTTTCGCCAGGAGAGCTTCATGAGCAGCCCCCCGATCAGCCGCTACCCCGTCCCCGAGCTCGGCTCGCTTCCCGAGGACATGCGCGCGCGCATCCTCGCCGTGCAGGAGAAGTCGGGGTTCGTGCCCAACGTCTTCCTCGCCCTCGCGCACCGGCCCGACGAGTTCCGCGCGTTCTTCGCCTATCACGACGCGCTCATGGACAAGCCCGGCGGCCTCACCAAGGCCGAGCGCGAGATGATCGTCGTGGCGACCTCGGGGGCGAACCAGTGCCTCTACTGCGTGGTCGCCCACGGGGCGATCCTGCGCGTGCGCGCGAAGAACGCCCTCATCGCCGACCAGGTCGCCACCAACTACCGCAAGGCGGACCTCGCGCCGCGGCAGAGGGCGATGCTGACTTCGCGATGAAGGTCTCGCGCGAGGCCGAATCGGTCTCCGAGGCCGACTTCGACGCCCTTCGCGCGCACGGCTTCACCGACGAGGACGCGTGGGACATCGGCGCGATCGCCGCCTTCTTCGCGCTGTCGAACCGCATGGCGAACCTCGTCTCGATGCGTCCCAACGACGAGTTCTACGCGCTGGGCCGCGGGGGGCCGAAATGACGGACCCGGCGCCATGAGCGATTCGACCGCCGCCGGGGGCGAGCGCATCGCCTTCCGGCCGTTCGCGTGGGACGACCTCATGGCGCTCTTCCTGTGGCTCGGCCGGCCGCACGTGGCGAAGTGGTACGCGCGGCCGCCGTCGTCGTACGCGGAAACGGTCGCGCGCTACGGGTCCCGCACCGAGGCGGACCAGCCCGTGCGCGCGCACGTCGTGCTGGTCGACGGCGCGCCCGTGGGCTACGCGCAGCACTACGCCGTGGACGCGTTCCCCGATTACGCCGCGCGGCTGGAAGCCGGGCCGGGGACCGCGGCGATGGACCTGCTCATCGGCGAGGAAGCCTTCCTCGGGCGCGGCATCGGCTCGCGCGCCATCCACCGCTACGCCGAGGACGTCGTTTTCGCCGATCCGGCCTTCGCCGCCTGCGTCGGCGGACCCATGGAGGGCCACGCGGCGGGCATCCGCGCGTTCGAGAAGGCGGGCTTCGCGCGCTGGAAGACGATCGATCCCGGCGACGGTCCGGCCGAATGCGTGATGCGGCGGGAGCGGGATTGATGGCGGAGCCCTTCCCGAACCTGCGCGTCGCCGAGGCGCGCGACGCGCCCGCGATCCAGGCGATCTACGCGCCCTACGTGCGCGACACGCCGATCTCCTTCGAGACGGAGGTGCCCGGCGTGGGGGAGATTCGCCGCCGCATCGCCGCGACGCTCGCGACCTTCCCCTGGCTCGTCTGGGAGGAGGGCGGCCGCGTGGCGGGCTACGCGTACGCGAGCCGGCACCGCGAGCGCCTCGCCTACCAGTGGTCGGTGGACGTCTCCGCGTACGTGCATCCGGATTTTCAGCGGCGCGGCATCGGCGGCGCGCTCTACCGCGAGCTGCTTGCGATCGTGCGGCGCCAGGGCTTCGTGAACGCCTACGCGGGCATCGCGCTGCCCAACGAGGCGAGCGTCGCGCTGCACGAGTCCGTGGGGTTCGTGCCGCTCTGCGTCTACCGCAACGTCGGGTTCAAGCTCGGGCGCTGGCGCGACGTGGGATGGTGGCACTGCGCGCTCGGCGAGCCGCCGGCCGAGCCCGCGTCCCCGCGCGCCTTCGCCGATCTCGCGCGGCCCTAGGGCGCCTTTTCGGGCTTCGGGTACTCGACGAGCTTCGCCGCCTTGCGCTCGAACGGGTCGCGCTTCGTGAGGAGCCGCTCCTGGCGCCGCGTGATGAGCGGATAGTGGCGCAGCTCCGTGAGCCGGTCGTGGGTGTCCCAGCAGGACTTGGGCGAGGTCACCCATTCGGCGGGGTCGATGCGGCGCATGTCGAAGGAGATCGAGTAGCTGCGCAGGGTCTTGTGGCCGCGCTTGTTCGAGTACTCGTGGAAGTAGGACAGGGCGAGCTCGCGCAGCGTGCGGTAGATGGGATCGCGGTAGCGCAGCGGCGCGCCGTTGGTCTTGGAGATCGCGCCCCACGCGCCGGCCCGGCGGAAGAGGGCGATCACGTGCGGGTAGTCGCTCTCGTGGCAGTCGAGGTGCATCACGAGCGGCGGCTCGCCCTGGACCCACAGCGCGCAGGCCGCCACCATCGCCCCCTCGATGCAGTGGGCGCGGCGCTGGCGCAGCACCTCGCGCACCGAGAGCACCGTCTCGCCGCCGATCTCGTGGTTGATGGGGATCGCGTTGAGGAAGGCCTGGATCCTCTCGGGCGTGCTGAGACGGCGCAGCGCCGCGTACTCGGCGCGGGTGAGACCGAGGGTGCCGGCGGTGGCGAAGCGGGTCCTGGCGTTGGGCGGCATGGCGTATCGCTTCGGAGCCTAGTCGGTGCGGGCCCCCTTCCGGGGCGTCAGTCTCCAGAATCCGCGGGAGGTTTCGGCTTCTCCCGCCCCTGCGAGGATGGTAGGAATTTCGCGCGGTGCGATCAAGACGGCACGCAGATCCGCCGCGGCCCGGCCGGCGTTTCGACCGCCAGAACCTCGATCGGCCGGCCGTAGAGGGCGGTGAGCGATTCCGAGGTCACGACGGCGAGGGCGGGGCCCGAGGCCGCCACCCTCCCCTCGCGCAGCAGCACGGCCCGGTCGGCCACGCGCAGGGCATGCTCCGGGTGGTGGGTCGAGAAGAGCACGCTCTTGCCCATGCTCCGCAGCCGCGCGATCTCCTCGACGATGAGCGCCTGGTTGCCGAAGTCGAGGTTCGCCGTGGGCTCGTCGAGCACGACCGCGCCCGCCCCCGTCGCGAGGGCCCGGGCGATGAGCGTGAGCTGGCGCTCGCCTCCGCTCACGCGATGGATCGGCCGCGCGGCGAGGCTCCCGATGCCGAGGCGCTCGAGGGCGGCCATCGCCTGGTCGCGGTCGGCGCGCGTGGGGCGGCCGAAGGGACCGCGGTGGGCGACGCGGCCCATCTCCACCATCTCGAGCACGCTGAAGTCGAAGTAGCTCTCGGCGGCCTGGGGCACGTAGGCGAGGCGCCGGGCGCGCTCGCGCGCCGGCCACCCGGCGAGTCCCCGCCCCTCGAGGCGCACCTCGCCCGCGAGCGGTGGGACGAGGCCGAGGAGCGTGCGGATGAGCGTCGTCTTGCCCGTGCCGTTCGGCCCCAGGAGGCACACGGCCTCGCCCGCGGCGAGCTCGAGGTCAACGTCGGACCCGATGGTGCGGCCGGGAAAGCCGAAGGAGAGCGCGCGGGCGGCGAGCATCACGCGGAGCGCCGGAAGCCGGCCGCGAGGAGGAGCAGGAAGGCGGGCGTGCCCACGAACGCGGTGGCGACCCCGGGCGGGATCTCGGTCGGGAAGGCGACCCGGCAGACCGTGTCCACGGCGAGCATGAAGCCCGCGCCGAGCACGAGCGAGAGCGGCAGCACGCGCGGATAGGCCGCGCCCACGAGGAGGCGCGCGGCGTGGGGGATCACGAGTCCGACCCAGCCGATGGTGCCCGCGAGCGCGACCGAGGAGGCCGTGACGAGCGTGGCGGCGACGATGATCGCGAGCCTCACGCGCCGCACGCTCACGCCGAGGGAGCCCGCCTCGTCGTCGGAGAGCGCGAGCACGTCCATGCGCCAGCGCAGCAGCGCCATGGCGAGCACGCCCGCCCCGATTCCGGGAAGCGCGGTCGCGAGGTCGCGCGGCAACGCGCCGCTGAAGCTGCCCAGCAGCCAGAAGGTGATCGCGGGCAGCTGGTTGTATGGATCGGCCATGTACTTCACGAGCGCGATGCCGGCCCCGAAGAGCGAGCCCACGACCACGCCCGTGAGCACCAGGGTGAGCAGCGGATCGCGGCCCTCGATCCACGCGCAGATCCCCACCACGAGCCCCACGGCGAGGAGCCCGCCCCCGAACGCGAGCGCCTGGATGGCCGCGATGGGGAGTCCCAGCAGGATCGCGAGGCCCGCGCCGAGCGCGCATCCGGCCGACACGCCGAGGATGTCGGGCGAGACCAGCGGGTTCTTGAAGAGGCTCTGGTACGAGGCGCCGGCCGCGGAGAGGGCCGCTCCCACGGCGAGCGCGGCGGCCACGCGCGGGCCGCGGATCTCGACGACGACCGCCTGGGCGTTGGGCGCGACTCCGCTCGCCGCGCCCGTGAGCGCCGACCAGAGCGCGCGCACCACGTCGGCGAAGGCCACCGGAAACGGCCCGACGGCGAAGCTCCACGCCGCGAGGGCGAGGAGCGCCGCCGCGCTCGCGGCGAGCGTGAGCGCGAAGCGCGCGCGCGGCACGATCATCGCGGCGCCACGCCCGGCTCGCCCAGGAGCTCGCGCACCTGCTCCGCCGTGGGCTTGCGGTGGTAGAAGAGCCCGTAGAACTCCTCGACTTCCCGCGCGAGGTCGTAGTGGAAGACCCGGGGATAGAGGATGTCGGCGAGCCACAGCAGGCCGATCAGGCGGTTGGCCCCCGGCGGATAGTCGAACCATCCGAAGGGCAGGTGCGGCGAGAGGTACACGCGGTGCCTGCGCACGGCCTCGATCGAATTCCACACCGGCAGCGTCCACACGTCGCGGTAGAACGCCGGGTCGTTCGTGACGATGACCTGCGGGTCCCAGAGCACGACCTGCTCGAGGCCCACGTTCGCGAGGCCCCCGCGCGTGCCGCCCGCGACGTTCACCGCGCCGAGAAACTCGATCATCTCCACGTTGATCGAGCCCCCGAGGCCGGTCACGAGCCCCTGCGGCCCGCGCGCGTAGTAGACCTCGGGGCGCTCCGAGGCGGGAATGGCGGCGATCCTCTCGTGCAGGTTGTCGATCAGGCGCTTGGCGTAGTCCGCGATCTCCCGCCCGCCTTCGGGCACGCCGAGCACCGTCGCCATCTTCTCGATCTGCGCGGGCGTCGCGTCGAGGTGCCCGTCGAGGAGAACGTACGGAATCCCCGTCTGCTCCTGCACGCGATCGGCGAGCGAGGCGAAGGTGCGCGCGGTCGAGCCCACGTCCACGATGACGTCCGGCTTCGCCTTGAGCACCACTTCCACGCTCGCGGTGTTCCCGCGGCCCGTGAGCCGGCCCAGCTCCGGAAGCTCGGCGTACTTGCGCGGGATCCACTGCGCCTCGTCGGCGCGGAAGGCGCGCGTCCAGCCGATGAGCTTGTCGGGCGCGAGGGCGAACACGAGCACCGACGCGGGAGGGCCGGCCGCGTAGACCCGCTCGACGCGGTCCGGCAGCTCGACTTTCCGGCCCGCGTCGTCGACGAACGTGCGCGCCGCGAGCGCCGGCGGCGCGAGGGCGCAAGCGAGCACGAGCCAGGCGAGACGGGAGGCGAGCATCGTCGACGGACGCATGATGCCCATTCTAGAGAAAAGGGGGTCGGCTTCCCTGTCGCGCCCGCCCGGAGCGTGCTAGCGGGCGATGAGGTGGACCGCGGTCGCCTTGACGCTCGCGACCGCTTCGCGGCGGTTCGCCAGGTCCAGCTCGAGGTACGACTGCTTCGACACGTAGGCGACCAGGGGAAACCCGCAGTCGAGGGCGATCTTGAACAGGAGGCCGGCGGACTCGGTCGCGACCACGCGCGCGGGGAACTGGTTGCGCACGCTGGAATCGCGCTGGGGCAGCACCGCGAGCGCGACATCCTCGGGCCGGATGCATGCCAGCACGCGCGCGCCCACGGGCGGCATCACGGCTCCCGCCGCATGCACGAATGCGCCGTTCACGGCGATGCGCGCGACCCCGTCGGTCAGCGCGACGACTTTGCCTTCGACCACGGTTTCCACCCCGACGAACGCCGCGATCTCCGCGTCGGCAGGCGTGTTGAAGATCGCGGAGGGCGTGCCGACCTGGGCGAACGATCCTTGCCGCATCACGGCGATGGTGTCGGCGAGCGCGAGCGCCTCGGCCTGGTCGTGCGTGACGTAGACGGCGGGGACGGATGCGAGGCGGAGGAACTCCTTGAGGTCGCGGCGCAGCTGGTCGCGGCTGCGCGCGTCGAGCGCGGCGAGCGGCTCGTCGAAGAGGAACAGCCGCGACGAGGCGGCGAGCGCCCGGGCGAGCGCGACGCGCTGCTTCTCGCCTCCGCTGAGGTGCTTCGGCTTCCGGTCGGCGAGGTGCCGCACGCCCAGCCGCTCGAGCAGCGCCTCGACCGGCTCCGCGTCGGTGCCCGACGGGGCGAAGCGCCGCCCGAAGGCGACGTTCTGCGCGACCGTGAGGTGCGGGAACAACGCGTAGTCCTGGAACATGAAGCCGATGCGCCGCGCTTCCGGAGGCGCCGCCGTCACGTCCTCGCCATCGATCCGGATGCGGCCGCGATCGGGGCGGTTGAAGCCCGCGATCGTCTCGAGCAGCACCGTCTTCCCCGCGCCGCTGTGCCCGAGAATCACGAGGATCTCGTCGGCCCCGACCGTGAACGAGATGTCGCGCAGCGCGAAAGCGCCGACCCGCAGCGAGAGGTTCTCGACCGTCATCCCGGGAGCCGTCATCGGGCGGGCATGGACTCCGGCTCCCGCCGCTCGCGGAAGAGATACCGCGACGCGATGAAGAGCGACAGCGTGATCGCGAGGTAAAGCGCCGACATGGCCGAGGAGTCGCCGAGACCCGACTGCAGGAACAGGTCGTAGATCTTCACCGGCGCGGTCATCGGGTAATAGGTGAGCACGATCACGGCGCCGAACTCGCTCACCGAGCGGGCGAAGGTGAGCGCGAGGCCGGTGAGGATGCCGCGCGCGCCGAGCGGGAGCGTGACACGGAAGAACACCGCCCAGCGTCCCGCGCCCAGCGTGCGCGCGACTTTTTCGAGCCGCTCATCGACGCCCTCCAGGCCGACGCGCGCCGCGTTGACGGCGTAGGGCACGCTCACGTACAGCATGGCGATGACGACCCCCGCGGCGGTGCCCCAGAACTTGAGCCCCGTCCACTGTTCCAGCGGGGCGCCGACGATGCCGGTGCGCCCGAAGACGAACAGGAGCGCGATGCCCACGACCGTATGGGGCACGGCGAGCGGCAGGTCCACGATCGCCTCGACCACGGGCTTCCCGGGGAACGACGTGCGGGCGAGCAGGTATGCGAGCGGGACGCCGAGCAGCGCCGCGCAGGCGGTGGTCGCGAGCGCCGCCCCGAGGCTCAGCAGGATCGCGCTGCGCACCTCGGCCATGGCGGCCACGCGCGCGAGGCTCGCTTCGCTCTGCGCCCCGTAGAGGTTCGCGAGCGGGAGCACGATGAACGCGAGGAGCAGGCCGGCTGCGAATGCGAACGCGAGCGTGAGGCCGCGCGGATGATGCGCGGCCCGCGGAGCCGCGGAGGCGCGCGCGCTCAAGGCGACTTCGGCCAGGCGCTCACCATCGGGCGCAACTCGGCGGGCACCTTCGCGACGTCGCTCGCCAGCGCTTGCGCGGGCGCGCCGAAGCCGCTCGCCGCCATGACCTTCCGCCCGTCCGGACCGAGCAGGAATTGCACCCACTTGAGCGCCCATTCACGGTTCGGCGCGTCGAAGGGGATCGTCACTGCGTACACGATCGGCTTGCCGGTGAGCTCGCCGTTCGCGGTGTGCGCGACACCCTGCGCGTAGAACCCCGAGTGCTTCGCGTCGCTGAGGTCGATCTCGGGCGGCAGCTCGAGATACTTGAACTTGTGCTGGCGCGCGTCGGAGCGGTAGATCGCGAGGTAGTCGATCTGGCCGGATTCGAGCGCGGCGATGAGCTCCGTCTCGGTGTCGCGCATGTTGGTCTTCGGCGCGTTCGCCAGGATCTTCTCCGCGAGCCCGGGCCGATGGTAGTAACGCTCGGCGAGCTCCAGCGTCTGCACCGTCTGGTAGCCCGAGGGGTCCGTGTCGGGGTTCGAGCGCCCGATCTGCACCCCCGGCTGCGCCAGAAGCTCGTACCAGTTGTGCGAGCCGATGCGGTCGGCGAAACGGCTGTGGCCGGTATAGACGAACGTCACGGCATTGGTGGCGAATCCGGCGTACCAATCGGCGTATGCCTTCCCGCCCTGCCCGGCGAAGAAATACTTGGGAATGACGCTGTAGTCGGCCACGGCGACCACGTCGGCCTGGCGGTGCAATTCGGTGACCTGCTTGACCATCTTCACGCTGCCGCCGAATTGGGCCTCGATCTTGACCTCCGGATGCGCGCGCATGAAGGCGTCGTCGATCTGGCGGAACGGCGCGGCCAGCGTCCCGGCGGCGAAGATCGTGAGCGTCACGGTCGGCGCTCCGGCCGCTTGCTGCGCGCCGGCGGTGAGCAGCGCGAGCGCAGAGGACGCCAGGATGCGGTGGCAGGCGTGCGCGTACCGGGTCATCGTTCCCTCCATCAGGGTGTTCGGGGGGGCGGTGGCGCGGAGGTTGCACCGGCCACGCATTCGGAGTTTGCAAGAATATCGGCGGCTAGGAATTTTTGCAATTCTGGGAAAATCTGCAAGCAGATGCCCGGCCGTACAATGCGGCATGGCCCGGAACGACGCCCCGCTGCTCAACGTGCACGAGCTCGCGCAGTGGCTTCGTCTCAAGGAGCGCAAGGTCTACGACCTGGTCGCGCGCGGCGCGATCCCCCACACCCGGGCGGGCGCCAAGATCCTCTTCGCCCCGCCGGAAGTCGAGCGCTGGCTCGCCGCGCGCGCGGCGGGGCCGGGCGCGCGCCCCGTCGCCCCGGCGACCGTGGCCGGCAGCCACGATCCGCTGCTCGAATGGGCGGTGCGGGAGTCGCGCTGCGGGCTCGCGCTCCTCACCCAGGGCAGCCGCGACGGGCTCGAGCGGCTCGCCGCCGGGGAGGCGTGCGCGGCGCTGCTGCACCTGCCCCACGCCGACCTCGCGGACTTCAACCGGGAGGCGGCCGAGGCGCAGCTGCGCGGGCGCGACGTGGCGCTGGTGGAATGGGCGCGGCGCGAGCAGGGGCTGCTCGTGGCGCGCGGCAACCCGAAGCGGCTGCACTCCGTGGCGCAGCTCGCGCGGCGCGGCGTGCGCACGATCCTTCGCCAGGAAGGCAGCGGAAGCCGGGAGCTGCTCGAGCGGTTGCTCGCGCGCGAGGGGCTGGGTCCCGGGGCGCTGCACCCCATCGCCGGGACCGCGCCCACCGAGAACGACCTCGCCTCGGCGGTCGCCTCGGGCGCGGCCGACGCCGGCCTCGGCGCGCGCGCCGCCGCCCGCCTCCTCGGCCTCGACTTCGTCCCCCTCGCGGTCGAGCGCCTCGACCTCGCGGTCTCCCGCGCGCGCTGGTTCGACCCGCCGCTGCAGGCGCTATGGAGCTTCGCACGATCGCGCCGCTTCGCCTCGCATGCGCAGGAGCTCACCGGCTACGACCTCGCGCACGCGGGCGAGGTCGCCTGGAACGATCACGCGTAGCCCACGCTGCGGCGGTCGATCGCGATCGCCTTCACCAGCGCGAAGAGGCGCAGGCCCGGGACGATCCGCAGGCGGTCGAGCGATTCGTGCGTGATGCGCGCGACGAGGGGCGTGGCGCCGACGCGCAGGACCACGTCCACGATCGCGCCGAACTCGGCTCCCACCGATTCGACCGTGGCCTCGAGCACGTTCTGGAAGCTCGAGGCGCGCGGCCGCTCGAGCGCCAGCGCCACGTCGCGCGAACGAATGCGGGCGCGCACGGGCTCGCCGGGCAGCGCATCCAGGTTCGCGACCACCAGCTCGCCGCCGTCGAAGGCGAGGGTCGCGAGGCCGTAGCGCTCGTCCTGCCGCGCGACGCGCGCCTCGATCACGGCGCCGGCCTCGAACCGCCCGGTGTAGGGCTTGAGGTCCGCGCGCGAGAGCACCTCCGCGACCTCGCCTTCGGCGATGGTGCGTCCGTCCGAGACCAGCACGAGGTGGTCCGCGAGCCGCGTGACCTCCTCGATCGCGTGGCTCACGTAGACGATCGGCAGCCGCAGCTCGTCGCGCAGCAGCTCCACGTAGGCGAGGATCTCCGCCTTGCGGGGCGCGTCGAGCGAGGCGAGCGGCTCGTCCATGAGCAGCAGCCGCGGACTCGCGAGGAGCGCCCGCCCGATCGCCGCGCGCTGGCGCTCGCCGCCGGAAAGGCTCGTTGGACGACGGTCGAGGAGCCGCCCGAGGTCGAGGAGCTCGATCACGCGCTCACGCGCCACGAAGCGCTCCGATGGGGGAGTGAGGCGCTCGCCGTACGCGAGGTTCGCCGCCACGCTCATGTGCGGGAAGAGGAGAGCGTCCTGGAACACGTAGCCCACGCGGCGCGATTCGGGCGGGAGGTCGATGCCCTTCGCCGAATCGAAGAGCGTCCGCTCGCCCACGGCGATGCGGCCGCGCCCGGGACGCACGATGCCGGCGATCGCGTTCACGATGGTGCTCTTGCCCGATCCCGAGCGCCCGAAGAGCGCGACGATCGGCGCGCCGCTCGAGAACTTCGCCTCGAGGCGGAAGGCGCCGCGGCGCACGGCGACGTCGACCTCAAGCATCGTGGGCGGCGGGGCCCGCGCGGCGCCGGCGCACGAGCGTCTCGGATAGCGCGAGCGCCGCGAGCGACAGCGCCACCGAGAGCACGGAAAGGCGCAGCGCCTGCAGGTCCTCGCCCGGCGACTGCGTGTAGGTGTAGATCGCGAGCGGCAGCGTGCGGGTCTCGCCGGGAATGTTGGAGACGAACGTGATGGTCGCGCCGAATTCGCCGAGCGCGCGCGCGAAGCCGAGGAGCGCCCCGGTGACGAGCCCCGGCCAGGCGAGCGGGAGCGTCACGGTGAAGAACACGCGCGCGCGGCCCGCGCCGAGCGTGCGCGCGGCGAGCTCGAGGCGCGCGTCGACCGCGTCGATGGCGAGCCGGATCGCGCGAACCATGAGCGGGAAGCCCATGACCGCCGCGGCGAGCGCAGCGCCCGTCCAGCGGAAGGCGAAGACGATGCCGAGCGGGGCGAGCAGGCCCCCGAGCGGACCGTGGCGGCCGAGGAGCACGAGCAGCGCGAATCCCACGACGACCGGCGGAAGCACGAGCGGGAGGTGGACGAGCGCGTCGAACAGGACCTTGCCGGGGAAGCGCTTGCGCGCGAGCACGAAAGCGGTCGCCACCGCGACCGGGAGGCTCCAGGCCATGCCCCAGAAGGCGACCTTGAGGCTGAGGAGGACGATCTCGAGCTCTTCGCGGGTCGGCATCGGCTCAGGGGATCACGTGGAAGCCGTGGCGCTCCCAGATGGCGCGCGCCTCGGGCGAGGAGAGCGCCTTCGCAAGGCCGTTCGCGGCGGCGCCGGCGCCCTTCAGCTCCACCATGGGGTAGACGATGGGCGGGTGGCTGCCTTCGGGAAACGCGGCCACCACGCGCACGCCCTTGTCGGCCATCGCGTCGGTGCGGTAGACGATGCCGAGCGGCGCCTCGCCGCGGGAGACGAGGACGAGAGCCGCGCGCACGTTCTCCGCGGGCGCGAGGTACGGCTCGACGCCCTTCCAGGCGCCCAGCGACTCGAGCGCGGCCTTCGCGTACTTGCCTGCGGGCACCGCGGCCGGGTCGGCGAGCGCGAGCCGCCCGCCGCCGAGCGCCGCGGCGAGGTCGAATCCCGGCGCGATCTTCACCGACGCCGTCGAGCCCGCGGGGGCGACGAGGACGAGGTCGTTGCCGAGGAGGTTGCGGCGCGTCCCCGGCACCACGAGGCCGCGCTTCTCCACGTAGTCGACCCAGTCGAGGTCCGCGCCGATGAAGAGCGCGGCGGGCGCCCCCGCCTCGATCTGGCGGGCGAGCGCGTTGCTGCCCCCGTAGGAGACGACGACCTTGTTGCCCGAGCCCCGCTCGTAGGGCTTCACGGCGGCGTCGAGCGCTCCCTCGAGGCTCGCGGCGGCGAACACGGTCACCGTCTCGGCGCGGGCGGGGGGGGCGAGCGAGGCGAAGGCGAGCAGGGCGAGGGCGAGCAGGGAGACGGCGCGAGGCATGGCGGCCCCTCGGGGCGGGAAGCCCGTAATATACCGCCGGATATAACGGGCCGCTAGCGCAGCAGCCCGGCGAAGCGCTCGAGCTCGGGATCGAGGGCCCGGTCCACCCGGCGGCGCATCGCGTCGAAGCGCTCGAGCACCTTCCGGCCGAAGGCGGTCACGCGGGCCCCGCCCCCGCCCGAGCCGCCGGCCGCGGAAGCGACCACGGGCTCGCGGAAGCAGCGGTTCATGGTGTCGACGAGGAGCCAGGCGCGCCGGTAGGACATGCCCATGCGCCGCGCGGAGGCGGAGATGGAGCCGGTCCGCGCGATGTGGCGCAGCAGCTCGGCCTTGCCCGGCCCGATGGCGATCTCGGTGCCGAACATCACGCGCAGCTTGGTGGCGCCGCGCGCGTGGCGCCTCACCTGGCCGCGTCGGCGATCAGCTTCTGGAGCTCGCCCGCCTGGTACATCTCGCGCATGATGTCGCAGCCGCCGACGAACTGGCCCTTCACGTACAGCTGCGGGATGGTGGGCCAGTTCGCGTACTCCTTGATGCCCTCGCGGATCTCCTGGTCCTGCAGCACGTCGACGGTGAAGACGTCGCGCGCGCCGCACAGCTTCAGCAGCTGCGCGGCGGTGGCCGAGAAGCCGCACATCGGCATCTGCGGCGAGCCCTTCATGTAGAGCACGACGGGGTGGCCCGTCACCTGCTCGCGGATCCTGTCCTGGACTGGCATGGCGACTCCTTGTGGTCGATGGGGCGCGCCGTCGCGGTCGGACGTCGCGCGGCAATCATGGCGCCCCGTGCCCTATTCTAGATGACCGCCGGCGACGCGCGGAATCCCCGCGAGGTCGGGGATCGAGACGAGGCCGGCGAACCCCGCTCGCGCGAGCAGCCCCGCGACCGCCTCCGCCTGGTCGTAGCCGTGCTCGAAGAGCAGCGCCCCTCCGGGGGCGAGGTGCCCTCGCGCCCCGTCCACGATCGCCCGGATCGAGGCGAGGCCGTCGGGGCTGCCGTCGGTGAGCGCGCCCCCGGGCTCGAAGCGCAGGTCGCCGCGGCCGAGGTGCGCGTCGCCCGCCGCCACGTACGGCGGGTTGGCGACCACCAGGTCGAACGCGCGTCCCCCGAGCGGCGCGTACCACGAGCCCTCGAGGAGCTCGACGCGCTCCTCGCAGCCGTGGTCGCGGACGTTGGCGCCCGCGACCTCGAGCGCGGCGGCGCTCACGTCGGTCGCGACCACGCGCAGCCCCGGCACCTCGCAGGCGAGGGTCACCGCGATCGCGCCGCAGCCCGTGCCGAGGTCGAGGACGGCGGGCGCGCGGCCGCCCTCGCGCATCCGGCGGACCACCCGGAGCGCCTCCTCGACCAGGGTCTCGGTCTCGGGGCGCGGGATGAGGACGGCGGGGCGCACCGCGAAGTCCCGGCCGTAGAATTCGCGCCTGCCGACGAGGTAGGCGACGGGGTGGCCGAGCGCGCGCTGCGCCACGGCGAGATCGACGCGCGCGTCCTCGGTCTCGGTGAGCACGTGCATCGGGTTGGCGAAGAGCCACGCGCGGTCCACGCCGAGCAGGTGCGCGAGCAGCACGCGCGCATCCACGCGGTCGATCGACAGGGTGGCCTCCTCGAGCGCCGCGCGCACGGTGCGCCGCACCTCAGGCGCTCCGCGCGAGCGCGGCGAGCTGCTCGGCCTGGTGCTCGGCCGCGAGCGCCGAGGTGATCTCGTCGAGGTCGCCGTCCATGATGGCGTCGATCTTGTGCAGCGTGAGGTTGATGCGGTGGTCGGTCACGCGTCCCTGGGGGAAGTTGTAGGTGCGGATGCGGTCGGAGCGGTCGCCGGTGCCGACGAGGCTCTTCCTCTCGGAAGCCTCCTTCGCCTGCTGCTCGCGCTCCCGCCGGTCCTTGAGCCGCGCGGCGAGCACGCGCCAGGCCTGCTCGCGGTTCTTGTGCTGGCTTCGCGCGTCCTGGCACTCGACCACGATCCCGGTGGGCAGGTGGGTGAGGCGCACGGCCGAATCGGTCTTGTTCACGTGCTGGCCGCCGGCCCCGCTCGCGCGGAAGGTGTCCACGCGGACCTCGGCCGGGTTGATCTCGACCTCGCCGGCCTCGTCGGCCTCGGGCATCACGGCCACGGTGGCGGCCGAAGTGTGGATGCGCCCCTGGGTCTCGGTGGCGGGCACGCGCTGCACGCGATGCCCTCCCGACTCGAACTTGAGCTTCGAGTAGGCCCCGCGCCCGGCGATGCGCGCGATGATCTCCTTGTAGCCGCCGGCCTCGCCGGGGCTCTCGGAGACGACCTCGACCTGCCAGCGCTGGCGCTCGGCGAAGCGCGAGTACATGCGGAAGAGGTCCCCGGCGAAGAGCGCGCTCTCGTCGCCCCCGGTGCCGGCGCGGATCTCGAGGAACAGGTTCCTCTCGTCGTTGGGGTCGCGCGGCAGCAGCATGCCCTGCATCTCGTTCTCGAGGGCCGCGAGGCGCTCGCGGCCCGCGCGGATCTCCTCCTCGGCGAAGGCGCGCATCGCCGGGTCGCGCGCCATCTCCTCGGCGGCCGCCACGTCCGCTTCGGCCTTCCGCCACGCGCCGAAGGCCTCGACCACCGGCGAGATCTCGGAGCGCTCGCGCGAGAGCCTGCGGAAGCCCTCGAGGTCGTCCACCACGCCGGGATCGGCGAGGCGCGCGTCGATCTCCTTCAGGCGCGCCTCGAGGCTCGCGAGCTTTGCCGCGATCGAGTCCTTCATGCCTCGCGCGCGGTGCCGCCCTCTTCGGAGTCGGGGAAGAGGCGGCGCACCGCCCGGGCGAGCGCCTCGCGCTCCGATTCGGGGGCTTGGGTGAGCGCCTGGGTGGGATGGTGCAGGAACTTGTTCGCGAGGCCGCGGGCGAGGGCCTCCATCACCGCCGCCGGATCCTCGCCGCGGGCGAGGCGCGCCTTCGCGCGGGCGAGCTCGGCCTCGCGGTAGCCGTCGGCCCGGCGGCGCAGCTCGACGATCGCGGGCACCGCGGCGCGCGACCCCTGCCACTCGCGGAACGCGGCGACCTGGCGGTCCACGATGGCCTCGGCCTCGGCCGCGGCGGACTGCCGCGCCTCGGCGCCCTCCTGCACGATCTTGCCGAGGTCGTCGATCGAGTAGAGGAACACGTCGTCGAGCTCGCCCACCTCGGTCTCGACGTCGCGCGGGACCGCGAGGTCGACGATGAACATGGGGCGGCGCTTGCGGGCCCGGAGCGCGCTCTCGATGAGGCCCTTGCCGAGGATGGGCAGCGACGAGGCCGTGGCCGTGACGACGATGTCGAACTCCGGGATGCGCGCCGGCAGCTCGGCGAGCGCGATCGCGCGCGCCCCGAAGCGCTCGGCGAAAACCTCGCCCCGCGCGACGGTGCGGTTGGCCACCACGACCGAGTGCGGGCGCTGCGCGACGAAGTAGGTCGCCGCGAGCTCCACCATCTCGCCCGCGCCGATGAGGAGCAGCGTCGTTCGCGAGAGGTCCCCGAACAGGTTCTGCGCGAGCTTCAGCGCCGCGGCGGCCATCGAGATCGACTGCGCCCCGAGCGCGGTCTCGGTGCGCACCTGCTTCGCCACGGCGAAGGTGTTCTGGAAGAGCCGCGAGAGGGTGGCGCCCATCGTGCCCGCGTTCTCGGCCATGCGCACCGACTGCTTCACCTGGCCGAGGATCTGGGGCTCGCCGAGGACCATGGAGTCGAGCCCGGAGGCGACCCGGAAGGCGTGGCGCACCGCGGCCTCCTCGGCGTGGACGTACAGGTGCGAATCGAGCTTCACCCCCGACTTCGCCGCCTCGCGCTCGAGCCACGCCCGCACCGGCTCCGGGGCATCGGCCCGGCAGTACACCTCCGTGCGGTTGCAGGTCGAGACGAGCACGGCCTCGGACACCCCCGGCTGCGCCGCGAGGTCCGCGAGGGCCTCGACCTGGGCCTCGGCCGGGAACGCGAGCTTCTCCCGGACTTCCAGGGGGGCGCTGCGATGGTTGATGCCGAGGACGTGAAGGGCCATTGGAAGCCGAAAATTATAGCAGCGGGCCCTCTGTGGACTTTGCCATGGCGGGCCGCGCCGAGTTCCGGGTATGATGGGCCGGAACTTTACAAAGAGAATACAGAAGGCGCATTATCGCACTGATTTAAAACACTTATCCGAATGGCTGCACAGCCTACCCATTTCAGCGCCCTCGGGCGCGCGCTGGTCCAGCAGGGGCGCCTCGTCCAGGCCGACGCGAACGCGATCCAGGCCGAGGCCGCGCGCGCGGGCGTTCCATTCGTGCAGCAGCTGGTCGCTTCGCGGAAGCTTTCCGCCAAGGAGGTGTCGCTGTTCGCGGCCCAGACCTTCGGTTATCCGCTCCTCGACCTCAACGCGGTTGACGTGGATCAGCTTCCGATCAACCTCATCGATACGAAGATCGTCACGAGCCACCGCGTGGTCGCGCTGGGCAAGCGCGGCAACCGCGTGTTCGTGGCGATGTCGGACCCGTCCAACGAGCAGGTGCTGCAGGAGGTGAAGTTCGCCACCGGCATGACGATGGAGCCGGTGGTGGTGGAGGACGACAAGCTCTCGCACATCGTGCGCAAGCTCACGGACTCCTCGGCCAAGTCCCTCGAGGCGGTCACGGAGGACGTGGACCTGTCGGGCATGGAGATCACCGACGGGGAGGCGCAGCCCGAGGTGGTCACCGAGGAGGTGGACGACGCCCCGGTGGTCAAGTACGTGACCAAAATCCTGCTCGACGCGATCAACGGGGGCGCCTCCGACATCCACTTCGAGCCCTACGAGAAGTTCTACCGCATCCGCTACCGCACCGACGGCGTGCTCTACGACGTGGCGCAGCCCCCGCTCGCGATCAAGGAGAAGATCGCCTCGCGCATCAAGGTGGTCTCGAAGCTCGACATCTCGGAGAAGCGCGTCCCGCAGGACGGGCGCATGAAGATGGTGCTGTCGAAGACCCGCGCCATCGACTTCCGGGTCTCGACGCTGCCCACGCTCTTCGGCGAGAAGATCGTGATGCGCATCCTGGACCCGTCGAGCGCGACGCTCGGCATCGAGGCGCTGGGCTACGAGCCGGACCAGAAGGAGCACCTGCTCAACGCGATCCAGCGCCCCTACGGCATGGTGCTCGTGACCGGCCCCACGGGCTCGGGCAAGACCGTCTCGCTCTACACGTGCCTCAACATCCTCAACAAGCCGGGCATCAACATCTCCACGGCCGAGGACCCCGCGGAGATCAACCTGCCGGGCATCAACCAGGTCAACATGAACGACAAGGCGGGGCTCACGTTCTCCATCTCGCTCAAGGCGTTCCTGCGCCAGGACCCGGACATCATCATGGTGGGCGAGATCCGCGACCTCGAGACCGGCGAGATCGCGATCAAGGCCGCGCAGACCGGCCACATGGTGCTCTCCACCCTGCACACGAACGACGCGCCCACCACGCTCACGCGCCTCATGAACATGGGCATCGCGCCCTTCAACATCGCCTCGAGCGTGATCCTCATCACCGCCCAGCGCCTCGCGCGCAAGCTCTGCACCTGCAAGAAGCCCGAGGACATCCCCGAGGAGGCGCTGCTGCGCGCCGGCTTCCGCGAGGAGGACCTCGACGGCACGTGGCAGACCTTCGGTCCCGTCGGATGCGACCTGTGCAAGAATACCGGCTACAAGGGTCGCGTCGGGATCTACCAGGTGATGCCCATCTCCGAGGAGATGGAGCGCATCATCATGAAGAACGGCACCGCGATCGACCTTGCGGACCAGGCCCAGCGCGAAGGCGTGCGCGACCTTCGCCAGTCGGGGCTGCTCAAGGTGATGAAGGGCCTCACCTCGCTCGAGGAGATCGAGGCCGTGACCAACGAGTAGGAGGTTCGGAAATGGCTGCCATCGCCAAGCGCGACACCAAGGACGTCAAGCTCTACAACTACGCCTGGACCGGCAAGGACAAGGCGGGGAAGGTGCTGCGCGGGGAGGTGCGCGCGGGCGGCGAGCACGTGGTGCTCGCGCAGCTGCGCCGGCAGGGCCTGCAGCAGATCTCGGTCAAGAAAGTCTCGATGCGCAGCGGCAAGAAGATCACCGACAAGGACATCACGATCTTCACGCGCCAGCTCGCGGTCATGATGAAGGCGGGCGTGCCGCTGCTCCAGGCGTTCGACATCGTCGGCCGCGGCCACGGAAACCCGAGCGTCGGCAAGCTCCTGCTCGACATCAAGACCGACGTCGAGACCGGCTCCTCGCTCTCCCAGGCGTTCCGCAAGTACCCGAGGTACTTCGACGCGCTCTTCTGCAACCTGGTGGGCGCGGGCGAGGCGGCGGGTATCCTCGACAGCCTGCTCGAGAGGCTCGCGCTCTACAAGGAGAAGATCCTCGCCATCAAGGGCAAGATCAAGAGCGCGCTCTTCTACCCGATCGCGGTCATCGTAGTCGCGTTGGTCGTGACGGCGGTCATCATGATCTTCGTGATCCCCGTGTTCAAGGACCTCTTCAAGAGCTTCGGGGCGGACCTGCCGACGCCCACGCTCGTGGTGATGGCGATGTCGGACTTCTTCGTCGCCAACTGGTGGTGGATCTTCCCCGGCATCATCGGCGGCGTCTGGGGGTTCTTCTTCGCGTGGAAGCGCTCGGTCACCATGCAGCGCTTCATGGACCGGCTCTTCCTGCGCCTGCCCGTGTTCGGCGACGTGATCCGCAAGGCGGCGATCGCGCGCTGGTGCCGGACGCTGTCCACGATGTTCGCCGCGGGCGTGCCGCTGGTCGAGTCGCTCGACTCGGTGGCGGGCGCGGCGGGCAACTACGTGTACTACGAGGGGACCAAGCGCATCCAGGCCGAGGTCTCCACGGGCACGGGGCTCACCACCGCCATGACCAACGCCGGGGTTTTCCCGAGCATGGTGCTGCAGATGACCGCCATCGGCGAGGAGTCGGGCTCGCTCGACCAGATGCTGGGCAAGGTCGCGGACTTCTTCGAGCAGGAGGTGGACGAGGCGGTCGACTCGCTCTCCTCCCTCATGGAGCCGATGATCATGGTCGTGCTGGGCGGGCTGATCGGGGGCATCGTGGTGGCGATGTACCTGCCGATCTTCAAGATGGGTCAGGCGATCTAGGCCCGGGCGGGCCTTGCGCCGGGAAATCGCGGGCGCGGGGAGCGATCCCCGCGCCTTTCGCTTGCGGGGCCCGAGCCGTTGACCGAGTTCCTGTTCGTCCTGCAGCACTCGAGCGCGTGGCTCGCGACGGCCGCGGGGCTGCTGGGCCTGTGCGTGGGCTCCTTCCTCAACGTCGTGATCCACCGGCTGCCGCGCATGATGGAGGCGCAGTGGCGGCTCGAGTGCGCCGCGCTCGAAGGGCGCGAGCCGCCCGCGGCCGAGGTCTTCAACCTGGTCACGCCGCGCTCGCGCTGCCCGTCGTGCGGCGCGCCCATCACGGCGCTGCAGAACATCCCCCTCGTGAGCTGGATCGCGCTCGGCGGGCGCTGCGCCGCCTGCCGCGCGCCCATCAGCGCGCGCTATCCCGCGGTGGAGGCGGCGGCCGGGGCGCTCGCGGTGCTGATGGCGTGGCATTTCGGGTACGGGCCCGCGCTCGCCGCGGCGCTCGCGTTCGCGTGGGCGCTGCTCGCGCTCACCTTCATCGACCTGGACACCCAGCTCCTGCCCGACGACATCACATTGCCGCTGCTGTGGCTCGGCCTCATCGCCAACGCCTTGGGCCTCTTCACGGACCTGCGCTCGGCGGTGCTGGGCGCCGCGGCCGGCTACCTCGTGCTGTGGACGGTGTACTGGGGCTTCCGCCTGCTCGCGCGCAAGGAGGGCATGGGCTACGGCGACTTCAAGCTGCTCGCCGCGATCGGGGCGTGGACGGGCTGGCAACCCCTCGTGGTCGTGATCCTCGTGGCGGCGGGCCTCGGCGCGGTGGTGGGATCGATCTCGCTCCTGGCGGCGCGCAAGGGCATCGACACCCGCATCCCCTTCGGCCCGTACCTCGCCCTCGGCGGCATCGTGGGCCTCGCGTGGGGGCGGCAGGCCGTGGTCGCCTGGCTGGGGTGGTACCCGGCATGAGCTTCACCGTCGGGCTCACCGGCGGCGTCGGCTCGGGCAAGACCAGCGTGTCCACGCGGCTCGCCGCGCTCGGAGCGACGGTCGTGGACACCGACGAGATCTCGCGCCGCCTCACGGCGGCCGGCGGCGCGGCCATGGCGGCGCTGCGGGAAGCCTTCGGCGGGCGCTTCGTGACCGCCGGGGGCGCGCTCGACCGGGCCGCGATGCGCGCCCTCGTCTTCGAGGATGCGGCCGCGCGGGCCCGCCTCGAGGCGGTGCTGCACCCGGCGATCCGCGCCGAGGCCGAGCGGGAGCTCGCCGGGGCCCGCGGAGCCTACTCGGTCCTCGTCGTACCGCTGTTCTTCGAGACCGGCGGGGCGTCCGGCCCGGGCGGCTATCGCAGCCGGATCGACCGCACGCTCGTGGTCGACTGCCCCGAGGCGCTGCAGGTGGAGCGCACGGCGAAGCGCTCGGGCCTCGCGCCCGCCGAGGTGCGCTCCATCATGGCGGCGCAGTGGCCCCGCTGGCGGCGCCTGCAGGCCGCCGACGACGTGATCTGGAACGGCGGCGACGAGGGGGCGCTCGACGCGCAGTGCGCGGCGCTCGATGCGCGCTACCGCGAGGCCGCGCGCGCGGCGCGCTAGATTTGTCAATGCCCCCGCCTTGCCCCACAATCCGGCCCAATCCAGGGCGGGGACCGTGATCACCTACGAATATCCCCTCAACGAGCGCGTGCGCACCCTCCTGCGCCTCGAGGACCTCTACGAGCGCGTCGCGCACTTCCTCGCCGGCGAGAGCGCCCACGACCACCACGCGTGCCTCGCGGGGATGTTCGAGATCGTCGACGTCGCGAGCCGCGCGGACCTGAAGAGCGACCTGCTGCAGGAGCTCGACCGCCAGCGCGCCTTTCTCGAGGCGCTGCGCGCCAACCCCGCGATCTCCGAGCAGAAGCTCGACGCCGTGCTCGGCGAGATCGACGTGGCGTTCTCGAACCTGCACGCGACCTCCGGCAAGACGGGCCAGAGCGTGCGGGACAACGAATGGCTCATGGCGATCAAGCAGCGCGCCGCGATCCCCGGAGGCACGAGCGAGTTCGACCTGCCCTCGTACCACTACTGGCTCCACCATCCGGCCGCGCGCCGCCGCGAGGACCTCGCCGCGTGGCTCAAGCCCCTGCTGCCGGTGCACGCCGCCCTCGAGATCGTGCTGCGGGTGCTGCGCGAGAGCGGCCGCTCGGTCTCCCTCATGGCCTTCCAGGGCGTCTACCAGCAGACCCCGGCCGAGAGGCCCGCGCAGATGCTGCGCCTCACGCTCGCCGACGACCTGCCCTGCGTGCCGGAGATCAGCGCCAACAAGTACGCGCTGAACGTGCGCTTCCTGCTGCCCGAGGGCGTGCAGAAGAGCCGCGTGTACGAGTCCGACGTCCCCTTCGACCTCGCCTTCTGCAACCTCTGAAGCCCGATGGGCCGCGACGAGCCGCCGCCCCCGCCTGGGGGCTTTCGCACCGTGATCTGCCCGGCCTGCGGCAAGAAGTGCGCCTTCGAGCCGTGGAACCCCTGGCGCCCCTTTTGCTCCGAGCGCTGCCGCACGTCCGACCTCGGGGCCTGGGCCTCCGGGACCTATCGCATCCCGGGAAAGCCGGGCGGGAATGATCCGACGGGGGGCGGACCGGAGCCCGAGGGCTGAAAACCCGGCGCCGTTTTGCGCGGGAGCAAACGGTCGGCTAGAATGGCCCGGTTTGAAGCGGCTCCCTCGATGGAATCCCCGCCGTACGTCCACTTCTCGGTCCCCAACCGCTCGCTCGGCCCCGCCGGGCGGCGCTGGGTGCTCGGAATGGTCGCCGCAACCACGCTCGGCGTGGCGGCGGGCGCGGCGGCGATCGGCGCCTGGCCCGTGATGCCCTTCGCGGGCCTGGAGGTGGCGCTGGTCGCGCTCGCTTTCCGCGCCGTGCAGCGGCACGACGCGGATTTCGAGCGGCTGGAGATCGGGGTACACGAGGTGCGGGTGGAGGCCCGCGAGGCGCATTGCTTCACGCGCTTCGTGGCGAACCGCGCCTGGGCGAGGGTGGTCGTCCGCGACCGCGGGATGCGCTGCACGTTGCGCCTCACGTATCGCGGCCGGTCGGAGCCGCTGGGGAGGTTGCTGTCGGACGAGGGTCGGCGGGCGCTCGTGGGGCACCTGCGGGGACGCATCGCGGTGAGCGTCCACTGAAGACGGCACCAGACTGACGATTCGCACAACAAAGGCCTGGCCATGCATCGGAGATTCCTGCGCGCCCTCGTCGCCCTCGCGGCGACGCTTCCCCTGTCGCTCGCCGCGTTCGCCTCTTACGACGTGGACATCCTGCCGCCGGCCTCGCCCGCCGAGCTCGACGCCTACCACCTGCACTGGGGCATCATGTGGGTGTGCATCGCGATCTTCTTCATCGTGTTCGGCGCGATGTTCTGGTCGATCTTCAGGCACCGCAAGAGCGTGGGCGCCAAGGCCGCCCAGTTCCACGAGAACACGACGATCGAGGTCGTCTGGACCATCATCCCGTTCCTCGTCCTCATCGGCATGGCCTATCCCGCCACCAAGACCATGCTCGAGATGAAGGACACGTCGGGCGCGGACATGACGATCAAGGTGACCGCGTACCAGTGGCGCTGGGAGTACGGCTACCCGGCGGAAGGCATCGACTTCTACTCGAACCTCGCCACGCCGCGCGACCAGATCGACGACTACTCGGGCCACGGCGCCGCGAAGAACACCAACTACCTGCTCGAGGTGGACAAGCCGATGGTGGTCCCCACGGGCAAGAAGGTCCGCCTGCTCATCACGGCCAACGACGTGATCCACGGCTGGTACGTGCCCCAGCTCGGCGTGAACCAGTACGGCATCCCCGGGTTCGTGAAGGACGTCTGGTTCGAGGTGAGCCAGCCGGGAATCTACCGCGGCCAGTGCAGCCAGATCTGCGGCAAGGAGCACGGCTTCATGCCGATCGTGGTGGACGCGCGCACGCCCGACGCGTACGCCGCGTGGGTGAAGGAGGAGAAGGCGAAGATGCCCCCGCCGAGCGCGCCGGCCGCCGCCGAGGCGCCCGCCACCGCGCCCGCCGCCCCGACCCCGGTCGCCGAGGCCTCCGCCGCGCCGGCCGGGAAGATGACCCTCGCGGAGCTCAAGGCGAAGGGCGAGAAGGTGTACATGACCAACTGCTCGGCCTGCCACCAGCCCAGCGGCAAGGGAATGCCGCCCGCCTTCCCGGCCCTCGACGGCTCCAAGACGGTGAACGGGCCCAAGGAAGCGCACATCCTCACGGTGCTCAACGGCCGCCCGGGGACCGCCATGGCCTCGTGGGCGCGGCTGCCCGACGCGGAGATCGCCGAGGTCGTCACCTACGAGCGCAACAGCTGGGGCAACAAGACGGGCGACGCGATCCAGCCCGCCGAGGTCGCCGCGGCCCGCAAGCACAAGTGAACATCCAAGCCCACCCCAAGGAAACCGGAGCCATCCAATGAGCACAGTCGCCCACGCTCACGACCACGCCCACGGAGACGTCCACGAGCACCACGGGCCGCCGCACGGCCTGACGCGCTGGCTCTACACGACCAACCACAAGGACATCGGCACGCTCTACCTCACGTTCGCGTGCATCATGCTCTTCGTGGGCGGCACGATGGCGATGATGATCCGCGCCGAGCTCTTCGAGCCCGGGCTGCAGTTCTTCAACCCGCAGTTCTTCAACTCGCTCACCACCGTCCACGGCCTGGTGATGATCTTCGGCGCGATCATGCCCGCGTTCGTGGGCTTCGCGAACTGGCTGGTGCCGATGGAGATCGGCGCGGCCGACATGGCCTTCCCGCGGCTGAACAACTGGAGCTTCTGGCTGCTCGTCCCGGCCGCGATCCTGCTGGTGGGCTCGTTCCTCGCCCCGGGCGGCGCCATCGCCACGGGCTGGACGCTCTACCCGCCGCTGTCGGTCCAGCAGGGGATCTCGATGGACATGACGATCCTCGCGATCCACATGATGGGCGCCTCCTCGATCATGGGGTCGATCAACATCATCACCACGATCCTCAACATGCGCGCCCCCGGCATGACGCTCATGAAGATGCCGCTGTTCGTGTGGACGTGGCTCATCACGGCCTACCTGCTGATCGCGGTGATGCCGGTGCTCGCCGGCGCGGTGACGATGCTGCTCTTCGACCGCCACTTCGGCACGAGCTTCTTCAGCGCGGCCGGCGGCGGCGATCCGACGATGTTCATGCACATCTTCTGGTTCTTCGGGCACCCGGAGGTCTACATCATGATCCTGCCGGGCTTCGGGATCATCTCGATGATCATCCCGGCCTTCGCCCGCAAGCCGCTCTTCGGCTACGCGTCGATGGTGTACGCGACCGCCTCGATCGCGCTGCTCTCCTTCATCGTGTGGGGCCACCACATGTTCACCGTCGGCATGCCCGCGGCGGGGAACCTGTTCTTCATGTACGCGACCATCCTCATCTCGGTGCCCACGGGCGTGAAGATCTTCAACTGGATCTCCACGATGTGGCGCGGCTCGATGACCTTCGAGACGCCGATGCTCTTCGCGGTGGGGTTCCTGTGCCTGTTCACGATCGGCGGCTTCTCGGGGCTCGTGCTCGCCATCGCGCCCGTGGACATCACGCTGCACAACACGTACTACGTGGTCGCGCACTTCCACTACGTGCTCGTGTCGGGGGCCCTCTTCGCGATCATCGGGGGCGTGTACTTCTGGCTGCCGAAATGGAGCGGCAGGATGTACAACGAGACGCTGGGCAAGTGGCACTTCTGGCTGTCGATGATCGGCTTCAACCTCGCCTTCTTCCCGCAGCACTTCCTGGGGCTCGCGGGGATGCCGCGGCGCGTGCCGGACTACGCGCTGCAGTTCGCCGAGTGGAACATGTGGTCGTCGATCGGCGCCTTCCTCTTCGGGGCCTCGCAGCTGCTGCTGGTCTACAACGTCGTCACGACCCTGCGCAGCGGCAAGCCCGCGCAGCAGAAGCCCTGGGAAGGGGCCGACTCGCTCGAGTGGACCCACCTGCCGACGCCGGTCCCGTACCACACGTTCGAGACGGCCCCGGTCGTGAAGTGAGGAGCGGAGCCCGGCCCCGATGGAGCGCGCCGCGATGACCGAGCCCGGCCCCGACCCGCGCCGCAAGCGCGCGATCGCCACCGCGCTCGTGCTCGCGGCGTTCGCCGTCGGCCTCTACGTCTACGTGGTGGTGCACCTGGTCTCGCGCGGATGAACGCCGAGCTCGAACTGCGCAACCGCCAGCTCATGGGCAAGCTCCTCGTGATCTGCGCGGCGATGCTGGGCTTCGCCTACCTGATGGTGCCGATGTACCGCCAGATCTGCCGCGCGACCGGCATCGACCGCACGCGCGTGGTGGGCCTGCGCAACAGCCAGGTGGACATGAGCCGCGAGATCAAGGTTGAGTTCATGGCCTCGACCGCGGGGGGGCTGCCGTGGCGCTTCGAGCCGCTCGACCCCAGCGTGACGCTGCATCCGGGCGAGTACAAGATGGTCCGCTACCGCGTCGTGAACACCCTCGGGCGCACGATCACCGCGCACGCCTCGTGGAGCACGGCGCCCGCCCGGGCGGCGCTCTGGATCCAGAAGAAGCAGTGCTTCTGCTTCACGAACCAGACGCTCAAGGCGGGCGAGACGCGCGACATGCCGGTGGTCTTCCGGGTGAGCCCCGACGCGCCGAAGGACCTGGGGCTCATCACGCTGTCGTACACTTTCTTCGAGGCGCCGAAGGCGGCGTCCTGAGACGGTGATCGGACAGGCGTTCAAGGCGGTCTTCTGGAGCTTCTTCGGGGTGCGCAAGCGCTCCGAGTACGAGGCGGACACCCAGCGCCTCAAGCCCCAGCACGTGATCGCGGCGGGGCTCGTGGCGGCCGTCGCCTTCGTGCTGGCGCTGCTCTGGGTGGTGAGTCTCGTGACGCGGTAGCGGTGGGGACGGACCAACGGATTCGAACGAAAGAAGGGGAAACGAAAGTGGCCAACACGCAAACCTCCGGGTACTACTTCGCGCCGCCGTCCAAGTGGCCGGTCGTCGGCTCGACGGCGCTCTTCTTCCTCGCCGTGAGCGTCGTGACGCTCATCAACGGCCACGGCGTCGGCTGGATCGCGTTCGCGATCGGCGCCTTCATCCTGCTCTACATGCTCTTCGGCTGGTTCGGCACCGTGATCCGGGAGAGCGAGGGGGGGCTGTTCAACGGCCAGGTCGACATGTCGTTCCGGTGGGCGATGAGCTGGTTCATCTTCTCGGAGGTGATGTTCTTCGCCGCGTTCTTCGGCGC
>Ga0187773_10000065_pt1 | contig 45414 bp, 44 predicted proteins | sample 0216_BV02_MP05_1_FD_133133 | JGI IMG/M metagenome (GOLD analysis project Ga0187773, IMG submission 133133) | Tropical peat soil microbial communities from peatlands in Department of Meta, Colombia - 0216_BV02_MP05_10_MG | ecosystem: Environmental > Terrestrial > Soil > Wetlands > Peat | place...
GCCACGCTGAGGGGGATGGTGGAAGTGGCGGAGCGGGTCTTGGATCTGCCGGTTCGTCTTGGCGCTCCGACCAACGTGGGCGGCTTGGCGGACATTGTTAATAACCCGATGTACGCCACAGGGGTGGGACTTATCCTGTATGCCCTCAAGACGCAAGGGGAACGGGATGTGAGGCGATTCAAGGATCGCCGACTCTTCTACAAAGTGGCCGGACGGATGCGGGAATGGGTCCAGGAATTTTTTTAATCCATAAAAAAGGAGGGGACGCATGTTTATATTTGAAGAGGCCGAGATCAAACCGGCCAAGATCAAAGTAATCGGGGTCGGGGGAAGCGGATGTAACGCAGTGAACACAATGATCGCCTCCAAGTTTTCGGGGGTAGAATTCATCTCGGCCAACACCGATGTCCAGGCGTTGGGCCTTTCCAAAGCCCCTTGCACCCTTCCGATGGGCGCCCGATTGACCAAGGGGCTCGGGGCCGGGGCCGATCCCAACGTGGGTCGAGAGGCTGCGATGGAGGACGCCCAGAAAATCCGAGAGATGCTGGAAGGGGCCGATATGGTTTTCGTGACCGCAGGCATGGGGGGAGGAACCGGGACCGGTGCGGCGCCCATTATCGCGAACGTCGCCCGGGAACTGGGAGCCCTGACGGTGGCTGTTGTGACCAAACCGTTTCAGTTTGAGGGGGCGCTTCGGATGCGTCGCGCCGAGGAGGGTATCAACGAACTGAAGAAAGTGGTCGATTCTCTGATCGTGATTCCAAATCAGCGCCTTCTGTCGATCGTGGACAAAACTGCATCCGTACCCAAATCCTTCAAGATAGTGGACGATGTGCTTCGCCAGGCGGTCCAGGGAATTGCGGACCTTGTGACAACGCCCGGTTTGGTCAATGTGGATTTCGCCGATGTCAGGACCGTGATGGCGCATATGGGGCGGGCCGTGATGGGAATGGGATTTGCTCGGGGGGATCATCGTGCAGTCGAGGCCGCTCAGAAGGCGATCTCCAGTCCCTTGCTTGAGGAAGACGGGATTCATGGGGCGCGGGGTGTGCTCCTGAACATCACCGGGGGCGAAGGGTTGTCGCTTCACGAGGTGAGCGAGGCCTCGACGATCATTCAGGAGGCGGCGGACCCCGAGGCCAACATTATCTTCGGCTCCGTGATCAACAAGCAGATGAAGGAGGACGTGATCGTCACCGTCATCGCGACCGGTTTCGAGAAGGACTTGGTTAAAGAAGAGTCCGTGAAACCGACGGCATCTAAACCGGTGTCTTCGAAAAGTCTGGATCGGCCCGCGTTTCTGCGCAAGGTGGCGAACAGTGGTTATCCGCCGGGCGCGCTCAATGTCGATGATGAATGGGACGTCCCGACTTTTTTGCGGAAACAGGCGGACTGATTATAGGGGCTCACGTCGCCAACAATTCGATGCGGGGGCCCGTGCGGGGTTCGCTCCTCCGATGCCCCCACACCCCGCGCTCGGATGGGCAACGCCCGATCCTCGTTTTCACCGGCAGAGCTGGATGGAGCCTCCCCCTCTCGTTCGCCTTGCGCGCTAGTGTAATTTTCACGGGCGGCGCGAGCCGGAGGTGCTTAGTAAGGTCGGAAACTTCGGCGTATAATAGTTCAAGAGACAACGGTGTCGTTTCATGTGATTGTAAAAGAGGGCCATCGTGCCGTGGAACTGCCGGCGTTGGCCGGAGGTCGAAAATGGCGAGCGGTGTTTGGACTTCGCGGTCCTCATCCGATGGAAATTCTGGCAAAGCTTTTCGGACTGCAACAGAATCAGATCGCAACGGTTCGCCAGGTGCACGGCGATTCCATCTGGGTGATCGACGCGTCCCAATCACCCGGTCCATCGGGGCCGGAACGGGAGGCGGACGCCATCATCACCAATCGGGCTGGAATGGCGATTACGGTTCAAACGGCCGATTGTCTGCCCATCGTGATCTGGGACGAGGTCAAGGAGGTGGTCGCGGCGGTGCACGCGGGCTGGCGAGGATCGCTTAACGCGATCGCATCAAAGACTGTTCTGACCATGCGGTCTTCCTTCGGAAGTGATCCCAAAAGTCTTTGGGTCGGAATCGGACCGGCGATCGGGCCCTGTTGTTATGAAGTGAACGGGCCGGTGTTGAAACCGCTTCGGGATCGGTTCGAGTATTGGAGAGAGGTGGTCATCAAAAAGGGGAACGGCAAAGAGATGCTCGACCTGGCGGGATTGAATGTCCGCCAACTGACGGCTTCCGGGGTCTCGCCCGAAAGGATCACCGTGGCCGGCGCCTGCACCTTTTGTCATCCGGAACGTTTCTATTCCTACCGACGCGACGGGAACTCGTCCGGTAGAATGATCAACGGAATTATGATTGGTGCATGATTGCCCATCGGGGTGTTTGGGCTAATCCATGTCGAGTCAAGGCGTGCCGTGTCCCGACCGGATGGTGTGATGGATGAATCAATTGTCGCAAACCTTCGGCGGGTTCGGGAGCGGATCGTCGCCGCAGCGGAGCGGTCGGGGCGTGATCCGAGCCAGATTCGGCTTGTCATTGTGACCAAGGGGGTGACAACCGATCGCATTCGGAAGGCCGTGGCGGCCGGAGCGACGTTGCTGGGCGAAAACCGCATCCAGGAAGCCTTACCAAAAATCAAGGCCCTTGAGGGAAAGATCCAGTGGCATCTGATCGGCCATCTCCAAAGGAATAAAGTGAAACAGGCCATCCATCGGTTTGAACTGATCCATTCGTTAGACAGTCTTGAACTGGCCCACGAGATTGAACGACGTGCCAAACAGGCCGGAATTCAACAACGGGTACTGATCCAGGTCAATCTGTCCCGCGAGCCCAGCAAATATGGTGTTTTACCGGAAGACGCGGATGAATTGGTTCGGGAAACTGCGGCCCTGCCGCATCTTGCGTTGGAAGGATTGATGACGATTCCACCGCCGTCCATCGATCCGCAGCAGTCCAGAAGGTATTTCCGGCGTCTGCGTGAAAAAATGGAGGACCAAAGGCAAGCCGGACTGTCCGTTCGTGAACTGTCGATGGGAATGTCCAATGATTTTGAGATCGCCATCGAAGAGGGGGCGACCCTGGTTCGTATCGGAACCGCGATTTTCGGTCCGCGGGGAAAAACGGAGGAGATGGAGGGGGGGGCGAAATAGATATGTTTATCGCCGCCAACTTCATCACGGCCGTCGCGGAGGTGATCAGCCTCATTTTAAATTTCTATATGTGGGTGATTATTATCCGGGCCCTGATCTCCTGGGTCAATCCGGACCCTTATAGCCCGATCGTCCAGTTCCTGTACAAAATTACGGAGCCGGTGCTGCATCCCGTCCGTCGGCTCATGCCGGTGTATAATATGGGTATTGATCTTTCGCCCTTGATCGTGATTCTGATTCTTATCTTTTTGAGAAGTTTTCTGGTGTCGAGTTTATATCAATTGGCCCTGAGGCTGCAATAATGAACAATCCGAAAGATACTTTTACTTAGTAAGGAGGGGATAGAATGAAGATTACACCGTTGGATATTCAACAGGCTGGGTTCAAGGTCCGGATGCGAGGCTACGACCGCCAGGAAGTGGATAGTTTCCTCGACGCGATCACAGAGGATTACGAAGCGCTGGTCCGTGAAAACAATTCCCTTCGCGAGAAGGTGGCCGAATCGGAAAATCAATTGGCCGAGATGCGAAAAAAAGAAGTGACATTGAATAACACCCTGATGAGAGCCCAGGACCTGGTGGAAGAAATGAAGCATGCGGCTCAGAAGGACGCGGAACTGGTCCTGAAGGAGGCCGAACTGAAAGCGGAGGGAATGATCCATGCGGCTCGTGAAGAAATGGCCGCGATTAAACGAGAAATCCTCGAACTACAAAAACAGAGGATCCTGTTTTTGGAAAAGGTCCGATCGGTGATCAAGATCTTCCAGCGAGTTGTAGAACTTGAGGATCGTGACGAAGACAAAGGAGGGAAGAAAGACCGATCGGAAGAGGAAAGGGATGACAATGTCCGCCTGTTAAAACCGAAGACGTAACATTGGTAATGCAGACGGGTCATGGAGGTGAAGATGCATTATGATGTGTACATCACCCAAAAAGACCGACTCTATTTGGCCATGGTTCCGGCACTGCCCGGCTGTACCGCTCTCGGACGTTCGGAAGACGAGGTTTTGGGTAACATTCGGGACGTGATCGAAGGGTATTTTCGTTTACTGCAGATGCAACGAAAGCCGTTTCCCAGCGTCAAGGTGGTCAAGATACACCATGCCCGATATTCCACCGCTCGATCTGCGTGAAACGGAAGAGGGGGTCGTTCTCAAGGTCTCGGTCCAGCCCAAGGCATCCCGGCAGGAGTTGTCCGGCATCCGCGAAGGTGCGCTACGGCTGCGACTGACGGCTCCTCCGGTCGAAGGCGCCGCGAACGAGGCCTGCCGGGCTTTTCTCGCAGAATTCTTTCAGATTTCAAAAAGCCGAATCCAGATCATCCGCGGGCATCAATCCCGACAGAAGTGGATTCAGATTCAGGGAATGACATCCAAGACGATTTTGCAACGGTTGCGCGGGTTGACGATATCTTAGGAATACAGATTACCGATCGTGACAGACCAGGCAGAGCGTTTTGTGGGGGACGCGGAGAAAAGGGCGGGTGTCATTGTTGTGGGGATTGTGACAGGAGTCGCAATGAATGACGCCCTTGAAGGTCCGAACCAATGACGCGGCGGCGGCCGGATCGTTCGGGTCGATGTTTTGCAGGTTCAGTGCGGCGGATCGGGGTCCGGTCGGCAAGGTCACGCCGTTATCGTCACGATCGGGAATCGACCAGTACCGTTTGAGCTTTGGATCCGGCCGATCCTCGGCCAACCGCCCATCCGGTTGTCGTGGATACAGGATCGAATCGGGATGATCCGGGGTTCGAAGACCGGTCTGCAGGGCCTCAACGGCATTGGGATTGTAAGTCGCTGTCGTCCCGGAAAACCCCAATTGATGGATGTTGTTCCCCAACACACCATCGTGGCAGGTCAGGCAGTCGAAGGAAGGTCCGGATGGCTTTGTATCGGGCGTGCCCTTTCCTAAAGGAAGCGGGGCAACGTGGTTCGTCTGGAAGGCCTTGGTCGGATTCTGTTTGTCCCAGGCCGGCGCGGCTTGGGCGGCGTTGCTTTTAATATGGCAGGACCCGCAGACCGTCTCCATGGGAGAAGCTGGCCCGGCCGGAAGCACGTTGTGCTTGCTGGATAAGACCTGATCAAAACCTTGTGCACCGGCGATTCCCTGGAGCAGGACCCACACCGTGGTGAAGACCAGCAGCCGTTGTCCTACCGTCATCGCCATTCCCCTCTGAACCATATACCATAGACAGGTTTGATTTGTCTATTCCGATCTTACCCTATGGCCCCGACGGCGTCCTGGATCGTATGCGCCAGATCGTCGGCCCATTTCCGTATTTCCGATTCGCGCTCCCCTTCGATCATGATCCGAACCACCGGCTCGGTTCCGGAATACCGGACCAGAAGCCGTCCGGAGCCGTCGAGGCTCTTTTCAAGTTTTTCCATGTGCTTCTTGACCTTGGGCAGGGTCGATAGCTCACGCCGTTCCTTTACCCGGACGTTCACGAGCACTTGTGGGAAGTTCGTCATAATCTTGGCAAGTTCGGAGAGAGGTTTCCCGGTCGTTTTCATCAACGCGAGGACCTGCACGGCCGTAATCAATCCGTCCCCGGTGGTGTTGTAGTCCAGAAAGATCAAGTGACCGGACTGCTCGCCGCCGAAGTTATAGCCGTCGTTCAGCATCCGTTCCAGTACATACCGATCTCCCACGGCGGTCTTCACGACCCGAACGCCGGCCGCCTTCATGGCCCGATCCAGGCCCATGTTGCTCATCACGGTCGTGACCAGGGTGTTTTTATTAAGCCGCCGCATCTTTTTCAGAAACACGGCCAGGGCCGCCATCACTTGATCTCCATTCACCAAATGACCTTTCTCACAGGTGAAAATCGCCCGGTCGGCATCCCCGTCATGCGCGATTCCAACGTCGGCGTGCCGTTCCCTCACCGCTTTTTGAACCACGTCCGGATGGGTGGAACCGCAGTGCTGATTGATGTTCATTCCGTTCGGTTCATCACCCAGGACGATGACCTTCGCATCCAGCTCTCGAAGAATCGTCGGCGCGACTTTGTAGGCCGCGCCGTTCGCACAGTCGACGACCACCGTTAATCCTTGTAGGGTCATTCCTTTCGGAAGAGAACTTTTAACAAACTCGATGTATCGTCCCTCCGCGTCATCCACGCGGAAGGCCTTCCCGATCTCGCCCGCCGTCGGACGGATGGAATCGATTTTTCCCGAGAAGATGAGGTCCTCCATCTCGTGTTCCATTCGATCCGGAAGTTTCAATCCGTCCCGGGAGAAAAACTTGATTCCGTTGTCCTCAAACGAATTGTGAGAGGCGGAGATCACGACGCCGGCGTCCGCGCGCAGGCTCCGTGTGAGAAAGGCGATGCCGGGGGTAGGAAAGGGACCCACCAAAAGCACGTCCACTCCCATCGAGCAGATTCCGGAGGTCAATGCGCTCTCCAGCATATAGCCGGACAGACGTGTGTCTTTCCCGATGACGATTCGGTGCCGGCCGGCCTTATTTTTGAACAGGTAAGCCGCGGCCCGGCCCAATTTCATGGCCATCTCGGAGGTCATCGGTTCTTGGTTGGCGATACCCCGAACTCCGTCTGTGCCGAATAATTTTTTGGTTCGATCTTGTTTCATTTTAATCCTGTCTGGCAAAATGCACCTTCACTTGAATCGGTTCTTTTTCATCTATTCGGAGGTCCTTGCCCAAAAGATTTAACTTCGTCTCGCGAATGAGTGTTCTCCGTGCGCCGGTGACGTCGATCGGATCCGTCACGAGGAGGGTGAGCGGATCGACGACGCTTCTCGCGCCCTCAGCCATGACCCATGCCGGTGTTACCTCCACGCGATCAATCCGGTAACCCGCGGCGGGTTTGCCCTCGACCCGGGGTGAGACCTGGACCGCTTTTTTGATCAGTCCTTCCGTGCGAATCACGACCCGTCGAGGGTTGATCCAAGTGATTTGAGTATTGGAGGGGACCGCAATGACCGATGGATCCAAAAAATAAACGTTATCACCTTCTCGGGCTTTCGTCAAATCCAATACGGCGCTAAGTCCCTGCGCCGTTATCCCCTGGACAATCCGTTCACGGCCTTTGATCCGAACATTCACGTCATTGATCATTTCGCCTACGACGACCAAGCTGGGAGGGATGTTTTTTAATTCCAATGGAACCGTCATTTCCATCTCCACCCCGCCCTTCGAATTCACGTAGAACCAGAGGATCACCGCGAAGGCGAGCGAGACGATCTTGATCAAGTAGTTATCTAGCAACAGAGCCTTCAGATGATTCAGAATCATTTGGAGCGGACCGGAAAGAACTCCTTTAATCGTTCAACCAGCGCCAGCCCTTCCCGTTTTTCTCGAAGGAAGATCCGGTTAAGGACCCGTCGAAGCGCTGCCGCGTCCAGTTCGCGAGTCAATTTCCCGCCGATGATGACCGAAATGGCTCCCGTCTCCTCCGAGACCACGATCACGACCGCATCTGTTTCTTCCGTGATCCCCAAGGCGGCCCGGTGACGGGTGCCGAGCATTTTACTCACATCGGGGCTCAACGTCAAAGGCAGGAAACAGCCTGCGGCAATCAAGCGGTCTCCCTTAATGATCACGGCGCCGTCGTGAAGCGGGGAATACGGCATAAAGAGGCTCAGGAGAAGCTCCTTCGACAACTTGGCGTCCAACGCCACGCCGACCTCCACGATGTCCTTCAATTCAATCTCCCTTTCGAGGACGATGATTGCCCCCATCCGTTTATTGGCCATCGAGACAACCGCGCGGATGATCTCTTCCAGGGTGCGAGATTCTTCGCCGGAGCTCATGGTTCGATTAAAGGGGGTTTGACCGATTTGGGCGAGCGCCCGGCGAATTTCGGGCTGAAAAAGTATGACGATGACCAAAACCATCTGGGCCCAGAAACTGGTTACGAGCCAATCCACCGTGTAAAGCTCCGCCGATTTGGATAGGATGGAGGCGAGCAACAAAAACGTCAGTCCCACCAAGATTTTGAGGGCGCGTGTGCCCTTCAGGATCAGAAAAAGCCAATACAGCATCGTCGCAACGATGGCGATGTCGAGAATATCCTGCCACCGCATGCTCAGCAACATCTCACGCATGTCGAACCCGCTTCATGGCCTCCACCATCCGGACCACGCGACCCATGGCCTTGACGTCGTGGACACGGATAATGGAAGCGCCGTTCAAGACTCCTACAGCCACGGCCGCCGCCGTTCCTTCGAGTCGTTCTTCGACGGACAGCCCCAAGACTTGACCGATAAATGATTTTCGCGATGGGCCGATCAGGAGAGGCTGACCGATCGTCCCGAATTCACCCAGCCGTGAGAGAATTTCCAGGTTGTGCTCGGTCGTTTTGCCAAAGCCGATGCCCGGGTCCAGTACGATGCGATCGCGGGATATTCCCGACTGTTCTGCCCATTGGATCCGGGATTCGAAAAAATCACGGATCTCAAGGATCACGTCGGCGTAGACCGGATGGGCCTGCATGGTCTTCGGTGTTCCCTGCATATGCATGAGCACAACCGGAACCCCTTCCCGAGCCACAAGCAGGGCCATCTCCGGATCGAAACGCAGCGCGCTGATGTCGTTGACGATCCGCGCCCCGGCCGCAAGGGCGCGCCGTGCGACATCGGCTTTAACCGTGTCGATGGAGATTGGAATCGTGAGACGTTTTGCGAGACGTTCGATCACCGGGACGACACGCCGTATTTCCTCTTCGGCCGGAACGGGGTCCGCGCCCGGCCGGGACGATTCCCCGCCGATGTCGACCAGATCGGCCCCCTCATCGGCCAAGGCCTCGGCGCGGCGGATTGCCTCGTCCGTATTCAGGAAAAGACCGCCGTCAGAAAAGGAATCCGGGGTGATGTTCAGGATGCCCATCAAGAGGGTTCGCGGTCCGAGAGAAAGATCCAGACCGGGACCCCGAAGATGGAAGGTCGAGGGGTATTTAGAGAGCACGTGTTGCACGGGTTGTGATGTCAATCCATCCTCCTCCATCCCGAAGTCAGCAGAAAGCGATTAAGTTGAGGATGAATAAAGGCGGGTATGATTTGGGTGCAGGAACGATATTGGTTATGCGGAAGCTCCTTCGATGAGCTTGTCGATCTCGGGTGCGTCCAAAACCTCCTTTTCCAGCAGGGCCTCCGCAATGGCCCGCAGCGCCTTAATATTCTCCCGTAAAATGTTCTTTGCCCGGTCGTAGTTGTCCGTCACCAGCCGCTTCACCTCATTGTCGATTTCGATCGCGGTGTTTTCGCTGTAATCGCGCCGGGTCGCGATCTCGCGTCCCAGGAAGATCTCTTCGTCCTTTTTACCGAAGGTCAGCGGCCCCATCTTCTCGCTCATGCCCCACTCGCAGACCATTTTCCGGGCCAAATCCGTCGCCCGCTCGATATCATTGCCGGCGCCGGTCGTGATCCGATTCAGGATGATTTCCTCCGCCGCGCGACCGCCCATCAGAATGGCGATGTTGTTGTAGAGGAACTCGCGGGGAAAGGTATATCGGTCATCCGTCGGCAACTGCATGGTCAGGCCCAAGGCCCGCCCGCGGGGAATGATGGTGACCTTGTGAACCGGGTCCGTTCCGGGAATCATTCGGGCGACCAAGGCATGTCCCGCTTCGTGGTAAGCCGTTGTGCGCTTTTCTTCTTCGCTCAGGACCATGCTTTTCCGTTCGACGCCCATCAGAACCTTGTCTTTAGCCGCTTCAAAATCGGACATCTCGACGACCTTCTTGTCCATTCGGGCTGCCAGGAGCGCGGCCTCGTTGACGAGGTTGGCCAGGTCGGCGCCGGAAAACCCGGGAGTCCCGCGTGCGATCACTTCGAGGTTGACATCTTTTCCTAAGGGGAAGCGTTTTGTGTGGACCCGGAGAACTTCCAGGCGCCCCCGGACGTCGGGACGGGACACGACGACCTGACGGTCGAAACGACCGGGACGAAGCAATGCCGGGTCCAGAACATCCGGCCGGTTGGTGGCGGCGATCAGGATGACGCCCTCGTTTGTTTCGAATCCGTCCATCTCAACCAGCAACTGGTTTAAGGTTTGTTCGCGTTCATCATGTCCTCCGCCGAGACCGGCGCCTCGAAGACGTCCGACGGCATCGATTTCATCTATAAAGATGATGCAAGGAGCATTCTTTTTGCCCTGCTCGAACAAGTCCCTCACTCGCGAGGCTCCAACTCCGACGAACATCTCCACGAAATCGGAGCCGCTAATCGAGAAAAAAGGCACTCCCGCCTCGCCGGCAATGGCCTTGGCCAACAGAGTCTTGCCCGTTCCGGGCGGCCCTACAATCAGAACCCCTTTAGGAATCCGGCCGCCCAATTTCTGAAACTTGGGAGGGTCCTTCAAAAACTCAATAATCTCGGTCACCTCTTCTTTCGCCTCATCGATTCCGGCCACGTCTGCAAAAGTGACTTTCTTCCGGTCTTCGGTCAGGAGGCGGGCCCGACTTTTCCCAAAAGAAAGCGCTTTGTTCCCGCCGATCTGCATCTGCCTCATCAAGAAAAACCATAGCACCAAGAACAGTACAAAAGGCCCCCAAGTCACAAGAAAGGTGATATACCATGGACTCTCCTCCGGTGGTCGAGCCACGATCTTCACGTTCTTATCCCGAAGGAGCTTTACGAGGTCGGGGTATTCAACCGTGTAGGTCCTGAATTTGTTCCCATCCTTTAAAACACCATTGATTTGATTAGGTTTGATCGTAACATCGGTAACCTCCCCCTTCTCTAACCGGGTCATGAAATCGCTGAAAATGATCTCTTCTTCCAATGACTGACTGGGCGCCTGAAAGAGATGGAACAAGAGGATCATAAATAGGCCTACGAGCAGCCAAAAAATCATATTTTTCATTCTCGAACTCACTACACCAACCTCCTTAACCTCATCATCGAATTTCGGATCAATGTTCCCGCTGCCATACTGCAAACAATGAAAATCATTTTAACACAGCTCGATTATTCTTGCCAATAGAAAAGCTCCTCGGCTTCCGAGACCTTGTCCATCACCGCAATGTAGGGAAGATTCCGATAACGGTTCTGGTAGTCCAGTCCGTAACCGACGACATATTTGTTCGGAAGGGTGAAGCCCACGTAGTCGATGGAGACCCGAACTTTGCGTCGTTCGGGTTTGTCTAAAAGCGTGCAAACTTTTAATGACTTAGGTTTTCGGGCCAGCAGCTTCTTTTTTAAGAAACTCACGGTCATCCCGGAATCAACAATGTCTTCCACGAGAAGGACGTCCTGTCCGGTCACATCCTCGGCCATGTCCGAGAGTATTTTAATCTTCCCTGCGACCGACCGCTTTTGTGTGGCTCGGGTGGTAACCACGATGAAGTCGACACGAAGGAGAAGACGGATGGCTCGGACAAGATCCGCATAAAAGGCGAAGGCCCCTTTGAGTACGCCCACCATCAGCAAGTTCTTGTCGGCGTAATCCACGGTGATCTGGTTACCCAGCTCCCGGACCCGTTTCTGCATTTCATCTTGTGTAATGATGGGGCGCCCGAAGATTCGTTCCATCCCTGGTCCTTTCTATATTATTATAATGTAAGAAGGGTTGAGTTGCCTTTATGCCGGCGGAGGCTGCTCCTTTTGCTCTTCGTAATCCGTGGATATCATGGGTATCTACTGACTGTAGAACACGGAACTTGCTGTTAAGATCGCCTTGGCTTTGCGGATGTCCTCTTCTATATAACGGAGTAGCTCTTGCTTGTCCTTAAATGTCTGTTCCGGTCGAATCCATTCCACAAAATTCACCCGCAGCATCTGACCGTATAAATCCGGTTGCGGCTCGAATAGATGGGTCTCCACCATCCGTTCCAGAGGCCCCATCGTGGGCTGAGTCCCGATGTAGCTTACGCCGGGCAGAATGCGTCCGTTAAGCTCGGCTTGGACCGCGTAAATGCCGTTGCAAGGAATAACCAGTTCGCCCGGAGGCCGAAAATTCGCAGTCGGATACCCCAGGGTTCGTCCCCGTCGCGTTCCGGGGATGATCCGACCCTCGAGACGATAAGTCCGTCCCAGGAGTTCCCTGGCGACGCCGACCCGGCCGGCCAAGAGGCATTCACGGATTCGGGATGAGCTGACGGGGGACCCTGCCACGGAAACGGCCTCTACCGGATGAACCTGAAATCCCAAATCGTGCCCCATGACAGCAAGATCCATAACCGTTCCCTTCCGCTCTTTGCCGAACGCGAACTGAGCTCCCACACAAACTTCTTTTGCACCAAGGTCGTCGTGGAGAATGTTTCGAGCGAATTCAGGGGGTGTCATATTGGCGAATGAATGTGTGAAAGATACCACTCGAACCTGCAGGATTCCAGCAGTCTCAATCCAGTGCAGACGCTCCTCGAACGTCATTAAAAACTTCAGATCCATGGCGGGGGCCAGGACCTTCAGTGGATGCGGTTCAAAAGTCAATACGATGCCGGTTCCTCCCGTGGCCTTTGCCCGATCGACCGTCTGTTTCAGGATGGCCTGATGACCGCGATGGACTCCGTCAAAATTGCCGATGGCCACGACCGGGTAAGACGCTTTCCGATCTTGACTGATGTAATTCCGAATAATCTCCACGAACGGGCATTGCCTTCTCAAGGCCGCAGAAGCCGGGCCGCATCTTTGGCAAAATAGGTCAGAATGAGGTCTGCACCGGCCCGTCGGATCGAGGTGAGCGTTTCCATTATAACCCGGTCTTCCTCGAGCCACTTTAATCGCGCGGCCGCTTTAAGCATCGCATACTCTCCGCTGACCTGGTAGGCCGCCACCGGCACATTGAAAGCGCTCTGGACACGATAGATCACATCCAGATAAGAGAGGGCCGGTTTGACCATCACGATATCCGCGCCTTCCTCAATGTCCATCGCGACCTCGCGCAGTGCCTCGCGGACATTGGACGGGTCCATCTGATACGATTTGCGGTCTCCGAATTGAGGAGTCGACTCGGCCGCTTCCCGAAATGGTCCGTAGAAGGCCGAGGCGTACTTGGCCGCGTATGACAGGATCGGTGTCATCTCAAAACCTTCCTGGTCCAGCGCCGAGCGAATGGCCTTGACGCGGCCGTCCATCATGTCGGATGGCGCGACCAGATCCGCTCCGGCCTTGGCGTGAGAAATCGCTTCGCGGGCCAACAATTCCAATGTCGGATCGTTCAGGATGCGGTTTTCTTTCACGACGCCGCAATGACCATGGCTGGTATACTCGCAAAGACAGACATCCGTGATTACGATGAGTTCCGGCACACGATCCTTAATGGCCTTGACGGCCTGTTGGATAATGCCGGTTGGAGAATAGGCCTCTGAACCTCGTTCATCTTTTTTTCTGGGAATGCCGAACAATATGACGGCCGGGATTCCCCGGTGCCGGATTTCCTGGGCCTCTTTGATCAGATAATCGATCGAAAGCTGGTAGGTGCCAGGTATCGAAGCGATCTCATTTCGAATCCCTTTCCCATGAACGACGAACAAGGGGCAGATGAGGTTCTCGACAGACAGCACCGTTTCCTGAACCATTTTCCGGAGCAGGGAGGACTGCCGGAGTCTTCGAGGGCGTGATTGGGGAAAAGACATCGTTTCTTGGAGCCTTTCAGTTCGATTGGGCTGTAAAATGTTCCACGATGGCCTGTGCGAGAGAGGGGATCGTGGAATCTTTGGGTAAAATCTGCACGGTTATCCCGTATTCCTCGACCGTCTTGGCCGTGATTGGCCCTATACAGGCCACCACTACGCCGTTCAAAAACTGCCGGGTCTCTTTCGGCCCGAACATCTCGACAAAATTTCTGACGGTGGATGAACTGGTAAATGTTATAACAGAAATCTGACGACCTTGCAAAAGGTTTTTGACCCATTCCAAGTCCCGGATCGGGCGAACGGTGCGGTAGGCTGTCACCACATCCACGTGGGCTCCCATCCGGCTCAAGGCTTTCGGTAGGACGTCACGGGCCACCGCGGCCCTCGGAATCAGGATCCGTTGGCCCTTGAGGCTCTCTCGGCCCATCTGCTCAATCAAGGCCTCGGCCACATATTCGTCCGGCATTAAGTCCACGCGTACTCCCATGCGCTCGATCTCCTGGGCGGTTCGGGGACCGATGGCGCAAAGTTTGATTCCCTTCAACGCACGGATGTCTTTCCCACCGGTCTTAAGACGCTCTAGAAAGTACAGGACTCCATTGACGCTGGTAAAAATCAGCCAATGGTACTCTTCGATCTTACGGATCGCGCCATCCAAGGCCTCCCATGATTCCGGTGGAACCACCTCGATGGTGGGAAATTCGACGGGATCGGCCCCATAGAGTTTGAGGAGATCAGTAAACTCGGTCGCCTGATCCCGTGCCCGCGTCACCAAAATGCGCTTTCCGAATAACGGTCGGCCTTCAAACCAATTGAGTTGTTCCCGCAATTTCACTACCTCCCCCACGATGATCAGCCCAGGCGGTTTGAGTGCCTCAAACCGAACCTTCCCGACGATATCCTCCAGAGTTCCGACGACCGTTCGCTGTTCCGGCTTTGTTCCCCAGCGAATGACTGCCACCGGTGTCTGAGGCGTGCGCCCATGTTGAATGAGTTGCCGTACAATCTCCAGCAGGTTGCTCAATCCCATAAAAAAAACCAACGTTCCCCGATCGGGAAGTTGATCCCACGGAACATGACCATCCCGCTTGTCCGGATCTTCATGCCCGGTGACAAACGTGACAATGGAGGCGACATCCCGATGGGTCAAGGGAATTCCGGCATAGGCCGGTACCCCGACGGCCGCGGTTACACCGGGGACGATTTCAAACGGAATCCCCACGGCGGCCGCGGCGGAGGCCTCTTCTCCGCCTCGGCCGAAAATGAAGGGGTCGCCACCCTTGAGTCTGACCACGATCTTTCCCAGGCGGGCTTTCTCGATCAATAGGTGGTTGATTTGCTCCTGATCAAGATGGGTTTCACCGCCTTTTTTGCCGACGAAAATCCGTTCGGCCTGGGGTCGGGCGTATCGAAGAAATTCCTCGTTGGCCAGGTAATCGTAGACGACCACGTCTGCCTGTTCGATGCAGGCCTTGCCTTTGATCGTTAGAAGACCCGGGTCGCCGGGCCCGGCACCGATCAGATAGATTCTTCCCGTTCGATCAATGGGCAGCATGGATTCATCGGTAAATTTCCCGTAGGATGGCATCCGCACCCTGCGCCAAAAGCAATTCCGCAAGATCGAGGCCCAGCATTTCCGGCTGTTCGGGGTCTCCCGCTACACCGTCACGAATCACCCGGCTCCCATCCACGCTGGCCACCAGGCCTTCCAGAACCAAGCGCTCCTCGTCCCGGAGGTGAGCATGGGCTGCGATCGGCACCTGGCAGCCGCCATCCAGCCGTTTTAAGAAGGCCCGCTCGGCGCGCACGCACCGGCTGGTAATTGCATGGTTGAATCGATTCAGCATCGAATTCACCTTTTTGTCCAAAACACGGCATTCAAGACCCAGGGCTCCTTGACCGATGGCCGGAAGACAGAGCTCGGGGTCCAAATATTCAGTTATCCGGTCTTCCCATCCCATGCGACGCATCCCAGCTGCCGCCAAGACGACCGCGTCCAACCCTTCCTTCTCGATCTTATTTATGCGCGTGTCGAGATTGCCTCGCAACGGAATGATCTCGAAATCCGGGCGCAGATGGCGGATCTGGGACTGTCGGCGAAGGCTGCTGGTGCCGATTCGAGCCCTTCGCGGCAGATCCAACAGACGTTTCCCGTTTCGACTGATGACCGCGTCTCGCGGATCTTCGCGGTGGGTGATCGCGGCGAGATGGAGTCCTTCGGGGAGGATTGTAGGCACATCCTTCATGCTGTGGACCGCCAGTCCGATCTCCTGTCGGAACAGGGATTCCTCGATCTCTTTGACGAACAATCCTTTCCCGCCCACCTTGGCCAGAGGGACATCCGTAATTTTGTCTCCGGTGGTCTTGATCTTTTTCAGTTGGACGTTCAGATCGGGAAAGGCTGCTTCGATTTCTTCTTTAATCAAGCCTGCCTGGCAGAGCGCCAAAGCGCTTCCTCGCGTGCCGATAATGAGTATCTGTGACATGGGTCTGAATTCACGCCTTTTTCTTGACCCTATGGCCCTTCAATCATCGATTTTTGGGCCCGGGACGGAGATCGGATCATGATTTCGTTTCGGCATCTTCGTCTTGAGCGGCCGAATCTTCTTTGTCGGAAGCGGTGGAATGGTGGCGATGGTGGAGGTCTTTATCCAGATTGAATAACCGGCGGACGGCTTCCACATACAAAGCGCCGTTTTTTGAACGGGACTCGTCTTTTAAGGCCACCAGGGGAGAGTGGAGGAGCTTGTTGATAATGGAGGCGATCAATCCATCCACCACCTCCCGTTGTTCGGGTGAAAGATGGCTCAGTTTCGAAATGAATTTATTCATCTCCACTCGACGTATCTCCTCTGCCTTCTCTCGAAGGGCCGTGATCGTCGGAACCACCTCCAGCGATTTAAGCCATTTGTTGAACCCCTGGAGTTCTTCGGAGATAATCCCTTCTGCTTTCAAGGCTTCCCTCTGTCGACCTTCCAAATTGGCGTCGACAATTAACTGGAGGTCGTCGATATCGTAAAGAAAAACGTTATCGATTCGGTTCACGTGAGGGTCAATATTTCTCGGGACCGAGATATCGATCAAGAAAATGGGGCGATTCATGCGGCGTTGGATGGCCTTGCCGATGTGTTCCTCGGAAATGACGTAATGGGATGCCCCCGTGGAGCAGATCAGGATATCGGCCTCGGCCAAATAGCGGGGGAACTCTTCCAGCCGGAGCGGGATCCCATCGAACCGTTTTGCCAACTCAATGGCGTTGTCAAAATTGCGCGTGGTGATCATGACCTTACGAACGCCGTTGTCCAGAAGGTGACGCACAGCCAGTTCTGCCATTTCCCCGGCGCCCACCAGGAGGGCCTCTTTTCCCTCCAGTCGACCGAAAACCTTTTTGGCCAGTTCTACAGCCGCGAAACTTATCGAGACGGCGTTTTCGGCGATCTTGGTCTCAGTCCGGACGCGCTTGGCCACCGAAATGGCCTTACGAAAAACCTTGTTCAGGATCACGCCTGTGGCCTTTTGGTGCATAGCGATATTGAAGGCCTCTTTCAACTGGCCCAGAATTTGGGGTTCGCCGATCACCATGGAGTCCAGACTGGAGGCGACGCGAAAGACATGGCGGACGGCTTCGTCCGCCGAATATAAATAGAGGCTGGCGTTCCATTCCTCGGGCGATAGACCGGTATGATAGTCTTCAAAAAACTCTTTAATTCGCTGAAACCCGGTCTGAAGTTGTTGCACAACGGCGCAAACCTCCACCCGATTGCAGGTGGACAGAATCAACCCCTCATCGATTCCATGATAGGATTTGAGCCGAATCAGGGCTTCCCGCAGCTGAGCGTCTGAAATCGAGAACTTTTCACGGATTTCGATAGGGGTGGTTCTGTGATTCAATCCGACAACAATGATATCCAACGATGCCTCCGTACCCTGAGCGGCGGTTGGCGAAGGTCCATCCGGTGTTCAGATAAAGGCGTGCTGGCCTTTCCATACCAGATCAACGCCCACAAACGAGAAGATCACTCCGACAAAACCGATGATCGCCAAGTAGGCGGCTTTCTTGGCACGCCATCCAACGGTGATCCGTCCGTGCAACACGATCAGGTAAAACAGCCAAATCGCCAGTGTGAAGATCTCGCGCGGATCCCAGAACCATCCCGAGACATATCCCGCGCCCCATGCCCCGATGATTATTCCCAGGGTGAGAAGGCCGAAACCCAGAATGATGGCTTTTTGATTCAAATCGTCCAGGACGTCCAGGGATGGAAGTTTATTGTACAAATTGTTGAACTGCTTGGATTTGAGCAATCGTTCCTGAATGAGATACATGACTCCGACCAAAAAGGCGATGGCGAAGGCTACGGCGCCCAGCAGGGCCAAAGCGGTGTGAGTATAGACCCAGGCCGTGCGCATGGTCGTATCCGGAGGCCGCATTTCCGTCGGCAACATGGCGCCTGACAACAACGAGATCAACGCCAACGGCAACACAAAGGAGCCCAGAACGTGGATGCGAAAACGGAGTTCCACAAGAAGAAAAACCAGAACGAGGGCCCAGGAAAAGAAGGCCATAGCGTCAAAAAGTCGGTTCAGTGAAACGTAACCCGCTTCCAACATCCGGTTCAACAGCGTCATGGTATGAAATACAAAACCAATTCCGGTCATCACCAGGGAAAAACGGGAAAAAGATTCTTTTTTCCCGGCGAGAAGATATACAAGAAACGTCACGGTTCCGAAAAAATAGCAAGCGAGTGTAATCTTAAAAAAAAGGACATTCATCATTCACCTCACATTGTGAACGATTATAGCTGTTTAAAAAAGACCATGTCAAGGACCACAATCCACGCCATGATTAAATCATAACTCTTCGATAAATCATGAAAAAGAATATGTGCTTAACAAGCTGAAACCGCTGAAAAAACGTGTTGAAATAACCCCGCTATTATTATATATTATTGTTATAATTTTAAATTGCCCCGAACTGAGCCTGCAAAGAGTCAGGATCGGCTCTCGCGTTGATGGATAAACGAATTTACGAGGTGGGCTGTGCTTCAGATGAAAGTCAGAGGGTTAATGTACGACCCTTTCAACAATGCCTTCATTATCATTCTGCGAGATGATCAGGAAAAAGAGGTTTTACCGATCTGGATCGGAAAGCCAGAAGCGGGCGCGATCAGTTTTGCGTTGGAAGGCGTTTTCACCCCACGCCCCATGACGCATGACTTAATGAAGACCATATTAGAAAGCAGCAATGCCAAGGTGATCAGTGTCGTCATCACAGATCTAAAAGACAACACCTATTTCGCCAAGATCCATGTGTTTTACGGGGATTCGGAATACACGGTTGATTCGCGTCCCAGCGATGCCATTGCACTGGCCCTCCGGGTGGACGCGCCCATTTTTGCTACCGAAGACGTGATTCAGAAACACAGCACGGAGGAACTCGATCGCTGGTTGGACAATCTTCGTCCGGAAGATTTCGGAAAATACGACGCATAGGTTGGGATGACAAAAACAGAGACCGGGGCAAATGGTTTCGGATCCATTCGAGAAGGAAGGATTCGGTTTAATCGCTTTGGGATTGGGTCCGGCCTATTAGCCTGTTTGGTAGGGTGGTTAACACTGGGCTGTGCCACCATCGATGATCTCTCGACGGAATCCTATCGCAAAGTGGGTCTTCCGCCCAAGCTGTTTGAACAACAGGCCCTGGGGCTGCTTCCTCTCTTTGGCCGGGGTTCTGTCCGTGATTTTCTTCCCACGGCCGACGCGATCTTTCTGGAGAGTTTTCGGCAGCGTCGAGTCGACCAGTCATATATCGATCCCCACGAAAGTCTAAAGCGCATTCGTGACGCTGGTCTGGACGCGGTTTATCAAAATTTGGTGAAAGGATATTCGGTCCAGCAACCTCCCCAGCAAGGTCCGCTTCAGCAGATCGGAAAGGCGGTGGGAACCCGATACCTCCTTCTGACCGAGTTGCAAAGGCTTGAAATGACCGAGGGGGCGACACAGGTGCAGCTGAACGGCCGTGTTTGGGACATCGAAAAAGGTGAAATCATTTGGGAGGGCACCGGCGAAAGCCGTGGGTATGTCTTTTTGATTTTCCCCTGGGTCCCTTCCAGTTTTGAGAAGACGATGGCGATTGCGAGCGATGGTTTGATTCAGCGTCTTCCCTTATAGAGACGTGGCATGAGGTTAAGATGGACATCAAATTAAGCGTTCAGAGTGTGTTGACCGATCCCAAGACAGAAACCCAGGTGGTGCTGTTGCGTGCGGATGGTAACAAAGAGGTCATGCCGATCTGGGTCGGGGTGGCGGAGGGGAGCGCAATCAAATTCGTGTTGGAAGGGATCCTCCCGACCCGCCCGATGACGCATGATCTGCTCAAGAACATCCTGGATCATCTGGGTCTCCGGGTCCAGAAGGTCATCATTACTGAGATCAAAAACAATACCTACTATGCGTTGGTCTATGTCGAGTCGCACGGAAGTCTGCTCAGCATCGATGCTCGTCCCAGTGATGCGATTGCCCTGGCGCTCCGGACGCATGTGCCGATTTATGTCGCGGATGAGGTCTTCAAGCAAAGAGGCGGCGAAAGCCTTGATTCCTGGCTTGAAAAACTGGGACCGAAAGATTCAGGAGAGCATACCGTGTAAAGATCCGCTATTTGTTGGTTTCCCCGCTTTTTCCATCATTCAATCCAGTCTCAGCAGCATGTCAACTCAGATATGAACGCTGGATCCGTTTAGGCTCTTCATCCTGAATACCTGAGCAGGTAGTCCGATTGAATCGTGTCTTCATCATAAAGATAGAAGCCGCTCCCGGTTAAATCCTATCCGCGGAAACTCGTCTAAATGCATTGGCATAATCCTTGCTAGGGTATGACCGTAAATGGAGCCGATTTCATGCCGAGACCCCTGGTGGGAACCGCCGTTTGCTATCTGACGGGACTTGTTCTTGGTAATGCCTGGACCTGTTACCCGTTGACCACGACCGGATTAACAGCCGTTGCATTGGGACTTGCGTATGCTTCCCATGGTCGGCATGGGAGGTTAATTCAATTTGGGTTGGGTGTCGCAATGGTGTGTTTTGGGGCGGCTCGATTCCAAATGGCTGAACGGATAAATTCCTCCAATGATCTGGCTCGATTCGCCACCGGGGAATCGGTGCGATTTTTTGGAGTGATCGATGAACCCCTTCAACACGGACCGGAGTCCACGGTCCTTTTTCTCGAGGCCGGTTCGGTCACGGAAAATGGAGAAGAATACCCGGTCCGTGGAATTTTACGGCTCACCGTTCGAGATTTTGTCCCGGAACTGCAGTACGGTGATCAGATCTCGGCCGACCTTCGGCTCCGTCCGATTTCGGGACTCCACAATCCGGGCGGGTTCGATTATTCGGCATACCTCCAAAGGGAGGGCATTCGTGCCTTGGCCGTGGTTCATCGTCCAGAGGCGATCACCCGGTTGGCGACTGGTGGGTTCGCACCGTTGCGCAGGATATATGCCTGGAGAGAGCGAATCCGGAATGTATTGGAGGGCTCTCTCCCACCGGTCTCGTCCGCAATTTTTCAAGCGATGCTTATCGGAGAAACCGGATCGTTGAATCCCGAGATTCGTGAGGCCTTCATGATTTCGGGCACAACCCATCTGCTTTCTATTTCGGGTTCCCATTTGGCTTTGGTGGCGCTGGTTGTTTTTCATCTATCGGGCCGAATTTTGCGGCGAATGCCCGCCGGTTGGCTTTTGTCGGTAAGCCGACGATTGACCGTCACACGGCTAAGCATTCTGGTCACGCTTGTCCCGGTTGTTTTCTATACCCTCCTGGCCGGTGCACAGGTTGCGACGGTTCGCTCCCTCATCATGATTCTTATCTATCTTACAGCCGTATGGTTCCAACGGGCCGACGATCCGTTGAATGCCCTGGCCGTGGCGGTTCTTCTCAGCGTTCTATGGGATCCTCGGGCGGTCTTCTCGATCTCATTCCAACTTTCTTACCTCGCAGTCCTGGCGATGGTGCTGGCCGGCGGGGATCGGCTCTCGATTGGGGAAGCCGGAGCCCGAGGGGTACAGGAGGCGGCAGAAGAATCCTCTTGGATTGGACGGTGGTCGCAGAAGGTCCGGCTTTATCTGGTCATGACGGTTGTGGCCGAATCTGTCACATTGCCGTTGACGGCGTTTTATTTTAACCAGATCAGCTGGGTGGGTTTCCTGTCCAATCTGATCATCGTCCCCTTCGTCGGAATGGTGATCGTTCCGATGGGACTGGTCTGCTCGGTCTGGGCGGTTCTTTTTGACCGAGCGACATTGCCGTTATCCGGGCTCAACGAAGCGCTGGCGGATGTGCTTAATTCCATGGTTGAGTGGTTCGCCCGACTCCCGGGGTCCGAGGTGCATGTTCCTTCGCCGCCGGTCTTGGTCTTGGCCTTGGTCTACCTCGTGGGTGTCGTAGTTCTTCTCTTCAAGGTCAATCGCGTCTGGACGTGGAGCGCGATCGGTTTTTGCATTCTGGTCACGACCGTTTGGGCTGTGAGGTTATCGGAGTCTCATTCAGATGGACGGCTCCGTGTGACCTTTCTCGATGTCGGACAGGGGGACGCCGCATGGATTGAAATGCCAGACGGAAAGACAATGCTGATCGACGGCGGTGGCACGTATGGGAGTTATGATCTCGGGCGATTGGCCGTTGCTCCTTATCTCTGGAACACCGGTCATTGGCGGATCGATTATCTGGTCGCGAGCCATCCTCAACTGGATCACATGGGCGGATTGGCCTATGTCATAAGGAAATTTCAAGTGGGCGAGGTTTGGACGAACGGATTGGAAAAAGACGCGGTTTTTTATGACCGGTTTCGTCAGGTGGTCTTATCCCGGGCGATTCCGGAGAGGCAGATTACGGGCAGTGGTTTGCCGTTGCTGCAGGGCCCCGTGCGGATCGTGCCGCTGCACCCCAAAATCGCGGACCCGGCCGGACCCGATAATGATCAATCCCTTGTTGTCCGGATCCAGTACGGACGAGAGGTGCTTCTGTTTACCGGAGACATCGAGAAGGGAGCGGAGCGGGAACTCCTGCGTTGGGGAAATCTCCTCAAAACCACGGTCCTGAAAGTTCCGCACCACGGCAGCCGTACATCGATCGATACCGACTTTCTGGCCCAGGTGTCCCCGGATGTGGCGGTCATATCCGTCGGAAAAAACAATGGGTATCGACATCCTTCCGTGGAGACCCTGTTCGCTTATCATGTTCTCAAGACACAGGTCTACCGAACTGATCGGGACGGTGCCGTTTTTTTCGAAACGGATGGAATACGGAGGACGGTCAAAACGTACCGGGACGGCATACCGCATCCGGTGTCGTGGGGCGCAGGAATGGCGGCCGCGGAGGCCTCCAATCTTATAAAGATTTTCCATTCGTACTGGTTCAGTCCGGCTTGACAAAGGACGAGTCTATAGTAGAATTTAATTGACTGTTTTCAAATAAGGTGATCCGTGTCCGATAAGGAATCACAGAAGAACGGAGTGGAGTTCAAAAACAAAAAGCGCCTGGGCGATTTTCTGTTCGATGCAGGGCTGATCACCCATGACCAACTCCAGCGCGCCTTGAACGAGCAGAAACGGTTAGGCAGAAAACTGGGAGAAACACTCACCACACTCCGCATTATTTCGGATGAGGCGCTGGCGCAGGCGCTCTCCACTCAACTGGGTTACCCCTTCATGGATCTGAGCACAACGGCGCTGGAGCCCGACATCGTCATGGCGATTCCAGAGACCCTAGCCAGGAAACAATGCGCAATTCCCGTTTCATTGGAAAATAAAACGTTGGCCGTGGCGATGGTCGATCCTCTCGACTATGAATGTCTGCGGGACCTTGGCTTTGCCAGTGGGTTCCGGATCCAGCCGGCCATCGCGACGCGCAAGGATATCTTGGAAGCGATCGAGCGGTATTATAACCTGAACTCTTCGGTGGAGAGCATCGTTCAAGAAACGGCCCAGCAGTACGACGAATCCGTCCTTCAAATCATCCCGGAAATCGGTTCCACGGTGGCGGACGCCCAATCTCTGGAGGAGCGGAGCCGGCTCGCCCCGGTGATCCGCCTGGCCAATTTGATTATGACCAAAGCCATTCGGCAGCGCGCCAGCGATATCCACATTGAACCCACCTCCCGAGATTTCCGCGTGCGGTATCGGATCGACGGCCTGCTCAAGGAAGACCTTCGGCTGCCGAAGTGGATCCACGGGGCCCTGATTTCTCGCATGAAGATTTTGGGCCGGCTGGACATCGCCGAGAGACGGTTGCCGCAGGACGGTTCGGTGCGTGTGCGATCGGATAATCGGGAGATCGATCTCCGGCTCTCCACCCTTCCGACCCAGTATGGGGAGAAGATGGTGGTCCGCGTGCTGGACCAGGGAAAGCTGGTGGTTTCGCTGGATACGCTGGGGGTTTCGCCCCAGAATTTATCGCTGGTTCGCTCGCTGATGCGGCGCAAACAGGGCATCATCCTTGTCACCGGCCCGACCGGAAGCGGAAAGACCACAACCTTGTATTCCTTGATCCATGCTGTGCGGGATGAAGTGACGAATATCGTGACGGTGGAGGACCCCATCGAATATAATCTGGACGGCGTGAATCAGGTCCAGATCAACGCCGACATCGGGCTCACGTTTGCGCACTGTTTAAGATCAATCCTCCGGCAAGACCCAAACGTGATCCTAATCGGCGAGATCCGGGACTTGGAAACGGCCGAGATCGCTTGCCGGGCGGCCATGACCGGGCACCTCGTGCTCTCCACGGTTCATACAAACGACGCGCCTTCCACGATCACGCGATTGGTCGACCTTGGGGTTCCTCGTTATCTGGTGGGATCGCTCGTCATGGGCGTCATTGCCCAGCGCTTGGTGCGATGCGTCTGCCCCCGGTGTAAAACGACCATGCCGCCCCCCGTGGAAAGTCTGGTGAGCCTGAAGATTCCCTTGGATTCGGTGAAGAGCGTCTCCTTCTACTACGGCAAGGGTTGCAGCTATTGCCATTACATCGGTTACCAAGGCCGGACCGGGCTTTATGAAATATTGGAAATGACGCCTCGGCTGAGAGAACTGGTCGTAGCCGGTGCAGCGGAACAGGACATCCGGTCCATGTCATTGGCTTCAAAGATGACGTCGTTGGGAGAGGATGGTCTGAAAAAAGTCAAGGAGGGGATCACAACCATTGAGGAACTGTTGCGTGTGATCGAGGTCCGTGAGGATCTTCAAACCTTTTGTACCCAATGTGGGCGGTCCATTCACTTTGATTTTCAGGTCTGCCCGTATTGCGCTCATCTGGTGACTCATCACTGCCATGCCTGCGGTAAACCGCTTCAGCCTGAATGGGTCATCTGCCCCTACTGCCGGAATCGCGTCGGGGACCTCCCGCCACCCGATCTTTCCAAAACAACGCAGGGTTAATCCTTCAGCGGACGGTGCCACCTCACCCTTTTATTGAACTCCTTTCTGTTTCATTTCTCGAACCGGTAGAGATGGCCGAGTCGAATCGGCTATAATTTATTTATGGACGGATCCGAGCTCGAGCATGAAACCCAGCGGGTCGGCCGGGAGATTCTGACCCGTCTGGAAAGAGATCGCCACTCTCTATTTGCAAAAGAATGGTGGCAGGGCCAAGTTCTCCGCTGGTGTATGGAAAATGAGCCGTTTAAGATTGCTTTTTTCCGGTTCATCGACGTCCTGCCTAATCTGAAAACCTCCGGGGATGTGGTCCGCATCTTCCGGGAATATTTCGACCGTCCCGAGATTAAAACGCCCCCGCTCCTTTCCTGGGGTATGAAGACCTTGATCCCGGGCTCACCCACCGTTCCGCTGGCGTCGGCCGCAATTCATGCCAATGTCGAGAAGATGGCCCGATCTTTTATCGCCGGCCGCGATCTTGAAGAAGCGAGAATCGCCCTGGAGAAGATGGAACGGTCGGGCGCCGCTTGGTCGGTCTCGATGTTGGGCGAGGCGGCCGTCAGCGAGGAAGAGTCCGAGGCGTATCTCCGTCTCTACTTGGAAGCGATCGATCGGCTGGCCCACTTTGTGACCGACGATTCGGAACCGACGACGGCCGCCGACCGGTTCGGTTTGATCCCGCGGGCCAACCTGGCCGTCAAGCTTTCGTCGTTGTATTCTCAAATGGATCCTCTGGATTGGGAAGGGAGCCTTTCGGTTCTGACCGAGCGTCTTGTTCGCTTGCTGATCCGGGCCCGCGAGCTGGGCGTGCACATTCATCTTGACATGGAACATTATGCGTTCAAGGATATTATCCTGGAGGCCTTCTTCCGTGCGATGGATCGCCCGGAGCTTTCCGGGTTCAGTGACGCCGGGATCGTGGTCCAAGCCTACCTTCGCGATTCGGCCGAAGATCTCGAACGAATCCTGGCCTGGGCCGCGCAGCACCGCCGTGGGATGACCGTCCGCCTCGTACGCGGCGCGTACTGGGATTACGAGACGGTGATCCATCGCCAGAACGGCTGGCCGGTACCGGTCTATCTCACCAAAGGGGAGACGGATTCCAACTACGAACATCTCGCGGGCCGACTGCTCTCGGCGACCGACACGCTCCGCGCCGCGTTTGGCACCCACAACGTCCGCAGCCTCGCGTCAGTCGTCGCGACGGCCCGCAGCCATGGGATCCCGAACCGGGACTTCGAGATTCAGATGCTGTTCGGGATGGGCGGCCCGCTGCAGGACGCGCTGACCGGAATGGGTTTGCGAGTCCGGATTTATACGCCGGTGGGGGAGCTGATCACCGGCGTAGCCTATTTGGTCCGTCGGCTGCTCGAGAACACCTCAAACGAATCCTTTCTTCGAGACTATTTTGTCGAAGGAAATTCGCCCGAATCCGTGCTGGCTCGATCGGCGGCCGTGCCCGCGGGCGAACCGGAGGTCGAGGGCTTTCGAAACGAGCCGCCGCTGGATTTCCGGATCGGCCGGGTTCGTTCCGATTTTTCCGAAGCCATCGCATCCGTGCGCCAACGGCTTGGACGGGACTACCCGCTTTTGATCGGCGGGGAGGCGGTCCAGACCGACGACCGGATCGCATCGATCAATCCGGCGCGGCCGTCCGAGGTGGTGGGACGATCCGCATCGGCGGGTACGCGGGAAGCCGACCGGGCGATCGCCGCCGCCGAAGCAACCGCGATGGAATGGTCCCGGCAACCGACAAGCGAGCGGGCCGGGGTTCTGCGGCGTGCCGCCGAAAGTCTTCGGACCCGCCGGATGGAGCTTTCGGCTTGGGAAGTGTTCGAGGTCGGCAAGACGTGGCGGGAGGCTGATCGGGATGTGACCGAGGCGATCGATTTCCTTCGTTACTACGCCGATGAGATCGAGCGGAAGGCCCCATCCCAGAGCATGGGACGCTATCCGGGAGAACGCAACCTCTATTCCTATCTCCCGATCGGGATCGGTGTTGTGATCGCGCCGTGGAACTTCCCGTTGGCGATCCCGGCCGGAATGGTCTCGGCCGCACTGGCGGCCGGCAACGCCGTTTTGTTCAAGCCGTCGGAGCTGTCCCCCGTCATGGGATATCATCTGGTCCAAGCGTTTACGGAGGCCGGGCTCCCCGACGGCGTCCTGGCGTACCTGCCCGGCCGGGGCGAGATCGTGGGAGACTATCTCGTGCGACATCCCGCGATCGGCTTCATTACCTTTACCGGATCACGGAAGGTGGGGCTTGGGATTATCGAGCGGGCCGCCCGTCTGTCCTCCGGCCAGCGCCAGGTCAAGCGGGTTGTGGCCGAGATGGGCGGTAAGAACGCGATAATTGTGGATGAGACGGCCGATCTCGATCTTGCCGTGCCGGGAGTGGTCCAGTCCGCGGTCGGCTTTCAGGGCCAGAAATGCTCGGCCTGTTCGCGCGTGATCGTTTCGGAATCGATTTACGACGCGTTTGTCCATCGGCTTGTCGGGGCGTTGAAATCGCTCCGCATCGGCCCCCCCGAAGATCCATCGACGGAACTCGGTCCGGTCATCGAAGCGGCGGCCCAGCAGCGGCTCCAAACGGCCGTCGAAGAGGGCGGCCGGCAAGGACGGGTGATCCTTCAGGTGACGGATGTCCCGCCGGAGGGTTTCTACGTTGGCCCTGCCGTGATCGCGGATCTCCGGCCGGAATGCCGCATCGCGCAGGAAGAACTGTTCGGGCCGGTCGTGGTGGTCCTGTGCGCCAAAAACCTGGACGAGGCGATTCGGATCGCCAACGCCACGGACTACGCCCTGACGGGGGGATTGTATTCGCGCAGCCCGGCCGCGATCGAGCGCGTGGGGCGCGAGATGATCGCAGGCAATCTCTATATCAACCGCGGAATCACGGGGGCCATCGTCGGTCGGCAGCCGTTCGGGGGATATCGCCTTTCGGGGGTGGGATCAAAGGCGGGCGGGCCGGATTATCTGCTTCAGTTTATGATTCCGAAGGTCGTGACTGAGAACACCCTGCGGCGCGGGTTCGCTTCGGCCGAATAATCCTTACCTCTAATCCGGTTTTGCCCATAAATTATCAATGAGACGGGTCTGGCCGATCCAGACGGCCAGCAACAAAACGACCTGTCCTTCAATCCGAACCACTTCTTTCAGCGTGTCGGGATGAACGATCGCCACATATTCGATCCGGGCCAGGGGTTGTTCTTGGATTAAGAGGGCCATGGCGTCCCGGACGGCCGCCGCATCGCGCTCGCCCCGTTGAATGCGCTCCCTTCCTTTTTGTAATGCCTTGAACAGAACCCGAGATGCATTGCGTTCCTCAACCGAGAGATACCGGTTGCGCGAGCTCATGGCAAGCCCTTCATTTTCGCGGACGGTCGGGCACGCGACGATCCTAACCGGGAAATTCAGATCCCGCACCAGTTGTTTGATTACGATGGTTTGCTGATAGTCTTTTTGACCAAACAAGGCAATGTCCGGCCGAACCATCTGAAAGAGCTTGGCGACTACCGTGGCGACCCCGGAGAAGTGGCCGGGGCGGAAGGCCCCCTCCAAGACCTCGCCGATTCGTCCAACCAAAATCTTGGTGTCGTGCCCTTTGGGATAAATGGCATCGGCCGTCGGCATGAAAAGAGCATCCACATTCTCGCGTCGGCAAAGGGCGGCGTCGCCCTTAGCGTCTCGGGGGTATTGGGCAAAATCTTCGTTGGGTCCGAACTGGGTGGGATTGACGAAGATGCTTACGACGACCGCATCGGATCGTTTTCGCGCTTCCCGCATCAGCGAGCAGTGGCCTTCGTGCAGCGCCCCCATGGTCGGAACGAAACCGATCCTCGCTCCACGACCCCGTTGCCCATCGGTCCACCTCCACATTTGGCGGATGCTTTTAATGATATTCATGGAGGCCCTACCGAACGAAATGATTGCGGGTTTATTTCTTTGGAATGTAATACTGAATGCCGTTCTTCATCTGCCGGATCTGATGAAGAAGGTCATCGAGATCGGCCCGCCGGTTCACGAAATCGATTTCGGAGGTTTGGACGACAAGGAGCGGCGATCCGGTGTATTGAAAAAAAAAGTCGTTGTAGGCCTGGTTTAAGGTCTCGAGATAGTCGGGCGTCAGCGGTTTTTCGTAGTCCAGGCCGCGGTGACGGACGCGGTCCATCAAAACCTCGGGGCCAGCCTGAAGATAGATGACCAGATCTGGGGTCGGGATTGTGGGGTTCAGAAGAAAATAGAGCTGATCATACAAGGCCAGTTCGCTGGCCTCCAGATTGATCGAGGCGAAGATCCGGTCCTTTGGAAAAAAGTAGTCCGTGACCGTTGTCCGCTCGAACAGTTCCATCTGGGACAGTTCCTGAAGCTGGCGGTAACGGGAGAGGAGGAAAAAAATCTGGGTCTGGAACGCGAGGCGCTTGGGGTCCTTGTAAAATTCCTTCAGAAACGGGTTGTCCTCCGCGCGCTCTAGGACGAGCCGCCCGCCCAGCTCGCGGGCCAGGAGTTTCGCCAGGCTGGTTTTCCCGACGCCGATCGGTCCTTCGATGACCAGATATTTGGGCCCTTTTGCCATCCCTATCCGGCCTTCTGTTCAAGAGGAAACGGCGCCCATCGGCGGACCTCCTGGAGGTCCTTTATCCCTTGCAGGAGTTGGGCTGCGGTCTTGTGAAGCGTCGGGTGCACAAGCTCCGGCGCGATCTCGACCAGGGGTTCCAAAACAAATCGTCGTTGATGGGCTCGGGGATGCGGGATGGTCACCTCGGGTCCCTGAATGATCCGGTCGCCGTAAAAGAGAATGTCCAGGTCGATGGTCCGCGGTCCAAAACGCACGCTCCGCTTTCGGCCGAGGAACTGCTCCACCTCCTGACACGCCTGGAGCAGTTCACGGGGAGCGAGCGTCGTTCGAACGGCCGTGACGCAGTTGATGAACCATTCCTGGTCCGTCCGCTCCAGAGGGGCAGTCTCGTAGAGTGATGAAACCGCGATGAGCGAGGTCTTGGGGAATCGGGCGATAAAGCGGACGGCCTCCTGACAGTAGGCTTGCCGGTCGCCCATGTTTGAGCCGATGCCGATATAGGCGATCACGGGGTCCGTCATGACAGCAGCCGTTCCATCCGGCCGACTGCTTCCATGAGCCGTTCGTTTGGCACGGTTAAAGCCATCCGGATATATCCCTGTCCAGACTTTCCGAACCCTGATCCGGGAGTGGTGACGATGCCGGCCCGGTCCAACAGGTGCATCGTGAACTTCATCGCGGTGAACCCTTTCGGGACACCGACCCAGACGTAGAACGTGGCTTTGGGCGGATCGACCGAAAGGCCGAGACCCAATAGCCCCGAGACCAGCGTGTCCCTTCGTTCCTGATAGATCTTCCGGATTTCGTCCGTGGTTGATTCCCTCAAATTCAGTGCTTCGATCCCGGCTTCCTGGACTGCCTGGAATACTCCGGAGTCGAGGTTGCTCTTGACCCTCCCCAATGCGGACAGGATCTGGGGATTCCCCACTGCGAAGCCGATCCGCCATCCGGTCATATTGAAGGTTTTTGAAAGGGAATGAAACTCAATTCCCACTTCCTTGGCCCCGTCCAGTTCGAGGAAACTCATCGGTCGTTCTCCGTCGAAGTAAACCTCGGAATACGCGTTGTCGTGACAGACGATCAGCCTGTGCCGACGGGCGAACCGGATCGCTTCTTTGAAAAATTCCTTACCGGCCGTGGCCGAGGTCGGGTTGTTCGGATAATTGATGAACAGAAGCCGCGCCTTTTTAAGGACCGCTTTCGGAATGCGGTCGAACTCCGGCAGGAAATGATTTTCTTTTTTGAGCGGCATGAAGTGCGATCGGCCCCCGGCGAACAGGGTTCCGGCGTGGTAGACCGGGTACCCCGGGTCAGGGATCAAGGCAACCTCTCCGGGGTTGATGAAAGCCAGTGGAACATGACCGATGCCTTCTTTCGATCCAATCAGTGTCAGAACCTCGTTCTTCGGATCGAGTCGGACACCGAATCGCCGCTGATACCAGTCGGCCGTCGCCTGTCGAAACGGCAGCAATCCTTCATACGATGGGTACTGATGGTTCTTGGGATCCTCGGACGCCCGTTGAAGTCGCTGAATGATCGTTGCCGGAGTGGGAAGATCCGGGTCGCCGATCCCAAGGTTGATCAAGTCCACTCCCTTTCCCAGCGCTTTTTGTTTGAGTTGGTCGATCGCCGCGAAAAGATACGGCGGAAGATTCTTGATCCGATCTGCGAGTTTAGGTTTCGGCATGAATAAAGAACCGCTCCTTTCAGTTTGGTGTTTGAACTGGATTTGTCAGACGGCCGATGCCTTCGATGACGACCTCGATCGTATCGCCGGATTTCATGGGACCGACGCCGGCCGGCGTTCCCGTGGCGATCACATCGCCAGGAAGCAGGGTCATCACCTGCGAGATGAAGCTTACCAGGACCGGCACCTTGAAAATGAGTTGGGCCGTGCTGGCCGACTGGCGTCGCTCGCCGTTCAGATAGCTTTCGATTTTCAAATTGTCCGGGCTGAGGTCGGTCACGATCCACGGCCCGAGGGGTGCGAAGGTGTCGAATCCTTTAGCACGGGTCCATTGACCGTCTTCTTTTTGAAGGTCTCGTGCGGTTACGTCATTGATGCAGGTGTAGCCTAAAATAAATTCCGGGGTTTTGTCCGGAGCGATTTTGGCTGTTCGTTTACGGATTACGACGGCTAATTCGGCTTCATAATCCACACGGCGTGAACGGGAGGGGAGACGGATCGGCTCCTGAGGATCCAGAACGGCCGTCGACGGCTTTAAAAACAGCAACGGTTCTTTGGGGAGGTCTTTTTTGAACTCGGCCGCGTGGTCCTGATAATTGACGCCGACCGCCACGATCTTGGAGGGCTCGCACGGAGCGAGAAGACGAACCGATTTCAGCGGAATGCTCTCGCTGGTCATTGTGTACTTGGAAAAGGGATCTCCATCGATCACTCGGACGGTTTCACCCTCGGCGAGGCCGTACGCGATCTGGTTATTTTTTCGGAAGCGGACAAATTTCACGGATTATTTGAGTCCCAAAACATCTTGCATGTTGTATAAACCCGGCGGACGACCCGCGATCCACCGGGCGGCCAGGAGGGCGCCGCGCGCGAAATTATCGCGGCTATGGGCGCGATGGGTGATCTCGATCCGTTCGCCTGGTCCGGCGAAGATCACGGTGTGCTCGCCCACCACGTCGCCGCCGCGCAGCGACTGTATGCCGATCTCTTTTTTCTTCCGTTCGCCGATCACCCCTTTTCTCGCAAAAACGCCGACCTTGTCCAGATCGCGGTTCAGCGTCCCGGCGATGACTTCGGCCATCTTCATGGCCGTGCCACTGGGGGCGTCCTTTTTAAACCGATGATGCAGCTCGACAATCTCGACGTCATAGTCGTCGCCCGTCACACGGGCCGTATCGGCCAGGATCTTGAAGACGAGGTTGACGCCCACGCTCATGTTGGGTGACAGGACACATGGAATCTGCTTGGCGAAATCGCGGATCCGAACGGTCTCTTTTGGGGAGAATCCGGTTGTGCCGATCACGATCGCTTTCTTGGCTTTGGCCACCTCCGGAAGGATTCCGAGAGTGCCGGACGGTTCAGTGAAATCAATCACGACGTCGCCCTTCGGCAGGGCCGGACCGATCGCATGCCCGATGGGAATTCCAAGATGGCCGCAGCCCGCGATTTCGCCCGCATCTCGGCCGATGGCCGGGAGTTCCTTCTTCTCGATGGCCGCGGACAATTGAAGGCCGGCAGATTTGTCCTGCATCAGGCTAATGACCCGTCCGCCCATCTTGCCAGAGGCGCCCATGACGATGACATTGATCATAATTTCGATTTCCGGTTTGATATTAGGGCGCCCGATGTTTCCGCCGGTGAAAGGATCCAACAGACAGGCAAACAGTCCTGTTCCTGGAAGTGAATGTTCCTAAATCAGCCCATACTCTTTCATCGCCTTCTTCAGAACGGCCTGGGTCGCCTCGGCCATTGGACAGAGCGGCAGACGGACCTCATCCGAACAGTGGCCCATCCATGCCAGCGCTGTTTTGACCGGGATCGGATTCGTTTCTACGAAGAGAGCGTCCACCAAGGGAGACATCCCAAAATGCAGTCGTCGGGCCTTGTCCCAATCCCCCTTGAGGGCGGCCTTGACCATCTCGGCACAGTCCTTGGGAATGAGATTTGCCGCCACCGAGATCACGCCGCGTCCCCCGAGCGCGAGGACGGGCAGTGTCAAGGCGTCGTCCCCCGAGAGAACGGCCAGCCGGTCGCCGCACAGCCGGATTACTTCACTAATCTGCTGTAGCGATCCCGAAGATTCCTTGATCGCGACAATGTTCTTCTCGCCGGTTTTCGGCTCCACCAGCCTGGCCACGGTAGCCGGAAGCATATTGACCCCCGTCCGTCCGGGAATATTGTAAGGCATCAACGGAAGGTTCACCGCTTTGGCGATGGTCTTGAAATGTCGGTAGAGACCTTCCTGGGTCGGTCTGTTATAGTACGGACAGATCAACAGGGCCGCATCCGCGCCGACCTTCTTGGCGTGGCGCGTGAGCGCGACGGCCTCTTCGGTGCTGTTCGAGCCGGTTCCAGCAATCACGGGGACGCGGCCGCGGACGATCTTTACGGTCGATTCGATGACGCGATTGTGCTCTTCATGGCTGAGCGTCGCCGATTCTCCCGTCGTGCCGCACGGAACGATTCCCGAAGTGCCGCCCGCGATTTGGAACTCGATGAGATCGGCCAGGGTCTTTTCGTCCAGCTTTCCTTTTTTGAACGGGGTGACGATCGCGACCATGGAACCTGAAAACATGGAATACCCTCCTGTGGGGTCGGACCGGTAGAAGAGGCGACCCGTTTATAAGAGCATCTATCATACGGAAGTCGAAGGATAAAATCAATCCGGCTTTTTAAAACCGTTCTAAACCTTTGAGCCTCATTTTTTCTTCTTGCGTTTCTCGATCAATTCGATCTCGTATCGATCCGGGGCATCGATAAAACAGAAGCGATTGCCGGAGGAGGTGACGGTTGGTCCGTCCGTAATCGGAATTCCTTTTCCTTTGAGATGCGCTATGGTTTGATCGAGATCATCCACCTCAAAGGCCAGGTGGACCAAATCTTCCTGAACAAGAACCTTTCCGCTCGCCGGAAATGAGCAGATCTCGATCAGCTCAACGCTGTTCGGCGTTTTGAGAAACGCCAGCTCGGAGCCCCGCGGCGACCGGCTTCGCTCCACCACCTCCAATCCAAGAATGTCTCGATAAAAACGCAGGGTCTCCTCCATGTCGCTCACCCGCATTCGGGTGTGAAGCAGTTTTTTAATCATGCGAATCTCCGTTGATAGGGTCTTGCGTCGCCCCCTCTGCTTTCGGAGCCAGACGGAGCCTCCCCCTCCCGCTCGCGTTGCTCGCTGGAAACTTATTCTATACCAGTTACGGTTCGTTTGGAGGGGCTCGCTGAATATCTATTCTATAGCAGATGGAGCTCGTTCTGACAAGCGAATCATGGTTTGAAGCAAACTGTCGTCTGCGGCCGGAGGGAGGCCGCCGGATTGATTTGGGATCGGGGCAAGGATTATAATTCAGCTTATGGATCTGCAACAAAAACTCGACCATCTGCCGGCTCAGCCCGGTGTTTATCTGATGAAAGGCCGCGGGGGGACGATCCTCTATATTGGGAAGGCCAAGGTGCTCTCCGACCGTGTCCGGTCCTATTTTCAGGGAGGCGCGCAGCTTACGCCCCGCATCCAGAGTCTGGTGGATCACATCCGCGATCTCGAATGTCTTGTCACGGCTACCGAACTCGAAGCGCTCATTCTCGAGAACAACCTGATCAAAAAACACCGGCCGAAATACAATGTCGTTCTTCGCGACGACAAGAACTACCCCTATCTTCGACTGCCGCTTCGAGACGACTACCCGCGGCTTGAGATCGTCCGGCGGGTCAAGCCGGATGGCGCGCTCTATTACGGCCCGTACGTTCCGACCCATGCGCTTCGCGAAACCCTGAGGCTTCTCCGGAGGCTCTTTCCGCTTCCCAACTGCACCATCGTCATCGACGGGACGGCCGAACGGGCCTGCATCGAGTTTGAGATCAAACGCTGCCTTGCCCCCTGTACCGGTCATCAAAGCCGTGAGGATTATCGGGAAATGATGGGGCAGGTCCGGCTGTTTCTCGAAGGCAAAGACAACGAGCTCATTAAAATTTTGAAGAACCGGATGGAGGTTGAGGCGGCCCGGCTTAATTTTGAAGAAGCGGGCCGTCTTCGGGATCAGGTCGAAAATATCGAACGGACGCTGGAACGGCAGCGGATTACGACAACCGACTTTGCCGACCTGGATGTCATCGCGACGGCCCGCGCCGGGGAGGCACTCGATTTTCAGGTGCTGTTCATTCGCGGCGGGATGATGGTCGGGCGGAAGGATTTTTTCATTACCGCTCCCGGAGATGCATCGGAAGAGGATCTCTACGGTGCCTTCCTCCAGCAGTTTTACAACAAGGAGGGTCTGGTCCCGCCGGAAGTCGTAGCGGCAGTCGGGCCGTCGGAGTCCGAGTTGCTTGAACGATGGCTGTCGGAGAAACGCGGTGCGACGGTTCGCTTGACCGTGCCGCAGCGCGGGAAGGCTGCGCAGTTGGTTGAGCTTGCTCAGGAGAACGCCCGTATCGCGTTGGAGGACCATCTGAGGGTTGGACAGGCCGGCACGGCGGCATCCCAGGAGCTCCAGCGGATTTTGGGACTTCAAAGGCTTCCCTTGCGGATCGAGGCATTCGATATCTCGAACATCATGGGCGATCAGGCGGTCGGGTCGCGCGTGGTCTGGGAGGACAACCGGCCGAAAAAATCGGCCTACCGGAAATTCAAGATCCGGACGATTCGGGGTGCGAACGATTTCGGAATGATGAAGGAGGTCCTGATCCGTTTGTATTCCTGGGCAAGGACGCGGGAAGAACCGTTGCCCGATCTCATTGTGATCGACGGCGGCAAAGGCCAGCTTTCCGCGGCGTTGGAGGCGATGCGGATCGTCGGAATTACCGACCGGGATGTCATCGGTCTGGCCAAGGAGAAAGGGGACAAGTTCGAGCGAGTCTTCCTTCCGGAAGCCCCCGAGGCGATCGTTCTTGAGCCGACCTCGCCCGCGACCCATCTCCTTCAGCGTATCCGCGACGAGGCGCACCGCTTCGCGATCACGTACCACCGGAAGCTCCGCGGGCGGGAACTTGTGTTATCCATTTTGGATGAAGTCAAGGGAATCGGCGAAGCGCGAAAGAAAGCCCTGCTTAAAAAATTCGGAAGCCTGGATGCGATTCGGTGCTCGTCCGTTGAAGACCTCCTGGCCGTCCCGGGGATGACGCGCAGGTGCGCCGGGGCGGTGCTAATGAAATTAAATGCGGACGTTATTCGTCCGAACCTCGAGCGGTCAGATAAATCCCGCTGAGCACAACCAGCAGCGCACCGAGCAGAAAGCCCGGTGTGGCCGGCTCGGATAGGAACCAGAATCCCATGACGCTGCCGACGACTGCGCCGAACATCGACAGGATGCTTCCCTCGGCCGTCGTGGTATACCGGTAGGCCTCCGTCATCCAGATCTGCCCCAGCATTGAAAAGACGACGACTCCCGCGAGCGGGCCCAGACTTCCCATCGGCGGGAGAGTCCAGTGGCCGATCACTAAGGGCAGGCTCAGGGCCATCCCGGCGATGTTGAAATAGTGAAAGATCGTCCAGGCCGAGTCGGTCTTCCTCGACTCTTTTAGGGAAACGATCGCGCCGCCCACCGTCATCCCGGAGGCGACGCCCAGCAGATCGCCTCCGATCAACCGATCGAACGAAGGGTCCACGATCAGATAAATTCCGGCAAAGGAGGCCAGCAGGATGGTTATCATGCGCCCGGACAGAACCTTCCCCTGCCACCATCGGGAATAAAGGCTGGCGAAGATGGGGTAGGTGTAGAGCAGGACCATGGCGTTGCTCAGGCGGGTCGCGGCGACGGCGTAGAAGTAGAGCAGGTTGCCTATGCCGCCCAGGACGCCGCGGGCCAGGACCAGCCTGCGGTTGACCAGACGGATCTCGATCCAGCCCGTCTCAACCGCGGCGCGGACGATCAGATAGCTTGCCAGAAACCGCAAAAAGGCGATCTCGGCCGCGCCGGTATATTCCGAGGCGCGCTTGACAAAGTAGGCCTGGATGCCGATACAGGTCGCGGCGAGAACCATCAGCATCATTCCGGAACGTCTTGTCATCTTTCATTTAGCCTACAGGGACAGAGGGGTTCTGTCAATTGTTCAAGTCTATTCCGAGAGGTTCGCGTCGCCCCCTCCACCGGCGAAGCCGGATGGAGCCTCCCCCTCCCGCTCGCGTTCCTCGCTGTGCATTTATCTCCCTTCTTGACAGTGAGGGAGGCATCGGATAAGATGACTTTGAATATTAATAAGGAGGGGATTGTGAGTCGTCTTCGGGCATTCTTGAGTGTGTTGATCCTGACGTTTGCGGTCGCGGGACAGTCCGCCTGCGGTTCGAAGGCCTCCTCCACCAGTCCATCCGTCTCTCCGACGCCTCCCGAGGTGCAGGCTCGGGAACTTGCCGCCTCTTCGCGGGACCAGCCGGGGGGGGCGCCGTCTCCATCGGGCCGCGATCCGATGATGGAGCAGGGGGCGAAATATATGGCGGTGGTGATGGATTACAAGCGGCGCCTGGAAAAGGACCCCAAGGACAAAGAGGCGCTGCTTTTTTTGGGCAATGCCAATTACGATATCAATCGATTTGATCAGGCCAAGGAGTATTACAAGCGCTATCTGGAAGTTGATCCGATGCGCGCGGGGGTTCGAACCGATCTGGCCACGAGCTATTACAACCTCAAGGATGTTAACTCGGCCCTCCGTGAACTGAGAACCGTGCTGTCGCAAGCTCCCGATCATGAGGCCGCGCTCTACAATTTCGGTTTGATTCTTTGGAAGAATAAACAGGACAAGCCCGGCGCGATCCATGCCTGGGAAACATTGTTGAAGACCCATCCGAATTATCCGAAGGCTGCAGAGGTCCGAAGGCAGATCGATGAGATGAGCAAGTCGTAAGGTGTGCCGTGCGACTACTAGTCATCCTGATTCTGTTTTTCGTGATCTACCTTGTGGCGAGACTGTTGATCGGAATCTCCTCTCTGTCGAACCAACGGCGAAAACAGCGGGAAGAGTCCGGGGGAGAAATGGTGAAGGATCCGGTTTGCGACACGTATGTTCCCAAGAGCGGGGCCATTGAAAAGCACGTGGACGGTCAATCCCTCTATTTCTGTAGTCAAGACTGTGCGACTGCGTTTGACAAAAAAAGAGCCGGTTCGCGTCGATGATGCGAAAGGCTCGGAGTGCGGAGGCAGAGCCCCCGCATCGGAAAGGAGAGCGACATGAAATTTTTTCTGGATACCGCCAACGTTAAAGAGATTCAAGAAGCGGCCGACATGGGGGTTCTGGACGGCGTGACCACGAACCCGTCGCTGGTGTCCAAAGAAGGCCGTCCCTTCCGCACGATTCTTGAGGAAATCTGCAGGATCGTTAACGGACCGATCAGCGCGGAGGTAGTCAGTGTTGATATGGACGGAATGCTCAAAGAAGGCCGGGATCTGGCCAAGATCCACAAGAACATCGTCGTCAAACTTCCGACGATCCTCGAGGGTTTAAAGGCCTGTAAACGGTTGACGGGCGAAGGCATTCGCGTCAATATGACCCTGGCTTTCTCGCCCTCGCAGGCGCTGCTTGCGGCCAAGGCCGGTGCGACCTTCATGAGCCCGTTCATCGGACGGCTGGATGACGTCAGTCAATCCGGAATGGAGATCATCCGGCAGATCAAGACGATCTACGGAAACTACGGGTACAAGACCGAGATCCTAGCCGCCAGCATCCGCCACCCGATGCATGTAGTCGAGGCTGCGCTGGCTGGGGCCGATGTCGCCACCATGCCATTTTCCGTGATCCAACAACTGGTCAAGCATCCTCTGACGGATGTGGGCTTGAAAAAATTCCTGTCCGATTGGGAACGCGTCCCGCGCTGATGCGAGATGCCATCCGGCGGCTTTTTCGAGCCGCCCTCCTGGCCGCCGATCCGGCGGCGGCCATTCGCCGGTCCCTGAGGATCGAGAAGTCCCGTCTAGTTGTCAAAGATCCGACACGAAATCGGTCTCCAGAATATTTTTATGAACTCGGGCGCGTCCGACGATTGATCGTCCTTGGCGCCGGAAAGGCCGCTCCGGCGATGGCGGCGGCCGTGGAGTCGGTGTTGGGTTCGCGGGTCACGGCCGGTCTTGCGGTGACCAAGGCCGGCCGATTCCAGGGGCTGAAGCGGATTAAAATCCTCACGGCCGGTCATCCGATTCCCGATCGTGCGGGATGCGCCGCAGCCGCACGGATGGTCGATCTTGTAACCGGTCTGGGCCCGGACGATCTGGTTCTGTTCCTTCTCTCCGGCGGGGCTTCCGCCTTGCTGCCGTTTCCGGCCGAGGGGTTAACGCTCCGAGACAAACAGAGGGTCACCGATCGGCTTCTTCGCTCGGGAGCGACGATTGAAGAATTAAACGCCGTCCGGAAACATCTTTCACGACTCAAAGGGGGGCAACTGGCCGCAAGGTGCCGTCCGGCTCGCGTGGTCTCGCTCATCCTGTCGGATGTGATCGGGAGTCCTCTGGAGGCGATCGGTTCCGGCCCGACCGCGCCGGATTTGACGACATTCAATCAGGCGATCGGGATCTTGAAGAAATACCGTCTTTGGTCCGAAGCCCCGCTCGCGGTAAAAAGATATCTTTTGGCAGGCCGCCGGGGGGGCAGGCCCGAAACGCCGAAGCCCGGAGATCCGTTATTCCAGGGGGTGAAAAACGTCATTATTGGAGATAATCGTACCGCAGTCGAGGGGGTTGCGGATCAGGCGCGGGCGTTGGGACTGAATGGGTATGTCTTGACGACAAAACTGCGGGGCGAAGCCCGGGAAGCGGCCAAACTGTTGGGGGCGCTTGCACGCGAAGTGCGTGAGTCGGGTAAGCCGGTTTCTAGGCCGGCCTGTCTTGTGGCGGGAGGCGAGTTGACGGTCACGGTGTCGGGTCGTGGAAAAGGCGGTCGATGCCAGGAGATGGCCCTGGCGGCCGTAAAAGAGATCGCCGGGCTTAACGGGACGACGCTGGCGGCCATTGGCACCGACGGCACCGACGGGCCAACGGATGCGGCCGGAGCCGTGGTGGACGATGCGACTCTGTTTCGGGCAGCGCGGATGGGTCTTGACCCGGATCGGTTTCTTACCCGAAACGATTCCTACCGCTTCTTCAAAAAGCTTAAAGGGTTGATCCAGACCGGACCGACGGGGACCAATGTGAATGATCTTTACCTGTTGTTGATCGAATAGAAGGGCCCTCAAACGCCGTCGCTTTTGCTTGACGGGACAGTTCAGAAAGGCTATTCTGACCGCAGGTGCGGAAATAGGGGGGTCACAAGAAATTTCATGGATCAACAGGATCAGACTCAGACCGTAAACATCAAAACGCTCCGGCGATCGCCGGCCCGGCCCGACCGTGGGACCCCCGCTCTGATCGTGATGGCGGGCGGGGATCTCGGGAAAGTGTTTCAGTTTGACCAGGAGGATAAAACCATCGGGCGGGATGTGGAGGCTGAAATCTCGCTGCGGGACTCGTTGGTTTCGCGGCGTCATGCTCAGGTCTACCGGCAGAAAGCGGAGGACAGCGATGCGATTTATTACGTCGTCGTCGATCTGCATTCCACCAACGGCACCTTTGTCAACGGTGAGCGTATATCCAAGGCCTTTCTTCAGGACGGGGATAAGATTCAGATCGGCAACACGATGCTCAAATTCACATTCCACGATGAGACGGATCACCGTTACCAGCAAGAGATTCAGCGGCGAATCCAATTGGACGAACTGACCGGTTTGCTTTCAATCAATTCGTTCTATGAGCGGTTGGAGCGGCGGCTGAAGCAAGCGCAACGCAGCCAATCGAGAGTCACCATCCTCATGTTGGATCTGGACGGCCTCAAAGGTGTCAACGAGAGGCACGGCCATCTGGCCGGCAGTTTCCTGATCAAGCGCGTCGGCCGGATATTGCATGTGCAGCTGGGTCGGCTCGGGGAAGTCGGCCGCTACGGCGGTGACGAGTTCATCGGCTGTGTTCCGGACCTCGAAACGGAGACGATCCTTGCACGTCTGGAAAAGTTGCGAGCTGCGATCGCGGAGCACCGGTTCACCTTCAAGAACAAAACCGTTCGGATCACCCTTTCGATGGGTCTGGCGACGTTTCCGTGGGACGGTCATTCCGTAGAGGCGCTGGTCACCGCTGCGGACGCGGCACTGTTCACGGCCAAGCGTCAGGGCAAAAACCGAATCGTCGTGTACGCCCAGGAATAATCCGCGTCTGTTTGTAGGGGCTCGGGTCGCCTCCTCCGAAGGCCAACCCTTGGGAGCATTCCCCCCTCCCCGCCGTGCTCGCTGGATTTCTACTCGGCCTTGTTTCGGGCTCGTTTGCGGTCGTGCTCGGACAAGAGTTTTTTGCGGAGGCGGATGGAGGATGGCGTCACTTCGACCAACTCATCGTCCGCGATAAATTCGATCGCCTGTTCTAGCGTCGGGCGGTGTGGTGGCGTCAGAACAATCGCTTCCTCGGCTCCGGAAGAGCGGATGTTCGTCAGGTGTTTCTTCTTGCAGAGGTTGACCACGATATCATCGTCTCGCGAATTCTCGCCCACGATCATTCCTTCGTAAAGTTTATCACCGGGACTGACGAAGAGCGTGCCGCGCTCTTGAATATTGTGCATTGTGTAGGGGACGGCTTCGCCTTCTTCCATTGAGATCAGGACGCCGCGATTGCGGGAAGGGATTTCGCCCCGGTAGGGCTGGTAGTCCAGGAACATCTGGTTTAGGATGCCGGTGCCTTTCGTGTCGGTCAGGAACTCGCCGCGATATCCGAACAGCCCGCGGGCCGGAATCTGGAACAGGAGATGAACCCAGCCGTTACCGTGGTTAACCATGTTCTTCAGTTCGGCCCGTCGGGGGCCCAGCCGTTCCATCACGATCCCGACGTACCGCTCTTCGATGTCGAGGTAAACCTGCTCGATCGGTTCCATGTGTTGTCCGTTGATCTCTTTGAAGATCACCTCGGGTCGTGAGACGGCCAGCTCATAACCCTCTCGGCGCATATTCTCGATTAAGATAGAGAGGTGGAGTTCGCCCCGCCCCGAGACGCGGAAGATGTCGGTGCTGTCGGTCTCTTCCACGCGCAGCGCGACGTTCGATCGCAGCTCATTGAAAAGACGCTCGCGAAGATTCCGTGACGTGACGAATTTTCCTTCGCGGCCGGCGAACGGGGAGGTGTTCACCATAAAGAGCATCGAGATGGTCGGCTCGCCAATCGCGAGCGGCGGCAGCGGTTCTGGACGCTCGGCATCCGCGACGGTATCGCCGATCTGAACATTCTCCAATCCGGCGACGGCTACGATGTCGCCGCCGCGGGCTTCATTGATCTCGATCCGCTTTAATCCTTCAAATCCCATTAGGCGGCTGATTTTTCCCGTCTCGACATGCCCATCCGGTCGAACCTGCGCGACCGTTTCCTGCGTCCGGATTCTGCCTCGAACAACACGGCCGAGACCGATCCGGCCGATGTAGTTGTCGTAGTCCAGCATCGTAATCTGGAGCTGGAGCGGGGCGTTCTCTTCTGCGGGCGGCGGCGGAATCTTGGACAGGATCGTTTCGAACAGAGGGACCAGATCCGAGCTCGAATCAGCCAGCGCGTATTTCGCCACGCCGGTCTTGGCCGACGTGTAGACGACCGGGAAGTCCATCTGCTCATCCGTGGCGTTGAGCTCCATGAAAAGGTCAAAGACGAGATTTAAAACTTCGACCGGCCGGGCATCGGCGCGGTCGATCTTGTTGATCACCACGATCGGTTTGAGGCTGAGTTCCAGCGCCTTCCGCAGCACGAACCGCGTCTGGGGCATCGGGCCTTCGAAGGCGTCTACGACGAGAAGGACGCCGTCTACCATTGTCAGGATCCGCTCCACCTCGCCCGAGAAGTCGGCATGGCCGGGGGTGTCCACAATATTGATCTTGTAGTCTTTATATCGGATCGCGGTATTCTTGGCCAGGATCGTGATTCCGCGTTCTTGTTCGAGGGCGTTCGAATCCATGATCCGTTCGCCCATGATCTCATGGGCCCGGAAGGCACCGCCCTGCTGGAGCATCCGGTCAACCAGGGTTGTCTTCCCGTGGTCGACGTGGGCGATGATAGCAATGTTTCGAAGGTCAATGCGGTGCGTCATTACGGTCATGTTGTATTCAATCCTTTTCGTTTGAATCATCGGACAACAAAAAGCCCCAAGCAAACTTGGGGTCGATAGTATCGTAGCAGGTTCCGGCGTCGACGTCAAGCGATCGCCGGTCACGGGAAGCAGCTTTTTTAATTGCAATCCTATCGTGTTTTCCTTACAATACACTCGAATATTTTGAAGCGAACGGAGGTTGAATGATACAAGCTCGGGGTTCTGTTGTCGGATTGTTGGTTGCCTTGATCCTGATGGCGAGTTGTCAAAAAAAAGAGACGGCTCCTCCTCAACCTCAGGCCTCCCCTCAAGCGGCAGCCCGACAAGCCCTTCCGACGGACGTCCCCCCCATTTCGGGCGCGGCGCCTGCCGTAATCCCGGAATCGTTGAAGGGTAAGTGGACGGCCGTCAAGCTTCTGGTGGAGGACAAGAAGGCGAACCAATCCCAAGAATATGTCGTGAAGTTGGGAGGGGAATTGGCCATCCCATCCTCCACCTTGGTAGTTCAAGCGGAGGAATTCCTGCCCGATCTCAAGATCGAAGGATCGTCGTTCACGACGGCTTCAAACGAGTTAAAGAACCCCGCCGTTCATGTGCGGATCCTAGACGTCGGTAAAGAGGTTTTCAACGGCTGGCTTTTCCAGCTCTTCCCGGCGGTGCACCCGTTTCAGCACGAGCGGTATGGTATCACCCTGCGCGACAGTGTGGCCGCATCGTAGGGGCGGCCGACCGGTCGCCCCTACGATTACATTCATGAAGACATCGCGCCCGTAGCTCAGTTGGATAGAGCGTCTGACTACGAATCAGAAGGCCGGGGGTTCAAATCCCTCCGGGCGCATGAATTTTTGCGAAGCATAAAATCAGAGCATTGGAGCATTCGACCTTTGAACAATGAAGAAGGCTAGCCATGCGGTCTAATATTCCAATGTTCAATTTTCTGATATGATCCATATGGACGAAAAATTAATGGCTTTGGCTTTGGAGGAAGCACGGCGGGCGGCGAAGGACGGCGAAGTTCCCATCGGTGCGGTCGTGGTCTATAATGGAGAAATCATTGCGCGCGCTCACAACCTGCGGGAGAGGCTTCAAGATCCAGCAGCCCACGCCGAGGTGCTGGCCCTTCGCGAGGCGGCTCGAAAACTCGGCCGCTGGCGATTGACGGGGATGACATTATACGCGACGCTTGAGCCCTGCACCATGTGCGCCGGTGCACTGGTGCTGGCCCGCATCGACCGGTTGGTGTATGGTTGCGAAGATCCGAAAGCCGGCGCATGCGGTTCCGTGTTTGATATTGTCCGGGAGCCTCGGCTGAATCATCGGATCGATGTCGTGCACGGCATTCTGCAGGAGGAGTGTCAATCCGTACTGAAGGAGTTTTTTGCGAATCGCAGAGAAGGAAATGGAACCATGGAAAATTAGACCGCATTCTCACATGAATATTATCCGGTTCTAATTTCTGTTGCACCATTGTTTGAATGACCTGTAAAATTTGCAGAGCAAATTTTTCGGAGAGGTGGCCGAGCCCGGCTGAAGGCGACTGCCTCGAAAGCAGTTGTGGGGGAAACTCCACCGGGGGTTCAAATCCCTCCCTCTCCGCCAGATAAAAGATTATGGAGAGGTGCAGGAGCGGCTGAACTGGCACGCCTGGAAAGCGTGTAGGGGGTCACAAGCTTCCTCGAGGGTTCGAATCCCTCCCTCTCCGTGCGGTCTCCAGACATGGAGGCCGGACGGAGAGGAATATAAATGGTACCTGCAGTGGGGTGACTTTTGGGCAGACTGCAGATCACTTCGGGAATCGCGAGCCGAGAGGCGAGTAATCCCTCCCTCTTGATCCCCTAACGAATAAAGGCCGGGCCCTGTGCGACGGAAGCTTGCAAACCCCGCCAGGTCCGGAAGGAAGCAACGGTAAGCAAATACTTCTGGGTGCCGCAGGTCGCCTGGCCTTGAATTTTAGTTCGCCTCGGGCGGA
>Ga0187773_10000066_pt1 | contig 44547 bp, 38 predicted proteins | sample 0216_BV02_MP05_1_FD_133133 | JGI IMG/M metagenome (GOLD analysis project Ga0187773, IMG submission 133133) | Tropical peat soil microbial communities from peatlands in Department of Meta, Colombia - 0216_BV02_MP05_10_MG | ecosystem: Environmental > Terrestrial > Soil > Wetlands > Peat | place...
CGTCACCGCGCCGCTCGAGCGCCAGTTCGGCCAGATGCCCGGGCTGAATCAGATGCTCTCGACCAGCTCGGGCGGCGCGTCGGTGATCACGCTGCAGTTCAGCCTCGACCTGACCCTGGACATCGCCGAGCAGGAGGTGCAGGCCGCGATCAACGCGGCCGGCAACCTGCTGCCGACCGACCTGCCCACTCCGCCGATCTACAGCAAGGTCAATCCGGCGGACTCGCCGATCCTGACTCTCGCGATCACTTCGAGCACGCTGCCGCTGCCCAAGGTCCAGGACATGATCGATACGCGGCTCGCGCAGAAGATCGCGCAGCTTCCGGGCGTGGGCCTGGTCTCGATCAGCGGAGGGCAGCGGCCGGCGGTCAGGATTCGCGCCAACCCGCGCGCGCTCGCGGCCTACGGGATGAGCCTCGACGACGTTCGCGTCGCGATCGGCAACGCGAACGTCAACCAGGCGAAGGGCAGCTTCGACGGGCCGGCGCAGGCCTCGACCATAGACGCGAACGACCAGCTCAGGTCGGCCGACCAGTACCGGGCGCTGATCCTCGCCTACCGCAACGGCAACCCGATCCGGCTGGCCGATGTCGCCGATGTCGTCGACGAGGCCGAGAACGTACGCCTCGCCGCCTGGGCCAACGGGTCGCCGGCGCTCGTCCTCAACATCCAGCGCCAGCCGGGCGCGAACGTGATCGAGGTGGTGGACCGGATCAAGAGGCTCCTGCCGCAGCTGCAGGCGTCGCTGCCGGGCTCGGTCGAGGTCACCCTGCTCACCGATCGCACCGTCACCATCCGCGCCTCGGTCGAGGACGTCCAGTTTGAGCTGTTGCTCGCGGTCGGGCTGGTGGTCATGGTGATCTTCCTGTTCCTGCGCAACGTGCCGGCGACGGTCATTCCCAGCGTTGCGGTGCCGCTGTCGCTCGTCGGCACCTTCGGCGTCATGTACCTCGCCGGCTTCAGCGTCAACAACCTCACGCTCATGGCGCTCACCATCGCGACCGGCTTCGTGGTCGACGACGCGATCGTGATGATCGAGAACATCACGCGCTACATCGAGGAAGGCGAGCCGCCACTCAAGGCGGCGCTCAAGGGCTCGGAGCAGATTGGCTTCACGATCATCTCGCTGACCTTCTCGCTGATCGCGGTGCTGATCCCGCTCCTGTTCATGGGCGACGTCGTCGGCCGACTGTTCCGCGAGTTCGCCATCACGCTGGCGGTGTCGATACTCATCTCGGCGGTGGTCTCGCTCACGCTCACCCCGATGATGTGCTCGAAGCTGCTGCGCCGCAGGCCCGAGCAGGAGCAGGGCCGGTTCTACCGCAAGTCCGGCGCCTTCTTCGACGCGGTCATCGCGCGGTACGGGGTCATGCTCAACTGGGTGCTCGACCGTCAGGGCGCGACGCTGCTCGTCGCGGTCGGCACCCTGGTGCTGACCGTTCTCCTGTACATCTACGTTCCCAAGGGATTCTTCCCGGTGCAGGATACCGGTGTGATCCAGGGCATCTCCGAGGCGCCGCAGTCGATCTCCTTCTCGGCGATGTCCGAGCGCCAGCAGAGGCTGGCGCAGGTCGTGCTGCAGGATCCCGCGGTCGAGAGCCTCTCGTCCTTCATCGGCGTCGACGGGATCAACACGACCCTGAACAGCGGCCGAATGCTGATCAATCTCAAGCCGCTTCGCGAGCGCGAGGGGGTGCGCGCGATCGACGTGATCCGGCGCCTGCAGCCGAGGCTCGCCGCCGTCGAAGGCATCTCGCTCTACATGCAGCCGGTGCAGGACCTGACCATCGAGGACCGCGTCAGCCGCACCCAGTACCAGTTCAGCGTGGTCGACGCGAATCCCGACGAGCTCTACCTGTGGGTGCCGAGGCTCGTCGAGCGCCTGCGGGCGATCCCGCAGCTCGCCGATGTGGCGAGCGACCTGCAGCTCCAGGGCCTGCAGGCCTACGTCGAGATCGACCGGGACACGGCGAGCCGGTTGGGCATCACGCCCGGTGCCGTCGACAACGCCCTGTACAACGCGTTCGGCCAGCGCCTGATCTCGACCATATTCACGCAGGCGAACCAGTACCGCGTCGTACTCGAGGTGCAGCCGGAATTCCAGAAGGGCCCGAAGGCGCTCGACGACATCTACGTGGGCACGGCCCCGGTGGTTCAGACGAATGCGATCACTCCCGTGGGGCAGCCCACCGCGGTCACGACGCAGACCTCCAGCCTGCAGCAGGCATCCGGAAGCTCGGCCGTGCCGCAGCAGGTGCGCCTCTCCAGCATCGCGCGCGTGGTGGAGAAGTCGGGACCGCTCGCGATCAACCACCTCGCCCAATTCCCTGCCGCGACGATCTCCTTCAACCTCGCCCCGGGCGCTTCGCTCGGCGACGCCGTCAAGGCGATCCGCGCCGCCGAGCGCGAGATCGGGCTGCCCTTGAGCGTGCAGACGAGCTTCCAGGGCGCGGCGCTCGCGTTCCAGGCTTCGCTCGACAACACCCTGTGGCTGATCCTCGCGGCCATCGTCACCATGTACATCGTGCTGGGCGTGCTCTACGAGAGCTACATCCATCCGGTCACGATCCTGTCGACGCTGCCCTCGGCGGGCGTCGGCGCGCTGCTCGCGCTCATGATCTCGCGCAACGACATCAGCATCGTCGCGATCATCGGCATCATCCTCCTGATCGGCATCGTGAAGAAGAACGCGATCATGATGATCGACTTCGCGCTCGACGCGGAGCGCAAGGAAGGCAAGTCGCCGCGCGAGGCGATCTTCCAGGCCTGCCTCTTGCGCTTCCGTCCGATCCTGATGACGACCATGTCGGCGCTGCTCGGCGCGCTGCCGCTCATGCTCGGCTCCGGAATGGGCGCCGAGCTCCGGCAGCCGCTCGGCGTCACCATGGTCGGCGGGCTGCTGCTCAGCCAGATGCTGACCCTGTTCACGACGCCGGTGATCTACCTCGCATTCGACCGCCTCGCGCGGCGCCTCGAATCCAGCGGGGCCGCGGCGGGAGCGCAGCCGTGATTCAGCCGGAAAGGAGCTTCTCGGCGCCCTTCATCCACAGGCCCGTCGCCACCAGCCTGCTCACGCTGGGCGTGGTCCTCGCCGGCGTCGTCGCGTTCAGGCTGCTTCCGGTCTCGCCCCTGCCTCAGGTCGACTTCCCGACGATCTCGGTGCAGGCCTCGCTGCCCGGCGCGAGCCCCGAGACGATGGCCGCCACCGTGGCGACGCCCCTGGAGCGCTCGCTCGGCCGCATCGCAGGGGTCACCGAGATGACCTCGACGAGCGCGCTCAACTCGACCCGCATCATCCTGCAGTTCGACCTCAACCGCGACATCGACGGCGCGGCGCGCGACGTCCAGGCCGCGATCAACGCCGCGCGCAGCCTCTTGCCCACCGGGATGCCGAGCAATCCCACCTACAGGAAGGTCAATCCGGCCGATGCGCCGATCATGATCCTCGCGCTTACGTCGAAGACGATGACGCGCGGCCAGATGTATGACGCGGCCTCGACCATCCTCGCGCAGAAGATCTCGCAGGTGAAGGGTGTCGGCCAGGTCACCGTCGGCGGCGCGTCGCTTCCGGCGGTGCGCGTCGAGCTCAACCCCTCCGCGCTCAGCCGCTACGGCATCAGCACGGAGACGGTGCGCACCGTGATCGCATCGACCAACGCCAACCGCCCGAAGGGCATCGTCGAGGACGGCGAGCGCGGCTGGCAGATCTACGCCAACGACCAGGCACGGACCGCCGCGGAATACATTCCGCTCATCATCGGCTACCGCAACGGCAACGCGGTGCGCATCTCGGACGTCGCCGAGGTGGTCGATTCAGTCGAGGACCTGCGCAACTACGGCTCGGCCAACGGCCAGCCCTCGGTGCTGGTGGTCCTCTTCAAGCAGCCGGGGGCGAACATCATCGAAACCGTCGACGCCGTCAAGGATCTGCTGCCGGTGCTGAACGCGTCGCTGCCGTCGGCGATCGACCTGTCGGTCGCGCTCGACCGCACGCCCACGATCCGCGCTTCGCTGCGCGAGGTCGAGCGTACGCTGATCATCTCGACGGCGCTCGTCATCATGGTGGTGTTCGTGTTCCTGAGGAACGTCCGTGCCACCCTCATTCCCGCCGTCGCGGTGCCGGTGTCGCTGATCGGCACGTTCAGCGTCATGTACCTCCTCGGGTACAGCCTGGACAACCTGTCGCTGATGGCGCTTACGATCGCGACGGGGTTCGTGGTCGACGACGCCATCGTCGTGCTGGAGAACGTGTCGCGCCACATCGAGGAAGGGATGCCTCCGATGCAGGCGGCGCTCAAGGGAACGCGGGAGGTCGGCTTCACCGTCCTGTCGATGAGCCTGTCGCTGATCGCGGTCTTCATTCCGATCCTCGCGATGGGCGGAATACTCGGACGCCTGTTCAGGGAGTTCGCGGTGACGCTCTCGGTCGCGATCCTGGTCTCGCTGCTCGTATCGCTCACGACCACGCCGATGATGTGCTCGCGGCTCCTCAGAGGCGAGCGGCGCGACGGAAGCCGGCCGCGGCAGCAGGGCTTCCTCTACCGGGCGAGCGAGCGGGCGTTCAAGGCGCTGCGGGGAGGATACGCGCGCTCGCTCGCGTGGGCGCTCGCGCACGGCCCGCTGACCATGCTGATCCTGGCCGCGACGATCTGCCTGAACGTCTACCTTTACGTGTTCATTCCCAAGGGATTCTTCCCGCAGCAGGACACGGGACGCATGGGCGGCTTCATCCAGGCAGACCAGAGCACCTCGTTCCAGTCGATGCAGCAGAAGCTCGCCGATTTCATCGAGATCGTGCGCTCCGATCCGGCCGTCGAGAACGTCGTCGGGTTCGTCGGCGGAGGGCAGCGCAATTCCGGCTTCATGTTCATGACGCTGAAGCCTCTCTCGGAGCGCAAGGTCAGCGCGGACCAGGTGGTCGCGCGCCTGCGGCCGCGCCTCGCGCGCGAGCCGGGGGCGAGCCTTTTCCTCGTTCCGTTCCAGGACATCCGCGTGGGCGGGCGCCAGTCGAACGCCCAGTACCAGTTCACGCTCCAGGCCGACGACCTGGAGGAATTGCGCGCCTGGGAGCTGCGTATCCGGGCGGCGCTTGCGCAGCTGCCGGAGCTCGTCGACGTCAACACGGACCAGCAGGACAAAGGGCTGCAGACCAGCCTCGTCATCGACCGCGACACCGCTTCGCGGCTGGGCATCAGCCCGAGCCTCATCGACGCGACGCTGAACAACAACTTCGGGCAGCGGCAGGTCTCGACGATCTACAACCCGCTCAACCAGTACCACGTGATCATGGAAGCCGCGCCGCAATACTGGCAGAGCCCCGACGCGCTCAGGGACGTCTACGTGGTGAGCAAGGGCGCGCAGGTCCCGCTGTCCGCGTTCAGCAAGTACAGGTACACGAACACGCCGCTCGCGGTGAACCATCAGGGGCAGTTCGTCGCGTCGACGATCTCGTTCAACCTGCCGGAGGGCAAGTCGCTCTCGGATGCCACCCGCGCGGTCTATGACGCGCTCGACCGCCTGGGCGTCCCGACCACGGTGCGCGGGTCCTTCCAGGGAACGGCGCGCGCGTTCCAGCAGTCGCTGAGCAGCCAGCCCCTGCTGATCCTCGCCGCGCTGATCACGATGTACATCGTGCTCGGCGTGCTCTACGAGAGCTACGTCCACCCGATCACGATCCTGTCGACGCTCCCTTCGGCCGGCGTCGGGGCGCTGCTGGCGCTCGAGGCGGTCGGCATCGATTTCAGCATCATCGCGCTGATCGGCGTGATTCTGCTGATCGGCATCGTCAAGAAGAACGCGATCATGATGATCGATTTCGCGATCCAGGCCGAGCGCGTCGAGGGGAAATCCCCCGAGCAGGCGATCTACCAGGCGTGCCTGCTGCGCTTCCGGCCGATCATGATGACCACCATGGCGGCGCTGCTCGGCGCAGTGCCGCTCGCGATCGGCTTCGGCGACGGCTCCGAGCTGCGCCGGCCGCTGGGGATCTCGATCGTCGGCGGCCTGATCCTGAGCCAGGCGCTCACGCTGTATACGACACCGGTGGTGTATCTCTACCTCGACCGCCTGAGGCTATGGCTGCGGAGGCCGCGGCGCATCGCTCCGGGCGGCGTGGCACTGGAGGGCCGAGGATGAGGTTCATCGCCGCCATCGGAGCCGCGGTTCTCGCGGGCTGCGCGGCCGGCCCCGACTACGTCCGGCCGGAGGCGCCCACCCCGACGGTGTACAAGGAGGGCGTCGGCTGGAAGGTCGCCCAGCCGCAGGACGCGGCGCTGCGCCGGGATTGGTGGAGGATGTTCGGCGATCCGCAGCTCGACGCGCTCATCGCGCAGGTCGACGTATCGAACCAGAACGTGCGGCTTGCCGAAGCGCAATGGCGGCAGGCCGTCGCGGTGGTGCAGCAGGCGCGAGCGGGCTTGTTTCCGACCATGTCGGTCAACAATACCGATACGCGGAGCCGCTCGCCGAGCCTCGCGAACGCGCCGGTGTCGTCGACGGCCGCGGTCAACATATACAGCCTGTCGCTGAACGCGACCTGGGCGCCTGACTTCTGGGGCGGCGTTCGCCGCACCGTCGAGGGCGACGTCGCCAGCGCCCAGGCGGGCGCCGCCGAGGTCGCGAACGCGCGCCTGCTCGCGCAGGCCCAGATAGCGCTCGACTACTTCCAACTCCGGACGGTGGACGCGCAGCGCCAGCTTCTCGACGACACCGTCGCCGCCTATGCCAAGAACCTGGAGCTCACCCGGAACCGCTACGCGGCCGGCGTGGTGGCGAAGGTGGATGTCGTGACCGCGGAGACGCAGCTGAAGAGCACCCAGGCGCAGGCGATCGAGCTCGGCGTTCAGCGCGCCCAGCTCGAGCACGCGATCGCCATCCTGGTCGGGAAGCCGCCCTCCGAGATGACGATCGCACGCCTCCAGGTCGACACCACGTCGGTGCCGCCCATCCCGGTCCGGATTCCTTCGGAGCTCCTGCAGCGCAGGCCCGACATCGCCTCCGCGGAGCGCAGGATGGCCGCCGCGAACGCCCAGATCGGCGTCGCCACGGCCGCCTACTTCCCGTCGGTCGCGTTCACCGGCGGGACGGGCTACCGCGGCTCGGTGTGGTCTCAGCTTCTCACCGCGCCGAACCGGTTCTGGTCGGTCGGCGCCGCCATCGGCGAGACCCTCTTCGACGCCGGCGCGCGCGGGGCCGTCGTCGACCAGGCCAGGGCGGCCCACGACGCGAGCGAGGCCGCGTATCGCCAGACGGTGCTGAGCGCGTTCCAGCAGGTCGAGGACAACCTCGCCGCGCTCCGGATCCTGGAGGAGGAAGCCTTGGCGCAGGACGATGCGGTCAGGGCCGCGCGCCAGTCGACCGAGCTGACGCTGAACCAGTACAAGGCGGGAACCGTGAGCTATCTCAACGTGATCATCATCCAGGCGGCCCAGCTCTCCAACGAGGCCGCGGCGGTGCGCATCCAGGGCCAGCGCCTCGCGGCCGCGGTCGCGCTGATCCAGGCGCTGGGCGGCGGGTGGGACGCCGCGGAGCTGTCCGCGCAGAACTGACGGGCGGCTCTGGTAAGATTCCGCCTTGTCCGTAAGGCGGCGTCAGACAGATGTTTAATCCCGGCAAGACCTTGCAGCAGGCCGATCCCGAGCTCTGGGCCGCGATCCAGCAGGAGAACCAGCGGCAGGAAGATCACATCGAGCTGATCGCCTCCGAGAACTACGCGAGCCCGAGCGTGCTCGCCGCGCAGGGGTCGCAGCTCACCAACAAGTACGCCGAAGGCCTGCCCGGCAAGCGCTACTACGGCGGCTGCGAGTTCGTCGACATCGCCGAGCAGCTGGCTATCGACCGGGCGAAGAGGCTCTTCAGCGCGGACGCGGCCAACGTCCAGCCGAACTCCGGCTCCCAGGCGAACCAGGCGGTGTTCTTCGCCGCGATGAAGCCCGGCGACACCTTCCTCGGCATGTCGCTCGCGATGGGCGGCCATCTCACGCACGGCTCGCCCGTGAACCTGAGCGGCAAGTGGTTCAACGTCCTGAGCTACGGCCTGAACGAGCGCGAGGAGATCGACTATGCGGCGCTCGAGCGCCTCGCACGCGAGCACCGGCCGAAGCTCATCCTCGCCGGCGCGTCGGCGTATTCGCTGCGCATCGACTTCGAGCGCATCGCCCGGGCCGCGAAAGAGGTCGGCGCCTACTTCATGGTGGACATGGCGCACTACGCGGGTCTCATCGCCGCGGGCGAGTATCCCAATCCGGTGCCGGTCGCCGACTTCGTCACCAGCACCACGCACAAGACCCTGCGCGGCCCGCGCGGCGGGTTCATCCTCGCGCGGGCCGAGCACGAGAAGCTGATCAACTCCGCGGTGTTCCCCGGGCTGCAGGGCGGGCCGCTGATGCACGTGATCGCCGCCAAGGCGGTGGCGTTCAGGGAGGCGCTCGCCCCTGAGTTCAAGGCCTACCAGAAGCAGGTGCTCGTCAACGCGCGCAAGATGGCCGAGACGCTCGCCGCGCGCGGCCTGCGCATCGTGTCGGGACGTACCGAGAGCCACATGTTCCTGCTCGATCTGCGCGCGAAGAACGTCACCGGCAAGGACGCGGAGGAGGCCCTGGGGCGGGCGCACATCACGGTCAACAAGAACGCCATTCCCAACGATCCGCAGAAGCCCTTCGTCGCGAGCGGCATCCGCATCGGCTCGCCCGCAATGACCACACGCGGGTTCCGCGAGGCCGAGGCCGTCCAGCTCGGAAACCTGATCGCGGACGTGCTCGATGCGCCGAGCGACGAGAAGGTCGCGAAGCGCGTGGCGGCGGCGGTGGCGGAGCTGTGCCGCCGCCACCCCGTCTATCGCGCGGCCGAAGAGCGCGTGGCGGCCATCTGAGGGCGCGCCCGTGAAGTGCCCCTACTGCAAGGCCGAGGACACCGCGGTCGTCGACTCGCGCGAGTCCGAGGACGGCGACAGCACGCGGCGCCGGCGCCAGTGCGAGTCCTGCGGGAAGAGATTCACGACCTATGAGCGCGTCGAGCTTTCCATGCCGATGGTGGTGAAGTCCAACGGCAACCGCGTTCCCTATGACCGCGAGAAGGTGCGCACCGGGTTCATGCGCGCGCTGCACAAGCGGCCCGTTCCGACCGAGTACGTGGACCAGGCGATCAACCGGATCGAGCAGCGCGTCCTCGCCTTCGGCGAGCGCGAGGTGGCGAGCCGGGTGATCGGCGAGATGGTAATGCGCGAGCTGAAGAAAATGGACGACGTCGCCTACATCCGCTTCGCCTCGGTGTACGAGGATTTCCAGCGCGTCGACGACTTCCACGACGCGATCCGCGAGGTCAAGAAGCCCGAGAAGCGCGCGCGCGGCGCCGCAAAGTAATGTACTCCGCCGCCGAGCGCGAGTTCATGCGGCAGGCGCTCGCGCTCGCCGGGAGGGGCCTGTACACGACCACCCCGAACCCGCGAGTCGGCTGCGTCGTCGTCAAGGACAGCGCGATCGTCAGCACGGGCTGGCACGAGAAGGCCGGCCTTCTCCATGCCGAAGTCCTCGCGCTGAAAGAGGCCGGCGGCCGCGCCCGCGGAGCGACCCTCTACGTCAACCTCGAGCCCTGCAGCCACCACGGCCGCACGCCGCCGTGTGTCGAGGCGATCATCTCCTCGGGGATCAGTCGCGTGGTCGCCGCGATGCAGGATCCGAATCCCAAGGTGGCGGGCGCGGGCTTCGCGAAGCTGCGCGCCGCGGAGATCGAGGTCGAATCCGGGCTCATGGAGGAGGAGGCGCGCGAGCTCAACATCGGGTTCGTATCGCGCATGACGCGCGGCCGCCCCTGGGTGCGCATGAAGATCGCGGCGAGCCTGGACGGCCGCACGGCGCTCGCGAACGGCAAGAGCCAGTGGATCACGGGCGAGGCGGCGAGGGCGGACGGGCACCGCTGGCGCGCGCGCGCCTGCGCGGTCCTCACCGGCCACGGCACGGTGCGGGACGACGACCCGCAGCTCAGCGTGCGCGGCGTCGACACTCCGCGCCAGCCGCTCAAGATCGTCGTCGATTCGCGGTTCGAGACGCCGCTTTCGGCCCGCGTGCTCAGGGACGGGAAGACGCTGATCGCCGGAGCGGTGAGCGACGCGAAGAGGATCGCCGCGCTCGAGAAAGCCGGCGCTGAAACCGTCATCATCCCCAACGACCGCGGCAAGGTCGACCTGCTCAAGCTCATGGAAGAGCTTGGCCGCCGCGAGCTGAACGAGATCCACGTCGAGGGCGGCCACAAGCTGAACGGCTCGCTCCTCAAGGCCGGCGTGGTCGACGAACTGCTCGTTTACCTCGCGCCGAGCGTCATCGGCGATTCGGGAAGGGGGATGTTCGATCTGCCGGATCTGACCGAGCTGTCGCAGAGGAAATCGCTGACGTTGCGTGACGTCGAGAGAGTAGGCGCAGACCTGCGCGTCCTTGCCCGATTCATCGCTTCCGAAACACGATGACCTGCTGCCACGGCAGGTCCTTCACCGTCTTCGCCCACTGCAGAGGCTGAGCCTCCGCCTCCTTGCGCACCTGGGCCTCGGTCATGGTGTGCAGCACCTTGATCGGCACGCTCGGGTCGTTTCCGCGGAACTCGACGAACACGACGCGTCCTCCGGGCTTCAACGCCTTCACGATGGCGGCGAGCATCTCGTAGGGATATTCGAGCTCGTGGTAGACGTCGACCATGACGGCGAGGTCGAGCGCGCCAGCGGGCAACTTCGGGTCGGTCTCGGTCCCCAGGACCGGGGTGACGTTCGTTACCCGGCGCTGCTTCATCTGCATTCGCAGGAAGTCGAGCATCTCCGGCTGGATGTCAACCGCGTACACGGTCCCCTGCGGCCCCACGCGCTCGGCGATGCGCGAGGAGTAGTAGCCGCTCCCCGCGCCGACGTCCGCGACCTTCATCCCCGGCTTCAGCTCGAGGGCGGCGAGAACGCGGTCGGTCTTTTCTTCGTCCTTGCGCTCGGGGCGCTCCAGCCAGGACGCGCCGTAATAGCCCATTACCTTGGCGATCTCGCGCCCCATGTAGGCCTTGCCGATGCCGTCGGGGCTCGGCTGGACAGTCGCGTAGCGGTCGTCGCCCGCGAAGACGAGCAGCGGGACCAACAGGGCCACGCACAGCCAAGTAGAATTCTTCCTCATGTTCAGCGGCATCATAGCGGCAGTCGGCCGGATCAGCCGGATCGAGCGCTCGACAGGCGGGCTGCGCCTCGCCATCGAGGCGGGCAGGCTCGGCCTCCGCGACGTCGCGGTCGGCGACAGCATCACGGTGAACGGCGCGTGCCTCACCGTGGTCAAGCGCGGGAAGAAGAGCTTCAGCGTCGACGTCTCGCGCGAGACGCTGGGCGTGACCGCGGGGCTCGATCGCGAGGGCGAAGTGAACCTCGAGAAGGCTCTCCGCCTGTCGGACAGGCTCGACGGGCATCTGGTGCTCGGCCACGTCGACGGGGTCGGAACGGTGACGGAGGTCGAGCGGCGCGGGGCGAATCGCATGGTCCGCGTGCGCGCACCCGCGTCGCTCGCTCGCTACATCGCGCGCAAGGGATCGATCGCGGTGGACGGCGTGAGCCTGACCGTCAACGCGGTGCGCGGCGCCGAGTTCGAAGTCAACCTGATCCCTCATACTCTCGCCGTGACCACGCTCCGGAACGTGCGCAGCGGTGACCGCGTGAACCTCGAAGTCGATCCTCTCGCGCGCTACGCGGAGCGGCTGCTCCGCCGCTGATGGGGTTCTCGCCGGAAGAGATCGAGCGCCGCCGCGCGCTGGCGCCGCGGCCCGAGTTTCCCGCAGAGCTGCCGATCTCGGCGAAGCGCGACGAGATCGCGAAGGCGATCGCGGAGCATCAGGTGGTCATCGTCTGCGGCGAGACGGGGTCGGGGAAGACCACCCAGCTTCCGAAGATGTGCCTCGCGCTGGGACGAGGGATTACGGGGCTCATCGGGCACACTCAGCCGCGCCGCATCGCCGCGCGTGCAACCGCTGCGCGCGTCGCGCAGGAGCTGAAGACCGAGCTTGGCGGCGCGGTCGGCTACAAGATCCGCTTCACCGACAAGGTCGGGCAGCGCTCCTACGTCAAGGTCATGACCGACGGCATCCTGCTCGCCGAGACGCAGGGCGACCGCGAGCTGCGCGCGTACGACACGCTGATCATCGACGAGGCGCACGAGCGCAGCCTGAACATCGATTTCCTGCTCGGATATGTGAAGCAGCTCCTGCCTCGGCGTCAGGACCTGAAGCTCGTGATCACCTCGGCGACCATCGACGCGGAGAGATTTTCCAAGCACTTCGACGGAGCGCCGGTGATCGAGGTCTCGGGGCGGCTCTACCCGGTCGAGGTGCGCTACCGCCCCTTCGACCCGGAGAACGAGGACAGGGACATCGACGACGCGATCGGCGACGCGGTCGAGGACCTGGCGAGGCTGGGGCAGGGCGACGTGCTGGTGTTCCTCCCCGGCGAGCGCGAGATCCGCGAGGCTGCCGAGGCGCTGCGCAAGCGCCATCCGCCGCACACCGAGATCCTGCCGCTGTTCGCGCGGCTCTCCGCCGAGGAGCAGGGCCGGGTCTTCGCGCCGCACGCCGGCCGGCGCATCGTGCTCGCGACCAACGTCGCCGAGACCTCGCTCACCGTCCCTGGCATCCGCTACGTTGTCGACACGGGCCTCGCGCGCGTCAAGCGCTACAGCTACCGCAACAAGGTCGAGCAGCTGCGCGTGGAGAACGTATCGCAGGCCGCCGCGAAGCAGCGCGCCGGCCGCTGCGGCCGCGTCGCGAGCGGAGTCTGCGTGCGCCTGTACGCCGAGGATGACTTCACCCGCCGCCCGGCCTTCACTGACCCCGAGGTGCTGCGCTCCTCGCTCGCGAACGTCATCCTGAGGATGAAGGCGCTGGGTCTCTCGGCGATCGAGGACTTCCCCTTCCTCGATCCTCCTCTGCCGCGCGCGATCCAGGACGGCTACGCTCTCCTCGCGGAGCTGGGCGCCGTGGACGAGGCGAACGAGCTCACCGAGACCGGACGGCAGCTCGCGAAGCTCCCGGTCGATCCGCGCATCGCGCGGATGGTGCTTGCCGCGAGGTCCGAGAACGCGCTGCGCGAGGTGCTGGTGATCGCGTCCGCGCTTTCCGTGCAGGACCCGCGCGAGCGGCCCGCCGAGCGGGCCGGCGCCGCCGACGAGGCGCAGAAGCGGTTCGACGACGAGAAGTCGGACTTTTTCTCCTGGCTCAAGCTATGGAAGTTCTTCGACGACGCGCTGCACGGCGGCCTGTCGAACCGCAAGCTGCACCAGGCGTGCCGCGCGCACTTCCTCTCGCACAACCGCATGCGCGAGTGGCGCGACATCCACGGGCAGCTCAAGGAGCTGCTCGCCGAGCTCGGCTGGAGAATCTCGGAGACGCCGGCGACCTATGCCCAGGTTCACCGGTCGCTGCTCGCCGGGCTTCTGGGCAACGTCGGGATGAAGACCGAGGAGGGGAACTTTCTCGGAGCCCGCGGCATTCGCTTCTGGGTGCACCCCGGCTCGGGAGTGGGGAAGAAGGCGGGGCGGTGGATCATGGCGGCCGAGGTCACCGAGACGACGCGCCTCTACGCGCGCTGCGTCGCCACCATCGAGCCCGAATGGCTGGAATCGGTCGGAGCGCACCTCGTCAAGCGCCACCGCTACGAGCCGCACTGGGAAAAGAAGGCGGCGCACGTCGCCGCCCTCGAGCACGGAAGCCTCTACGGCCTGCCGCTCTACGCGGGCCGGCGCGTGCACTACGGCCCCACCGACCCGATCGAATCGAGGCGGATCTTCATCCGGCAGGCCTTGGTCGAAGGCGATTTCGAGACCCGCGCGCCGTTCTTCGCCCACAACCGAAGGCTGGTGCGCGAGATCGAGCAGCTCGAGCACAAGTCGCGGCGGCCCGACGTGCTGGTCGACGACGAGCTCATCTACGCCTTCTACGACAGCCTCGTTCCCGAGGGCATGCACAACGGCGCCGATTTCGAGCGCTGGCGCGGCGACGCCGAGCGCGGCAACCCGAAGCTGCTCTTCCTCAAGCGCGAAGACCTGATGCGCCACGAGGCGGCCGGCATCACGACCGCGCAGTTCCCCCCGCAAATCGAGATGGCAGGGCGCAGCTTCGCCCTCGAGTACCATCACGAGCCTGGCTCCCCCCGCGACGGCGTGACGCTCACCGTGCCGCTGCTCGCACTCAACCAGATCGACGCGGCCAGATGCGACTGGCTGGTGCCAGGCCTGCTGCGCGAGAAGACCACGCGCCTGCTCAAGTCGCTCCCGCAAAAACTGCGGCACCAGCTAGGGCCCGGGTTCGCCGAAGCGTTCCTCGCGGCGAATCCGGCGGGCGATGCGCCGCTCGCGCACGCGCTCGCGCGGCATGCGCGCCGCGAGCTGAACGTGGTGGTGCCACTCGACGCATTCCGCCAGGAGGTGCTTCCGGCGCATCTTGCGATGAATTTCCGCGTCGTCGACGAGCACGGCCGGCAGCTCGCCATCGGCCGCAACCTCGCTCAGCTCCGGGCCGACCTCGGGGACGCTGCCGGCGAGCGGTTCGCCGAGATCGCGCAGGCCGAAGCGCCTTCCGCGAAGGTCGCGAGCTGGGAGTTCGGCGACCTCGAGGAGGTCGCGGAGATCCGCCGGGGCTCGCAGACGCTGATCGGCTACCCGGCCCTGGTCGACCACGGCGACGGAGTCAGCCTGGAGGTGTTCGATTCGGCCGAGAAGGCGCGCGAGACGCATCGCCCGGGATTGCGGCGGCTTTTCATGCTGCAGCTGAGGGAGCAGGCTCGCCAGATCGAGAAGAGCCTCCCCGGAATTCAGGCGATGGCGCTGCAGTTCGCGACCCTGGGCGAGGCGGGGGAGCTGCGCTCGCAAGTGCTCGCGGCCGCGTTCGACCGGGCGTGCATGCAGGATCCCCTGCCGCGCACTCGTGCCGAGTTCGAACGGCGGCGCGACGAGGCACGCTCGCGGGTCGGCCTGCTGGCGCAGGAAATCGCCCGGCTCGTCGCGGCGATACTGTCCGAGTATGGCGCGCTCCAGAAGAAGCTCCAGCAAACGTCCAAACCGTTTCCCGCGGCGTGCCGGGACATCCAGGAAGGCGCGGCGCGCCTGCTCTCTGCGGGATTCATCGAGCGCACGCCCTACGAGCGGCTGCAGCACTTCCCCCGATACCTCAAGGCGATGGCTCTGCGGCTCGAGAAACTGCGCGCCGACCCGCAACGCGACGCGCGCCTCGCCGCCGAGATCGCGCCGCTGATGGCGCAGTGCCAGCGGGAGGAGGTGAGGCAGTCGAGATCGGGCGAGCGCGACGCCCGCCTCGAGCAGTTTCGCTGGCTGCTCGAAGAGCTGCGCGTGCAACTCTTCGCCCAGGAGCTGAAGACACCGGTGCCGGTATCGGTCAAGAGGCTGACGAAGATGTGGCAGACTACCGGCAGGTGAAGAAGGGATGGAGAGGATCGCCGCAGCGCTGCTGAAAGGATTGGCCAGCCTCCTGCATCCGAGGATGCTGTGGCTTACGGTCTGGCCGATGCTGGTCGCGCTCGCGATCTGGCTTACGCTTGCGGTGCTGTACTGGAGCCAGGCCATCACCTGGGTCGACCTTGAGCTGCATCAATGGGCGGCCTACCGATGGACGCTTTCCGTCTGGCCCTTGTCGCTCCTCGCGACCTGGCTGGGGTGGCTGCTTCTGATCTTCCTGTTCGTCCCGCTGGTGTTGATGACGGCGGTGCTGATCGTCGGCATCGTTTCCATGCCGGTCATGGTCGCGCACGTCGGCGAGCGCGACTATCCGCGGGTCGAACGCAGGAAGGGCGGGACGTTCGCAGGAAGCCTCTGGAACGGGCTCCTGGCGGTCGTGCTGCTCGCCCTGCTCTTCGCGCTCACACTGCCTTTGTGGCTCATTCCGATCTTCTGGCCCGTGCTTCCCATCGTGCTGCTCGGCTACTTCAACCAGCGGGTCTACCGCTACGACGCCCTCGCCGAGCACGGCACCCCCTCGGAGATGGCGAGAGTGATTTCACGCAGCCGGGGCGAGCTGTTCCTGCTCGGCGTGGCGCTCGCGCTCGTCGGGCATCTGCCCCTGGTGGGGCTGGCGATGCCGGTCTACGGGGGCCTGGTATTCATTCATTACGCGCTCGCGCGCCTGGACGAGCTGCGCAGCGAGCCGATTGAAGGGAGCGCACGGCGCGTATGAGAGTCGGTGCAATCATCATCGGCGACGAGATCATCCTGGGCAAGCGCTCGGACAAGCATTTCGCCAAGGCGATCGAGCTCCTCGCCGTCCGAGGCATGAAGCTCTCCTGGTGCGAGTACCTTGGTGACGCGCCCGAGATCATCACTGCGACGCTACGACGCACCTTCGCCTCGGAGGACTTGGTGCTCAGTTTCGGCGGCATAGGCGCGACACCCGACGACCACACGCGGCAATGCGCGGCGGACGCGCTCGGCGTGAGCCTTGAGCTCCATCCCGACGCGGAGGCGGCGATCCGCTCGCGGACCGACATGGTGATCACCCCGCAGCGGCTCAAGATGGGAGAGTTTCCGAGGGGGGCGCGCATCATTCCCAATTCGTACAACCGCATCCCGGGTTTCTCGGTCGGCCACCATCACTTCGTCCCCGGGTTTCCGGTGATGGCGTGGCCGATGGTCGAGTGGGTGCTCGATACCCACTATAGGTCGCTGTTCCACCGCGTCCCGCGGGCCGAGGCCTCGATCATCGTGTACGAGCTGGCCGAATCGACGATAACGCCGCTGATGCTCGAAGTCGAGGCGAAATTCCGGAACCTGAAATCGTTCAGCCTTCCCAGCATGGGAGAAGCGGGCGTGCGAAAGCACATCGAGCTCGGGGTACGCGGCGCGCCCGGTGAAGTCGCGCCCGCCATGGAGCTCATGAAATCGGGCGTGGCGGCGCTGGGCGGAAGGTGGGAGCCGGTCGGGCCGCGCTAGGCGCGTGGAAGCGCACAAACAAAAAGCCCTGGCTTGCGCCAGGGCTTTAGGGCGCCCCCGGAGAGGAGGAGGAGGAGAACCGGGGGCGCGGGAGACGACTTACGCTGCGGCGGCGTGCTTCTTTTCCTTGGCGGGCGCCGCGGTTGCCGCGCTGAAATTCGCTTCCGCAATCTCGGTCGCCTGCTTCGCGACCTTGCTGAAGCTGTCGTAGGCGGTGCTGGCCGCCGCGAGAGCGGACTTGACCGCCGCGACCGCGACGTCGGAACCGGCCGGCGCGTTCTTCGAAGCCTTGTCGAGCATGCCCATGAGGTTCTTGCTCATTTCGGCCGCGCGCGCCTCGAGGAACTTGGCGATCTCGCCTTGAGTCTGCGCGGCGAGCTCGTACACGCTGCGCGAGTAGGCGATGGCCTTTTCCAGGTTCGGCTGGGAAGCCGCGGCGTTCAGCGTGAAGTACTCCTGCGCGTCCTTCGCGCCGAGGAGCGACTTCGCGCGGCCCAGGCTGTCTTCGAAGGCGGCCTTGGCTGCGTTCACGTTCAGGGTAGACAACCGCTCGAGAGCGGCGAATTGGGAGCTGGCGAGTCCGAGCAAGGCTTCCATTCCGGCCTTGTTCGCGCCGATGACTTGTTCAGGGGTGAGGTACATGATCGGTCTCCAAGTGAGTCTGTGGGGGCTGCTGTCTGATCTGGCTATGCTTTCGTCCGTAGCTATATTGCACTGCAACAAAGCCTATTCTACTGACGAAACAAGGCAAGTCAAGAGAAATTTGTGCACCGCACTATCTACAATGCGGCTAGTTAGCGACCGCTGACATCTAAGACACTGTTTACAAATGGGTACCAACTATCTGGGGTCGGTGCACACGCTCTCCAGCCGTGGGACTTTCAGCATGCGCCAGTTGGCCAGTGCCCAGGCCCAGAGGGTGGGGATACCGCTTCCTTTCAGGTCTTCGAGCGGCGCCTGTCCGAGAAAGCGCAAGGCCTCCCAGAGCTGCGCGGGTGCGTCCTCCACGAGGAGCGGAGCGGCCAGGGTCTGCTTGCTCAGCTTTTGCCCATCCCGATTCACCGCGACCGGGAGGTGAGCGTATCGCGGAGTTGAATAGCCGAGCAGGCGCTGGAGAAGGATCTGGCGCGGCGTGGATGCCAGCAGGTCCGCGCCGCGGACGACGTCCGTGATGCCTTGCTCGAAATCATCCACGACAACGGCGAGCTGATAAGCGAACAGGCCATCGGCGCGTCTGAGGATGAAATCTCCGACGTCCGTTGCAAGATTCTGCTCGATTCGGCCCTGAACCCGGTCCTCGAAGGCGATCACTGCATTGCCGACGCGGGCGCGGATGGCGCGCGGCGCGCGGCCAGGCGGCAAGCCGTTGCGGCAGGTACCCGGATAGACGGGTTCGCTGACCGCGCCCAGACTCGAGTCGGCGATCTCCCGCCGCGTGCAGGCGCAGGGGAAAACCGCGCCGTCGCGCGCAAGGCGCTCGAGGGCGGCCGCGTAGGCCGGGGCGCGGCTGCTCTGCCGCATGACGACCCCGTCCCATTCGAACCCGTACGCCTGGAGCGTATCGAGAATGGCGTCCGCGGCTCCGTCGGCCTCGCGCGGCGGATCGAGGTCCTCGATGCGAACGAGCCACGCTCCCGCGTTTGCGCGGGCGTCCAGATAGCTCCCGACCGCGGCGACCAGCGATCCGAAGTGCAACGGACCCGTCGGTGAAGGGGCGAAGCGTCCCCGGTAGGGCTTGGTCGAGTCATGCATAATCTGCGCGGAAAATCATATCAGCCCCTGCGCAGCCATCCCGGGAACGTGAGCCGCGTACACCAGATCGTCATCGTCGGAGGCGGAGCCGGAGGCCTCGAGCTTGCGACGCGCGCGGGCGATCGCTTCGGGCGCACGGGACGGGCCGCGATCACGCTGGTCGACATGAACGAGACGCACCTGTGGAAACCTCTGCTACACGAGGTCGCGGCGGGAAGCATGGACATCCACGCCCATCAGCTCGACTACCTTGCGCAGGCGCGCTGGCACCATTTCAACTTCTGCTGCGGGGCGCTGGAAGGGCTCGATCGGGCCCGCCGCGAGATCACGGTAGCGCCCACGCTCGACGAACGCGGGGTCGAAGTCATTCCGCGCCGCAAGCTCCCCTACGACACGCTGGTGATCGCGATCGGCAGCGTGGCGAACACGTTCGGCGTCCCAGGCGTCGCCGAGCACGCCTATGCGCTGGAATCCGCGGGTGAAGCCGACCGCTTCCACCGGCGCCTCATCAACGCCTGCATCCAGGCCAATTACCGTCCGGGCGGCGAGGCGGCGAGGCTGCGTGTGGTCATCGTCGGGGGTGGGGCGACCGGGATCGAGCTCGCTGCCGAGCTGCACAACACCACCCGGGTCCTGGCGGCCTACGGCCTCGAGAATATCGATCCGGAGCGGTTCCTCGAGGTGACCCTTCTCGACGCGGGACCTCGCGTCCTGCCGATGCTCCCCGAGCGAATTGCCGGCGCGGTAACGAGGGCGCTGCGGAGCATCGGGGTGCGCGTAGCGTGCTCGGAGCAGGTGGTTGAGGTCGCGCAGCGCGAGGTGAGAACCCGTTCCGGAAACGTCTTCGTGGCGGACCTCACCGTGTGGGCGGCGGGCATCAAGGGGGCGGACCTTCTGCGAGGCCTCGACGGACTCGAGACCAGCCGCATCAATCAGCTGGTGGTCCTGCCCACGCTGCAGACGACGCGCGACCCGGACATCTTCGCGCTCGGCGACTGCTCGGCGCTACAGCGCGAGGGAGCGAGGCCGCCTGTGCCGCCTGCAGCGCAGGCGGCGCACCAGCAGGCCTCGCACCTCCTGCGCTCACTCGCGCGTCGGCTAGACGGGCTGTCGCTCGCGCCCTTCCGGTACCGCGACTTCGGCTCGCTGGTGTCGCTCGGCGAGTACAGCACCATCGGGTCGCTCATGGGGTTTCTCTCAGGCAAGAGTTATCGCATCGAGGGCTGGTTCGCGCGCTTCATGTACCTTTCCCTCTACAAGATGCATCTCTATGCGCTGCACGGACCGATCGGCGTGATCCTGGATAGCCTGGCGCGCTTCCTCAAACGGGGAACGGAGCCGCGCGTCAAGCTGCACTGATGACGGACTCGCTGGTCAAGATCGTCCTCGGTGTCGCGCTTACGGTGCCGCTGCTTGTATGGCTGCTCCAGGACCGCATGGTCTTCTTTCCGCGGCCTCTTGAGTTCCGGCCGGTGCCGCGGGCAAGCCTCGAGGAAATCACCATCACTGCCGCAGACGGAGTGAAGCTGCGCGGCTGGTTCGTCGCAGGCCGCGGCACGCCGGCGCCGCTGGTAATCTACTTCGGCGGCAACGCGGAGGAGGTATCCTGGCTGGCCGACGCCGCGGGAAGATTCGCCGGCTGGTCTCTGCTCCTCGTCAACTACCGCGGCTACGGCGAGAGCGAAGGCAGGCCCGGGGAAGGCGCGCTGCTGCGGGACGCGGTTTCGGTGTACGACTACGCTGCGCGGCGTCCCGGAGTCGATCCTGTGCGCATCGTCGCCATGGGCCGCAGCCTGGGCAGTGGCGTAGCGGTTCACCTCGCGGGGGAGCGGCCGCTGCGCGGTCTGATCCTCGTGTCTCCCTACGACAGTCTGGTCGCCGTCGCGAGGAGGCACTACCCCTACCTACCGGTCTCGCTGATGCTTCGTCACCGCTTCGATTCAATAGCGCACGCGCCTCGAATCCGGACACCGCTCCTGTGCCTGGTGGCGACCGAGGACCGCGTCATTCCCGTCTCGCATTCGCGCACGCTGTTCGACGCCTGGGGCGGCCCGAAGGCCTTGCGCAAAGTGCCGCGCGCCGACCACGACAGCATCGCCGGTGATCCCGCGTACTGGGCCGCGCTGGCGGACTTCCTCGAGTCCATGCGCTAGGCTCCGGTCGAGGAGCCCCTGCTATACTTGGCGTTCCGAGAAATCCGGAGACTGCGGCGTGGCCACCATCGCTCTGACCAAGGACAATTTCGACGAAGTTGTAAACGGGAACGACATGGTCATCGTCGACTTCTGGGCTCCCTGGTGCGGTCCGTGCAAGGGGTTTGCGCCGGTCTTCGACGCCGCCTCCGAGAAGCATGCCGACGTCGTTTTCGGCAAGGTGAACACCGACGACGAGCAGGAACTGGCGGCTTCGTTCAACATCCGCTCGATTCCGACTCTGATGGTGTTTCGCGAAAAGGTGATCCTGTTCTCGCAGGCCGGCGCGCTGCCGGGCACCGCGCTCGAGCAGATCATCACCAAGGGTAAGGAACTCGACATGGCGGCCGTCCACAAGGAGATCGCGGAGCGGGAGGCCGCGGCTCCGGGGCAGGCCTGACGACCCGCAAACAAAAAGGGCAGGAGAGTCCTCCTGCCCTTCCGGTGCGTCGAAAGCCTACTTCTTCGCGTCGCCCTTCTTCGCAGCCTTCTTGTCGCTCTTCTTCGCCTTCTTCCCGTCTTTGCCGTCGCCCTTCTTCATTTCGTCTTTCTTCATCGGCGCGCCGGTATGGGACGCCGCGACCGCAAACCCGCCGGACGCCGCGAATGCCGCGGCCACCAACAGCGACAATAGCTTCTTCATTTCTTGTCTCCTCTGAGCATTATTAGAATGTTCCGGTCACCGGTAACAGGCCAACCGCGGCGTATCCTAGCATACGGCACTGATAACGCGAAAGATTCGGCGCTCTCGCGGGTCGGGGCGTCGGAGTGAACCCCGGGATCGCCTATGCGCTTCTCGGCGCTGCGCTCTTTGGCGCCAGCACACCCGTCGCCAAGCTGCTAGTCGGCGAGGTCGGGCCGCTGACGCTCGCGGGACTTCTCTACGCGGGGTCTGGGCTCGGGCTCGGAACGTGGCTGCTGGTGCGCAGATGGCTGCGTCCGGCTTCCAGGGGCGGCGCGCTCGGCGCGCGCGACTACAAGTGGCTTGCGGGAGCGATCGTCTTCGGCGGGGTGATCGGTCCTGTGCTGCTCATGCTTGGGCTTTCCACCGCTTCCGCGGCCGCCGTGTCGCTCCTTCTGAATCTGGAGGGCGTGTTCACCGCGCTGCTCGCCTGGTTCGTGTTCCGTGAGAACTTCGACCGGCGCGTGATGCTGGGCATGCTCCTCATCGTCTGCGGCAGCCTGCTGCTCAGCTGGCCCTCTGGAGAGATCGCGACGTCCTTGCCCGGGCTGGCGGTCGCGGGAGCTTGCCTGTGCTGGGCAATCGACAACAACCTCACCCGCAAGATCTCCGCGGGCGATCCCGTGCAAATTGCGGGCATCAAGGGACTGGCCGCGGGCGCGGTGAATCTGTGTGCGTCGGCCGCGCTCGGCGCCGTCCGACCCGGCCTGGAATCCGCGCTGGCCGCAGCCGCGGTCGGGTTCCTGGGGTACGGCGTCAGCCTTGCCCTGTTCGTCGTGGCGCTGCGCCTGCTGGGAACTGCGCGAACCGGAGCCTATTTCGCGACGGCGCCTTTCATCGGGGCCGCCGCCTCGTTCGCCTTGCTTGGTGAGGCGCCCGATACGCTCTTTTGGGTCGCGGCCGTGCTCATGGGGACGGGAGTCGCCCTGCACCTGTCCGAGCGCCACGGCCACGCGCACCAGCACGAGGCGCTCGCGCACGCGCACTCCCACACGCACGACGAGCATCACAGGCACGAGCACGATTTCGACTGGGACGGGACCGAGCCTCATTCCCACGGGCACGACCACGTCCCGATGACACACAGCCATGAGCACTATCCGGACATACACCATCGTCACGGTCACTGAAGCGCTGCGCGTCCTCGCGCTCGCAGGGGTGGCGTTCGGGGTCCACGCCGCGCCCTATGTGCCCAGGGACGATTCAGTTGTCCTCGAGCGCCTGCCAGTGAGGCCGAGCGATCCGGTCGCTCGCGAGCTGCGGAAACTGCGCTCCGAGCTGGCCGCGAATCCTCGCAGGCGCGACACCGCGATTCGCCTCGCCGAGCGCTATTTCGCGCTGGCCAACGCGGAAGGCGACCCGCGCTATGTGGGCTACGCCCAGGCTGCGCTCAAGCCCTGGTGGGACATGGCGGCTCCGCCGCTCGACGCGCTGGTCATGCGCGCGATCCTCAAGCAGTACAGCCACGATTTCAACGGCGCAATGCAGGACCTGAGGGCCGCGACGCATGCGGACCCGGGGAACGCCCGCGCTTGGTCTTGGCGCGCTGCGATCGACATGGTGCAGGCCAACTACGAGCAGGCGCGCAAGGATTGCCTCGCACTTCAGGACATCGCGTCGGATCTTTACGCGGTCGGATGTCTGGCGCATCTCGACGCCACCACGGGCAAGGCCGCCGCGGCCTACCGCTCGCTTTCGGAAGCGTTCGCGCGCAGCGGCGACGACTCGCCCGAGATGAAGGTCTGGGTGCTCACGCGTCTTGCGGAGATGTCGCTGCACATCGGGAACGTGAAGCAGGCCGAGGAGCACTTCCGCGCGGCGCATGCCGAGCCGATCGACGACCAGTTTTTGCTGGGTGCGTACTCGGATTTCCTTCTCGATCAGGGCCGACCCGACGAGGTGATCTCGCTCCTGGTCGACTGGTTCAAGTCGGACATCCTGCTGCTTCGCCTCGCCATCGCCGAGAAGGCGCTCAACGCTCCCAAGGCGAACGAGCACATCGAGGCGCTGAGGTCGCGCTTCGAGGCCGCCGCGCTGCGCGGCGACAGGCTTCACCAGCAGGAAGAGGCGCGCTTCAACCTCACCCTCGTGGGGAACAAGAAGAAGGCGCTCGCCCTCGCCCAGGAGAACTGGAAGCTCCAGCGCGAGCCGCGCGACGCGCGCATCCTGCTTGAGGCGGCGCTGGCGATGAAGAGCCCGGACGCGGCCAAGGACGCGCTCGAATGGCTCGATCGCACCGGCCACGAGGATCCGGGCCTGCGCGCGACCGCACAGAAGCTCAGGGCGCTCAAGCCATGAGGCCGGCGCTGATCGCCGTGATGCTCGCGCTTGCCGCGCAGGACGCATTTGCGCATAAGCCGAGCGACAGCTACCTCGCCATCAGCGTGGAGGGCGCGGCCGTCAGCGGGCAATGGGACATCGCGCTCCGCGATCTCGATTTCGCCATCGGCCTCGACGACAACGGGGACGGAGACATCTCCTGGGGCGAGGTCAAGTCCCACCAAGCCGACATCGGGGCCTACTCGCTCGCCAGGCTCAAGCTGCGGTCGGGCGGCGCCGACTGCCCTGTCCACGCTACGGAGTTTCTCGCCGACGACCATAGCGACGGCGCCTACTCGGTGATGCGTTTCGAGGGCGCCTGCAAGGTCGAGGCGGGCGCCATCGAGATCACCTATTCCCTGTTCGCCGATCTCGACCCGCAGCACAAGGGCCTGCTTCGCCTCGAGCACGGCGGAGGCACGCGCACCGGCATCTTCAGCCCCGAGCGCGCGACCCAATCGTTCGAGCTGGAAAAGATCTCGGCGCTGACGCAGTTCTTCGACTACGCGCGCGAAGGCGTGTGGCACATCTGGATAGGTTTCGACCACATCCTCTTCCTCCTCTCGCTGCTCCTTCCGGCGGTGCTGGCTTTCGGAGGAGGTCACTGGCGCGCGGTCGAGCGCTTCGCCCCGGCATTCTGGGACGTCTTCAAGATCGTCACTTCGTTTACCGTGGCTCACTCCATTACGCTCAGCCTCGCGGCTCTGGGCGTGGTCGCGCTGCCCTCGCGCCTGGTCGAGTCGGCCATTGCCACGTCGGTTGTGCTCGCCGCGCTCAACAACGTCTTTCCGCTCGTCCACGGCCGCCGTTGGATGGTGGCCTTCTTCTTCGGTCTGGTGCACGGGTTCGGTTTCGCGAGCGTCCTGCGCGACCTCGGCCTTCCGCAGAACGCGCTGCTCATCGCGCTGGTCGGCTTCAACGTGGGCGTGGAAGGGGGCCAGCTCGCCATCGTCAGCGTCTTCCTGCCGGTCGCGTACCTTCTGCGCGCGACGTGGTTCTATCGCAGGCTCGTCTTCATCGGAGGCTCGCTCGCGATCGCTGTCGTCGCCGGGATCTGGCTCGTCGAGCGCGCATTCAACATGAAGATCATCACCCCTTGACGAATGCCCGGGGCCGCCCCATATCGCTTCTTTGGCAGGGGATCCTCAATGATGGAAATCCGGAAAAGCCAGGACCGCGGTCTCGCGGACCACGGCTGGCTGCGCTCCTTCCACAGCTTCTCGTTCGCCGATTACTACGATCCTAAGCACATGGGGTTCGGGGACCTGCGGGTCATCAACGAGGACCGGATCCAGCCGGGCACCGGCTTCGGCACGCACGGCCACCGCGACATGGAGATCATCAGCTACGTGCTCGACGGGGCGCTCGCGCACAAGGACAGCATGGGCAACGGCTCGACCATGGTGCCGGGCGACGTGCAGCGCATGAGCGCGGGGAAAGGCGTGCTGCACAGCGAGTTCAACCAGGCGCCCCAGGGCGTGACGCACTTCCTTCAGATCTGGATCGAGCCCAACGTCCGGGGGATCGCGCCGAGCTACGAGCAGAAGCATTTCGACGCTGAATCCAAGCGCGGCAGGCTGCGCCTCGTCGCGTCGCCGGACGGCCGCGACGCCTCGGTGACCATTCACCAGGACGCGTTTCTCTACGCAGCCCTCCTCGACGGCGAGGATCGCGCGATCCACAGGCTGCGGCACGGGCGGCGGGCGTATGTCCACGTTGTGCGGGGCTCGGTCACGGCGAACGGCCAGCCGCTCGAGGCGGGCGACGCGCTCAAGGCAGCCGGCACGGACGAGATCGCGCTCGAGAAGGCCGCGAGCGCGGAAGTTCTGCTTTTCGATCTCGCATGAGCCTGCCGAGGATGCCGGTCGTGTTCTTCGGGCACGGCAGTCCGATGAACACCCTCGACAGTAACCCGTACACGGAGGCCTGGCGGCGCCTGGGTGAGGCCATCCCTGCTCCGAAGGGCATTCTGTGCGTGTCGGCGCATTGGTACACGGAGGGCACCGCGGTCACCGCGATGATCCGCCCCAGGACGATCCACGACTTCTACGGCTTTCCCCAGGCGCTGTTCGACGTTCGATACCCCGCTCCGGGCGCACCTGCGCTCGCCTCGCGGGTGCGAGAGCTGCTCGCGCCGCTCGACGTGGCGCTCGATCAGTCGTGGGGGCTGGACCACGGCACCTGGTCGGTGCTGAAGCACGCGTATCCCGAGGCGGACGTGCCGGTCGTGCAGCTGAGCATCGACGGCACGCAGCCGGCGCGATTCCACTACGAGACGGGCCGACGGCTCGCCTCGCTGCGCGAGGAGGGGGTCCTCATCGCAGGAAGCGGCAACGTCGTGCACAACCTGCGCCTGATGAGGCCCGGAGCCCAAGCCTTCGACTGGGCACGGCGGTTCAACGAGCGGATTCGCGCGGCGCTCGCCTCGCGCGATCACGACGCGCTCGTCGATTTCGCGAAACTGGGGGACGATGCGCGCCTTTCGGTGCCTACGCCCGAGCATTACCTGCCGCTTCTCTACATCGCGGCGCTGCAGCGCGAAGACGAGTCGATGTCGTTCCCCGTCGACGGCTACGATCTCGGTTCGGTGAGCATGCTGACGGCTGTCGCGGGGCTGCCGGCCGCATAGGCGGCGCAACCTCCGCCCCTTTGCTCGCGCATAATGCGGGCGTCGTCTCTCCGCGGATACCGCCATGCATTCGCTACAACAGGCCGCCGTCTTTCTACTAACCGCGGTGCTGCTGGTGCCGCTGTTCCAGCGCCTGAAGCTCGGCGCGGTCCTCGGCTATCTGAGCGCGGGCATGCTCATCGGGCCCTGGGGCCTGGGAATGATCGGCGATGTCGAGTCCACGCTGGAATTCGCCGAGTTCGGCGTGGTGCTCCTCCTGTTCTTGGTCGGCCTCGAGCTGCAGCCCAGCCGCCTGTGGGTGCTGCGGCGCCCGGTCTTCGGCTTGGGCGGCGCGCAGGTTCTCGTCACCGGCGCGGTGCTGGCCCTCGTGTCCTCGTGGTTTGCCATGTCGTGGCAGGCTTCCCTGGTCGCCGGATTCGGCCTGGCGATGTCGTCCACGGCACTGGTGCTCGCTTCCCTTGCCGAGCGCAGGCAGCTGGCGACGCGCCACGGGCGCGAGGCGTTTGCCGTGCTGCTCTTCCAGGATCTCTCGGTCATCCCGCTGCTCGCGCTACTCCCCTTGCTCGGCGGCTTCGGCGCGACGGGTGGATGGATCGCCGCGGCCAAGGGCGCCGCGGTCATCGCGATCGTCATTGTCACCAGCCGCCTGGTGGTGCGCCCGGTGCTCAAGACGGTTGCGAGCTACGGCGGGCGCGAGGTATTCACGGCGGCGGCGCTGCTCCTCGTGGTGGGGGCGGCCCTCATCATGCAGAAGATCGGCCTGTCGCCATCTCTGGGCGCCTTTCTTGCGGGCGTGCTGCTCGCGGATTCCGAGTTCCGGCACGAGCTCGAGGCCGACATCGAGCCCTTCAAGGGGCTCTTGCTCGGCCTGTTCTTCATCGCCGTAGGCATGAGCACCAATCTCGGGCTGATCCGGGACGAGCCGCTGTCGATCCTCGGGCTCGCCGGCGGCCTCATCGCCGCGAAATTCGCTCTCATGTACGTCATGTCGAGAATCGGCGGCGCGCCTGCCGACACGGCGCAGCGCCTCGCGCTCGCGGTTTCGCAGGGGGGTGAATTCGCCTTCGTCCTTTTCGCCGCGGCGAGCGCGCTGGGCGTGCTCGAACCCCGCACGGCGCAGATCCTGGTCGTCGTCGTCACGGTCTCCATGCTGCTGTCGCCGCCGGCATTCACGCTTCAGGACAGGTTGCTCGCCCGCTGGCAGGAGCGCCACGCGGCGCCCGAGTTCGACACCATCTCTGGGCCCGGCAACCCGGTGATCATCGCCGGCTACGGGCGCGTCGGGCAGATCCTGTCGCGCGTGCTGCGCATGTGCGGCATCCCGTTCACCGCGCTTGAGGCGAGCTACCAGCAGGTGGACTTCGTCAGGCGCTTCGGGAGTAAGGTGTACTACGGCGACGCCTCGCGCCTCGAGCTGCTCGAGGCCGCGAAGACAGGCGAGGCCAGACTGTTCGTACTCGCCATCGACGATGTCGAGGCCTCGGTCAAGACGGCGCAGGTGGTGCGCAAGCACTATCCGCAGCTGCCGATCCTGGCTCGCGCGCGCAACCGCGTGCACCTGTTCCGCTTGCGCGACCTGGGGGTGAACCTCATCTGGCGCGAGACCTTTCCGGCGAGCCTCGAAATGGCGCGCCAGGCGCTTCTATCGCTTGGATTCGACGCCGCTGCTTCCGATCGCGCCATGGCCCTGTTTAGGAGGCACGACGAGAAGCAGCTCGAGGCGCAATACGCGGTCCAGCACGACGAGGCGCAACTGATCCAGTCTGCCAAGCAGGCGGCCGACCAGCTGCAGGAGCTCTTCGAGGCGGACAGCCAGCAGCGGGCAGCGGAATTCCCGCAGCCCGCGCCCGCCGCAGGGCAGAGCACCTAGCACATGCGTACCGCGCTGGCGTGCCTGTGCGCCGCCGGGATCGCACTTTCCGGACACGCGGAGACACTTCAGGCCGAGCGCTTCGGAAAAGGGCTGCTCTGGCGCGTTTCCAAACCCGGTATCGCGTCCAGCTACGTCTTCGGAACCGTGCATGTCGCCGATCCGCGGGTGCTCGAGATTCCCGATCCCGTTGCCCGGGCGCTCGCCCGCTCCCGGCGCTACTACACCGAGAGCGTCCAGGGGGAGCGCGAGGCAGCGCGGTTCCTCGAGGCCGGGCAGTTCGAGGATGGCCGCCGGCTCGAAGGCCTCATCGGTCCGGAGTCCTACGCCAAGGCGGCGGAGATCCTCCGCGTCCGGCAGGTTCCGGAGGAGACGATCGCGCGACTCAAGCCCTGGGCCGTGCTCGCGAATCTCACCGTCACGCCCGAGAACTACGAGAAGGTAACGCTCGACGAGAAGCTCATCGGGCTCGCGCGCGGGCACGGGCTTCGCGTGCTCGGCCTCGAAGGCGTGGAGGAGCAGATCGCGGTATTCGACCGCATCCCGCTCGAGACGCAGGTCGAGCTGCTGAGGCACGCGCTCGATCACCGGGACGAGCTCGCCGCGATGATAGAGCCGGCGATCCGGGCCTGGCTGAACCGCGACCTCGCCGGCGTGCACGCGGCCAGCACGCGAGCGGAGGAACGGTATCCGGAGGTCGCCGGGCACTACCGGATCCTGTTCCAGCGCGTGGTCGAAAACCGATCGATCGTGATGGCGCATCGTCTCTTCGTGCCCTTGCGCGAAGGCGGTGCGTTCGTCGCGGTCGGCGCGAACCATCTCTACGGCGAGAACGGCATGCTCGGCCTCATCGAGAAGCAGGGCTACCGCATCGACCGGGTCTATTAGAATACCCGCGTGAAGAAGATCGTCATCCTGATCTCCGGGCGGGGCAGCAATATGGAGGCCATCGTCCGCGCAGGGTTTCCCGCGGAGATCGTCGCGGTGATCAGCAACCGCGCCGACGCCGCGGGCCTGAGATTCGCGGCGCAGGCCGGCATTGCGACCCGGGTCGTCGACGAAAGAACCTTCCCCGCGCGCGAGGCGTTCGAGGATGCGCTCGCCGACGCGATGGAAAAGTGCTCGCCCGACCTCGTCGCTCTCGCGGGATTCATGCGCGTCCTGGGCGCCGGTTTCGTCAGGCGCTATTCCGGTCGCATGATCAACATCCATCCGTCCCTGCTTCCTGCGTTTCCGGGCCTGCACACGCACCGGCGTGCGCTGCAGGAAGGCGTCAAGCTTCACGGTTGCACGGTGCATTTCGTTACGCCCGAGGTGGACCACGGGCCCATCATCATCCAAGCTGCCGTCCCGGTCCGTGCCGGGGACAGCGAGGCAGCGCTGGCCGCGCGCGTGCTGCAGCAGGAGCACCGCGTCTACCCCCGCGCCATACGCTGGTTCGTCGAGGACCGCCTGGTCGTCGAGAACGGCCTCGTGCGGGTCAACGCGGCGGGGGCCAACCAGTCGGTTCTGGCCGAGAATGACTAGGATCTGCCTCGCGCTGGCTGCGCTGGTGTGCTTTCCGGCGGCATTGGCCGGCCCTCCTGCGCACATCAGGGTGACCTACGAGATCACGGTGAAAGGCATGGCCGGTGATGCCGTCGAGACGCTGGAGCACGACGGCAAGAGCTACTCGATCGTGTCCGAAACCAAGGGCAGAGGATTCCTGAGCGCGTTCGGAGTGCTCAACAAGCGCACCAGCCGCGGCAGGATCACCCCGGAGGGACTGCGGCCCGAGGAATATCGTGACGAGCGCCCGTTCGGCTGGGTGGCATCGGCGAAATTCGACTGGGATACCCGAACCATCACCCAGGAGCGCAAGGGCAAGGCGGAGGCCCTGAAGATGCCGGCGGTCGCGCAGGATCCCTTGAGTCTTGCCTATACCTTCGCGTTCGCACCGCCGAAGGACAAGGAGTACGACATCATCCGCGCCGACGGGCGGGGGCTGACTCCGTTCCGCTTCAAAGTCGTCGGGAACGAGAAGATCGCGACGCCTCTGGGCGAAATGCAGACGCTGCATATCGAGAAGGTCCGCGACGGTCCCGACGACAAGGCGACCGACATCTGGTTCGCAACCGAGCGCGACTTCATCCCCGTGCGCGTGCTCGTCGTCGACAAGGACGGCGAGCGCGCAGATCAGATCGTCACGCGCATCGAGAACTGATGCGCTTCTCGCGCCCTCTGCTGGACGCGTGCACGGCGGCGTTTGCGGCCGTGCTGCCGCTTAAGGAGCCCGCAGACGCGGCGCTCTCCGCGTTTTTTCACGGCCATCCGAGGATCGGCCAACGCGATCGCGCCGCCATCGCCGATTCGGTCTATGCGGCGCTGCGCAGGCGGCGGCTCCTCGAGGTCGTCGTCGGGGCGGTCAGCCCGCGTCGCCTAGCGCTCGCGAGCTGGGCTCTCCTGCTGGGCGCCAGCTTGCGCGAGCTGGGGCCGCTGCTCCGCGGCGAGGAGCCGCAATGGCTCGCCGCCGCGAAGCGGGAAGCCGTGGCCGAACAGCCCTTCGGCGTGCAATGCGAGCTGCCCGACTGGGTGATCGAAAAGCTGAGGCGCCGCTTCGCGGACCCCGCTCTCCTCGATCTGGCCCGGGGCTTCGCGCAAGCGGCATCGCTCGACCTGAGGGTGAACACGATGAAAATGGAACGCGAGGCGGCGATGAAGAAGCTCTCGGAGGACGGAATCCCGGCCTCGGCGACGCCGTATTCGCCCGACGGCCTGCGGCTCGAGGGCCGCCCGCCGATCAATCGGCACCCGCTTTTCGTGCAAGGATGCGTCGAAGTCCAGGATGAGGGCAGCCAGCTGCTTTGCCACCTGGTCGCTCCGAGGCGCGGCGAGATGGTGGTCGATTTCTGCGCGGGCGCAGGCGGCAAGACTCTGGCGCTTGGAGCGCTAATGCGCTCGACCGGGCGCCTCTACGCCTTTGACATCTCTCCCAAGCGCCTCGCCGGCCTGAAGCCCAGGCTGGCGCGCTCCGGGCTGTCGAACGTCCATCCGCAGCGCATCGACGGTGCCAACGACGCGCGCGTCAAGCGCCTTGCCGGCAAGATCGACCGGGTGCTGGTCGACGCGCCCTGCAGCGGGCTCGGAACCTTGCGCCGCAATCCGGACATGAAATGGCGCCAGAACCCCGGAGACGTCGGCGAGCTGGTCGCGAAGCAGCAGACGCTGCTCGAGGCGGCGGCCAAGCTGGTGAAGCCCGGAGGTAGGCTGATCTACGCGACCTGCAGCATTCTCGATGAGGAGAACCGGGGGATCGCGGAAGGCTTCCTCGCCGCGCATGCCCAGTTTCAGCTGATGCCGGCCTCGAGGGCACTTGAGAATGCGCGCATCGACCTCAATATGGGCGATTACTTCGAAGTCTGGCCCCACCTGCACGGCACGGACGGTTTCTTCGGCGCGGTTTTCGAGCGCAGCGCCTAGACGCGCTCTGGCTCTGGTTGTGGAAGTCCGGAGGCCTCGGAAATATGCCCTTGCCCTTTGTGGGGATTCACGTAGAATCCGCTGATTCGACCGGGGAGGGTGCTGATGGAGACTAACATACTGTTTTCAGGCATTTTTGCTCTTCCCTGGTGGGGTGTCGCCCTAGCTGCTATCGGGCTTACGCACGTCACCATCGTCAGCGTCACGGTGTTCCTGCACCGGCACCAGGCGCACCGCGCCCTCGACCTGCATCCTCTGGCGAGCCATTTCTTCCGTTTCTGGCTCTGGCTGACGACCGGCATGGTCACCAAGGAATGGGCTGCGATCCACCGCAAGCACCACGCCAAGTGCGAAACAGCCGAGGATCCCCACAGCCCGCAGATCGTCGGAATCAACCGCGTGCTATGGCTCGGGGTGTTCCTATACGTCAAGGAAGCGTACAACCGAGAGACGATGGAGCGCTACGGCCACGGCACGCCCGACGACTGGATCGAGCGCCATCTCTATTCCCGCTTCGCGGTGATGGGCCTCACGCTGATGGGCCTCATCGACATCGTGCTCTTCGGCATTGTCCCGGGCGTGGTCGTGCTGGCGACGCAGATCGTCTGGATCCCTTTCTGGGCCGCCGGCGTGATTAATGGCATCGGCCACTACTGGGGCTACCGCAACTGGGGCACCGAGGACGCGAGCACCAATATCGTCCCGTGGGGAATCCTCATCGGGGGCGAGGAGCTGCACAACAATCACCACGCCTACGCGACTTCGGCGAAGCTTTCGAACAAGTGGTACGAGTTCGACCTAGGGTGGATGTACATCCGCATTCTCGAGGCGCTGGGACTCGCCCAAGTGAAGAAGGTCGCGCCCACACCCCGCTTCACCGAGGCCAAGGCGGTCGACTCCGCGACTCTCCAGGCTGTCATCACCCACCGCTACGACGTGCTCGCCACCTATGCCAAGTCGCTCAAGCGGACCTACGCCGAGGAGCTGGGCAAGCTGCGCCGCTTCGCGCCGCACGACGCCCATGTCCTGCAGAGCCTTAAGCGCTGGCTGCACCGCGATGAGAAGTCTCTGTGCGAGACCGAGCGCGCGGACCTGAACAAGGGACTGTCCAAGTCCAGGGCCCTGCACACGGTCTACTCGATGCGCTCGGAGCTGGTCTCCGTGTGGGAGCGCTCGAGCGCCTCGCGCGAGCAGCTGGTGCGCCAGCTTCAGGACTGGTGCCACCGCGCCGAGGCAAGCGGGATCCGGCATCTCGAGGAATTCTCGCGGCGGCTGCGCTGCTACGCCGCTTGACCGCTCGCGGCCGAAAGTAAACCCGCCCTCCGGCGGGTTTTTTGTTTCCGGGCACGCTTCGCGGTAGCATATCGTGCTGTCGCTCGGGCAAATCGCCAACCGGTACGAAAGGGGATATCAATGAAGAGTTTCATCGCAATCGCGGCGTCATCTTTGCTGATCGCAACGCCGGCTCTCGCGCAGGTGAAGCCCTGCGAGGAGCTCAAGGGCGAGATCGATACGAAGATCAAGAACAACGGCGTCGCTGCCTTCACGACGACGATCGTGGACAAGGACGCGGCCGAGGACGGCAAGGTCGTGGGGACTTGCGACGGCGGGACGAAGAAGATCGTGTACAAGCGGGGCGCGGCAGAGGCTCCGGCTCCCGCAGCGCCGGCCGCAAAAAAAGGCCCGCAGTAGCGGGCCCTTTTTCGAATCATCGCGGGCGGAACGCGTCCGCCCGCCGCGGTCGTTCTACTTGATCTTCGTTTCCTTGTAGACGACGTGCTTGCGCGCCCTGGGGTCGTACTTCTTGATCTCCATCTTCTCGGGCATGGTGCGCTTGTTCTTCGTGGTGGTATAGAAGTGGCCCGTTCCGGCGGTGGACTCTAGCTTGATCTTCTCTCTCATCGTGGTCCCCTCGATCAGATCTCGCCGCGCGCCCGCAGGTCCTTGAGCACCACGTCGATGCCCTTCTTGTCGATGATGCGCACGCCCGCGTTGGAGATGCGCAGTCTGACCCAGCGCTTCTCGCTCTCCACCCAGAACCGGCGGTACTGAAGGTTGGGGTAGAAGCGGCGCTTGGTCTTGTTGTTGGCGTGGGACACGTGATGCCCCACTTGCGGCTTCTTCCCCGTGACTTGGCACACGCGCGCCATGGCTGCTCCAGTTGCGAAAAGGGCGAATTATAGGCGGAACGAAGGGCGCCTTCAAGCCGAAGGATCCGCACGCAGGCTGACGCTCTAGAGCAGCCCGCGCTCGGCGAAGGACAGTGTGCGCGTACCAGCGACGATGAAATGGTCCAACACCTGGATGTCGACCAGGGCGAGGGCTGTCTTCAGCGAGCGGGTGAGGATCTCGTCGGCGTGGCTCGGCTCCGCGACCCCCGAGGGATGGTTGTGCGCGAAGATCACCGCCGCGGCGTTGTGCCTGAGCGCGCACTTGACGACTTCCCGCGGGTAGACGCTCGTCTGGGTCAGCGTCCCCCGGAACAGCTCCTCGCTGACGATGACGCGGTGCTGGGCGTCGAGGAGCAGGACCATGAACACTTCCTGCTCGCGCCCGGCGAGCGCGAGTCGCAGGTAATCCCGCACCGCTCGCGGAGAGCTCAAGGCGTCGCGCGTCGAGATCTCCTCCCTGAGCGCGCGGCGCGCCAACTCGAGCGCCGCCCTCAGCTGCGCGAGCTTGGCGGCGCCCACGCCCGGGATTCCTCCGCTGCCGATGGATCCCGCCTCGAGGAGGCCGGAGATCGACCCATGCCGCCCGAGCAGCTGGCGCGCCAGATCCACGGCGCTCTTCCCTTTTACGCCGGTGCGAAGCAGGATCGCCAGCAGCTCGGCGTCGGCGAGCGAGGCCGGGCCCATGGCGAGCAGGCGCTCGCGCGGTCGTTCCTGCGGGGGCCAATCGCTGATCGCCATGGAATTCGCTTAGAATCCTCGTTTTACGGCTTAACGCTCCGTCGCGATTCGAGATGACCGACGTTTCCGGGAAGAGGATTCTCCTCGGCATCACCGGCGGCATCGCCGCCTACAAGGCCGCTGAGTTGACGCGCCTTTTCGTCAAGGCGGGAGCCGATGTGCGCGTCGCGATGACCGAGTCCGCCTGCCGGTTCATCACCCCCACGACCCTGCAGGCCCTCTCCGGGAACGCCGTCTTCACCGACATGTGGGACCAGCGGGTGCCGGACGGGATGGGACATATCGAGCTCTCCCGCGACCGAGATGTCATCGTAGTTGCCCCCGCGACGACTGATTTCCTGGCGAAGCTAGCGAACGGCTTTGGCGACGACCTGCTGTCGACTTTGTGCCTTGCGCGCCGCGCCCCGCTGCTGGTCGCTCCCGCCATGAACGTCGAGATGTGGCAAAACGCGGCGACCCAGCGGAATGTCGAGCGCCTTCGCGCAGACGGGGTCGCGATCCTCGGCCCGACCGACGGCGATCATGCCGACCGCGAAGGCGGCATGGGGCGCATGCTGGAGCCCGAGGAAATCTTCGCCGCGGTTTCCACCAGGCTGGGCCCAAAGGGGCTTTCCCAAAAAAAAATCCTGATCACGGCGGGCCCCACCTATGAGCCCATCGACACGGTGAGGGGCATCACGAACCAGAGCTCAGGCAAGATGGGTTACGCCGTCGCCCAGGCGGCCGTCGAGGCGGGAGGGGAGGTGACGCTGATCTCGGGCGCGACGTCGCTTCCGGCGCCGGCCGGTGTGGATCGCGTGGACGTGCTCACCGCGGGCGAGATGCGCAGCGCGGTGATGAAGCGCGCGGGACAGGTGGACGTCTTCATCTCCGTCGCCGCCGTTGCCGACTACCGGCCGGTCGATCCCAAGCCGCACAAGATCAAGCGCGGCAACGGTCACATGAGCCTAGAGCTCGAGCCGAATCCCGACATTCTGGCCGAGGTTGCGGCGCTGCCTAAGGGACCGTTCTGCGTCGGCTTCGCCGCCGAGACCGAGGACTTGATGAAGAACGCCCAGGCGAAACGGAAGAAGAAGGGCATACCCCTGCTCGCCGCGAACCTCGCCAGCGAGACGTTCGGCAAGGACACCAACGCGCTCACGCTCTTCGACGACGCGGGCGTGCACGAGCTGCCCCGCGCGCCCAAGATCGCGCTCGCGCGACAGCTGGTCGAGCACATCGTTAAGATGCTGCCGCGGCGCTAGCTGGTCTTCACGTTTGAAGTCCCTGGACGTCAAGATCCTCGATCCGCGCCTGCGCGGTTCCCTGCCGCAATATGCGACCGCCGGCGCGGCAGGCCTCGACCTGCGGGCGTGCATCGAGCGGCCCCTGACGCTTGCACCGGGCGCGGCGGAGCTCGTGCCGAGCGGCATCGCGATTCATCTCTCCGATCCGGGGCTCGCCGCGATCGTGCTGCCGCGCTCGGGGCTGGGCCACAAGCACGGCATCGTGCTCGGGAATCTCGTCGGGCTGATCGATTCCGATTACCAGGGGCAGGTGATGGTCTCGGTCTGGAACCGCTCCGGCGCGGCGTTCACCATCAACCCGATGGACCGCATCGCTCAGCTCGTCGTCGTGCCGGTCGTGCAGGTGAAGATCAACGTGGTCGAGGAGTTCGCCGCGAGCGAGCGCGGCGCGGGCGGTTTTGGCAGCACCGGCAAGGGGTGATTAAGACCGACTCGGGAACGAACTGTCGCGCTGGACCGTGCAGATCTGAACGCGGTACTCGGAGTAGAAGCTCGCTCGCCCCTTCTTCTTTGCCTCGACGTGCTCGCGATGCAGGCTCCACGCGCGCTGGGTTTCCTCCGACTCGAACTCGACAATCGTGACGCGCTCGCCATCGTCGGCGACGAAGCCCTTGTGGGAGATGTAGCCCGGCATCTGGCGCGCCCGCTCGCTCATGCGGGCGGCCCAGCGCCCGTACTCCTCCTGAGCCTCCGGCTTAACGCGAGAACGGAATACGGTGATGATCATGGTTTCCTCGACGCTAGGAAGCTATTGCCGTGCCGATTGTCTCACCGAGCCACTCAAGACCAAAGGTCGCCGCAAGGAACGCCGCGGCGACACCCGTGGCAAGCCCACCGCGCTTCCACCCGCGGGACCGGATGAAGTAGACCGGCAGCGCGATGATGGCCAGGGCGATGACGCCGACGTTCAGCAGAGGGCCTGCGCGGAACTGTCTTTGCTCCTTGTCCGCGTAGTACCACCAGTAGATGGCCGCGAGCGACACGATCGTGTCCGCGAGCGCGAAGCCGCCCAGCGGCTCGGAGCGGCCCGTGACGGCAATCTCCAGCAAGGGGCTCAACAAGGATACGGCTCCGAGCGTCGCAAGCGCGCACATCTTCGCCGTTTCCGCACGGAGCGCTTTCACGCGACTATTAGACACCCAGGGCCGGCGGGCTGTCATCCGGCCCAGGAAACAACGGCTTGCGAAACTGTATGCTTGTCCAGCCCGCGCAGGAGTATAGTGCCTAGTTCGTCATGCTTCCCGAAGACTTCCATCCGATCGTCCGCCGCTGGTGGGAATCGCGCTTCCGCGACGGCGCGGGCGCGGTGCTGCCTCCGACCGAGGCGCAGGTCGAGGGCTGGCGCGCGATCCGCAAGGGTGGGCACGCGCTGATCGCCGCGCCCACGGGCTCGGGCAAGACGCTCGCCGCGTTCCTCGTTTCGATCGACGCGCTGCTGCGCGAGAGCCTCGAGGGCGGTGACCTCGCCGGGCCGTCGGGGCTGCCCGACGAGGTGCGCGTGATCTACGTGTCGCCGCTCAAAGCGCTGTCGGCCGACATCCACAAGAACCTCGCCGAGCCGCGCCGCGAGATCGAGCGCATCGCCCGCGAGGCGGGCGTGCCGCCGGTGCGCATCACCGCTGCGGTGCGCTCGGGCGACACGCCGCAGGTCGAGCGCGCGGCGATGTTGCGCACGCCGCCCCACATCCTCGTTACCACGCCGGAGTCGCTGTACCTGCTGCTCACTGCCGAGCGCTCGCGCAGGATGCTCGCGACCGCGCGCGTGATCATCGTCGACGAGATCCACGCGGTGCTGGAGTCGCGCCGCGGCGCGCACCTTGCCCTCTCGCTCGAGCGGCTTGACCATGTCTGCGGACGTCAGCTTCAGCGCGTCGGGCTCTCGGCGACTCAGAAGCCGATCGAGGAAGTCGCGCGCTTCCTCGTGGGCGCCGAGGGCGCGGACTGCGCGATCGTCGATCGGGGCCACAAGCGCCGCATGGATCTTGAGATCGAAGTTCCGGGTTCTCCGCTCGAGGCGGTGATGTCGCTCGAGGTGTGGCAGGAGATCTACGCCCGCCTAGTCGAGCTGATCGAATCGCACCGGACCACGCTCGTCTTCGTCAACACGCGGCGGCTGGCCGAGCGCATGGCGCACCAGCTGTCCGAGCAACTCGGCGCAGAGCACGTCGCCGCGCACCACGGCAGCCTCGCGAAGGAGGTGAGGCTGTCGGCGGAGACCCGGCTCAAGGAAGGCCAGCTCAGGGTCCTCGTCGCGACGGCGTCGCTCGAGCTCGGCATCGACATCGGCCATGTCGATCTCGTCTGCCAGATCTCATCGCCGCACCGCATCGCGACGTTTCTGCAGCGCGTCGGTCGGTCCGGCCACACCGTTTCGGGGCTGCCGAAAGGGCGCCTTTTCCCGCTCACGCGCGACGACCTGATCGAGTGCGCGGCGATGGTGCGCGCGGCGAAGGACGGCGAGCTCGATCGCGTCGCCATTCCAAGCAAGCCCACGGACGTGTTAGCGCAGCAGGTCGTCGCCGAGGTCGCGGCGGAGGAGTGGGACGAGTTCGCGCTGCTGGACGTTTGCCGCCGCGCCTGGCCGTACCGAGATCTGACCGAGGCTGAGTTCGCCGATGTCGTCGCCATGCTCGCGACCGGCTACGCCACCAAACGCGGCCGGCGCGCGGCGCTCGTGCACTACGACGCGGTCCACCGGAAGCTGCGCGCCCGCCCGGGATCGCGCATGTCTGCGATCCAGTCCGGCGGCGCCATTCCGGAGGTGTTCGACTACCGGGTTCAGCTCGAGCCGGAGGGCACCTTCATCGGCACTCTCAACGAGGATTTTGCGATCGAGTCGCTGCCTGGGGACATCTTCCAGCTCGGAAATGCCTCGTGGCGCATTCTCCAGATCGGCAACGGCGTGGTGCGCGTCGCCGATGCGAAGGGGCAGCCGCCCTCGATGCCTTTCTGGCTGGGCGAGGCGCCGTCGCGCTCGGACGAGATGAGCGCGGCAGTGTCGAAGCTGCGCGCAGGCGCGGACGCGCACCTGCCGGGGCCGGAGCGGCCCCGCAAGCCCGACGATACGGAAGCGGCCGCGAACTGGCTGGAAGAGCATTACGCCCTGTCCCGCTCCGCCGCCGAGCAGATCGCGGCCTACCTCTGCGAGGGGAAGCGCGCGCTCGGCGCACTGCCGACCCGGGAGACTCTGGTGCTCGAGCGCTTCTTCGACGAAGCCGGCGGGATGCAGCTCGTCTTGCACGCTCCGCTCGGGAGCCGCATCAACAAGGCTTGGGGCCTCGCGCTGCGCAAGAAATTCTGCCAGAGCTTCAACTTCGAGCTGCAGGCCGCGGCAACCGATGAGGCGCTCGTGCTCTCGCTCGGTCCGGCGCATTCGTTCGCGCTCGAGGAAGTGTTCCGCTACCTCAATCCCAAGAGCGTACGCGAAACGCTGGAGCAGGCGGTGCTTGCCTCGCCGATCTTCGAGACGCGCTGGCGCTGGACGACGACGCTCGCGCTCGCCGTGCCGCGCAGCCGCAACGGCGCGCGACTGCCGGCGCAGATCCAGCGCATGATCGCCGAGGAACTGCTCGCAGCGATCTTTCCCGACGCAGCCGCGTGCCAGGACAACATCCAGGGCGCGCGCGAGGTGCCCAAGCATCCGCTCGTCGACCAGGCGATGCGCGACTGCCTCGAGCAAGCGATGGATCTGCCGCAATTGCTCGACTACCTGCGGCGCATTTTCGCGGGGGAGGTGATGCTCCTCGCGCGCGACACGCCCGAACCCTCGGTGCTGTGCCACGAGATCCTCAATTCCGCCGTCTACACCTTCCTCGACGACGCTCCGCTCGAGGAGCGCCGCACGCGCGCGGTCTACACGCGGCGCGCGACCGAGGTGCGAAGTGCCGATGATCTGGGCGCGCTCGACGCGCAGGCGATCGAGCGCGTGCGCGACGAAGCCTGGCCCGTGGCCAATACCGCCGACGAGCTGCACGACGCGCTGCTGCTCGCCGGGTTCGTGCGCGCCGAGGAGGGGGCGTCGCGCTGGCGGGCGCTCTTCGACCAGCTCGTCGCCTCGGGGCGGGTTTTCGACGCGGGCGGATTCTGGATCTCGATCGAGCGCTTCGACGAGCTGAACGCGGTGGTGCCGCAGCGCGCGGCGCCGCAGATCCCCGAGCGCCTGCGCAGGACGTGGACCCGGGAGGACGCGGCGCGCGAGCTGGTTCGTGGGCGGATGGAAGTGCTCGGGCCCATGACGGCGCGCGCGCTCGCCGATTCGCTGGCCCTGAGCGACACGGCTCTCGTCGACGGGGCCCTGCTCGCCCTCGAAGGCGAGGGTAAGCTCCTGCGCGGGCGGTTCACTCCGGGCGCGGACGTCCTTGAGTGGTGCGACCGGCGGCTCCTCGCGCGCATCCACCGCTACACCCTCAACCGCCTGCGCGCCGAGATCGAGCCGGTCGGTGCTGCGGACTTCATGCGCTTCCTGCTCCACTGGCAGCACGTCGCGGAGGAGACCCGCCTGACAGGCGTGGAAGGTCTCGCCGCGGTGATCGAGCAGATCGACGGTTTCGAGCTTCCGGCGGGGGCCTGGGAGCGGGACGTGCTCGCCGCACGCGTCCAGGACTACGAGTCCGGTTTCATAGACCGGCTCTGCCTTTCCGGGCGCGTCGCTTGGGGGCGCATGACACTTGCGCCAGGGGCGAGCCGGGCGCCTTTGCGCAGCTCCCCCATCGCTCTCATGCCGCGCGAGCACGCCGCGCTGTGGCGTTCCACGGCCGGATCCGAGTCGGGTGAGCTGACTTCGGATGCGCGCGCGGTCCACGACGCCCTGCGCTCGCGGGGGGCTTCCTTCTTCCACGAGCTCGCGGGGGCGACGGGCCTTCTGCGCAATCAGGTCGAACGTGCCCTGGGCGAGCTTGCGGGCGCCGGGCTTGTCACCGCGGACAGCTTCGGCGGCCTGCGCGCGCTCCTTGCGCCGTCGGAGAAGCACAAGCGGCGCTCGCGCCGGCGCGGATCGGATGTCGGCGTGGATACCGCCGGGCGGTGGGCTCTGCTGCACGGCGACGCCCACGCCGCCGAGAAGGCGCGGGTCGAGGCGATCGCGCTTGCTTTGCTAGGCCGCTACGGCGTGGTGTTCCGGGCGCTGCTCGCGCGCGAGCAGCGGCTGCCGCCCTGGCGCGAGCTCGCTTCGGTATGCCGCCGGCTGGAAGCGCGCGGCGAGATCCGCGGCGGACGCTTCGTCTCTGGATTCGGTGGCGAACAGTTTGCGCTCCCCGACGCGGTCGGCCGGTTGCGCGCGGTGCGCAAGCTGGACAGGAACGGCGAGCTCGTTGCTCTTTCCGCGGCCGATCCGCTCAATCTCGTCGGCATCCTCACCCCCGAGGCGCGCGTGTCTGCGATCACGCCGAACCGCGTGCTGTTCCGCGACGGGCTCCCCATCGCTGCGCTGGAAGGCGGCGAGGTACGGCGGCTGGCCGCGTCGGAGTACGACGACGCAACCCTGAAATCGCTGTTCTGGCCGCCATCGAAGTTCGCAGGACCCGACCTTCGCCCACTCTCGCCGGCGGCGCGCAAGCGCTGGCTGGAGCGCCGTCTGCGAGTCCCGCTTCCCGGCTAGCCCAGCACGTCCGCCCAGATATTCTGCGCCCAGCCCTGGGCGTAGTTGCCCTCGAGCTCGCTTCGCGCAGCCGAAACACCCGACGCTCCCGGTACGACGACCATGGTCTTCTGCACCGGATCGTAGCGATGTACCGATGCGACGTGGATCGCTTCCTTGTCGCTCACGTAGCTGTAGCAGGTGTTCGCGATCACGGGCTGCGGGTTCGGCTGGCGGCCGTTCATCAGCTCGACGATCGCGGCGGCGGCGAGCTTGGCGTGATTGTTGGCCATGTGGCCGGACTTCGGCATCGCCGGAGCCGACAGGGTCGCGTCGCCCAGGACGTGGATGCGCTTGTGCGCGAGCGATTCCATGCTGAGCCAGTCGACGCCGCACCAGTGTGTGCCTCCGGTCGTCAGGCCGGCGTTGCGCGCGATGCCGGCCGCGCGCATGGGCGGCAGCACGTTGAGCACCTCGCCCTTGATCGTATCGAAGTCGGTCTTGACGGACGCCGCGCGCGCGTCCACGGCCCTGACCTCGCTGTTGTTGCGGTACTCGATGAGGCCCTTGTACAACTCGCTCCACGCGGCCCTGAACAGCGCCGGCTTGGAGACCAGGTCCTCGTTGGCGTCGAGCACCAGCACCTTGGAGCGCGGCTTTACCCGCTTGAGGTAGAAGGCGACTTGGCAGGCGCGCTCGTACGGCCCGGGGGGGCAACGGAAAGGTGCGCGAGGGATGGCGATGACGAAAACCCCTCCGTCGCTCATCGCTTCGAGCTGCCGCCGCAGGGCGACGATCTCGGAGCCCTTCCACGCGGCGAGGATCGCTTTGCGCGCCTCCGCGTCGTAGCCCTCTATCTCGCCGAACATGAGGTCGACGGCGGGAGAGACGACGAGCCGGTCGTACGGCAGGTCCGCGCCGCGCGCGAGCGCGACCTTCCGAGTTTCGACGTCGATCCGGGTAGCTTCGTCCTGGATCACGCGCACCCCGTGTGCGCGCAGCCCTCCGTAGCCGCGCGTGATGTCGGCGAGGGTCCGCGTGCCGCCGAGGACAAGGTTCGACACCGGGCAGGAGACAAACTCCGCCTCGCGCTCGACGAGCGTCACTTCGATCGCGCCGGCGCTCCACAACCGAAGGTATTTCGCCGCGGTCGCACCGCCGTAACCCCCGCCGATGACGACCACGCGCCCGATGGTCTTCTCGGGCGCCGCGGGCTCCGTTTCGCAGCCAGGGAGAAGGGACGCGGCAGCGACCGCGCCCGAGGATTTCAGGAAGTCGCGCCGATTGATGCGGACCATGGCGGCTAGCGCGTCCTGATGGCGGACAAGTAGGCGGCGATCGCCTCGATCTGCTCGTCGGAATAGCCCTTGGCAATCTGGTGCATCACCGTGGCGGGCCGCCTGCCGGACTTGAACTCCTGCACGAGGCGTACAAGCTCGGAACGCTCCCGGCCCGCGAGGCTCGGTATGCCGGCGTGGCTCACGCCGTTCGTTCCGTGGCAGTTGGCGCAGGCCGCGGCCAGGTCGCGTCCCGGAGGCGGCGGTGCAGGCTGGCCCACGCAAGGGGAAACCGGCGCGATCGCCAGGACAAGCGCGGCGGGAAGCAGCGGGCGGATCATCCGGTGGGGAGCCGCCTGTAGACGGTCGATCAGGTTTCCGGTGAAGTCTCGGGAACCTTCACATCCGAGAACTTGAGCGTGATCTTCCCGGCCTCGTCGATATCCACCGTGACCTTGCCCCCATTGGCGAGCCTGCCGAAGAGCAGCTCGTCGGCGAGAGCGCGCCGGATCGTGTCCTGGATGAGACGCGACATGGGGCGCGCACCCATGAGCGGGTCGAAGCCCCGCCTGGCGAGATACTCGCGCAACGCATCGGTGAAGATCGCCTCGACCTTCTTCTCCTGCAGCTGGGCTTCAAGCTGCATCAGGAACTTGTCGACCACGCGCAGGATGATGTCGTGGTTCAGCGAGCTGAAGGAGATGGTGGCGTCCAGGCGGTTCCTGAACTCGGGCGAGAACATGCGCTTGATTTCGGCGCTCTCGTCTCCCGGCTCCTTCTTGCCGGTGAACCCCATCACGGGCTTGTTCAACGCCTCGGCACCGGCGTTGGTCGTCATGACGATGATGATGTTCCGGAAGTCGGCTTTCCTGCCGTTGTTGTCGGTGAGGGTCCCGTGGTCCATCACCTGCAGGAGGATGTTGAAGATGTCCGGGTGCGCCTTCTCGATCTCGTCGAGGAGCAGCACCGCGTAGGGCTTCTTGGTCACCGCCTCGGTCAGGAGGCCGCCCTGGTCGAAGCCGACGTATCCCGGAGGCGCGCCGATCAGGCGCGACACCGCATGGCGCTCCATGTACTCGGACATGTCGAAGCGGTGCAGCTCGATCCCCATGCAGTAGGCAAGCTGGCGCGCGACCTCGGTCTTGCCCACCCCGGTCGGGCCGGAGAAGAGGAAGCACCCTATCGGCTTCTGCGGGTTGGCGAGGCCCGAGCGCGCGGTGCGGATGGCCGAAACGAGCGCGTCGATCGCCTTATCCTGGCCGAACACGACCGCCTTCAGGTCCCGGTCGAGGTTCTTGAGCGCGGCACGGTCGTCCTGCGACACCGACGCCGGCGGGATGCGCGCGATCTTGGCGATGATCTCCTCGATCTCGGTCTTGCCGACGACCTTCTTCTGCTTGGACTTGGGGAGGATCTTCTGCGCCGCGCCCGCCTCGTCGATCACGTCGATCGCCTTGTCCGGGAGGTGCCGGTCGTTGATGTAGCGCGCCGAGAGCTCGACCGCGCTGGTGAGCGCGTTGCCGCTGTACTTCACCCCGTGGTGCGCCTCGAAGCGCGACTTCAGGCCCCGGAGGATAGCCACAGTCTCCTCGATCGAAGGCTCGGGAACGTCGATCTTCTGGAATCGGCGCGAGAGCGCATGATCCTTCTCGAACAC
>Ga0187773_10000067_pt1 | contig 44368 bp, 47 predicted proteins | sample 0216_BV02_MP05_1_FD_133133 | JGI IMG/M metagenome (GOLD analysis project Ga0187773, IMG submission 133133) | Tropical peat soil microbial communities from peatlands in Department of Meta, Colombia - 0216_BV02_MP05_10_MG | ecosystem: Environmental > Terrestrial > Soil > Wetlands > Peat | place...
CGTCATCACGTCCTCGACGGTGATCGCTTCGAGATCGAACAGGTTGACGAGGATGCTCTGGTGCTTCTTCGGCATGAACTGCCCCGATTCGAGCACGAGGGCGCGCAGCTCCTCGATCGACAATCGCTGGGGCGCGCTCTGCCCGGTCGGGACGCGCAGAATCCAGAGCAGGCAGCGCACGAAGAGATTGGCGATCCACAGCATCCAGGCGAAGCCCCCGACGAGCGGCTTCAGCACATAGCTCGCGGCGAGCGCGGTCTGCTCCGGGTAGCGCGCTCCGATCACCTTGGGCGTGATCTCGGCGAACACCAGGATGAGGAAGGCGACCACGATGGTCGCCGCGCCCAGGACCACCCGGTCGTGGCCGAACAGGTCGATGGTGATCACGCCGACGATCATGGTGATCGCGGCGTTCACGAGGGTGTTGCCCGCGAGCAGGACCGACAGAAGCTTGTCGGTCTCGCGGAGCAGCTCGGAGGCGAGCCGCGCGCCGCGGTGGCCGGTGCGCTCTAGCGCGCGCAGGCGGTAGCGGTTGACCGCCATCATCCCGGTCTCGGCCATCGCGAAGAACGCCGAGAGGACGAGAAGGAAGACTAGGGCCGAGACGAGCGCGAGGAGGGGAAAGTGGTCCAATTCAGGCCAGACCGCGGCGCAATATCACCTCAAGCACGAAGCGGCTGCCGACGTAAGCGAGCAGCAGCGCGACGAAGCCGGCGAGGGTCCAGCGCAGCGCGATGCGCCCGCGCCAGCCGTACAGGGTACGGCCTGCCAGAAGCGCTGCGAAGATGAACCATGACGCGATCGCGAAGACGGTCTTGTGGTCGAATTTCATGGCGCGCCCGAAGAGCGTCTCGGAGAACACGATGCCGGTGAGCAGCGTGAGCGTGAGGAAGGCGAACCCGGCGAAGATCACGCGGAACAGCAGCCGCTCCATGACCAGCAGGGGCGGCAGCGCCGCGAGCGGCCCGACCAGCGCGCCACCGTGCAGGCGCCGCTCCATCAGCGTCATGATGAGCGCGTGGAGCGCGGCGATCGTGAACAGCCCGTAGGCGATCATCGCGAGCGCGAGGTGCAGGCGCAGCTCGGTGGAATGCTCCGACGCGGACGTGGCCGAGGGGAGGCCGGGAAACAGCGCGGGGAGCGGCACGCAAACCGCGGCGAGCGCGAGCACCGGCGCCTGCAGGCCCTCGAGCTCGAGGAAGCGGCTCTCGACCCAGTAGATGATCACCGCGAGCCACAGCATCATCGACAGCGCCTGACCGAACCCGAAGCGCAGGTCGGGAGTCCACAGCATGTCGTAGACGAGCCAGGTGTGCAGCGCGAGAGGGACTAGGACCGCGCTTCGCTCCCAGCGAGCGAACGCCGGGGCGCTGTCGCCGCGCCAGCGCGTGCGCCAGAAATGGAACGCCAGTGCCGCGTAGAGGAGAAACGCCGCGCCATAGAGTAGAATCGCCGGCATCCGCGAAGTGTACACCGGCGCAGCACCCCCTCGTTCCCGTGCTCGACAACCTCACACAGCGTTTCGCGCGCGTCGTCAAGACGCTGCGCGGCGAGGCGCGCCTCACCGAGGCGAATATCCAGGACGCCCTGCGCGAGGTGCGCATGGCACTGCTCGAGGCCGATGTCGCGCTTCCCGTGGTGAAGGCGTTCGTCGAGCGCGTGCGCGAAGCGGCGTTGGGACAGGAAGTCGCCGGAAGCCTGACGCCGGGGCAGGCGCTCGTCGGCGTGGTCCAGCGCGAGCTCGCTGCGCTCATGGGAGGCGAGAGCGCCGAGCTCGATCTCGCGGTGGCCCCGCCCGCGGTGATCCTGCTCGCCGGCCTGCAGGGCTCGGGGAAGACGACCACCGCGGCGAAGCTCGCAAAGCTCCTCAAGGACGAGCGCGGCCGGAAGCCGCTCCTCGTCTCCTGCGACGTCTACCGCCCGGCGGCGATCGAGCAGCTCGCGACGCTCGCGGGACAGATCGGCGCCGACGTGTTCCCGTCGCACGCCGGCGAGAAGCCGCTCGCGATCGCGCTCGCCGCGCTCGATCACGCGAAGAAGCACTACCACGACGCGCTCATCGTTGACACGGCGGGGCGGCTCGCGATCGACGAGCCGATGATGACGGAGATCGCCGAGCTGCACGCGGAGCTGTCGCCCGTGGAGACGCTGTTCGTGGTCGACTCGATGCAGGGGCAGGACGCTGTGAACGTCGCCAGGGTTTTCGGCGAGGTGCTGCCGCTCACGGGGATCGTCCTCACCAAGCTCGACGGCGACGCGCGCGGCGGCGCGGCGCTGTCGGTGCGCCAGGTCACCGGCAAGCCGATCAAGTTCGCCGGCACGAGCGAGAAGCCCGAGGGGCTGGAGCCCTTCCATCCCGAGCGCATGGCCTCGCGCATCCTCGGCATGGGCGACGTGCTGTCGCTCGTGGAAGAGGCGAGGAAGAGCGTCGACCTCGAGGAGGCGAAGAAGCTCGCCGAGAAGGTGAAGAAGGGCAAGGGCTTCGATCTCGAGGACTTCAAGCAGCAGATCGGACAGATGCGCAAGATGGGCGGAATCGCGTCGATGCTCGACAAGCTCCCGGCGCAGCTCGCGCAGGCGGCGCAGTCGCCGGGAATGGACGAGAGGCACCTGCGCCGCGTCGAGGGCATCATCAACTCGATGACGCCGGGCGAGCGTACTCACCCCGAGATCATCAAGGCCTCTCGCAAGCGCCGCATCGCGGCCGGGGCCGGAGTGTCGGTTCAGGAGGTCAACCGCCTGCTCAACCAGTTCGAGCAGATGCAGAAGATGATGAAGATGATGAAGGGCGGGAATCTCCAGCGCATGATGCGCGGAATGAAGGGGTTCATGCCTGGGATGAGCTAGACGCGTCGCCTATTTCCCTTGCCATCTTCCTCTAACCTCGCGTAAAATCACGCCCTTTTCGACTCGCGGACTCAAGCACATGGTGGTGATTCGACTGGCGCGCGGCGGGGCCAAGAAGCGGCCGTTCTTCAACGTGGTCGTGGCCGATTCGCACAAAGCCGCGAACAAGCGCTTCATCGAGCGCGTCGGCTTCTACGACCCGAAGGCGCCCGAGGGCCGCGAGTCGCTGCGTTTTGCGACCGACCGCCTCGTCTTCTGGCGCGGCAAGGGCGCGAAGCTGTCTCCGACGGTGGCGCGTCTGCTGAAGGGCTACAAGGCGCCGGCCGAGGCCGCGGCGAAGTAGGCGGCGGGGCTGCTTGTCCGCCCCGACCAAGCTGGTGGTGATGGGGCGGGTGCTCGGGCCCTGGGGTGTGAAGGGCGCGGTGAAGATCGAGCGCTTCGGCGCCAACCTCTGGAAGTACTCCCACTGGTGGGTCGGCCGGCCGGGGAAGCACGAGAAGATTGCGGTGGCGGAGTGCCGCGAGCAGAGCGGATACCTGATCGCGCGCTTCGAAGGTTGCACGAGCCCGGAGCAGGCGAAGGATTACGGCGGGTTCGAGGTGGCGCTGGAGCGGAGCGAGCTGCCCCAGACCGCCGAGCACGAGTTCTACCAAGCCGACGTGATCGGCTTCGAGGTGGTGAACCAGAAGGGCGAGCACCTCGGGCGGGTGAAGGAATTCTTCAGCGCCGGCGCGCACGATGTGATGCGCGTCGAGCACAAGGGCGGCGAGCGGCTCCTGCCGGTGGCGGGGGACGTGATCCGCAAGGTTGATCTGAGGGCCGGTAGGGTCGAGGTGGAGTGGGGAGCGGACTGGTGATCCGCTTCGATTGCGTGACGCTCTTCCCTGAGGCGTTCGCAGCGGTCGCCGACTTCGGCATCACGCGGCGGGCGAGGGAAGACGGGTTATGGAGCCTCGCGCTGTGGAATCCGCGGGACTTCACGACCGACAACTACCGCACGGTCGACGACCGGCCGTACGGGGGCGGTCCCGGCATGGTGATGCTGGCCGAGCCGCTCGCAAGAGCGATCGCCGCGGCGAAAGCCGCGGAGCAGGGCGCGGCAAGAGTGATCCATCTGTCGCCTCAAGGGGCGGTGCTGGATCACGGCAGGGTGATGGAGCTGTCCGCGGAGAAGCGGCTGGTGCTGCTGTGCGGACGCTACGAGGGCGTGGATGAGCGCCTGATCGAGAGCGCGGTGGACGAGGAGCTGTCGATCGGCGACTACGTGCTCTCGGGCGGCGAGCTCGCGGCGATGGTGCTGATCGACGCGGTGGTGCGGCAGCTGCCGGGCGCGCTCGGCGACGAGCATTCGGCCGGACAGGAGTCGTTCGTGGACGGCCTGCTCGAAGCCCCGCAGTACACGCGCCCGGAGGTGTATGAGGGAAACGCGGTGCCCGCGATGCTGATGTCGGGGCACCATGCGCAGATCGAGCGCTGGCGGCTGAAGCAGTCGCTGGGGCGCACGTGGACGAGAAGGCCCGGGCTGCTGGAGCGGCGCGGGATGAGCGAGACGGAGAGGAAGCTGCTCGAGGAATTCAAGCAGGAACAGGTCCAGGACAAGGCGAAGAAGGGATAGCGTCATGAACGTGATTGAGCAGATCGAAGCCGAAGAAATCAAGCGCATGGGGAAGAAGCTTCCCGAGTTCTCCCCCGGCGACACCGTGATCGTCAACGTGAGCGTCGTCGAAGGCGAGCGCAAGCGCGTGCAGGCCTATGAGGGCGTGGTCATCGCCAAGCGCAACCGCGGCATCAACTCCTCTTTCACGGTGCGCAAGGTCTCCTCGGGAGAGGGCGTCGAGCGCACCTTCCAGACCTACTCTCCGTCAATTGCCTCGGTGGAGCTGAAGCGCAAGGGCGACGTGCGCCGCGCCAAGCTCTATTACATGCGCAAGCTCTCTGGCAAGGGCGCGCGTATCCGCGAGAAGATCGAGGGCGAGGAACAGGGCGGCGACGCGCAGTAGCGGTCTGTCCGGCCCTCCGCGCCTCCCGCGGACGCCGAAAGGCGTAAAATTCTCGCCCGTCCACCGGGCGGAGCCATGAGCCTCAATTCAACCCAGGAAATCGTCGCCGAGCTGAAGGCCGGCCGCATGGCCGTCCTCGTCGACGACGAGCACCGCGAGAACGAGGGCGACCTGATCTTCGCGGCGGAGTTCGTCACGCCCGAGAAGATCAACTTCATGGCCAGGTTCGGCCGCGGCCTCGTCTGCATGCCGATCACCGAGGCGCACGCCGAGCGGCTCAACCTCCTCCCCATGGTCGCGCGCAACCGCTCGGTGCACGGCACCAACTTCACCGTGTCCATCGAGGCCGCCTCCGGCGTGACAACCGGAATCTCCGCGGCCGACCGGGCGCACACCATCAAGGTCGCCGCTTCCCCGAGGGCGACGCCGCGCGACATCGTCCAGCCGGGCCACGTCTTCCCGCTGATCGCGCAGGCGGGCGGCGTGCTCGCGCGCGCGGGCCACACCGAGGCCTGCTGCGACCTTGCCCAGCTCGCGGGGCTGCACCCCGCTGCGGTGCTGTGCGAGATCATGAAGGACGACGGCACCATGGCGCGCCTGCCCGATCTGCTTGAGTTCAGCGCCCGGCACGGCCTGAAGATCGGGTCGATCGCCGACCTCATCCGGCACCGTAGCCACAACGAATCGCTCATCAGGCGGGTGACCGAGCGCACGATCCAGACGCGCTTCGGGCCCTTCCGCCTCGTCGCCTACCTGGAGAAGCTCTCCGGCGAGACCCAGCTAGCGCTCGTGCGCGGGGAGATCTCGCCGGAGCGCGAGACCCTGGTGCGCGTGCACGCGCCGCTGTCCCTGCTCGACGTGATCGAGGCCGGTCCCGGCACGCACTCCTGGGCGGTCGACGACGCGCTCGAGCGCATCGCCGCCGAAGGCCGGGGAGTGATGGTGCTGCTCAACTGCGCCGAGAGCGGGGCCCAGCTCATCGAGCGCGTCTCCTCGCCCGAGCGCCCCGAGACTCCCTCGCGGATGGATTTCCTCACGTACGGCATCGGCGCGCAGATCCTGCGCGATCTCAAGGTGGGCAAGATGCGTCTTCTCGCCTCGCCCCGCAAGATGCCGAGCATGGCCGGATGGGAGCTCGAGGTCACCGGTTACGTCGAGAAGGCTGCCCGGACACGCGACGGATGAGCGAGATCAAGCCCGACTTGAGCGGGCAGGGCTTGCGGGTCGGGATCGTGCGATCGCGCTTCAACGAGAAGATCGGGTCGACGCTGCTCGAAGCCTGCCGGAAACGGCTCGCCGAGCTGCGCGTCACCGACCCCGCTGTCGTGAGCGTGCCGGGCGCGCTTGAGGCGCCCCTCGCGCTGCAGAAGCTCGCCGGGACGGAGAAGTACGACGCGCTGATCGCGCTCGGCGCCGTCATCCGCGGCGAGACCTATCATTTCGAGATCGTCGCCAACGAGTCCGCGTCGGGGCTGATGCAGGTGCAGCTCGACAGCGGCATCCCGGTTGCGAACGGCATCCTCACCGCCGATACCGAAGAGCAGGCGCAGAAGCGTGCCGCGCAGAAAGGACGCGACTGCGCCGAGGTCGCGGTGGAAATGGCGAACCTCGCCAGGAACATCGCGAAGAGCCACCGATGAAGTCAGCGCGGCGGCGCTCGCGCGAGCTCGCGCTGCAGGGTCTGTACGCGTGGCAGATGTCGGGCGAAAGCGCCGCGGGACTGCAGACCCAGCTCGCCCAGTCGAAGGACTTCGGCAAGGCCGACTCCAAGTATTTCTCGCTCCTCCTCGAGGGGACGATCGGGAACGCCGGCGCGCTCGAGAGCCTGATCGCGCCGGCGCTCGACAGGAAGCCCAAGGAGCTGTCCCCGGTGGAGCGCGGCATCCTGCTCCTCGCGGCCTTCGAGCTGAAGAACGCCCCCGACGTGCCCTACAAGGTGGTGATCAACGAGGCGGTCGAGCTCGCCAAGGAGTTCGGGGGCACCGACGGCCACAAATACGTGAACGGCGTGCTCGACAAGCTGGTCGCCCGCCTGCGCCCGGACGAGCGCGCGCGCCCCAAAGCCCGGTGACCGAGTTCGAAATCATCGCCAGGTACTTCGCGCGGCGGTCGCGGACCGCCGTGCTCGGCGTCGGGGACGATTGCGCGCTGGTCCGCGCGCGCAAGGGCATGGTCCTCGCCCTGTCCACCGACATGCTGCTCTCCGGGCGGCATTTCCTCCCCGACGCGGATCCCCAGCAGCTCGGCCACAAATCGCTTGCGGTCAACCTCTCGGATCTCGCCGCCATGGGGGCCGAGCCGCGCTGGGCGCTGCTCGCGATCGCGCTGCCGAAGGCCGACGGAAAGTGGATCCGGGCGTTCGCCAGGGGCTTCTTCCGCCTCGCCCGCCGCTTCGGCACCGAGCTGATCGGCGGCGATACGACCAAGGGGCCGCTCACGATCTCGATCACCGTCATCGGCGAGTTGCCCCAGAGGCTCGCGCTTCGGCGCGACGCGGCGTGCGCGGGGGACGACATATGGCTCTCCGGCGCGACGGGGGAAGCGGCGCTCGGACTTGCCCACCTCAGGGGTCGCGTTCGGCTGGGCGGCGCCGCGCGCAAGGCCTGCCTCGCGCGCCTGCACGAGCCCGAGCCGCGGGTGAAGCTTGGGCTCGCTTTGCGCGGTGTCGCGCGCAGCGCAATCGACGTCTCTGACGGGCTGCTCGCCGATCTCGGCCACGTGGCGAAAGCCTCCCGAGTCGCGGCCGAGCTGCGCTGGGAGGACATTCCCCGCGCACGACCGATCGCTTCGTGTCCGGATGAAGGGCTCGCGAAGGAGTGCCTCTACGCCGGCGGCGACGACTACGAGCTCGTGTTCACCGCGCCGCGCGCGGCGCGCGCGAGGGTCGAGGCGGCGGGAAGGAAGGCCGGCGTCCGGGTCACCGCCATCGGCGCGATGGTCAGAGGCAAGCCCGGCGTTCGAGTGCGCGATAGCCTGGGCAGAACGGTATCAATTCCGCGCGCGGGATTCGACCACTTCGCATGATCGCGCACCCGACAGCGCGCTTCACCTTCGCGCACCCCGCGCGCATCATCGCGCTCGGCTTCGGCACCGGGCTCGCGCCCGTGGCCCCGGGGACCTTCGGCACGCTGCTCGCGTACCCGATCTTCATTCTGCTCGACCGCTGGCTGGACGCGCCGGCGATTTTCGCGGTGATCGTGGCGTTCTTCGCCATCGGGGTGTGGGCCTGCGGGCGCACGGGGCGCGACCTCGGCGTCGCCGACCACAGCGCGATGAACTGGGACGAGGTCGTCGCGATGCTGCTCATCCTGCTGATCGTCCCCGGCGGCTGGGAGTGGTGGCTCTTCTCCTTCTTCGCGTTCCGCTTCTTCGACGTCATCAAGCCGCCGCCGATCCGCCACATCGACAGCACCATGAAGGGAGGTCTGGGCGTGATGTTCGACGATATCGTCGCGGCCTTCTACACGCTGCTGCTCGTCGCGGCCGTGAAGCGGCTCTTTTTCTGATGGCGCGGGACGCGCTCGTTCCCCTGGCGCGGCGCCTGGGCGCGCGGCTGAAGAGGCGCGGACTCATGCTCGCCACCGCGGAATCCTGCACCGGAGGCTGGATCGCGCAGGCAGTCACCTCGGTCCCGGGCAGCTCCGAGTGGTTCGAGCGCGGCTTCGTGACCTATTCGAATTCGGCGAAAAGAGAGCTGCTCGGTGTGCGCGCGTCGACCCTGTCGCGGCACGGCGCGGTCAGCGAGGAGACCGCGCGGGAGATGGCGGCCGGCGCGCTCAGGCGCAGCCGGGCGCAGGTCGCGGTCGCGGTGACCGGCGTCGCCGGGCCCGGCGGCGGAACGCGCGCGAAGCCCGTCGGCATGGTGTGCTTCGCCTGGGCGCTGAAGAAGGGCGACACGCAGAGCACGGCGCGGCGCTTCCGCAGCGGCCGCGAAAGCGTTCGCCGGCAGTCGGTGGCCGCGGCGCTGCTCGGTCTGCTCGAGCGGATCTAGTCCACGTCTCCGGGTCGCGGCGCCTGCTTGCGCCCGGTCAGCATCGCGAGCACGAGGTTCTCGCGATGCCGCCAGCTCGTGAAGACCACCCCCGCGAGATGCAAGCCGACGAGGAAGTAGAGGGCGTTGCCAAGCGCTTCGTGCAGCTCCTGCACCCATTTGACGCCCCAGAAGCGGTCGGTGACGGAAAGCCAGCCGCTCAGCCCCGCCGCCGCCGTCAAGGCGATCAGCGCCACGACCGCCCATCCGCCGAGCGGGTTGTGGCCTATGTAGCGGGGTTCGGCGGACGCAATCAGCGCCCGCGCGTAGCCGAGCGTCTGCGCGGGCGATCGGACGAACTGGCGAAAGCGCGCATAGCGCGGGCCGATCCATCCCCAGCCAAGGCGCAGCGCGATCACGGCGAGCGCTGCATAGCCGACCCATTCGTGCGCGCGCTTCGCGGCATCGAGCTTCACGTCGGCGGTGATCCAGGCCGCGAGGATGCTCGCGACCAGCGTCCAGTGCGCGATCCGCAGCAGCGGATCCCAGACGCGGACTTCCGCGCTCAACCCTTGTGGTCCTTGGAGCCGGTCGGCACCGGGGTGAGAGTGCGCGGATGGAAATACGCTTCCACGCGCTCGCCCTTCTCGTTCAGGGCGTAGACTTCGTAGCAGCCGCCGTCCTCCTTGATCCGCCTCACCTGCCAGCCCATGTCCTTCAGCATCGCCGTGAGCTTCTCCTGCGGCTGCCAGCTCTCGCGGCTGCCCGAATCGCAGGTGGCGAGGCCGGTCGCGCGCGCGGCCGACAGCGGGAGGAAGGCGCCGGACAGCGCCAGCGCGACGAGAGAAATGCGAATGAGCATTGATAAACTCCCGGTTGAAAATCCTCGGCATGGTAATCGCGGGCATTCGGCGCCCGCAAGCGGATTTACCTCTTGAAACAAGTGTGGGATACAGGATGACAATCTTTCGCATCATCGCCATGGCCTCGGTGCTCGGCGCAGTGCAGCCGGCGGCCGCGCAGGACGCCGGGAACAAGGACAACGTCGCCGGCCCCTATGTGCCGACGCCCTGGGTGATCGTCGACCGGATGCTCGCTCTCGCCGACATCCGCGCGGACGACATGGTCTACGACCTCGGCTCGGGCGACGGGCGCCTGGTGATCACCGCGGCGAAGCGCTTCGGCGCTCGCGGGGTCGGCGTCGAGCTGCAGCCGGAGCTGGTCGCACTGGCGAACGACGGCGCGAAGAAGCAGGGCGTTGCCGACCACGTGATGTTCATCCAGGGCGACCTGTTCGAGACCGACATCCGCGAGGCGACGGTGGTCATGCTCTACCTGCTGCCCGGGTTCGTCACGCGCCTGGTCCCGCGCTTTCTCGCGGAGCTGCGCCCCGGCACGCGCATCGTGTCGCACGACTATCCGCTTTCTCCCTGGAAGCCGGACAAGGACGTATCGATGGACGTGCCCGAGAAGGAATTCATCAGCGGCACGAGCTGGACCCGGCTCTACTACTACGTGGTTCCCGCGAGAATCCGCGGAGAATGGAAGCTGACCCTGCCGAAGCAGCTCGCCCGCGCGCCGCTCTCGCTCGAGGTGAACCAGCAGCCGCACATGGTCGGGGGCCTGGTAAGCGACGGAAAGTCGGAGGACTACCTTCGGGACATGCGGGTCCTGGGCGAGAACGTCAGCTTCGGCCTGCTCTACAACGGCAGGATGATGACTTTCGAGGGCAAGGCCGCCGGCGACACCATGTCAGGCGAGGTGACCTCCAAGAGGGTCCGCGGGCCCTGGACGGCGCGGCTGAAGAAATCGTCTCCGAAATGAGACCGGGCCACTTGGGAAAGGGGGGAGCGCGCACTATATTGGGAGGATGAGCCTGTTCGGAGACCCCTTGGTGCGCCCCGCCGCCGTGGCGGGCATGTTCTATCCCGGCGACCCGGGCGAGCTCGCCGAGACGGTCGCCGCGTACCTCGATTCGGCGGGCGAGGCCCCTCAGCAGCCCGGTTTCCCGAAGGCCCTGATAGTCCCCCACGCCGGCTACGTCTACTCCGGTCCGATCGCGGCGAGCGCCTACGACCTGCTGCGCCCCGCGCGCGGCGTGGTGAAGCGGGTGGTGCTCCTCGGCCCCTGCCACCGCGTTCCGGTGCGCGGCCTTGCGCTGCCGCGCGCGAAGGCGTTCGCCACGCCGCTCGGGCGCGTCCCGGTGGATGCGGATGGGGTGCAGGCGATCAGCGACCTGCCGCAGGTCGTCGAATCCGCGGCGACGCACGCCGAAGAGCACGCACTCGAGGTGCAACTGCCCTTCCTGCAGCGCGTGCTGGGGAATTTCTCGCTGGTCCCGCTCGTCGTCGGCGACACCGCTCCGGCGGAAGTCGCCGAGGTGCTGGATCGCCTGTGGGGCGGTCCCGAGACGCTCATTGTCATCAGCTCCGACCTGTCGCACTACCACGACTACCGCAGCGCGCGCGCGATCGACGGCGCCACCGTGCGGGCGATCCTGGACTTCGACGCCGAGATCTCGCACGACCAGGCCTGCGGCGCGACGCCGGTCGCGGGAATGCTGATCGCGGCGAAGCGCAGAGGGCTAGTCCCCCGGCTCCTCGACTGCCGCAACTCGGGCGACACCGCGGGGGACAAGAGGCGCGTCGTCGGTTACGCCTCGTTTGCGCTCGGCGGCGAGGGCGCAGGCTACGGGATGGCGCACGGCAGGCAGCTGCTGCGGATCGCGCGCTCGTCGATCGCCGAGGCATTGGGCGCGCGAGCCGCATCGCCGGCGGCGGACGAGATCTGGCTTCGCGAAACGCGCGCCACTTTCGTCACCCTCACCCAGGGCGAGGAGCTGCGCGGCTGCGTGGGGGCGCTCGAGGCGCAGCGGTCGCTCGGCGAGGACGTCGCCGCGAACGCGCGCGCCGCGGCGTTCGAGGACACCCGCTTCAAGCCGCTCACGCTCACGGAGCTCGGCCAGACGGCGATCGAGGTGTCGCTGCTCTCGACGCTGAAGACGCTGGCGTTCCGCGACCACGACGAGCTGCTCTCCAAGCTTCGCCCGGGCGTCGACGGCGTGGTCCTCGAGCACGAGGGCCGTCGCGGCACTTTCCTGCCGCAGGTCTGGGAGGACCTCGCCGATCCGGAGCAGTTCATCGCGCGTCTCAAGCAGAAAGCCGGCATTCCGCAGGACGCCGACGTGCGGCGCTGCCGAGTCAGACGCTATCGGGTGCTCAAGTGGCGCGAAGCGGACCTGCTGCCGTGAGCGCGGTTGTCGATCGCCCCTACGTCGGCCGCTGGTGGCACCTGCTGGAGGACGGCAGGCTTCAGTGCGACCTGTGCCCGCGCGACTGCCGTCTGCACGAGGGCCAGCGCGGCGCCTGCTTCGTCCGCATGCGCGAGAACGACAAGATGGTGCTCACGACCTACGGCCGCTCCTCGGGGTTCTGCATCGACCCGGTGGAGAAGAAGCCGCTCAACCATTTCTACCCGGGGTCGAGCGTCCTCTCCTTCGGCACCGCCGGCTGCAACCTCGCGTGCAAGTTCTGCCAGAACTGGGACATCTCGAAGTCGCGTGACATCGACACGCTCGCCGACTCGGCGAGCCCCGAGCGGCTCGCGAGAGCCGCGCTCGACCACGGCTGCCGGAGTGTCGCCTTCACCTACAACGACCCGGTGATCTTCGCCGAGTACGCGATGGACATCGCCGACTGCTGCCGCGAGGTGGGAGTGAAGTCGGTCGCGGTGACGGCAGGCTACATGCACGACGCCCCACGGAGGGAGTTCTACGCCAAGATGGACGCGGCCAACGTCGACCTGAAGGCCTTCACCGAGGACTTCTACTTCCGAAGCTGCGGCGCGCACCTGAAGGACGTGCTGGACACGCTCGCCTACCTCAGGCACGAGACGGATGTCTGGCTCGAGATCACCACGCTCCTCATCCCGGGGAAGAACGACTCGAGCGCCGAGATCGACGCCGAGTGCCGCTGGATCGCGAAAGAGCTGGGGCCGGATGTGCCGCTGCATTTCACGGCCTTCCACCCCGACTACAAGATGACCGATATTCCGCCGACCCCGGCGGCGACGCTGACGCGCGCACGGAGAATCGCCCAGGGGCACGGGCTGCGCTACGTGTATACAGGCAACGTGCACGACGCCGAGGGCGGCAGCACCTATTGTCCCGGGTGCGGCGAAGCGGTGATCGGGCGCGACTGGTACAACATCCTCGACTACCACATCACGGCCGACGGGAAGTGCCAGGCTTGCGGCCACGAGATTCCCGGCCGCTTCGAGGAGTTCAGGAAGCCCTTCGGGCCGAGGCGGATACCGGTGAGGCTGGGATCGGCCTGATTGCGGGTCCGGTCAGGCGCAGGAGCTCGCCGAAGACCCGGTCGGGACCGATCTCCTCCAGGCACGGATTGTCTCCGGAGCTGTAGCGGCAGGTCTTCGACTGGCAGGGCGAGCAGAATCGCTCGGACTTGATGTGCACCTGCAAGGCGCCCGAGGCCCCGATCAGTCCCGAGTCGGTCGAACCGTAGAGGGTGATCGCCGGCACGTCGAGCGCCGCAGTGAGATGGGAGAGTCCCGTATCCATGCACACGCACGCTCTCGCGCGCGCGAGCACATGGCCGATCTCGGACAGGCTCAGCCGCGGCAGCACCTGGGCCTCGGGGCGCGTCGCGAGGCGCTTCGCGCGTGCTTCCTCCTGCGCGTTGCCCCACGGCAGGAGAATTCGAAATCCCGCTCCGGCGCACTTCCCGATCAAGTCGATCCAGTGCCGCTCCGGCCAGAGCTTGGTCTTCCAGCTCGCGTTGTGGATGAAAACGAGGTAGTCGGCGGGAAGCTCGACCCTGGGCTTCAGAAAGCGTTCGCGCTGGATCCGGAAATCGGGCGCCGAGGAGGGCAGCGGGTAGCCGAGCGCGGCGGCGAGCAGCCGCCGCAGCCGTTCGATGGCGTGCGCGTTCTTCGACGCGGCGTAGCGCCGCTGGTAGGCGAGGTGGGCGACCCACTCGCGCACCGAGGCGGCATCGAAGCCGGCGCGCGGTCCCTTCGAGAGGAGCGAAAGGAGCGCGGTCTTGAAGTTGCCCTGTCCGTCGATCACGAGATCGTACTGCCTCGACCGCATCTGCCCGATGGTCTTCGAGATCGATCCGTGAGTCTCGGCGCTCGTCACCGCGCCGCGCCACTCCCGGTGGTTGGTGGTGATGATGTTCTTCACCGCTGGGTGCCAGGCCGCGATCTCCCGGAAGTTCTCGTCGACGACCCAGTCGAACTCGATGTCGGGCCTGGCGTTCTGGGCGTCGCTCAGAGCGGGCAGCGCGTGGATCAGGTCGCCCAGCGATGTCAGCTTAATGAACAGGACTCTTTGCATCTGCCTTCGAGAACAGGCCCTTCAGAAATGCGCTGAAGCGGTGGCGCCGCAGGTCGTGGTCGCGCGCCTCCTCGGAGACGACGTAGTTGAGCTGGATGGTGCGGCGCTCGCCGTCGAAGGGCTCGTGCCCGTGCCAGCAGTTCGGCGTGACCTTGAAGATCAGGCAGCGCCCCGCATCGGGCGAGATCTCCGCCGCGTAGCGCGTGAGGTCGTGGTCGTTGTAGAGCAGGCGCAGGCGGCCCTGCGGCGCGCTCCAGCCCCGGTTGAGGTACAGCAGCACGGTCACGAGCTTGGACTTGGAATCCGTGTGGATGCGCCCGTCCTTGGGGCCGGTGCGCCCGCGGATGGTGAGCATCGGCGGCCGTCCGGCGAGGTCCATGCCGAGGCGCTCGCCGATCAGATCGCGCAGTTCGGTGCCGTGCATCTCGTCCATGAGCGTGGCGAAGCGCCCCGAGTACGAGACCGCCTCCGGGGGAAAGCTGCCGCGCTTGGGGACGTAGGGGAAGGTCTCCACGACCTCCGCGAGCGCCTCGGGGCGGATGAGGTTGTCGACGATGAGGTAGGGATAGGGCTCCTCGACCAGGGGAGCCTTCTTGAGCGCGTCGGGGTTCAGCACTTCCCAAGCCATGAGGCATTCTAGTCCCAAGTGCCTGATTTAGCGCAGGGGCTTGCATTTCCGCCGAACCTGTATAAAAATCCAGGTCAACCGGCCTCTCGCTAAGAGCGTTGGACGCTGAAACGGCGGTCGAAGATGACGGCGGCGGGCGCCCGCTTCAACGCACACACAATTAGGAGATAATCAAATGGTCAACGAAGGGAAGGTCATGGAAGAAGCCAAGGCCAGGGCGCTGCAGGCCGCTCTGGCCCAGATCGAGAAGCAGTTCGGCAAGGGGTCCATCATGAAGATGGACTCCCAGGCTTCGCAGGACGTCCAGGTCGTCTCCACGGGCTCTCTGGGGCTCGACATCGCGCTCGGCGTGGGCGGGCTGCCGCGCGGCCGCGTCGTGGAGATCTACGGGCCCGAGTCCTCGGGCAAGACGACGCTCACGCTGTCGGTGATCGCCCAGGTTCAGAAGATGGGCGGCACCGCCGCCTTCATCGACGCCGAGAACGCGCTCGATCCTCAGTACGCGAAGAAGCTCGGCGTGAAGATCGAGGACCTGCTGATCTCGCAGCCCGACACCGGCGAGCAGGCGCTCGAGATCGCCGACATGCTGGTGCGCTCGGGCTCGGTCGACGTGATCGTGATCGACTCGGTCGCGGCGCTCACGCCGAAGGCCGAGATCGAAGGCGAGATGGGCGAGCCGCAGATGGGCCTTCAGGCGCGACTCATGAGCCAGGCGCTGCGGAAGCTCACCGCCAATATCAAGCGCACCAACACGCTGGTGATCTTCATCAACCAGATCCGCATGAAGATCGGCGTGATGTTCGGCAACCCGGAGACCACGACCGGCGGCAACGCACTCAAGTTCTACGCCTCGGTGCGCCTCGACATCCGCCGCATCGGCTCGATCAAGAAGGGCGACGAGGTGATCGGCTCGGAGACCCGCGTGAAGGTCGTGAAGAACAAGGTCGCGCCGCCCTTCCGCGAGGCGCTGTTCGACATCCTCTACGGAGAGGGCGTGTCGCTCGAGGGCGAGATCCTCGAGCTCGGCGTCAACTGCGGCGTCGTCGACAAGTCCGGCGCCTGGTACCAGTACAAGAAGGACCGCATCGGCCAGGGCAAGGACAACGCCCGCGAGTTCCTCAAGGAGAACCCCGATCTCACCGCCGAGATCGAGGCGAAGATCCGCGAGAAGCTGGGCGTGAAGATCCCGGAGCCTCTGGTCACCGTCACCGCCGAGGTCTAGAAGCGGATGCCCGAACCCACGCTGCGCGAGCGGGCCCTGCGGCTCCTCGCGCGGCGCGAGCACAGCCGGGCCGAGCTCGCGCGCAAGCTCCACCCTCACGTCGTCCCGGAAGACGACCTCGACGCGCTGCTCGACGACCTCGCGCGCCGCAGGCTGCTGTCCGACGAGCGCTACGCGGAGTCGCGCGCCCACGCGCTGTCGCGCAAGTTCGGCGCGGCGCGCATCGCGCAGCAGCTGCGCGCGAAGGGCGTGGACAAGGGCATCGCAGAGGGCGCTGCGGCAGCCGCCCGGGCGACCGAAGTGGAACGTGCGCGGGCGGTGTGGGTCAGGAAATTCCGCAATCCGGCGCAGACCCGCGAAGAGCGCGCGAAGCAGATGCGTTTTCTCCAGTCTAGGGGCTTCTCCTTCGACGCGATCCGCGCAGTGATCCGGGGTGCCGACGAGGACTGAATTCGCCTAGAATCCGGCGCCATGGACGCCGGACTGATCGCCCGCAGCGCGCTGGGGTTCCTGCTCCTGCACGCGCTCGCCTGGGCGGTTTCCGAGAACCGCAGAGCGGTCGCCTGGCGGCCGGTCGTCGCCGGGATGGCCCTCACCCTGGTCCTGGGGCTCGCACTCCTGAAGATTCCCCTCGTCCGGCTCGTTTTTCAGGCGCTGAACGATGCCCTCGGGGCGCTCGAGCGCGCCACGCGCGACGGGACTTCGTTCGTCTTCGGGTTTCTCGGCGGCGGGCCGCTTCCCTATGCAGAGTCCTATCCGGGCGCTACCTTCGTTCTCGCGTTCCGCGCATTGCCGCTGGTGATTGTGGTAAGCGCCTTGTCCGCGCTGCTTTTCCACTGGCGCGTGCTCCCCTGGGTCGTGAGGGGGTTCTCCCTGGTGCTGGAGAAGAGCATGGGAGTAGGCGGGGCGATCGGGCTCTCCTCCGCCGCCAACGTCTTCGTCGGCATGGTCGAGGCGCCGCTCGTCGTCAAGCCGTATATCCGCGACATGAGCCGCAGCGAGCTTTTCATTCTTATGACCTGCGGCATGGCGACCGTGGCCGGAACGGTGATGGCGCTGTACGCGAGCATCCTGGCGAAGACGATTCCTGATGCGCTGGGCCACATCCTCGTCGCCTCGATCATCAGCACGCCGGCCGCGATCGCCATCTCCGTGCTCATGGTCCCGGGGAAGGAGTCCGCCACCGAAGGCAGGCTCGTGCCGCAGGCCGCGACTTCGAGCATGGATGCTCTGACGCGGGGAACGGTCGACGGCGTGCAACTGCTCATCAACATCGTGGCGATGCTCCTGGTCCTCGTGGCGCTGGTGAGCCTGGCCAACCAGGCGCTGGCGCTGCTTCCGGGCGTCGCCGGCGCGCCGGTCACGCTCCAGCGGATCCTCGGCGTCCTCATGGCGCCGCTGGTCTGGATCATGGGCATTCCGTGGTCCGAAGCGGCGGCGGCAGGCGCCCTGATGGGAACCAAGACGGTGCTGAACGAGCTGCTCGCCTACATCGATCTGGCGAGGCTCCCCGCCGGCGCACTCAGCCCTCGCTCCAGCCTCATGATGACCTACGCGCTGTGCGGCTTCGCCAATTTCGGAAGCCTCGGAATCATGATCGGTGGCCTCGCCACCATGGCCCCTGAGCGGCGCGAGGAGATCGTGTCGCTCGGCGGGAAGACCATCGTGTCCGGGACCCTCGCGACCTGCGTCGCCGGCTCGGTCGTCGGCATTCTCTACTAGACTCGGAGCATCTCAGTCGAGCAGCGTCCGAATTTTCTCCCAGTCGTTGGGATAGAGCGCGAGCATCTCGGCTTTGCCGGCGTCGAGCGCGGAATAGTCGAGCGCGAGGTACTCGCGCACGATTTCCTCGTACCGGTCCGACAGCAGCCTCGATCCAGGGTCGAGCCCCCGCACGACTGCGAGTCCCGTCGGCGCGGCGGCGATCACGCTTACGACGAGCTCGGGACGGTATTTCCTCAGGATGAGGATAAGACGCCAAATATCGCCGCTCCAGAAAATGGTCTTCCGCTCCCGCTCCGCGGTCAGTCGCGTGAGGGGATACACGTCGTGGACAAGTATCGTCGAGTGACCAGCGCAGTGCTTCTCGATGTTGATGAAATCCCGCAACGCGAACTCGAACTGGTGCATCCCGTCGATGAAGGCGAGATCGACCGGCAGGCCCTCGAGGTCGGCGGCCACGTCATACGTGGCGAAATAGTCGTCGCTGGTGATGGCACGAATCGAGGTGCGCGCGCCGAGCGAGCGCGTGACCTTGGGGTCCGGATCGACGCCTATCGCCCGGGTCTCCGGCCGGACGAGTGCCAGCGAGTCACCCGTCGACACGCCGATTTCCATGTAGGTCCGCGGTCGCAAGTGTGAGTGGATCATGGGAAGCAAGTCGAGGTAGATCGGCCCGGGGAAATTGAGTGCCGCGAGAAACTGGTGCGCGGGGTCCAAATCGGGCGCGAGCGCGAGGGTCTTCTCGCAATATCGGCGGGCCGCTTCGCTGTCCCCCAGCTTCCAGAACGTTGCCGCCAAGTCGAAGTAGCATAGTGGCTGGTCCGGAGCCAGGCGACAGGCGTGCTCGAACCGTTCGAGCGCCTCGCGATATCTTCCAGCCTGAAAGGCCACGCCCCCCGCGAAGTGATGTGCCTCGGGGCGCTCCGGATCGGCGCGCAGGGCGCGCGCGAAATGCTCTGCAGCGGCTGCGTGGTCGCCCGCATAAAACGCGGCGGCGCCGGCCTCGAGCGCTGCCTGGGCGAGCTGCGGGTCCTTGTCCACGATGAGAATTCGCTCTAGCGGGTCCGAGACGAGAAGCTTATCTCGCCGCCGGGCCGCGCACGAGTGCAGCCTCCTGCGGGCCGAGTCGTTGCGCGAACCTGGGAATCAGGCGAAAATCAGCCGGTTCAAGGAGTTGTCGCATTCCGATGAAATCCGGCGAAATCCGCGCAAGGTTCCTGAAATTCTTCGAGGAGCGCGGCCATACGATCGTCGCTTCAAGTCCGCTCGTTCCGGCGAACGACCCGACGCTGCTGTTCACCAATTCGGGGATGGTCCAGTTCAAGGAAGTGTTTCTCGGCAGGGAAACGCGGCCCTACAAGCGCGCGACCACCTCGCAGCGGAGCCTGCGCGCGGGCGGCAAGCACAACGACCTCGAAAACGTCGGCTACACCGCGCGGCACCACACCTTCTTCGAGATGCTCGGCAACTTCTCCTTCGGCGATTACTTCAAGCGCGACGCGATCCGTTACGCCTGGGACCTGCTCACGAAGGTGTATGGCCTGCCCACGGAGAAGCTGTGGATCACCGTGTATCGCACCGACGACGACGCCTATGACATCTGGACCCGGGATATCGGCGTGCCCAAGGAGCGCTGCGTGCGCATCGGCGATCGGCCGGACGGCGGCTCCGACAACTTCTGGCAGATGGCGGACACCGGGCCCTGCGGCCCCTGCAGCGAGATCTTCTACGACCATGGGCCGACGATCGCGGGTGGACCGCCGGGGTCGGGCGAGGCCGAGGGCGACCGTTACATCGAGATATGGAACCTTGTCTTCATGCAGTTTCAGCGCGAGAAAAGCGGCGACGATAAGTTCGTCATGACGCCGCTCCCCAAGCCGTGCGTGGACACCGGCATGGGGCTCGAACGCATCGCCGCGGTTCTGCAGGGCGTGCACTCCAACTACGAGATCGACCTGTTCCAGGACCTGATCCGGGCGGCCGCGCGCGAGACCGGCACGCGCGACCTCGCGAACAATTCCCTCAAGGTGATCGCCGACCACATTCGCGCCTGCGCCTTCCTGATCGTCGACGGCGTCATCCCTGGTAACGAGGGGCGGGGTTACGTGCTCCGTCGCATCATCCGGCGGGCGATCCGCCACGGTTACAAGCTGGGCCGGAAGGAGCCGTTCTTCTACCGCCTCGTCCCGGACCTGTCCGCCGCGATGGGCGAAGCCTATCCGGAGCTGGCCAAGGCGGAGGATCGCGTTGCCCAAATCCTCAAGGCGGAGGAGGAGCGCTTCGCGGAGACGCTCGAGAACGGAATGAAGGTCCTCGAGGCCGCGCTGCACCGCGAGGATCGCATGCTCGACGGCGAGACCGTGTTCCAGCTCTATGACACCTTCGGCTTTCCCGTGGATCTCACCGCCGACATCGCGCGCGAGCGCGGCATCATGATCGACCACGCGGGGTTCGAGGCCTCGATGGAGCGCCAGCGCGAGCGCGCCCGGGCCGCGGGCAAGTTCAGGATGGAGGCGGGGGTCGAGTACTCGGGCCGCGCTACCGAGTTCCGCGGCTACGACACGCTGGACGTCGGCGACGCGACGATCGCCGCGATCTACAAGGAAGGGACCTCGGTGCAAGGAGTCGCCGCGGGCGAGCGGGCCATCGTCGTGCTCGACAAGACGCCCTTCTACGCCGAGTCGGGGGGGCAGGTGGGCGATTCGGGCGAGCTGGTCGCCGCAGGCGGCACCTTCGCGGTCTCGGACACCCAGAAGATACAGGCCGAAGTGTTCGGGCACCACGGCGTGCTCGCGACCGGGCGTCTCACCGTCGGCGACAAGGTCGCAGCGCACGTGAACCACGCGCGGCGCGGGCGCACCATGCGCAACCACTCCGCCACGCACCTGATGCACAAGGCGCTGCGCGAGGTGCTGGGGCCGCATGTCCAGCAGAAGGGCTCGCTCGTCGATCCCGACAAGACCCGCTTCGACTTCTCGCACGACGCGCCCATGACCGAGGATCAAATACGCGCCGTGGAGGCGAGGGTGAACGCCGAGATCCTGAAGAATGAACCGACTACGGCGCGCATCATGAAGTACGACGATGCGGTGAAGGGCGGAGCCATGGCGCTGTTCGGCGAAAAATACGGCGACGAGGTGCGCGTGCTCGACATCGGCTCCTCGCGCGAGCTGTGCGGCGGCACGCACGTCGCGCGCACCGGCGATATCGGCTTCTTCAAGATTACCTCGCAGGGCGGCGTGGCCGCGGGCGTGCGCCGCGTCGAGGCGACCACCGGGGAGGGCGCGCTTGCGTTCGTGCAGGAGATGGAGAACGAGCGTCGCTTCGTCGAGGGCTTCTTACAGTCGAGCGGCGACGCGCTGAAGGAGAAGCTCAAGGCCGAGCGCGAGGAGAGAAGGGCGCTCGAGAGGGAGCTTTCACGGCTCAAGTCGAAGATGGCCGCCGCGCAGGGCTCGGACCTCTCGTCGCAGGCCGTGGACGTGAAGGGCGTGAAGGTGCTCGCGGCAGCGCTCGACGGCGCGGACGCCAGGACGCTGCGCGAGACGCTCGATCAGCTCAAGAGCAAGCTGAAGTCCGCCGCGATCGTGCTCGGCTCGACCGAGGGCGGCAAGGTGAATCTCATCGCGGGCGTAACGCCCGATCTCACCGCGAAGCTCAAGGCCGGCGACCTCGTGAACTACGTCGCGCAGCAGGTAGGCGGCAAGGGCGGCGGCAGGCCCGACATGGCGCAGGCCGGGGGCACCGACGCGGCGAAGGTGCCCGCGGCGCTCGGGTCGGTGCAACAGTGGGTGGAGCAGCGCCTGTAGCGCCGCCCGGCCCGGCGCCTCAGCCCTTGAGGCAGGAGCTCATGAAGGTCTGGCGCTCCTGGCCCTTCATGTTCTTCATGTTCGCCTGCTTGTTGCAGTCGGCCATCTTGTTCTGCTGAGCTTTCTGCGCGGCGCTCGGGCCCGCGTCCCCGCCGCCCTTGAGGCAGGAACTCATGAATTTCTTGCGGTCTTCGCCCTTCCTGTTACCGGCCTGCTTGTTGCAGGCGGCCATGCGCTCCTGCTGCTTCTTCTGGGCTTCGGTCGGCGCCTTACCCTTGGCCTTGTCCTGGGCGAGCGCGAGCGGCGAAGCTAACGTCATGCAGACCAGCACGGCAAGCAGTCTCTTCATCGGCTCCTCCTTGAGCGAGTTGAGCGCAATAAGCTACCACGCCCGGCGCGCCGCCGGGGCTTCGGTTAAACTTCATATTTTTCAGCTTGTTAGCCGTACGGCTCAGAGGCAAAGGCAATGCATTTCAAAGTAGACGACGTCAGAATCCGCGAGATCAAGGAGCTCGCACCGCCCTCGCACCTGCTGCGCGAGTTTCCGTGCACGGAGAAGACCGAGGAGCTGACCTACAACACGCGCCAGGCGATCCACCGGGTGCTCCACGGATCCGACGACAGGATGCTCGTCATCATCGGGCCGTGCTCGATCCACGACCCGAAGGCGGGGCTGGAGTACGCGCAGCGCCTGCTCGAGACGAAACGGGAACTCGAGAAGGACCTGATCGTGGTGATGCGCGTCTACTTCGAGAAGCCGCGGACAACGGTCGGATGGAAGGGTCTGGTGAACGACCCCGATCTCGACGGAACCTACCAGATCAACAAGGGCCTGCGACTCGCGCGCCAGCTGCTCCTGGAGATCAACGAGCTGGGCATGCCCGCGGGCAACGAGTTCCTCGACATGATCTCGCCGCAGTACTACGCGGACCTGGCGAGCTGGGGGGCCATCGGCGCGCGCACCACGGAGTCGCAGGTCCATCGCGAGCTCGCATCGGGGCTGTCGTGCCCCGTGGGTTTCAAGAACGGCACCGACGGCAACATCCGTATCGCCGTGGATGCGCTCAAGGCCGCGCGCGTGCCGCACCATTTCCTCTCGGTAACCAAGGGAGGGCACTCCGCCATCGTCTCGACCAACGGCAACGAGGACTGCCACATCGTCCTGCGCGGCGGCAAGCACCCCAACTACGACGCCGGAAGCGTCGACGCGGCCGCGAAGGAGCTCGCCGCCGCGGGCCTGGAGCAGCGCCTGATGATCGACTGCAGCCACTCGAACAGCCAGAAGATGTACCAGCGCCAGATCGACGTCGCGCGCGAGATCGGGCGGCAAGTGGCCACCGGCGACGATCGCATTTTCGGCGTCATGGTCGAGTCGCATCTCAAGGCGGGCCGCCAGGATCTGGTCTCCGGCAAGCCCCTGGTCTACGGGCAGAGCATCACCGACGCCTGCATCGGGTGGGAGGAGAGCCTGCCGCTTCTTCGGAACCTCGCCGACTCGGTGCGCCAGCGGCGGCTAGTCAAGTCGGGCGAATCCTAGGAGCGGATCACGCTGCTCCTCGAGACCCCGCGCAAAGCGCTGCTGCCCGCTGCGGCGCTGATTCTCGCCTTCAAACTGTGGCTGTCGGCCGCGCTTCCCTTCACGGGCGACGAGGCCTATTTCCTCTACTGGGGGATCTACCCCGACTTCGGCTACTACGACCATCCGCCGATGATCGGGTGGCTGCTGTACCTGGTGCACGGGATATCCAACGCGACCTGGGTCCTGCGCCTGCCGGTGACGCTGTTGCCCTTTGCGCTGGCCGCGGGCATCTACTTCGTTCTGCGGCGCGCCGACGAGGAGAAGGCCGCGCTTGCGACGCTCGCCTTCATGCTGCTGCCTGCGAACGTTTGGGCCGTTCTCATCACCACCGATACGCCGCTCATTTTCTTCACTTCGGCGTCGGTGCTCGCGTTCTGGCTGGGGGTCACGAGAAGGGCACCGGCCTGGCAGGCGCTCGCGGGGGTGTTTCTCGGCCTCGCGTTTCTCTCCAAGTACTTCGCCGTGCTGCTCGGCCTTGCCTACCTGGTCTACACCGCCTGCTCCCCGCGCGGACGGCGCGACTGGCGCGGGCTCGCGCTGGTGGTCGCGTGCTCGCTCCCGTTCGCGATGGTGAACCTGTGGTGGAACTACGAGCACTGCTGGGCCAACCTGATGTTCAACGCCTACAACCGGAACGCCGGGGCGGGCGCGGGGTGGTCCTGGAAGACCCCTCTGCTCTACGCCGTGTCCGTGCTCTACGTCCTCAGTCCGGTCGCGCTGTGGCAGCTCGCGAAAGGGCGCGAGTCCGTGCGCGCCGCGCTCGCCGATCCGGACGCGCGATTCTTCGCCTTCATGTTCGGGTTTCCGTTCGCGTTCTTTGCGGCGCTGTCGCTCGTCAAGCAGATCGGCGTGCACTGGCTCCTCGGCTTCGTGCCTTTCTTCTTCGTGCTCTCCGGGTGGCTGCTGTCGCGCGAGCAGCTGCGCCGCTCGGTGATCTACCTGGGCACGTTCAGCGCGCTGCACGTGGCCGCGATCGCGGCGGGGGCGGCGCTTCCGCTCGAGACCTGGAAGAGCAGCCGCGTATACGGCGGAATCGTGTACCACGTGCGCATCCACGACATCCTGCGCGAGCTGAAGCCCTACGAGGGCCGTTACGAGCTCGCGGCGGACGGATACTCCCCCGCGGTCACCGCGTCCTACTATTCGGGCAAGTACTTTTTCGTGTTCGGCAGGGGATCGTCGTACGCCAGGGAGGATGACATACTCACCGACGTGAGGCCCCTGGACGGCAAGGACATACTCATCCTGCGCAAGGACCCGCCCGAAGATCCCGACTACCGGCCGTACTTCAAGTCGGTCGAGTACAGGGAGTTCACGATTGCGGGCGCCACCTTCCACCTGGTCCTTGGGCGCGGCTTCGACTTCGCGGCGTACCGCGAAGGGGTGCTCAAGCCCGTGCGCGATCGCCTCTACGCGATCCCGAGCTACCTGCCCCAGGGACGCTGCTACTTCTGCGATCGCTATTTCGGCGCTCCGACCTGCCCACCGGGGAAATGACGATGGCTCGAGCCCTCCTCCGCCTGATGCGCCCGCACCAGTGGATCAAGAACGGCTTCGTCTTCCTCGGCGTCGTTTTCGGGCACGCCTGGAACGACCCGGCGATGGTCGCCGAGGTGCTCCTCCTGTTCGCCGCGTTCTGCCTTGCCTCGAGCGCGGTTTACGTCATGAACGATGTCGCCGACCGGAACGCGGACCGTCTGCATCCCAAGAAGCAGCTCCGGCCGATCGCCCGGGGGGACGTGGGAGTCGCGGCGGCGTCCGCGTTCGGCGTCGCACTCGCGCTCGCGGGCGCAGGTCTTGCGGCCCGGGTCTCGCTTCCCGCGCTCGCCATCGTCGGCGCTTACGTTGCGCTCAACGTCGCATACAGCGCGGGCCTGAAGCACGTCGCGATACTCGACGTCTTCATCATCTCCGCAGGATTCATGCTTCGCATCCTCGCCGGCACGATGGGGCTCGGTATCCCGCCGTCGAAATGGCTGCTGCTGTGCGGGCTGACGCTCACGCTCTTTCTGGGATTCGGCAAGCGGCGCGCCGAGCTTCTTTCGGTGACCGCGACCGGAGACTCGGACGGCGCCTCCGGCCACCGCGCGTCGCTCGACGGCTACAGCAGGACGCTGCTCGACGTGCTGATCACGGTCAGTGTCGCATGTTCCGCAATCGGCTACGCGCTCTACAGCGTGGACGCGGAGACCGTCGCGCTGCACGGCACCGACAAGCTGATCCTGACGCTTCCCTTCGTCCTGTACGGCCTGTTCCGCTATCTGCAGGTGATGTACGTCAGGGGAGGCGGCGGAGACCCGGCCTGGGACGTGCTCCACGATCCGCATCTGATCGTGACGACCCTGGGATGGTTGAGCGCGACGGCGTGGATACTCTCGGGGTGAGACTCGAATCCGCCGTTGTGATCGGGTCCGCCTTTGGGCATAATCTCGCCCGTCGCCGGTGCGAGGATGGGCGAGGATGATGGAGACGGCGGAGAGGGCCCGGTTGGCCCAGCTGGAGTCGCTGGGCGACGCGGTGCAGTTTGCCGCCCGGATTCACAGCCTGATAACGTTTTCGCCGCTTTTCGAGAACTTCAACCTCGCGGAAGTCAGCCTGCTCAGCCAGTTCATGCAGGTCTACCGCGCCGAGCCCGGCACGGAGATCATCCGCGAGGGCGAGACCGGCGATTTCTTGGTATTCCTCATCGAAGGCGGAATCGAGGTGTTCAAGCAGGACCGCTGGAATGCGCCGCGGCTGATCGCGACGATCGCGCCGGGACAGTCGTTCGGGGAGATGTCGATGATCGACGGCGAGCCGCGCTTCGCCAGCTGCATATCGGCGGAGCCGTGCATGATGGCGGTCCTGACGCGCGACAGCCTCGCGCGCATCATTCTGGAGGAGCCGACCTTGGGGGCGAAGATCCTCATGGAGCTGGTGCTGATGCTGTCGCAGCGCTTACGCCAAACCAGCACCAAGCTGATCGAGTATATGAATCGGCAGAAAGGTGATCAGGGGGCATTGCCGACCGTATAAGCTGTGGCACAATAGCCGGCCGGATTCTGGAGGGTGGAGGTCGTAATGAAAATAACGAACGGCAAGGATTTCTGGGCCGGGGTGATGTTCATTGCGTTCGGGCTTGCCTTCATGTACAAGTCCCAGGACTACGCGATGGGCACGTCGGTGCGCATGGGGCCGGCGTACTTTCCCACCGTGCTCGGCGGGTTGCTCGCCGTGCTCGGGGCGGTAGTGCTGTTCCGGGCGTTCGTGTCGAAGATCGACAACCCCCTGCGCGTGTTCCCCTTCACGTGGTGGCGGGGCGCCGCCGGGCTGGTCCTCGGGGTCGTCGCGTACTACACCCAGCCGGGGCACGACTCGAGCCTCGCATGGGAGATCGGTCACACGCTCCTGTCGGGGCTCGCCGTCGGACTGCTCTTCGCGGCGTTCGGGGAACGCTCGCTTTGGGTGGTCCTCTTTTCCGTGGTGATATTCGGATATGTTCTGAAGCCGCTCGGTCTGGTGGCCGCCACGGTCCTCCTCGTGGTCGTCAGCGCCTGGGGCGGACACGAGTTCAAATGGAAGGAGGTCACCATCCTGTCCGTTGCGCTCGCGATCTTCTCGGTTCTCTCGTTCGTCAAGGGCCTGGGCCTGCCGATGAACATCTGGCCGGCTCTCTGGGAGTAGCGACATGGAGTCACTCGTCACCAACCTCGGTCTGGGCTTCAGCGTCGCGCTTTCGTTCCAGAACCTGCTCTATTGCCTCATGGGCGTGCTGCTGGGCACGCTGATCGGGGTGCTGCCGGGGATCGGCCCGATCGCCACGATCGCGATGCTGCTGCCGGTCACGTTCACGCTGAACCCGACCTCCGCGCTCATCATGCTGGCCGGGATCTACTACGGCGCGCAGTACGGCGGATCGACCACCGCGATTCTCGTGAACATCCCCGGCGAGTCCTCGTCTGTGGTGACCTGCCTCGACGGCTACCAGATGGCGCGGCAGGGCAGGGCGGGGCCCGCGCTCGGAATCGCGGCGATCGGATCGTTCTTCGCCGGCTGCATCTCGACCGTGATCATCGCTCTGTTCGCTCCGCCCCTTGCGGAGGTCGCGCTCAAGTTCGGGCCGGCGGAGTACTTCTCCCTCATGGTGCTCGGCCTGATCGCGGCGACGGTGCTCGCGCACGGATCGCTGATCAAGGCGATCGCGATGGTGATTCTCGGCCTGCTCCTCGGCCTCGTGGGGACGGACGTCAACTCGGGGGTCGCGCGCTTCAGCTTCGGCGTGTCGGAGCTCTCGGACGGCATCGGCTTCGTCTCGGTCGCGATGGGCGTATTCGGCTTCGCCGAGATCATCGCCAACCTCGAGCAGAAGGAGAAGCGCGAGATCTTCACCAAGAAGGTGAGCAACCTACTTCCCACCCTGCAGGACTTCAAGGACTCGTGGGCCTCAGTGCTGCGTGGCACGGCGCTGGGCTCGGCGCTCGGCATCCTGCCGGGCGGCGGCGCGCTTCTCGCCTCGTTCGCGGCCTACACGCTCGAGAAGAAGGTCTCCAGGAACTCGGCGAACTTCGGCAAGGGCGCGATCCAGGGCGTCGCCGCTCCGGAGTCGGCGAACAATGCCGGCGCGCAGACCTCCTTCATTCCGCTGCTCACCCTCGGCATCCCGTCGAACCCGGTGATGGCGCTGATGATCGGCGCGATGATGATCCAGGGCATCGCACCCGGGCCGCAGGTCATGACCGAGAGGCCGCAGCTCTTCTGGGGCATGATCGCTTCGATGTGGGTCGGCAACCTGATGCTGGTGGTGCTGAACCTGCCGTTGATCGGCATGTGGATCAAGCTCCTCATGGTGCCGTACCGCCTGCTGTATCCGTCGATCCTCGTGTTCTGCTGCATCGGCGTGTACAGCATCTCGAACAGCCCGTTCGACGTCATGCAGACGGCGGCGTTCGGCGTGGTCGGCTACATCTTCGTGAAGCTCGAGTGCGAGCCCGCGCCGCTGATCCTCGGCTTCATCCTCGGGCCGCTCATGGAGGAGAACCTGCGGCGGGCCATGCTGCTCTCGCGCGGAGACGCGCTGGTGTTCTTCCAGAGGCCGATCAGCCTCACCATGCTCCTCATCGCCGCCTTCCTGCTGGCCGTCGTGCTCGCGCCCGCGGTGCGCAAGAAGCGCGAAGAGGCTTTCGTCGAGGCCTGAGAGTCCCTGCTTCGAAAAGGCCCGCTGCGGCGGGCCTTGTGCTTTCTAACGGTTCTTTCCCTGCTGCCAGAGCACGTCGCCGCGCCCGCCCGCCCGGTTGAGGACGCGGCCCAGCACGAACAGCAGGTCCGACAGCCGGTTCAGGTAGACCGTGCCCGCGTCGGCGACCTTCTGCGACGACGACAGCGCGACGAGCGAGCGCTCTGCGCGGCGGCACACCGCCCGCGCGAGGTGCGCGAGGCCGGCGGCGCGCGTTCCTCCCGGCAGTATGAATTCCTTGAGGCGGGGAAGGTCCGCGTTCATCTCCTCGAGCAGCGCCTCGAGCCTCGACGCCTGGCCGGCCGTCATGGTCGCCCGGCCCGGGATCGACACGTCGCCGCCCAGGTCGAACAGGTCGTGCTGGACCGCCTCGAGGCCTTGACGGATCTTCTCCGGCATCGGCTCGGCGAGCAGCACGCCGATGGCCGAGTTCAGCTCGTCGATCTCTCCGAGCGCCGCGACCCGGGGATCGTCCTTGCGCACGCGCGAGCCGTCGCCCAGGCCGGTCTCGCCGCCATCGCCGGTGCGAGTGGTGATCTTGGAGAGGCGATGGCCCATGGGCGTATGATGGCGCAGACCGAACCGCTGTGCAAAAAGGAGGGACCATGATCCGCAAAGTCGTCTACTTCTCGATGCAGGTGCCGAACCGCCCCGGCGTCGGCGTGCAGATGCTGAACGCCATCGCGAAGGGCAAGCACAACCTGCTCGCCTTCACGGGTTTTCCCAACGGCGCCAAGGCGCAGGTGGACTTCGTTCCGTCGAGACCGGTCGAGTTCGCCCGCGGCGCGAAGAAGGCGGGGATCAAGCTCGGGAAGAGGAAGACTGCGTTCCTCGTCCAGGGCGAGGACCGCGTCGGCGCGCTCGTTCGCGTTCTCGACAAGCTTGCCGGAGCACGGATCAACATGGTCGCGATGGACGCGGTGACCGCGGGCGGCGGCCGCTTCGGCGCAATCTTCTGGGTCAAGCCGAAGGACGTCGGGCGCGCTTCGCGGCTGCTCGGCGCGCGGTGACGAAGGCGACGCTCAGCGAAGGTGGATGCTGGTGAGCCCGCCCCAGAGCGGCGAGCCGATTACGTCCGCGATCAGCCAGACGAGCGCAACGGCCCCGACGACCGCGACGAGGTACTCGGCAACCTCGATCCAAAGGTGGCGGTCTGTGACGGGCTGATCCACCGGGGACTCCTGCGCTGACTATGCTTCCAGCATAGTACGCGCCGCGCGTGAAAGATAGATGAAAACCCGCGCGCAGCCCCGCGTACGATTCCGTTATCGGGTAAACCCCTACAGGGAGGGCGCTTAGACCGCCCCGGTTTTCCTGAGCAGGGCAGCCAGCGCCTCGGCGAGCCTCGCGTAGCCTGCCGCGTTGGGATGGACGAGGTCGGACTTGAGCGCGTTGTCGGTGAGAATTCTCCTGAGCGCGGTCTCCTCGTGCGGCACCGCGAATTCCTTCGCGACCGTCGAGTAGAAATCCGCGGGCGCGGGGAGCAGCCCGGGCTTGGGAACGGCGATCAGCACGATCTGCGCGCCCTGGGCTCGGGCGAGCCTGATCATCGCGCGCAGATTGTCCGCGGCCTGCGCCTCGTCGAGCTTTCGCAGGAAATCGTTGCCGCCCTCGCACAGAATGACCAGCTGCGGCCTCGTTTCATCGAGCGCGCCGGGGAGGCGCGCCAGGCCTTCCGCGCTGGTCTCGCCGGGGACTCCCGAGGAAACCACCTTGCGTCCGATCAGCGCCTCGAGGCGCACGGGGTAGCTCTCGCCGGGGTTCGCGCCCGTGCCGAAGGTGAGGCTGTCGCCGAAAGCGAGCACGACGGCGTCGGGCGCGAGGCGCTGCAGCCTGGGCTGGCCGCCGCTGCACGCCGCGAGCGCCGCCGCAAGCGCAAGCGCGATGCCGCGCATCAGGGACCCTTCGGCCCGGGCACGCTCGCGCATTCCTCGAAAATGCGTGCACGGCACTCGGCGCAGATCGAGCGGTCCAGCCGCGCAAACACGCCCCCGATCGCGTCGCGCTTGCCGTGGAAGACGTGCTCTCGGCCGATTTCCGCCATGTAGCCGCCGCGCTCGAGAAGCTCCTCTACGGGCGCTCTCAGGCTGTAGAAGTAGAGCCGCCCGCCCAGCGCGCGGCGACGTTGCGCCTCGTGGGCGAGCAGCTCAGCGCCCGCCATGTCGACGAAGTTGATGCTCTTCGACATCAGCAGCAGGTGCTTCTGACCCGGGTCGTGCTCCCGCAGCGTGTCGAAGTGCCGCTCGACGTGGCTCACGGCTCCGAAGTAGATCGGACCCTCAATGCGCAGGATCTTGAGCTGCGGGCATTCGACCAGGCCGTCCTCGATCTCGGTCATTTTGCGCCCGGTGTGGCGCGGGTCGGGCACGAGGCTCCTCATGATCGGACGGGAGGTCCGGTTGAGAAAGAGGATCAGCGAGACGAGCACGCCGCCGAGGAACGCGAACTCGAGATCGAGCAGCAGCGTCGCGAAGAACGTGACCGCCAGCACCGCGCCCTCTTCGCGGCTCGTAGCGAGGATCTTGCGAATGCGCGGCAGATCGATCAGGTTCCACGCCACCAGGAACAGCAGGCTCGCCACGACGGCGATGGGAAGATAGGCGGCGAGCGGCGCCACCGCGAACAGCAGGAGGACCAGCAGCAACGACGCAAAGATCGCCGACATCGGCGTCTTGGCTCCAGCGTCGTAATTTATTCCGCAGCGGTTCACCGAGGCGCTCGTCGGGAACCCGGAGAAGAACGCCGCCGCGACGTTTGCCAATCCCTGCGCGACGAACTCCTGATTGTTGTCCAGGCGCTGTCCCGACTTGAGCGCGATCGCGTGCGAGATGGAAAGCGCCTGCGTGAGCGACACGAGCGTCACGGCTACGGCGCCCGGGAGGAGGACCCGCAGGGTCGACGCGGAAACCTGCGGGTGCGACAGCGGCGGAAGCGCGCCCGGGAGAGCGCCGAGCGTCCTCAGGCCGGTGTGTTCGACGCCCAGCACCCGGTTCAGGAAATAGGCCGCGAAGCTGCCCAGGATCATGGCGGTCAGCATCGGCGGGATTCTCGGCAATACCCGATGCGAGAGCGCCCCGACGACCAGCGTGCCCGCCGCCACCACAGCGACCCAGGGCCGGAGCTCGCCCAGGTGCCTGAGCGTTCCGGCCACCTGCCCGATGAAGGAGGAAGTCGGGGAGCTGATTCCGAGGACGTTCCCGAGCTGACTCGCGAAAATAAGGACGCCAAGGGCCGCAGTGAAGCCGACCACGACCGATTTCGACATGAAATTCACCAGCGTCCCGAACCTCAGCAATCCCAGCACGAGCATGACCGCGCCGGACATGAAAGCCAGCGTGAGCGACAGCTCGACGTAGCGCGGAGTCAGCGGCGTCGCGAGCGGGCTCAGCACCGCGAATACCATCAGGGACACCGCGTTGGTGGGCCCTGCGACCGCGTGCAGCGACGACCCGAACAGGGCCGCGACCAGCGTCGGCACCATCGCGCAATACAGGCCGTACTCCGGCGGAAGGCCGGCGAGCGCAGCGAACGCCACGCCCTGGGGCAGCACCACGATCGCCCCGACCAGCCCCGCGACCGCGTCGGCCCGCAGCGTCGTCGCGTCGACGCGCGGCCACCATTTCAGGAAGGGGAGCAGCTGGTGCGCGAGCGGAAGGTTCGTGAAGGGCGAGGACATCGCGTCGGAGCGATCACCGAAACGATCATGTTATCAAACGCCGTCCCCGCCTCGCCCGCGTGGTATCCTCCCGGGCCGTGCCGAGGTTCAGCGCGAACATCAGCATGCTGTTCGGGGAGGTCGAGCTGCCGGCGCGCTTCGACGCGGCGTCCCGCGCCGGCTTCGAGGGCGTCGAGATCCAGTTCCCCTACGGCCGGGACAAGGAGGATCTCGCGCGGGCCGCGCGGCGCGCCGGCGTCGAGGTCGTGCTCATCAACATCCCCGCGGGAGACCCGCAGAAGGGCGACCGCGGCATCGCCTGCCTCCCCTCGCGGGTCGCAGAGTTCCGCGAGGGGGTGAGGCGCGCGATCGCGTACGCCGCGGCGCTGGGGTGCACGCAGATGAACTGTCTCGCCGGCATCGCGCCGCCCGGGGCGGACCGCGCCGCGCTGTGGCGGACCTGCGTTTCGAACCTGAGGTACGCGGCAGGCGAGCTGGCCCGCTTGGGAATGATCCTGCTCGTCGAGCCGATCAGCACGCGCGCGGTGCCGGGCTTCTTCCTCAACCGGTCCTCCGACGCGTTCGAGCTCGTGAAGGAGGCCGGCGCGGATAATCTCCGGGTGCAGTACGACCTCTACCACATGCGCATCATGGGGGACGATCTCGCCGGCGTCATCGGCGCGAACCTCGGCGCGATAGGGCACATGCAGTTCGCGGATGTCCCCGGGCGGCACGAACCGGGCACGGGAGAGATCGATTTTCGTTCCCTGTTCGGCCTCGTCGACCGCCTCGGCTACCGCGGCTGGATGGGCGCCGAGTATGTTCCCACTGGAAGGACCGAGGACAGCTTGGCGTGGGCCGAGGATTACTTGTAAGCTGCGCCGATGAGCGCCGCCGTCAGCGGGATCGATTTTCTCCGGCAGGCCGAGGTCGCGATGCGATTGCGCCGGCTGCTGCCCGCCGGCGCGGTCCTCCATTCCGAGGAAGATACGCGAGCCTACGAGTGCGACGGACTCTCCGCCTACCGGCAGCTGCCGATGGTGGTGGCCCTGCCTTCCACGGAGGACGAGGTGCGCGAAGTGCTGCGCGCCTGCCACGAGCTGAAGGTGCCGGTCACCGCGCGCGGCGCGGGCACGGGCCTTTCCGGAGGAGCGCTGCCGCGCGGCGACGGGGTGCTGCTGTCGCTCGCGAGGATGCGCCGCATCCTCGCGGTGAATCCGCTCGCGCGCACGGCGCGGGTGCAGCCCGGCGTCACCAACCTCGCAATCTCCGAGGCCGCCGCCGTCTACGGGCTTTTCTACGCGCCCGATCCGTCCTCGCAGATCGCCTGCTCGATCGGCGGCAACGTGGCCGAGAACTCGGGCGGCGTGCACTGCGTGAAGTACGGCCTCACGGTGCACAACGTGCTGCGCGTGCGCGCGGTCACCGCGGAAGGCGAGGTCGTCGAGCTCGGGAGCGAGGCGCTCGACTCGCCGGGCCTGGACGCGCTCGCGGTGATGATCGGCTCGGAGGGCATGCTCGCGGTCGCGACCGAGATCACCGCGAAGCTGCTGCCCAAGCCCGAGACGGCCCGCGTCATCCTCGCCTCCTTCGACGACGTGGAGAAGGCCGGCGACGCCGTCGCCGAGGTCATCGCGGCGGGCGTCGTTCCATCGGGCCTGGAAATGATGGACCGGCCGGCGACGCGCGCGGTCGAGGAGTTCGTGCACGCGGGCTACGATCTCGAGGCCGCGGCGCTGCTTCTGTGCGAGGCCGACGGCACGCCCGAGGAGGTGGAGGAGGGGATCGCCGCCATGAGCGAGGTGCTGCGGCGCTGCGGGGCGACCGCGCTCCGCGTCTCGGGATCGGAAGCCGAGCGCCAGAGGTTCTGGGCGGGCCGCAAGGCCGCCTTTCCCGCGGTCGGCCGCATCTCGCCCGACTACTATTGCATGGACGGGACGATCCCGCGCAAGAAGCTCGGCGAGATCCTCGGTTTCATCGGCGACATGGAGAAGAAGTACGGGCTTCGCTGCCCCAACGTGTTCCACGCCGGCGACGGCAACCTGCATCCCCTGATCCTCTTCGACGCGAACAGCCCCGACGAGCTCGACCGCACCGAGCGCTTCGCGGGCGAGGTGCTGGAGAAATGCATCGAAGTGGGGGGCACCATCACCGGTGAGCACGGCGTGGGCGTGGAGAAGATCAACCAGATGTGCGTGCAGTTCGGCAAGGGCGAGATCGAGCGCTTCGCGGGCTTGAAGCGCGCGTTCGACCCCGAGGGCCTGCTCAACCCGGGCAAGAACATCCCCACGCTGCACCGCTGCGCCGAGTTCGGCCGCATGCGCGTGAAGGGCGGGCAGCTGCCGCACCCGGAGCTGCCGAGATTCTAGGCGTGCGAACACCGCGCGCGCTCGGGCTGGCGCTTCTCGCCGCGTGCGCGTCCCCGGTCGCGCTCGCGATCCAGGACGAGATCCAGGTGTATACCGACGACCTCGACGAGAAAGGCGAGAGCGGCGTGGAGATCCACATCAACACTACGCCGAGCGGCAGGAGCACGCCCGACTACGCGGGAGACGTTCCTCCCTATCATGGGGTCCGCTTCACGCCGGAGTTCTCCTGGGGCCTGGGCCACGGCTTCGACTGGGGCCTGTACCTGCCGTCGACGACGGACGCGGACGGACACTATCATTTCGGAGGCGCGAAGCTGCGGGTGAAGTGGCTGCCGATCCGCGCGCCCGAGGGCGGGGCGGGGTGGTACGCCGGGATCAACAACGAGGTCTCGAACCTCAACAAGGCGTTCTCGGACTCGCGGTGGAACGACGAGCTGCGCATCATGGGCGGCTACCGCGGCGCCGGCTGGCTCGTCGGCGTGAACCCCATCCTCGAGTGGGGCCTGTCCCCGGGCTTCCGCGGCAGCCCCGACGTGACGCTCGCGTACAAGGCCACGCACGACGTGGCCCCGGGGTTCGCGCTCGGCTTCGAGTATTACCAGGACATCGGCACCTTCGCGGACCGGCTGCCGCACGACGAGCAGGACCGCACCCTGTACGCCGTCATGGAGATCGAGCGCAAGGCCTGGTCGCTGAACTTCGGCGTCGGGCGCGGCCTGACGCCCGCCACCGACGACTGGACGGTCAAGGCCATCGTCGGCATCTCCTTCAACTAGCATGGACGCGGCGCTGCAGAGGCTCTCCGACGCGGTGCGCGAGGCGGGACGCTCGAGGCGCGCGTTGCGCATCCGCGGCGGCGGGACGAAGGATTTCTACGGCCAGGCGCTCGAAGGCGAGGTGCTCGACACGCGAGGGCATTCGGGCGTCGTCGCGTACGAGCCCTCGGAGCTGGTGATCACCGCGCGCTGCGGAACGGGGCTCGCCGAGCTCGAGGCGGCGATGCGCGGGCGCGGGCAGCACCTCGCCTTCGAGCCGCCTCATTTCGGGGATGCGGCCACGGTTGGCGGCGCGGTGGCCGCGGGGCTTTCGGGGCCCGGACGCGCCGGCGCGGGCGCGCTGCGCGACTTCGTGCTCGGCGTGAAGCTGATGGACGGCCGCGGCGAGGCGCTCGGATTCGGCGGCCGCGTCATGAAGAACGTCGCCGGCTACGACGTCTCGCGCCTGGTGGCGGGCTCGCTCGGCACGCTCGGGATCATCCTCGAAGTGTCCCTGAAGGCCGCGCCGCTGCCGGTCGCCGAGGCGACGCTCAGGCTGGAGCTGCCCGAGGACCGCGCGATAGAGCAGCTCAACCGCTGGGCGGGCAGGCCCCTGCCGATCAGCGCCAGCGCGTGGAACGACGGGACGCTGACGCTGCGGCTTTCAGGCGCCGCGGCGGCGGTCAGGGAAGCCGCCGGGAAGATCGGCGGGACGCGCGTCGAGGACGCGCAGGCCCCTGGATTCTGGAACGGCATCCGCGAGCATACCGACCGCTTCTTCAGGGGCGCAGTCGAAAACAAGGCTCCGCTGTGGCGCATCTCCGTGCCCTCCGCCGCCCCGCCGCTCAAGCTCCATGGCGAGCAGCTGATCGAGTGGGGCGGGGCGTTGCGCTGGCTCGCCTCGCTCGCGGACGCGCGCACGGTGCGCGAGGCGGCCGGCCGTGCGGGCGGCCACGCCACCCTGTTCCGCGGCGAGGACAAGTCGGCCGGTGTGTTCCATCCGCTCGCGCCCGCGCTCATGGCGATTCACCGGCGGCTCAAGCAGGAGTTCGATCCGCAGGGAATCTTCAACCGCGGCCGCATGTATCCCGACTTCTGAATCCGTGCAGACCGCTCTCGCCGACTTCATCCGCGATACGCCCGAGGGGCGCGAGGCCGACGCCATCCTCAGGAAATGCGTGCACTGCGGCTTCTGCACCGCGACCTGCCCGACCTACCTGCTGCTCGGAGAGGAGAACGACGGTCCGCGGGGCCGCATCTACCTGATGAAGCAGGCGCTCGAGGGCCACAAGGTCACCGACAGGACGCGCCTGCACCTGGACCGCTGCCTCACCTGCCGCGCCTGTGAGACCACCTGCCCGTCGGGCGTTCAGTACGGCCGTCTGCTCGACATCGGGCGCAGGCTCGTCGAGGAGAGGACCGCGCGTCCGATCGAGGAGAGCGTCAAGCGCCGGCTGCTCGCCGAGGCGCTTCCGCGCCGCTGGCTGTTCGGCTTTGTTCTGCTGGTCGGACGTCTCGCGCGACCGCTCCTGCCGCGCGGGCTCGCGGAGAAGATCCCGGCCTCGATTCCCGAGGCCGGCGACTGGCCCGCGCCGCGCCACGCGAGAAGGATGCTCGCGCTCGCCGGCTGCGTTCAGCCTTCGCTCTCGCCCGACATCAATGCTGCGGCCGCCCGCGTGCTCGACCGGATCGGCATCTCGCTCGTCGAGGCCCCCGGCGCCGGCTGCTGCGGCGCGCTGCGCTTCCACGTCGGCTACCAGGAGCGCGGCCTCGCCGACATGCGCGCCCTGATCGACTGCTGGTGGCCTCACGTCGAGGCGGGCGCGGAAGCGATCGCCATGACCGCGAGCGGCTGCGGCGCGGTGGTGAAGGAGTACGGGTACCTGCTCCGCGACGATCCGGCGTACGCGCAGAAGGCCGCGAGAATCAGCGCGATGACGCGCGACCTCGGCGAGGTTCTCGCCGGCGAGATGGAGCGCATCGCGCCCCTGCTTGGGAAGAAAAGCGGGCGCATCGCCTTCCATCCGCCGTGCACGCTGCAGCACGGGCTGCGCCTGCGCGGCGTGACCGAGAAGCTGCTCGCCGACGCGGGATTCGATCTCGCGCCCGTTCCGGACGCGCACCTGTGCTGCGGCTCGGCGGGAACCTATTCGATCCTCGAGCCCGAGCTCGCCGGGCAGCTGAGGGCGAACAAGCTCGCGGCGCTCGCCTCGGGCGGCCCGGAGATGATCGCGACCGCGAACATCGGCTGTCTCGCGCACCTTCAGTCCGGGACGAGCCTGCCGGTCAGGCACTGGATCGTCGCCCTCGAAGCCCGTCTCCGGTGAATCCGTCATAATGGCGCCCGCTTCCCCGGGCAGCGCGACATGAAGATACTGGTGGTCGAGGACGACACGGTGCTGGCGGCGGCGCTGACGCGGGCGCTCAACCAGGCCGCATACGCCGTCGATCTCGTCGAGGACGGCGAGGAAGCCAACCGCGTGCTCGACGCCAACACCTACGATCTCGTCGTGCTCGACATCGCGCTCCCCAAGCTCGACGGCATGGCCGTGCTTCGGCGGCTGCGCGACCGTCGCTCTCACGTTCCCGTCCTCATCCTCACCGCGCGCGACACGCTGGAGGACCGGGTCGCAGGTCTCGACCTGGGGGCCGACGACTACCTGACCAAGCCGTTCGACCTTCCCGAGTTCGAGGCGCGGGTGCGCGCGCTGATACGGCGCGGACACTACAACGCGGGCACCAGCATGACGCACGGCGGGCTGCGCTTCGACACCGCCGGGCGACGGCTTTTCCACGACGAGGAGCCGATCGAGCTGTCGGCGCGCGAGCTGGCGGTGATCGAGCTGCTGCTGTCGCGGCAGGGGCGCGTGGTGAGCAAGGAGCAGATGATCGACCACTTGTTCGGCTTCGGCGACGACGTCGGCACGAACGCGATCGAGGTCTACGTCCATCGCGTGCGCAAGAAGCTCGAGCCCTTCGGCATCGATATCCGCACCGTGCGCGGCATGGGCTACCTGCTCGACAAGGCGGCGAGCGACAAGGCCTCCCGGCAAGGTCAATGACCGGACCCAAGGCCACTTTGCGCAGGAAGCTGCTGCGCTGGCTGCTGATCCCGCTGTCGCTGCTGTTCCTCGTCGACGCCGCCGGGAGCTGGTTCATCGCCGCGCGCCTGTCGGGCCGCGTCTACGACGGCGAGCTGATGGAGATCGCCCGCGAGCTCGCGCTGCACGTGAAGCGCTCGGGGGCGATGCTCGCCTGGGACCTCGAGAGCGATGCCGAGCGCACGCTGTTGCTCGACCAGTACGACAAGGTCTACTACTCGGTGCACGGCCCCGCGGGGCAGGTCGTCGCCGGAGACGCCGCCCTCGGCGGGCCGGCCGCGGCGCCGCCGCGCGCGCTGGACTTCTACGACAGTGAGCTGCACGGGGAGCCGGTGCGCGTGGCGCTGCTGCGCACCGGCGGCGGCGCGGGGGCGCCGGTCCCGCAGGCGACGGTGGAGGTGGCCGAGACGCTGGTAAAGCGCCGTGCGCTGGCCGAGGAGATCTTCATCGACGTGACCCTGCCGCAGCTGCTCCTCATTCTCATCGCCGGCGCCTTGGTGTGGGTGGGCGTGGCGCGCGGTCTCGCGCCGCTGAGTCGCCTGCAGCAGGCCGTGGCGGCTCGGTCGCACCTGGACCTGAGCCCCGTCGCGCCGCTGGCAGACGTTCCCGCGGAGGTCCACCCGCTCCTGCAGGAGATCAACGATCTCATGGCGCGCCTCGACGAGGTGCTCACGTTCCAGAATCGCTTCATCGCCGACGCCGCGCACCAGCTGCGCACGCCGGTCGCGGGCCTGAAGGCGCATATCGAGGTTGCGCTGCGCGAGGACGATCCGGCGCAGACGCGGCGGGCGCTCGCGCACCTGTACACGGCGGTCGAGCGCATGTCGCGCCTGGTGTCGCAGCTCCTCTCGCTCGCGCGCAACGAGCCCAGCGGGGTGAAGAAGCTCGAGCTCGCGCCGCTCGACCTGAGCCGGCTGGTGTTCGAGACGACGATGGAATGGGTGCCCGAGGCGTACAAGAAGGATATCGACTTGGGTTTCGAGGGCCCCGAGCCGCACGTCACGATCAAGGGCGACGCGCTGCGCCTGACCGAGCTCATCAACAACCTGCTCGACAACGCGATCCGCTACAGCCGGCGGGGTGGAAGGGTCACGGTGCGGGTCCAGCCGCCTCCCCGGCCGCGCGTGTCGGTCAGCGACGACGGGCCGAGCATCCCCGTCGAGGAGCGGCAGCGCGTCTTCGAGCGCTTCCATCGGCTGCTCGGCAGCCACGCCGACGGCAGCGGCCTCGGACTGGCGATCGTGCGCGAGATCGCAGCGCTCCACCACGCGGAGATCACTCTCGACGACGACACCGACGGCATCGGCAACACGTTCACGGTCGCATTTCCCGACCCGCAAGCGACGTAAGCCTGGCGTAAGTCTCGAGTAAGCCCCGCGTAATCCTGCAGACAGGCCGGCGTAACGCCGGCGACAGAAGGCGGTAAGTCCGCGCCGGTAGCCTGATCGCTCCGACAACTTCAAAAACGGAGCAAGGGATGCTGGCCTACCTCACCGACCCCGAGATGTGGACGGCGCTGGTCAAGATCGCGATCATCAACGTCGTGTTGAGCGGCGACAACGCCGTCGTGATCGCGCTCGCCTGCCGCTCGCTCAACCCGAAGGACCAGAAGAAGGCCTTCATCATCGGCACGGCCGGCATCGTCATCCTCATGACGATGCTGACCATATTCGCCGCGGCGCTGATGACGGTGCCCTATCTTCAGCTGATCGGCAGCATCCTGCTCCTGTGGATCGGCATCAAGCTCCTCCTGCCCGAGGACGGCAACGACGAGCTGAAGGGATCGAGCAACTTCTGGGAGGCGGTGAGGACCATCATCATCGCAGACATCATCATGAGCCTCGACAACGTGCTCGGCATGGCCGGCGCCGCCAAGGGGCACTACGGCATGCTGTTCCTTGGCCTGCTCATCACCATGCCGCTGATCCTGTTCGGCAGTGCGCTGCTGATGAAGCTGATGGAGCGCTTCCCGGTGTTCGTCACCATCGGCGCGGCCCTGATCGGGTACGTGGCCGGCGAGATGGTGATCGGCGACCACGCGACGCACGACTACGTCGAGGCGCACCTCGCGTTCCTGGACAAGTACTTCGTCGCGGCACTCGGTGGAGCGCTGATCGTGGTGGTCGTCGGCAAGGTGCTCGGCAAGCAGAAGGTGCTCGCCATGTCCGCGGCCTCGGGCGAGCAGGCCCGGCAGTCCTGATCTGATCCCATTGGAGCAGCCATGGAGCATGTCCTCGTTCCGATAAGCACACCCGACGACGCCCGCTGGGCGGCCGAGCAGGCGATAGCGCGCTACCGCAAGGAGCCGGTGCACATCCACCTGCTCAATGTGCAGCGTCCGCTCCCTCAGCACGTGTCGCGCTTCTTCGGCGGCGGGGACCTGCGCAACTTCCACCACGACGAGGGCATGAAGGTGCTCGAGCCCGTGATCCGGATGCTCGACGAGGCCGGCGTGCCGCACCGCGACCACGTGAAGGTCGGCAATCCGGCCAAGACCATCGTGGAGTTCTCGGAACACAACAAGTGCGCCGAGGTGGTGCTGCAGAATCAGTCGGACAGCCTGCTCGCGATCTTCGGCCTAGGCTCGATCGGCAGCCAGGTGCGCCACCTGATGCAGGCGAACGCCGCCGCGGCGCGCGCCTCGGAGGCATCCGGCACCACCTGAGCGCGGCCGCTCGCCCCGCCTGATCCGCGCCCCGCCCGCAAGGGCGGGGTATCCTTGCGCCAGGAGGTCCCCCTGGCGCGACAGATCGACAATCTTCCGGAACGCCCTGCCAACCGCGACGTCAGGCAGCTCGCGCGTGTCCTGCGCTTCGTCTGGCCGTACCGAGCCCGCATGGCGGTCGCGGGCGTCGCGCTCGTCGTCGCCGCGGGATGCGTGCTCGTGCTCGGGCAGGGGCTCAAGCGGGTCATCGACGCCGGGTTCTCGCACGCGGACGCGGCCTCGCTCGACACGGCGCTCTTCGCGCTGCTCGCGATCGTGTGCGTTCTCGCCGCCGCCACCTACACGCGCTTCTACTCGGTGTCCTGGATCGGCGAGCGCGTGTCGGCCGACATCCGGCGCGCGGTGTTCTCGCGGCTCCTCGAGCAGTCGCCGGGATTCTTCGAGACCATGCGCACCGGCGAGGTCATCTCGCGGCTGACCAACGACACCGCCCTCCTCGATCTCGTGATCGGGTCCTCGGTCTCGATGGCGCTGCGCAACACGCTCATCATGCTCGGGGCCCTGGTGATGCTGGTGATCACCAGCCCCAAGCTCACCGCCCTGGTTGTCCTCGGAGTGCCGCTGGTCGTCGCGCCGATTCTGCTGTTCGGCCGGCGCGTGCGCAGGCTCTCGCGCGCGAGCCAGGACCGCATCGCCGACGTGAGCACGCATATCGACGAGTCGCTGCACGAGATCCGCACGGTGCAGTCCTACGGCCACGAGGACAGCGACCGCGAGCGGTTCGGCGCGCGTGTCGAGCAGGCGTTCGCGACCGCGACGCAGCGCATCGGCCAGCGCGCGCTGCTCGTCGCGCTGGTGATGCTGCTCGCCTTCGGAGCGGTCGGCGTGATCCTGTGGATCGGCGGGCACGACGTGCTCGCCGGCCGCATCTCGGCGGGCGAGCTCTCGGCCTTCGTGTTCTACGCCGTGCTGGTGGCGGGAGCCGTCGGCGCGGTCTCGGAGGTGATCGGCGACCTGCAGCGCGCCGCCGGCGCGACCGAGCGGCTGATGGAGCTGCTCGCTTCGGAGCCCTCGATCCGTGCCCCGGCGAGCCCGCGCCCCCTCCCGGAGCCGCCGCGGGGCGAAGTCCGCTTTGACCGCGTCACCTTCCGCTATCCCTCGCGTCCCGACACGGCCGCGCTCTCGGATTTTTCGCTCACGGTGTCGCGCGGCGAGAAGGTCGCCCTCGTCGGGCCTTCGGGCGCGGGCAAGTCGACCGTGCTCCAGCTGCTGCTGCGCTACTACGACCCGACCTCCGGCGGCATCACGCTCGACGGCGTGGAGCTCGCGAGCGCCGACCCGCGGGCCGTGCGCTCGCGCATCGCGCTCGTCCCGCAGGAGCCGGTGATCTTCGCCGCGAGCGTCGCGGAGAACGTGCGCTACGGGAGGCCACAGGCGAGCGAGGCCGAGGTGGCGGCCGCGTGCAAGGCCGCGTACGCGACCGAGTTCATCGAGCGCCTTCCCGAAGGCATGGACTCCTTCCTCGGCGAGCGCGGCGTACGGCTGTCGGGCGGACAGCGCCAGCGGCTGTCAATCGCCCGGGCGCTGCTCGCCGACCGCGCGGTGCTGCTGCTCGACGAGGCGACGAGCTCGCTCGACGCGGAGAGCGAGAGCTACGTGCAGCGGGCGCTCGAGCACCTCATGCGCGGGCGCACGACGCTCATCGTCGCGCACCGGCTCGCGACGGTGAAGAACGCCGACCGCATCGTGGTGATGGACCAGGGGCGCGTGATCGCCGCGGGGTCGCACGCGGACCTGGTGCGCGAGAAAGGCCTCTACGCACGGCTCGCGGAGCTGCAATTCCTCGGCGATCTCTCCACGGTGCCGTGAGGATCCTGCTCGCGCTGTGTCTGGCGGTAGCGCTTCCCGCGCAGGCCGAAGCGCTGCGCATCGGCTCGAAGCGCTTCACCGAGTCCTACATCCTGGGCGAGGTCCTCAAGTGGGCCGCCGGGAGCAAGGCCGAGGTCGAGTACCGGCCGGGAATGGGAAACACGGGGATCCTCTACGCGGCGCTCAGGGCGGGAGCGATCGACCTGTATCCCGAGTACACGGGGACCATCGCGCGCGAGATCCTGAAGGTGGAGGGCAACCCGGGCCTCGAGGACATCGACCGCGCGCTCGAGCCGCTGGGCCTCGCCGTCGGCGTCAGGCTCGGCTTCAGCGACAGCTACGCGCTCGCCATGCGCGAGGACCGGGCGGCAGCGCTCGGCATTCGCTCGCTCTCCGATCTCGCGCGGCACCCGGGGCTCAGGCTCGGCCTGTCACAGGAGTTCATCGGCCGCGCCGACGGCTGGCCGGGGCTGAACGCGGCGTACAAGCTGCCCTACGGCACGCCCTCGGGCCTGGACCACGGTCTCGCCTACGAGGCGGTCGCTGCGGGCCGGATCGACGTCATCGACATCTACACGACCGACGCCAAGATCGAGCGCTACGCCTTGCGCGTGCTCGAGGACGACCGCGGCTTCTTCCCGCGCTACGACGCGGTGCTGTTCTACCGTCGCGACGTGCCCGGGCGTTTTCCCGAGGCCTGGCGCGCGCTCCGAGCGCTCGAGGGCAAGATCGACGAACGGAAGATGATCCGAATGAACGCCGCGGCGGAGCTGGAGGGAAGGAGCTTCGCCCAGGCCGCCGCGCTGCTCGACGGCGAGAAGCCGCGAACCGCACGCCGGAGCTTCGTCGACGTGCTCTTCGGCCCGGATTTCTGGCGGTTGACGGGCGAGCACCTGCTGCTCGTGTTCGCGTCGCTCGCCGCGAGCATCGCGGTGGGATTGCCGCTCGGCGTGCTCGCCGCGAAGGTGCCGAGGAGCGGCGCCGTCATCTTCGGGATCGTGGGCGTCGTGCAGACGATCCCCTCGCTCGCGCTGCTCGCTTTCCTCATCGCGATCGTGGGAACGATCGGCGTGCTGCCCGCGCTGATCGCGCTCTTTCTCTACGCGCTCCTCCCGATCGTGCGCAACACCTGCACGAGTCTCGTCGCGATCCCCAGGGGAATGCGGCAAGCGGCGATGGCGCTCGGCCTGTCCACGCGCGACCGGATGATGCTGATCGAGATGCCGCTCGCGCTGCCCTCCATCCTCGCCGGCATCAACACCTCGGCGGTCATCAACGTCGGCACCGCGACCATCGCGGCGTTCATCGGCGCGGGCGGCTACGGCGAGCGCATCGCCTCGGGGCTGGCGCTGAACGACAATGCGACCCTGCTCGCCGGCGCCATCCCCGCCGCGGCGCTCGCCCTCATCGTCCAGGGCGTATTCCTGCTCTTCGAGCGGCGCCTCGACTGGATCGAGCGGGGGCGCGCCGGGTAGCAATCCACCTCCGCGGGCGCCGGCAAGGCGCCTCCGCGCCGTGGTGAAGCGCCGGCGCGAACGTTAGAAGCCAGACTTTGGAGTCTCGTGTGGCCAGTGGAACGGATCTGGGTACGACGACCCTTTGCATGAATTGA
>Ga0187773_10000069_pt1 | contig 44116 bp, 37 predicted proteins | sample 0216_BV02_MP05_1_FD_133133 | JGI IMG/M metagenome (GOLD analysis project Ga0187773, IMG submission 133133) | Tropical peat soil microbial communities from peatlands in Department of Meta, Colombia - 0216_BV02_MP05_10_MG | ecosystem: Environmental > Terrestrial > Soil > Wetlands > Peat | place...
ACGCAGATCCTGCGCGAGGGCCGCGTGCGCCGCGCGCACCTCGGCATCGCCGGCGCCAACGTCGCGCTCGGGCGCCGGGTCGCGCGGCACCACGAGCTCGCCAACGAACGGGCGGTTCGGGTGGACTCGCTCCAGAAGGAAGGCCCGGCCTCCCGCGCGGGCGCGCAGCAGGGCGACCTCGTCGTCGCCTTCGACGGCCATCGCGTAGACGGCATCGACGACCTGCACCGCCTGCTCACCGCCGGGCGCATCGGCACGCCGTGCCGGATGCTCGTCGTGCGCGGGGCGCGGAAGCTCGAGCTCGCGGTGATCCCCTCGGAGGCGATCCCGGACGCTTGAGGCGCCTTAGAATGGCGCCCATGCCCCACCGCATCGCCACGCGCCGCGGCCGCGCGGGCTTCGCCGCCCTGCTCGCCTCGCTCGCCACGCTCGGCCCCTTCTCGATCGACGCGTACCTGCCGGCCTTCGGCGGGATCCAGTCCTCGCTCGAGGCGACGCCCCTCCAGATCCAGCAGACGCTCTCGGGGTACCTCTTCGCCTTCGGCCTGATGTTCCTGTTCCACGGGGCGCTCTCCGACAGCTTCGGGCGCCGCCCCGTGATCCTCGTCGCGCTCGTGGTGTACACGGGCGCCTCCGCCGCCGCGGCGGTCACCGGCTCGGTTCACGGCCTCATCGCCTGGCGCGTCGTGCAGGGGCTGTCGGTCGGCGCGGGCATGGTCGTCGGACGCGCGATGATCCGCGACCTGCTGGGACCCGAGGACGCGCAGCGCCTCATGTCGATGGTCACGCTCTTCTTCGGCCTCGCCCCGGCCGTGGCGCCGATCATCGGCGGCTGGCTTTTCGCCGAGCTCGGCTGGCGCTCCATCTTCTGGTTCCTCGCGGCCGTGGGCATCGTGCTCGTCGTCGTGAGCTGGAAGCTGCTGCCGGAGACGCTCCCCCCGACCGCGCGGCACTCGTTCCATCCCATGGTGCTGCTCAAGGGCTACGAGGAAGTCGGCGCGAACCTGCGCTTCCTGCTGCTCTCGCTCGCCGTGGGATTCAACTTCAACGCGTTCTTCCTCTACATCGTCTCCGCCCCCGTGTTCCTCGGCACGCACCTGGGCCTGGGACCGCGGCAGTACGCGTGGCTCTTCATCCCCTCGATCGCCGGGATCATGACGGGGGCGCAGCTTTCGGGCCGGGCGGCCGGGCGCCTCGCTCCGCGCGACACCGTGAAGTTCGCCTACGGGTTCATGGGCACCGCCGCGCTCGCGAACCTCGCCTACTCGCTCGCCGCGCCGCCCGCGCTGCCGTGGGCCGTGATCCCGATCATGGTGTACGGCATCGGCTTCGCGATGGCGATGCCGTCGATCACGCTCACGACGCTCGACCTCTTCCCGACGCGGCGCGGCATGGCGGCGTCCCTCCAGGGCTTCGTCTCGGGCATGGTGAACACGCTCACCGCGGGCGTCGTCTCGCCGGCGGTTTCCCCCGACACGCGCGCGCTCGCCGCCACGATGACGGCGATGCTCGCGCTGGGCGCCGGAAGCTGGATGCTCTTCCTGCGCTCCTCGCGCAGGCACCGCGGCGAGCCGTCGAGACCGGCGGACGAGGCATGAGCCGCGAGCCCGGGCCGAGCGTCGTCGAGGCGCTGCGCCTCGCGCAGCGCGGCGATGCCGCCGCCGCCCTGGAGGCGTCCTCCGCGCTCGTTCGCGCCCATCCCGCCGACGCGCGGGCGCATCTCGCCCAGGGCATCGCGCTGCGCATGCTCGGGCGGATTCCCGAGGCCCGCGCGGCGCTCGAGCGCGCGGTCGGGCTCGCCCCCGGCGATTACGCCGCCGTCTTCGAGCTCGGCGTGGCCCTCGAGCTCGCGGGCGATGCGCGCGGCGCGCTCGCGCGGTTCGAACAAGCGATGGCGCTTCGGCCGGCGTTCCTCCCCGCGCGCTTCGCCGCCGCGCGGGGGCTCGCGATGCAGGGAAGGTTCCCCGACGCGCTCGCGACGATCGAGCCCGCGGTCCTCGCCGATCCCCGGGACCCGTTCGCCCTCCACGAGAAAGGGTGGGTGCTGCATCGCTCCGGCCGCCCGGATCTCGCGCTGCCGCTCCTCGAGGCAGCCGCGGCCGCCAATCCGCGCAACGGCGCCTGGCGCCTCGATGCCGCGAAGGCGATCGCCGACGCCGGCGATGCCGCGGGTGCGCGCGAGGCGTACGAGTCGGCCGTTCGCGCGGCGCCGTCCGACGTGCCCACGCTCCTCGCCTGCGCGCGCTTCCACGTCTCGCACGGCGATTTCGAGGCCGCGGCGCGCCATTTCGCCGCGGCGCTCGCGCTCGCGCCCGGCGACCCCGCACTGCCGATCTACCTCGCGCAGGCCGAGCTCGTGCAGCGGCACTGGGATCCGGGATGGCGCGCGTACGCCCTGCGCGAGCCGCGCCGGGGCTTCGAGGCCGCGCGCGCCTCGCGCGGGCTCGCCTACCGTGTCCCCTCGCTCGCGGAGGTGGCGGGGCGCGAAGTGACGCTCGTCGGCGAGCAGGGACTGGGCGACGTCCTCTTCTACCTGCGCTTCGCCCCGCAGCTCGCGCGAGCCGGCGCGACGCTCGACTTCGCGGGCGAGGCGCGGCTCCTTCCGCTCCTCGCGCGCACGGGCATCTTCCGCGCGCTGCGCGAAGGCGGAACCGCCACGCAGGCCGATTCGCCGCTTCCGGTCCTGGTGGCCGATCTTCCTTCCGTACCCGGCGTTTCGCCCGTGCCGCCCCCCCTTCCCATCGCGCCGGATCCCGCACGCCTCGCGTCGTGGCGCGCGGTGCTCGAGGCGGCGGGGCCGCGCCCCTGGATCGGCATCGCGTGGCGCGCGGGAACGCCCTCGGACGTTCTCGCCCACGGGCTCTTCAAGACCCTGCCCCTGGAAGCGCTTTGCGCCGCCGTGCGCCCGCTCGGCGGAACCGTGCTCGCGATCCAGCGCCATCCCGCCGCCGGGGAAGTCGATCGCGCGGGCGCGGCACTGGGCCGGCCCGTCCACGACCTCACGCGCATGAACGACGATCTCGACGACGCCCTGGCCGTGGTCGCGCTGCTCGACCGCCACATCGGGGTGAGCAACACGAACATGCACCTCGCCGCGGCCGCCGGTGCGCGGGCCGACGTGCTCGTTCCGTTTCCTCCCGAATGGCGCTGGACCGCGCAAGGCGATTCGCCGTGGTTCCCCGGCTTCGGGGTGCATCGCCAGGCGATCGGCGGCGACTGGTCCGCGGCGCTCGCCGCGCTCAGTACTGCTCCCACGGCAGGCCGTCCACGCGCCAGCCGTTGATCGAGTTGCGGTGGTGCGTCTCGTCGAGCTCGCCCTCGAAGCCGTGCAGGATGTTGGCCACGTGCCGGAAGCCCGCCTTCTCGAGCGCCGCCCCGGCTTCCAGCGTGCGGTTGCCGCTGCGGCAGATGAGCACCACCGGGCGCTCGGCGAAGTTCGCCCCGGCGATCTTCTTCACCTGGCCCACGAAGTGCGGGTTGAGCTCCCATTCGGGCCCGTCGTACCACGGCACGATCATCGCGCCCACGGGATGGCCCACGAACATGTACTCCATCTCGCTGCGGCAGTCGACGAAGATCGCGTTCGGATGTTCCTTGAGGAACTGGTAGGCCTGCTTCGGCTCGAAGTGCTCCATGCCCCCATTATAGGACCGGGGTAGAATCGGCTGCATGAACGCACCCGACACGCCCTTCGCATTCGACGCCGCCATCGACGAGGCGACCGGGCGCGCCGCTCCGCGCGTGGTCGCGTGGCGGCGCGACATCCACCGCAACCCCGAGCTCGGGAACCGCGAGACCCGCACCGCCGGAATCGTGGCCGCGCACCTGCGCTCCCTGGGCTTCGACGAGGTGCGCGAGAAGGTCGCGCACACGGGCGTCGTGGGCGTGCTCAAGGGCGCGCTTCCCGGGCCGGTGGTGGCGCTGCGCGCGGACATGGACGCGCTCCCCGTGGTCGAGGAAACCGACGTGGAGTTCCGCAGCACCGTGCGCACCGAGTGGAACGGCCAGGCCTGCGGGGCGATGCACGCGTGCGGGCACGACGCCCACACCGCGATCCTCATGGGCGTCGCGCAGGTGCTCGCCGGCCTGCGCAGCCGCATCCCCGGCACGGTGAAGTTCATCTTCCAGCCCGCCGAGGAGACCCCGCCCCTCGGCGAGGAGGGCGGCGCCAAGCTCATGGTCGAGCAGGGCTGCCTCGAGGAGCCGCGCGTGGAGGCGATCTTCGGGCTGCACGTCACTTCCATCTACAGGACGGGGAGGATCGGCTACCGATCGGGCCCGCTCATGGCCTCGGCCGACGATTTCCGCGTCTTCGTGCGCGGCACGCAGACCCACGCGGCGATGCCCTGGCGCGGGGTGGACCCGATCGTGGTGGGATCGCAGATCGTGCTCGGGCTGCAGACCGTGGTCGCGCGGCGCATGAACATCACGCACGAGCCCTCGGTGGTCACCGTGGGCGTGTTCCAGGGCGGCGTGCGCCACAACATCATCCCCGACGAGGTGCGCCTCGAGGGCACCATCCGCGCCTTCGACGAGGAGCAGCGCGACCGCATCCACGAGCACGTGAAGCGCATCTCGGAGATGATCGCCGCCTCCGGGGGCGCGAAGGCCGCGGTGCACATCCACCGCCAGTACGACGTCACCGTGAACGACCCGGCGCTCACCGAGTGGGCGCTGCCCACGCTCGAGCGCGTCGCCGGCGAGGCGAACGTCGGCGTGGTCGACAAGGTGTGCGGCGCCGAGGACTTCTCGTTCTACCAGAAGAAGGTGCCCGGCTTCTTCTACTTCATGGGCTGCACGCCTCCGGAGCGCGACGCGGCGACCGCCGCGCCGAACCACAGCCCGCGCTTCTACGTGGACGAGGCGTGCCTGCCGCTCGGCGTGCGCACGCTCTCGGCGCTCGCCCTCGACTGGCTCGCCGCCCACGCGGCATAGCCCTCCGTGGCGGACACGCTCGCCGAAGCCGCGATGTCGCGAGCCGCGCGCCTCTACGGCGCCGGCGACCTCGCGGGCGCGAAGGGCGAGTGCGAGGAGATCCTGCGCGCCGACCCGGTGCACTTCTACGCGCTGCACCTGCTCGCCACCATCGCCGCGCGCGAGGATCGCCCCGAGGACTGCGTGCGCATCGCCACCCGGGCGCTCCGGGTGAACCCGAGCCACGCCGAAGCCCTCTCGAACCGCGGGGCGGCGCTGCGCGCGATGTGCCACTACGAGGAGGCGCTCGCCGATTACGATCGCGCACTCGCCCTCGCGCCCCGCTCGGCGACCACGCTCAACAACCGCGGCGTCACGCTCGCCGCCCTGGGCCGCCATCGCGAGGCGGTCGAGTGCTACGACGCGGCGCTCGGCCTCGACGCGAGCTACGCGCGGGCACGCTTCAACCGCGCGCTCTCGCGCCTCATGCTCGGCGACTACCGCAACGGCTGGGAGGACTACGAGTCGCGCTGGGCCGGCGGCGAGACGCCCACGGCGCCGCGCCCCTTCGCGGTGCCGTCGTTCGGCGAGGGCGATTGGGGAGCGGGCCACCGGGTCGCGCTGTGGACCGAGCAGGGCCTGGGCGACGAGCTGCTCTTCTCGACCCTCGTGGTGGAGCTCGCCGCCCGTGGCGAGGCGTTCGTGCTCGAGGCGGACCGCCGCATGCTGGCGCCTTTCGCGCGCGCCCACCCGGGCTGGGAGGTGGTCGCCAAGGAGGATTCGGACCGCGCCTTCGCGCGCTGCGATCGCCACCTCCCGCTCGGTTCCCTGGGCCGGCTGCTGCGCGATTCGCGCGAGAGCTTCGCGCGCCAGCCGCGCGCGCTGCTCGCGGCCGATGCGCAGCGCACCGCGCGCTACCGAGCGCGGCTCGCCCCCGCCGGCGAGCGCGTGATCGGGATTTCCTGGCGCTCGTTCCAGCCGAAGGCGCGCCGCTACTACGAGATCACCAAGTCCGCGCCGCTCGCCGCGTTCGCGGCGCTCGCCGCCGCGCCGGACACGCGGCTCCTCGACCTGCAGTACGGGGACACCGCCGCCGAGCGCGAGACGTTCGCGCGCGAGGGCAACCGCCTCGAGCGCATCGAGGGCCTCGACCTGCGCGACGACATCGACGGCGTGCTCGCGGCGATCGAGGCGTGCGACGCCGTGGTCACCACGAGCAACGTCACGGCGCACCTCGCCGGGTCGGTCGGCAAGCGCACGCTGCTGATCCACCTCGGCGGCGGACCGCCGTTCCACTACTGGGTACCCGACCGCGAGGGACGCAGCCGCTGGTATCCGACGGTGGAAATCGTCGCGGGCGCCTTCGACACGTGGTCCGGGGCGCTGTGCCGCGTCCAGGACCTGCTCGAGAGGGACGCCTAGCGGGCGGGCGCCCGCGGCCCGCGGAAGAGCAGCCGCTCGGCCGCCTCGAAGGCCCCGTGGATCGCGAGCGCGAGCGCCGCGGCGGGCAGCGCCCCCGCGAGCAGCGTGACGTCGTCGTTCAGCGCGAGCCCCTGCGCGATGCGCTCGCCGAATCCGCCCGCGCCGACGAACGCCGCGATGGTCGCGGTGCCCACGTTGATGATCGCCGCGATCTTCACGCCCGCGAGGATGGTGGGCAGGGCGAGCGGCAGCTCGATCGCCGCGAGCGTCTGCCGCGGCGTCAAACCCAGCGCGACGGCCGCCTGGCGCAGGCCCGGGGCCACGCCGAGCAGCCCCGCATGGGTATTGCGCACGATCGGCAGCAGCGCGTAGAGGAAGAGCGCGAGCAGGGCGGGCCGCACGCCGATCGTGCCGGTGACGGGGATGAGGAAGGCGAGCAGCGCGAGCGCCGGCACCGTCTGCACCAGCCCCGCGGCCGCGAGCACCGGCTGGGCGAGGCGGCGCGAGCGAGCGGCGAGGATGCCCAGCGGGATCCCGACCAGCACGGCGGCGAGGAGCGAGGCGAAGACCAGCGCCGCGTGCTGCGCGAGGAGCCGCCCGAAGTCCGGCGCGAAGATCGCCTGCACGAGCCCGCGCCGTTCCCCGCGGCCGCGCTCCCCGAGGAACTCCGCGGCGACCGCGGCGAAGGGGAGCCGGTCGAGCTCGGCACGCGCGTTCAGGCGGATCATCGTGGCCGCGTCGATCCGGCCGCGGAGCTTCTCGATCGCGGCCCACGCCTTCGGATGGCGCGCGGCGACGTCGAGCCGGTGCAGCAGCACCGCGTCGTAACGCGGGAAGTAGCGGCGGTCGTCCTCGAGCACCTTCACGCCGTAGCGCTCGATCTTCGCGTCGGTCGAGTACAGGTCGATCACGTCCACCTCGTCCGCCGCGAGCGCCTCGTAGGCGAGGCCGTGGTCGAGCCCGAGGGGCGCCGCCTGCGGCAGCCCGTACGCGGCCTTCAGGCCCGGCCATCCGTCGCGCCGCCCGAGGAACTCGTGGGAGAAGCCCAGCCGCGCGTCCGGCACCCGCGCGAGGTCCGAGATCCGCGCGAGGCCGTGGCTGCGCGCGTAGGCGCCGCGCACGCCGATCGCGTAGCTGTCGGAAAAGCCCAGCGGCACCGAGGCCTCGAGCCCCCGGGGCCGCAGCCGCTCGTTCAGCGCCGCGAGCGGAAGGTCGTCCGTCGCGCCGAGGATCTCGCGCGCGAGGGTGCCCGTGTACTCGGGATACACGTCGATCGCGCCGGTGGAAAGCGCCTGCACGAGGATCGCGGTGTTGCCGAGCCCCGCATCGTGCTCGGCCGGGGCGCCGGCGGCACGCGCGGCCTGGGTGACGATCTCGCCGAGGATGTAGGACTCGGTGAAGCGCTTCGACCCCACGCGCAGCGGCTCCTCGCCGGCGGACGCGCAGGCGGCGTAGCCGAGGGCGAGGACCGCGAGGAGGAGCGCGCGCATGGCGCCATGATAGGATAGGACCCAGCGCCGATTTGAACGTCAGCTTGCGGGCGCTCTAGAAATGCCGCTAAAGCGATCGGTCCTCGGGCCCTCGCTCCGCTGACGGGTTTCCCAAACACATGGACCAGCCAGTCGCCGCACGCCCCACCCGCATCGCCGCCCTGCACGAGGCGCTCAGGCAGCGCATCGTCGTGCTCGACGGCGCCATGGGGACCATGATCCAGCGCGAGGGACTTACGGAAGCGCAGTACCGCGGCGAGCGCTTCCGCGACTGGCCCCGGGACCTGCGCGGCAACAACGACCTGCTCAACCTCACGCGCCCGGAGGTGGTGCGGGCGATCCATACCGCGTACCTCGAGGCCGGCGCCGACATCCTCGAGACCAACACCTTCAACGCGACCGCCGTCTCCCAGTCCGACTACGGCCTCGAGGACGTGGTCGAGGAGATCAACCTCGCGGGGGCGCGCATCGCACGGGAAGCGGCCGACGCGGCGAGCGCGCGCACGCCCCTGCGTCCGCGCTTCGTCGCCGGCGTGCTGGGGCCGATGAACCGCACGCTCTCGCTCTCGCCGGACGTGAACGACCCGGGGTTCCGTGCGGTCGCCTTCGACCAGGTGAAGGACGCCTACCGGACCGCCGTGCGCGCGCTGGTCGCGGGCGGCGTGGACCTCCTCCTCGTCGAGACCATCTTCGACACGCTCAACGCCAAGGCGGCGCTCTTCGCGATCGACGAGCATTTCGAGGAATCGGGCGTGCGCCTGCCGATCATGATCTCGGGCACGATCACCGACGCCTCCGGGCGCACCCTCTCGGGACAGACGGCCGAGGCGTTCTGGAACTCGGTGCGCCACGCGCGGCCGCTTTCCGTGGGGCTCAACTGCGCGCTCGGCGCGCGTCAGCTCCGTCCCCACGTGGAGGAGCTCGCGCGGCTCGCCGACGTCTACGTCTCCGCGCACCCCAACGCGGGCCTGCCCAACGCGATGGCGGAGTACGACGAGCAGCCGGCCGAGACCGCCGGCTTCATCCGCGAGTGGGCCGAGAACGGCTGGCTCAACATCACCGGGGGCTGCTGCGGGACCACGCCCGAGCACATCCGCGCGATCGCCGAGACCGTGCGCGCCTTCCCGCCGCGCGAGGTCCCGAGGAACGCGCCGATGCTGCGCCTCGCGGGGCTCGAGCCGCTCAACGTGGGCGACGGCTCGCTCTTCGTGAACGTGGGCGAGCGCACCAACGTCACCGGCTCGAAGGCCTTCGCGCGCCTCGTGCTCGCGGGCGACTACGCCCAGGCCCTCTCGGTCGCGCGCCAGCAGGTGGAGAACGGCGCCCAGGTGATCGACGTGAACATGGACGAGGCGATGCTCGACTCGGCCGCCGCCATGGCGCGCTTCCTGCAGCTCGTCGCCTCCGAGCCCGACATCGCGCGCGTGCCGGTGATGATCGACAGCTCCAAGTGGAGCGTGATCGAGGCGGGGCTCAAGTGCGTGCAGGGCAAGTCGATCGTGAACTCGATCTCGCTGAAGAGCGGCGAGGCGGAGTTCGTCCACCAGGCGAAGCTCGCGCGCCGCTACGGCGCCGCGGTCGTGGTGATGGCCTTCGACGAGAAGGGGCAGGCCGACACGCTCGAGAGGAAGACCGCGATCTGCGAACGCTGCTACCGCGTCCTCACGGAGAAGGTCGGCTTCCCGCCCGAGGACATCATCTTCGACCCGAACATCTTCGCCGTCGCGACCGGAATCGAGGAGCACCGCCGCTACGCGCTCGACTACATCGAGGCGGTCGCGTGGATCCACCGCCACCTGCCGCACGCGAAGACCTCGGGCGGCGTGTCGAACCTGTCGTTCTCGTTCCGCGGCAACGACCCGGTGCGCGAGGCGATGCACACCGCGTTTCTCTACCACGCGACCCGGGCCGGCATGACGATGGGGATCGTGAACGCCGGGCAGCTGGGCGTGTACGAGGAGATCTCCGGCGACCTGCTCGAGCGCGTCGAGGACGTGATCCTCAACCGCCGCGACGACGCGACCGAGCGCCTGGTGGAGTTCGCCGAGAGCTACCGCTCGCGCCCGAAGGACGCGGCCGAGGAGCTCGCGTGGCGCAAGGCCCCGGTGCGCGAGCGCCTCGTGCACGCGCTGGTGAAAGGGATCACCGACCACATCGTCGAGGACACCGAGGAGGCGAGGCTCGCGCACGAGCGGCCGCTCGCGGTGATCGAGGGCCCGCTCATGGACGGCATGAACGTCGTGGGCGACCTCTTCGGCGCCGGCAAGATGTTCCTGCCGCAGGTGGTGAAGTCGGCGCGGGTGATGAAGCTCGCCGTGGCGCACCTCGTGCCGTTCATCGAGGAGGAGAAGCGGCGCCTGGGCACGGCCCCCAAACCCCGGGGCAAGGTCGTGATGGCCACCGTCAAGGGCGACGTGCACGACATCGGCAAGAACATCGTGGGCGTGGTGCTCCAGTGCAACAACTTCGAGGTGGTGGACCTGGGCGTGATGGTCGCCTGCGAGACGATCCTCGAGACCGCGCGCAAGGAGAACGCCGACTTCGTCGGCCTTTCGGGCCTCATCACCCCCTCGCTCGAGGAGATGGCGCACGTCGCAAAGGAGATGCAGCGCCAGGGCTTCACCGTGCCGCTGCTCATCGGCGGCGCGACCACCTCGCGCACCCACACCGCGGTGAAGATCGAGCCGAACTACGCGGGCCCCACCGTGTGGGTGCCCGACGCTTCGCGCGCGGTAGGGGTCGCCACGAGCCTCGCGAGCGAGGACGGCCGCGCCGAATACGTGCGCCAGGTGCGCGCCGACTACGGCAAGATCCGCGAGCAGCATGCCCGCAAGGCGGGGCAGAAGAGCGTGCCGCTCGAGGCCGCGCGCGCGAACGCGGTGACGATCGACTGGCCCGCGTACCCGGCGCCGCGCCCGCGCCGCCTCGGCGTCACGGCGCTCGCCGGCTACCCGCTCGAGGAGCTCGTCCCGTTCATCGACTGGGGCCCCTTCTTCCAGACCTGGGACCTCGCGGGCAAGTACCCCGACATCCTACGCGACCCCGTGGTGGGAGAAGCCGCGCGCAACGTGCTGCGCGACGGCCAGGCGATGCTCGAGCGCATCGTGAAGGAGCGCTGGCTCACGGCGAACGGGGTCTTCGGCCTGTGGCCGGCGAACTCCGCAGGCGACGATGTCGAGATCTACACCGACGAGGCGCGCGACGGGGTGCTCGCGACCTGGCACAGCCTGCGCCAGCAGAGCGAAAAGCCGGCGGGCAACCCCAACCAGTGCCTGGCGGACTTCGTGGCGCCGCGCGACTCGGGGGTGGCCGACTACGTCGGCGCCTTCGCCGTGACGGCGGGACTCGGCGTGGAGGCGAAGGTGGCCGAGTTCCTCGCCGCGAACGACGACTACTCGGCGATCCTCGTGAAGGCGCTCGCCGACCGCCTCGCGGAAGCGTTCGCCGAGCGCCTGCATCGGCTCGTGCGCACCGAGCACTGGGGATACGCGGCCGGCGAGCGGCTCTCGAACGAGGAGCTGATCGCCGAGAAATACCGCGGCATCCGGCCCGCCCCGGGTTATCCCGCGTGCCCCGACCACACCGAGAAGGCGGAGCTCTTCCGGCTGCTGGAGGCGACGCCCAACGCCGGAATCGAGCTCACGGACACCTTCGCGATGCGGCCCGCCGCCTCCGTGAGCGGCTATTACATCGCGCACCCGCAGGCACGCTATTTCGCCGTGGGCAAGATCGAGCGCGACCAGGTCGCCGACTACGCGCACCGCAAGGGGATGGACGTCGCCGCGGTGGAGCGCTGGCTCGCCCCGAACCTGAACTACTAGCCGTCCGTCCTCAGAGCGGCAGGATCCGCGCCGGGTCCGGCCGCCGCGCGAACTCGAGGAAGGCCTCGGCGAGGCGATCGCTCTCCGCGATCGCGGTGCGCCAGTACCTCATCCGCCCGGCGTCGTCGCCCGCGAAGCGCGTGAAGTCCTTGCGGTCGGGAAGCTTCCCGAACGGGAGCTTCGCCAGGTACTCGCGGGAAGGCGCGACGAGCACCACGTTCTCGAGCCACTCGCCGCGCGCGCGCCGCCACGGCAGGCCCTTGTCGAGCCACCCGGGCACGATGCGGTCGGTGAAATGGGGATAGAGCACGAGCCCGGCCGCGCGGTGGTACGGCAGGTGCAGGTGGTAGTCGATGATGCCGCCGTCCCAGTACACGCCGGGTGGGGCCTGCGGAATGTCGGCCACCCCCTCGAGCACGAGGGGGATCGAGGCCGAGGCCATGAGCGCCTCGCCGAGGTTCGCCGCGTCGAGGCGCACGCAATGCGTGTGGAACGCGTCGAAACGGATCGCCCGGCGCGCGTCGGGCGAGGAGGCGTCGCCGACGGGCGCGAAGGGCGGAAGCCCGCGCGGGTCGTGGAAGAGCGTGCGGTCGATGAACCGCGCGAGGTGGCGCCGGCCGAGCGCGTTCGCCATCGCGGCCATGCCGAACCCGAGCGGCGTGGTCCAGCGCGTGTCGCGCGTGAGCGGCCAGCGCCCGCGCACGGCGAGGATGTGCAGCCGGTAGCGCTCGCTCGAGAGGACCTCGGCCTCGCGCCCCGCGAAGAGCTCGGCGAGCATCGCGCGCGCGGCCTGCGAGACGAAGCGCCGGCTGGGCCGCGCCGGGTAGCTCTGCGCGGTGTACAGGCGCGCGAACTCGCCGAGCGCGGCGATGGGGTCGGCGAGGCACGCGGCCGCGAAGCGCCAGGCGCCGATCGAGGCGCCCACGAGGTGGCGCACGCGCGGCGCGCGCGGCAGCCATTCGCCGAAGATCGCGCGGTCGAGCGCGGCGATGCCGAGGCCCTTCGGTCCCCCGGCCGCGCCCGGGACGATCTCGACGTCGGCCGGATCGAGCCCGGCCGCGCGGATGCGCGCGGCCGCGCGCGGCCCGGCCCGGACCGTGAGGACGCCTTCCATGTACGATGCTGCGGCCACAAATGAGATGATTGCGTCTCGGCTGCCCCCATTCTAATTGCCTCCCTCCATGTCGCGACTCTTCTCGCCGCTCACCCTGCGCTCGATCACCTTCGCCCACCGCGTCTTCGTCTCGCCGATGTGCCAGTACTCGAGCGAAAACGGAATGCCCAACGACTGGCACCTCGTGCACCTCGGAAGCCGCGCCGTGGGTGGGGCCGCGCTCGTCTGCGTGGAGGCGAGCGCGGTCGCGCCCGAAGGGCGCATCACGCCCTGGGACTCGGGCATCTGGTCGGCCGATCACGGGCGGGCGTGGAAGCGCGTGGCCGACTTCATCCGCGCCCAGGGTGCGGTGCCCGCGATGCAGCTCGCGCATGCGGGCCGCAAGGCCTCGTGCGCCAAGCCGTGGGACGGCGGCAGGCCCCTGGACGCCGCCCGCGGCGGATGGCAGACGCTGGGCCCGAGCGCGCTCCCCTTCGGCGACTACCCGAGCCCGCGCGCGATGGAAAGGGACGAGATCCGCGCGACGGTGGAGGCCTTCGCCCACGCGGCGGGGCACGCGCTCGCCGCCGGCTTCGACGTGGTCGAGGTCCACGGCGCCCACGGCTACCTGCTGCACAGCTTCGCCTCGCCCCTCTCCAACCGCCGCACCGACGAGTACGGCGGATCGCTCGACAATCGGCTGCGATTCCCCCTCGAGGCGGCGCGCGCCGTGCGCGAGGCGTGGCCCGCGGCGAAGCCCGTCTTCTACCGCGTCTCCGCCACCGACTGGGCCGAGGGCGGCTGGGACCTCGCCCAGTCGATCGAGCTCGCCAAGCGCCTGAAGGCGATCGGCATCGACATGATCGACTGCTCGGGCGGGGGCAACGTGCACGACGCGAAGATTCCGCTGGGTCCGGGCTACCAGGTGCCGTTCGCGGCCGCGATTCGCAAGGAAGCCGCGATCCCGACGATCGCCGTGGGCCTCGTCACCGATGCGGTCCAGGCCGAGGAGGTGGTGTCGCTCGGCGAGGCCGACGCGGTGTGCCTCGCGCGCGCCATGCTGCGCGATCCCTACTGGGCGCGCCACGCGGCGGCCGAGCTGCGCGTCCCGCTCCCCTGGCCCGATCAGTACAAGCGCGCCGACGTGGGCCCGCTGGGCCGCTAGCCCGCCTCGAGAAGCTTCAGGCGCTGCACCTTTCCCGACGGGCCCCTCGGGAGCTGCTCCACGAAGCGGATCGTCTTGGGCGTCTTGAAGCGGCCGAGGTGCTCGAGGCAGAACGCGCGCAGCTCCTCCTCGGAGCAGTCCCGCTCGGGGCGCCGGATGACGCAGGCGAGGATGTCCTGGCCGTAGTGGCGGTCGGGAATGCCGACGGAGGCGGCGTCGAGCACCGCCGGGTGGCGCAGCAGCACCTCGTCGATCTCGCGCGGCGCGATGTTCTCGCCGCCCTTGATGATGAGCTCCTTGATGCGGCCCGTGACGAAGAAGTAGCCGTCGGCGTCGCGCATGCCGACGTCGCCGGTGCGCAGCCATCCGCCGGGGAAGAACGCCGCCGCCGTGGCGGCCTCGTCCTTGTAGTAGCCCGGCGTCACCTGCGGCCCGCGGATCGCGATCTCGCCCGGCGTGCCGTCGGGAAGCTCCGCGCCGTCCGCGTCCACGATGCGCGCCTCGCATCCCGAAGGCAGCCCCACGGAGCCCACCTTGCGCCGCGCGGGATCCCACGGGTTGGAGAACGCGGGCGCGACGGTCTCCGTGAGCCCCATGGTCTCGATCACGCCGATGCCGAACTTCTCCTGGAACGCGCGCAGGTGCTCGGGCGGCAGCGGCGCGGAAGCCGTGCGGCAGAAGCGCACGCGCTCGAGCGCGGCGCGCGGCGGCACGGGACCCTCGAGAAGGTAGCTCACCATGGTCGGGACGAGGTTGAGCCACGTGCAGCCCGAGCGCTCGACCATCTCCCAGAACCGGCCGGCCGAGAAGCGCGGCGGCATCGCGAGCGACCCGCCGTGGGCGAGCGGCGCGAGCATCGTCACCGCGAAGGCGTTGATGTGATAGAGCGGCAGCACCGCGGTCACGCGGTCCGCGCCGCCCAGCCGGTGCTCGGCGCTGATCGCGTGCGCGTTGGCGGCGAGGTTCGCCTGAGTGAGCATGACGCCCTTGGGCTGCCCCGTGGTCCCCGACGTGTACATGAGCAGCGCCAGCGCGCCGGGCGCGACCGGCGCGAGCGGCGCGACCTCGTCCTCGGGGCGCTCCCCCGGCAGGCTCGCCGCGTCCGGGTCCGCTTCCACCACCTCGATCGATCGGGCGATGCCGCGCGCGAGCTCGCGCACCTTCGGCGCCCAATCCGGGGAGGCGAACGCGAGCGAGCAGTCGGAGTGGTCGAGCACGTAGCGCATCTGCTCCGGCTGCGAGAGCAGGTTCACCGGGTTCACGCTGTAGCCGCCGGCCATGGCGCCGAGGAGGATCCGCAGCGTGGCGAGCCCGTTGGGCATCACGAGCGAGACGTGGGCGCCGGGCGCTCCGGCGCGGCGCGCGACGAGGGCGGCCACGCGCCGGTTGGACACGTCGAGCTCGCGGAAGGTGAGCGTGCGCCCCGTCTCGGTGGCGAGGAAGTAGGTCGCGTCGGGTCGGGCGAGGACCTGCGCCTGCACGAGCGCGGCGACCGTGGCGGGCCGCGGCGAAGCGGTCATCGGCCCCATCGGGCGAAGTATCCGCCCAGCAGCTGGTCGAGCGTCGGCACGCGTTCCGGAATGGGCCGGGCGATGCGCGTCACGTTCATGTACTGGCGCACGTTGAGGTTGTCGGAGAAGTTGTTGCGCCCCCACGTGCCGCAGCCCATCGAGAGCGAGACGGCGAGGCCGTTCGAGAAGCTGCCGCCGTTGGCGACCACGTGCACCTGGTTCACGATCACGCGCGCCACGGGCAGCGTGAGGCCCAGGTCGAGGGCGCGCTCCTCGACCTTGCTGTGCAGCGACACCGAGTGGCCCGCGCCCTGGTAGCCGTAGATGCGCCGCACGATCTCCTTGGCGTGGGCGAAGTCGCGCGCCCGGTACACCGTGAGCACCGGCGAGAGCTTCTCCCCGGAGAAGCGGTGGCCGGGCCCCGCGCCGGTCTCTTCCACGAGCAGGATGCGCGCCGAGAGCGCCGCGGGATCCGCGAGGCCGGCGCGCTTCGCGATCGCCGCGGCCGACTGGCCGATCACCGCGGAGGAAAGCTTGCCGCCCGGCCACATGAACGCCTCGAGCCGGGCGCGGTCCTCGCCGGCGACGCTCACGCAGCCGAGCCGCCCGAGCGCGGCGAGCATCGGCTGCGCGATCGCCTCGACCAGCACGACGCTGTTCTCCGAGGAGCAGCTGGTCGCGTTGTCGAAGGTCTTGGACTGGACGATCTTCGCCGCCGCGTCCTCCAGGTCCGCCGTCTCGTCCACGATGGAGGCCACGTTGCCCGCGCCCACGCCGAAGGCCGGAGTGCCGCTCGCGTAGGCCGCGCGCACGTTCGCCTGGGAGCCCGTCGCGACCACGAGGTCGCACTGGCGCATGAGCTCCGCCGTCGCCTCCTTGGTGACCGGCGCGGGGAGCATCTGCACGAGGTCGCGCGGCGCGCCGATGCGCTCGAGCTCGTGGTGGATGTACTCGAGCAGCTTCGCGCAGGTCGACGCCCCCTTGGGCGACGGGGCGACGATCACGGCGTTGCGCGCCTTGAGGCTGTTGATGATCTTGTTGGCGGGCGTGGCCGCGGGATTGGTCGAGGGCGTCACCGCGCACACCACGCCCACGGGGCGCGCGATCTCGACGATGCCGCGCGCGGGGTCCTCCGCGATCACGCCCACGGTCTTCATGCCGTGCAGGTCGCGCAGCAGGCCGAGCGTCTTGCGGTGGTTCTTGAGGACCTTGTCCTCGACGTCGCCGATGCCGGTGTCGCGCACCGCGAGCTCGGCGAGCGCGCGGTTGCGGGCGGGCTCGAGGATCGCCCACGCGGCGGCGGCGACCACCTCGTCGACGCGCGCCTGGTCGTATCCGTCGGCGATCGCCTGGGCCGCGCGGGCCCGCCGTGCGAGCCCGGCCACGGCCTGGGCGACGGGGGCGGCGGCGGCGTCGGGGCTCACGGACGGCGCTCCCGCTCGAGCGCGACGATGTCGGGCGGCATCCGCCTCTCGCGGATCAGGCCGCGCAGGTGCCGGACGAGCGGATAGACGAGCGCGAGGATCGTGAAGGCCATGACGACGCCGCTGATGGGCCGCCGGAAGAACACGGTCCAGTCGTTGCCGTAGGCGATCATGCTGGTCATGAAGGAATTCTCCGCCACCGGGCCGAGGATGCACCCCAGCACCATCGGCGCGATCGGGAAGCGGAACCGCTCGAAGAGGTAGCCCACCACGCCGAAGATCACGATCATCCAGAGGTCGGTCACGCTGTTGCGCGCGCTGTACGCGCCCACGAAGCAGAACAGGGCCACGAAGGCCGAGGTCACGGCCTCGGGGAGCCTGAGCACCCAGATGAGCGGCCGGATGGCGAAATAGCCCAGCAGGCACATGCCGAAGACCGACGCGAACATCGAGGCGAAGATGGTGTACACCATGTCGCCGCTCGTCTGGAAGATCTGCGGGCCGGGCTGCACGCCGTGCAGGAGGAACGCGCCCAGGATCACCGCGGTCGCGCCGCTTCCCGGGATGCCGAGCGCGAGCAGCGGCACCATGTGCCCGCCCACGGTCGCGGTCGAGGCGAGCTGCGGGGCGACGATCCCCTCGGGGATGCCGGTGCCGAGGAGCGCGCGCCGCTTGCCGTACTGCGCCTCGACGCCGTACGCGACGAACGAGCCCACCGTGGCGCCCGCCCCCGGCACGATGCCGCACAGCACGCCGATGAGCGAGCTGCGCCCGATGGTGGGCTTGAGCGCCCGGATCTCCCTCCAGCGCGGCAGCCGCGTCTCGACCGCCTGGTGCCCCTCCATGGGCGGCGTGGCGAAGCCCTGCTCCATGCGCGAGAGCACCTCGCCCAGGCCGTAAGCGCCCACCATCACCGTCAGGTACTCGATGCCGTCCTGGAGGATGGGGATCCCGAAGGTGAAGCGGTCGGCGCCGTAGGTCTCGTCCACCCCGACGGAGGCGAGCAGCAGCCCCACGCACAGGCTCACGACGCCCTTCGTGAGCGAGTCGCCGGCGAGCGCCACGACGCCCGAGAGCCCGAAGAGCACGATCGCGAAGTATTCGGGCGCGTCGAAGCGCAGGGCGAACTTCGCGAACGGCACGGCGAGCGCCACCGCCGAGACCGCCGTGATGAGGCCCCCGAAGAGCGCGGCGAGCAGCGTCCAGCCGAGGGCCTGGGCCGGGTGGCCCTGGCGCGCCATGGGATAGCCGTCCCAGAGCAGCGGGACGTCGAGCGGCTCGCCCGGGATGCGGAACAGGATCGACGTGAAGGCGCCCCCGTAGGTCCCCGAGAGGTACATCGCCGTGAGGAGCACGATCGACGAGGTGACGCCCATGCCATAGGTGAAGGGCAGCGCCAGCACCACGCCCATCACCAGCGTGAGGCCGGGGAGCACCGCGACCAGCATTCCGACCACGAGCCCCACGAAGAGCGAGGCGGCGTTGGCCGGCGTGGCGAGGTGCAGGAAGCCGAAGGCGAGCTGCTGCAGGACTTCTTGCATCGGCCGCCTAGTGGATGCCGAGCGCGCGCAGGAGCGCGGCCGAGAGCTCGAGGAACGGGCCCACGCCGAGGGGCAGCGACACGTACACGACCTTCATGAACACGAACACGAAGGCGAGGCTGCCCAGCACGCTGGTCGCCGCGATCACCCCGGCGCGGCGATAGCGCCCGACGAGCATGAACGCGGCGAGGAAGAGCGCCGTGCACAGGAAGAAGCCGATCAGCTCCAGGCCCCAGACGTACAGGACGGAAAGCGCGATCCCTCCGGCGAGCAGCCGCGGATAGCGCGGCTCCTCCTCGTGCTGCGCGGCGGAGCGCGCCATGCTCCCTTCCTTGGCCTGCGCCGCGCCACCGGGCGCGGGCGCCGAGAGCAGGCGCCGCGCGATCTCGATCGCGCACACCGCCATGAGCAGCACGAGGACCGCCTTCGGCCAGAAGTCCGGGCCGAGCTGCCCGGGCCGGCCGAGGTGGGAGAAGCGCTCGGCGCGGTGGTAGAGGAACACCGCGCCGGCGAGAAGCGCCGCGTAGGGGGCCGAGGCCCGCAACTTTCCGTTCATCGACGCGCGCGCCTCCTCAGACCATCTTCATCGCGGCCTTCATGTCCGCGAGCTGCTGCTCCAGGAACGCGACCGCCTTGTCCGCCGGCACGAAGCTGTCGGAGGCCGCGTACTGGTCCTGGAGGAACTTCTTGTACTCGTCCGTGGCCGCGACCTTGGCCATCGCGTCGCTCAGGGTCTTCACGCGCTCCGGCGGCGTGCCCGCCTTCACCACGAACGAGCGGAACTGCGGCAGCGTGATGTCGTAGCCGAGCTCGGTCGAGCAGGGCACGTCCGGGAACGCGGGAAGCCGCTGCCTGGCGAAGATGATGACCGGCTTGATCTGCTTGTTCAGGATGAACTGGCGCGTATCGCCCGCCTGCTCGTAGAGCGCGTCGACGTGCCCGCCGATCACGGAGACGTAGCGCTCGCTCGGCTTCGCGTACGGGACCTCGATCACCTCGATGCCCTTGGAGGCGAGGTAGGTGAGGGTCATGTCGTCCACGCTGCCGAAGCCGAGGGTGGCGACCTTCAGGGTCTTCGGCTTGGCGCGCGCCTCCTTCTCGAGCTGCGCCCAGTCCTTGATGCGGCCGTTCTCGGCGACGAAGAGGAAGGAGGGGCACTGCATCATCACCGCGATGGGCTGGATGTCGCTGATCGCCCAGCGCGGCGCCTTGCCCGCGAGCAGCGCGTTCGTGTCGGCGATGTAGACCGCCATCGCGTAGCCGTCGGCCTGGTCGGCGAGCAGCTTCGCCATGCCCGTGGCGCCCGTCGCCCCCGGCACGTTCACCACGGGGAACGAGGTTCCGAGCATCGGCTCGATGATCTTCGAGGTGAGGCGCGCGAGCTGGTCCGCGCCGCCGCCCGGGCCCCACGGCACGATGACGTCGATGGGACGCGACGGGTACTTCTCCGCGGCGAGCGCGAAGCGCGGGGCCAGCGCGAGCGTCGATCCCGCGATGAGCAGCGAACGGCGCGTCGTGCGATGGGAGTTGCCTTGGTCCATCTCGATCTCCTCTCGTTCTGTTCGTGGTTGGGCTGGTGGGTGGGTCGGTGGCCGCGACCTTCCGGGCTCCCGCAGCTTGCCATGTGTCGCCGCGCTACGCCATCCGCGACGCTTTCCCCGCCGCGGGCGCGTTTGAACCTCCCCCGGGGCTTTGCAATAATGGCCGGCCATTTCCATGGACATTCTCGATCGGCTGTACGAACGGGCGCGGCTGCGGCGCCGGCGCATCGTGCTGCCGGAGACCGGCGACGAGCGCATCGTCGAGGCCGCGCGAAGGCTGCGCGAGGAGGGCCTCGCCGAGCCCATCCTGCCGCCGGCCCCGCAGGACGACCCGCGCCTGCCCGAGTACGCCGCGCTCTACCCCGGCAACCCGAGGCTCGCCCTGCGCGCGGTCGCGAAGCCCCTCTTCCACGCCGGCATGATGGTGCGTGCGGGCCATGCCGACGCGATGCTCGCGGGCGCCGCCCATCCCACCGCGCGCGTGATCGAGGCCGGGATGATGACGATCGGGCTCGCGCCCGGCATCCGCACGCCCTCGAGCTTCTTCCTGATGGTGCTGCCGGGACGGGTGCTGCTCTACGCCGACTGCGCCGTGAATCCCGATCCGGACGCCGAGGCGCTCGCCGATATCGCACTCGCCTCGGCCGGGAGCTGGCGCGCGCTCACCGGCGAGGAGCCCCGCGTCGCCCTGCTTTCGTTCTCCACGCACGGAAGCGCCTCCCATCCGCGCGTGGACAAGGTGGTGCGCTCGCTCGCCCTCGCGCGCGCGCGCGATCCCGCGCTCGCCATCGACGGGGAGCTGCAGGCCGACGCGGCGCTCGCCGAAGGCGTGGCCCGGCGCAAGCTCGCCGACCCCGGCCCCGTCGCCGGGCGCGCCAACGTGCTCGTGTTCCCGGACCTCGACGCGGGCAACATCGGCTACAAGCTCACGCAGCAGCTCGCCGGCGCGCGCGCGGTGGGCCCCGTCCTGCAGGGTTTCGCGAAGCCGCTCTCGGACCTCTCGCGGGGCGCGAGCGTCGAGGACATCGTCGCCACCGCGGCGCTGCTCGTCGCGCAGGCGCACTAGCGGACCTCCACCGGCACGTACGCCCGCGGCGCGGGCCCGTTGTAGAGCGCGAGGGGGCGGATGAGGATGTTCGACTCCATCTGCTCCATCACCTGCACCGTCCAGCCCGGCACGCGGCCCACGGCGAAGATCGGAACGAAGAGGTCCGGCGGAATGCCGTTGAGGTAGTACACGACCCCGGCGTAGAAATCGACGTTCACGTTCACGCCGTGGCGCGCATAGGGCTTCATCGCCTCGACGAGCGCGGCGAGGATGCGGTACCACTGGGGCTCACCCATCTCCACGGAGAGCTTCTCGACGCCGGCGCGCATGTGGCGGGCGCGCGGGTCCTCCGCCCGGTAGACGCGATGGCCGAAGCCCATCACCGCCTCGCGGTTCGCGCGCTTCCTCTTCACGTAGTCGGCGGCGTTCGCCGGGTCGCCGATCTCCTGGGCCATCTTCATCACGTTCTCGGCCGCGCCGCCGTGGGCGGGCCCGGAGAGCGCCGCCACCGCCGCCGTCATCGCCGCGTGCAGGTTCGCCTCGGTGCCGGCGACCACGCGCGCGGTGAAGGCGGAGGCGTTCGCGCCGTGCTCGGCGTGCAGGATCATGTCCACGTCCATGAGGCGCGCGGCCCCGGCGCTCGGCCGCTCGCCCTTGAGCATGTACAGGAAGTTGGCCGCGTGGCCGAGCGCGGGATCGGGCGCCACGGGAGCGCGGCCGTTGCGGATGTGCTGGTGCGCGGCGACGATCATCGGCACCTGGGAGGTGAGGCGCACGCCCTTGCGAAGCGTCGCCTCGGGGGAGTTGTCCGCGGCGTCCGGGTCGAAGGCGGCCAGCGCCGACACCGCGGTGCGCAGCACGTCCATCGGGTGCGCATTCTTCACGATGCGGATCACCTCCGCGATCGGTCCCGGAAGCGCGCGCTCGGCCACGAGCCGCGCGGCGAACCCGGCGAGCTGCGCGCGCGACGGCAGCTCCCCGTGCAGCAGCAGGTAGCACGTCTCCTCGAACGTCGAATGCCCGGCGAGGTCGTGGATCGAGTAGCCGCGGTAGCGCAGCTCGCCCGCGCGCCCGTCGATGTCGCACACGCGCGAGCGGTCGAAGTAGACGCCCTTCAGGCCGCGGTGGATCTCGACCCTGCCCTCGCCCTTCGCTTCCGCTTCCATGGGCGCCTCACTCGAACGTGGCCGCGACCGCGCGCGCGGCCTCGCCGAGGCGCGGCACGAACTCGATCGCGCGCTGCAGCGGCAGGCGCGCGGTCGCGGCGTGCACGGCGACGGCGGCCACGGCGCTGCCCGCGACGCGCACGGGCACCGCGACGCACGCGACTCCCGCGACGTACTCCTCGTTGTCGAGCGCGTAGCCCGCGGCGACGATGCGGTCGAGCTCGCGCGCCATCAGCGCCCGGTCGGTGATGGTGTGCTCGGTGTGCCGCGTCATGGGCATCGAGGCGGCGAGCGCCTCGCGCTCGGCGGCGGGAAGGAACGCGAGCAGGAGCTTGCCGCTCGCGCTGCAGTGGGCGGGCACGGTGCTGCCCTCCGGGAGGTGCAGGCGCAGCGGCCAGTCGGCCTCGACGCGGTCGAGGTAGACGATCTCGCCGCGGCGCATCATCGCGAGGTTGCACGTCTCGCCCACGTCGGCCACGAGCTGGCGCAGGATCGCGCGGCGCAGCGTCGCCACGGTGTCGTGGGTGAGGATCGCGAGCCCGAGCGAGGCGAGCCGCGGGCCCACCGCGTAGCCGCGGCCGCCCGGCTCGCGCTGCACGTAACCCCCGTCCTCGAAAAGCGAAAGCGTGCGGTGCAGCGAGGGCTTCGGCAGGCCCGTCGCCTGCATGAGGTCGGTGAGGGTGACGGCCCGGCCGGCGCGCACCAGCGCCTCGAGGACCGAGAGCGCCTTCAGGGTGGAGGAATTCTCGAGGGCGGCGTCGCGACGCGCGCGGTCGGAGGCGTCCAGCAGCGTGGCCATGGGCGCCAGCCTAGACAAATTATCTCGCCAACGCAACCCGTGCGTTCCGCACACCGGAACGCCCTCTTGCAGGGGCCTCCAGGCTGCTATAGTGTTCCGTCAGTAGAGACCGCAAATTCCGCTGCAGAGGAGCGCCTCCATGAACGACCTGACGTTGGGAAGCCGCGAGGTGGTGCGCGGCAAGGTGAAGATGACGCCCTCGGAAGCGCTGGTCGAGACCCTGGTCGCGCAGGGCGTGACCGACATCTTCGGCATCGTGGGCTCGGCCTACATGGACGCGCTCGACATCTTCCCCGCCGCCGGCATCCGCTTCATTCCGGTCGCGCACGAGCAGGGCGCGATCCACATGGCCGACGGCTATTCGCGCGTTTCCGGGCGCCACGGCGTATGCATCGCGCAGAACGGCCCGGGCGTCACGAACTTCGTGACGGGCGTCGCCGCGGCCTACTGGGCGCATTCGCCGGTCGTGGTGATCACGCCCGAGACCGGCTCGGCCACCCTGGGCCTGGGCGGGTTCCAGGAGACCGAGCAGCTGCCGATCTTCTCGAAGATCACGAGATACCAGGGGCACGTGAACAACCCGAAGCGCATGGCCGAGATCGCCTCGCGCTGCTTCGACCGCGCGCTGCTCGAGATGGGGCCGACGCAGCTCAACATCCCGCGCGATTTCTTCTACGGCGACATCGAGTGCGAGATCCCGCAGCCGATCCGCGTCGGGCGCGGCGCGGGCGACGAGGCCTCGCTCGACCGCGCGGCCGAGCTCCTCGCCTCGGCGAAGTTCCCCGTGATCCTCGCCGGCGGCGGGGTGATCATGGCGGAGGGTGCGCGCGAGGCGGCGGCCCTCGCGGAGCTGCTGCACGCGCCGGTCGCGGAGAGCTACCTGCACAACGACGCCTTCCCCGCCTCGCATCCGCTGTGGGTGGGACCGCTGGGCTACCAGGGATCCAAGGCCGCGATGAAGCTCATCGCGAAAGCCGACGTCGTGCTCGCGCTCGGCACGCGCCTCGGTCCCTTCGGGACGCTGCCGCAGTACGGCATGGACTACTGGCCGAAGAACGCGCAGATCGTGCAGATCGACGCCGATCCGCGCATGCTCGGGCTCGTGAAGCCGATCTCGGTCGGCATCAACGGCGACGCGCGCGCGGCCGCGGCCGCCCTCGTGCAGCGCCTGAAAGGCAAGTCCCTCGCCTGCCGGCAGAACCAGTCCGAGCGCGCCGCGGCCATCAAGGCCGAGAAGGCCGCGTGGGAGAAGGAGCTGGAAGCCTGGACCCACGAGACCGATCCCTACTCGGTCGAGATCTCCAAGGGCAGCCGCTACATGCACCCGCGCCAGATGCTGCGCGCGCTCGAGCGCGCCATGCCGAAGGGCGCGATGGTCTCCACCGACATCGGCAACATCTGCTCGGTGTCGAACTCCTACCTGCGCTTCGACGAGCCGCGCTCGATGCTCGCCGCGATGAGCTTCGGCAACTGCGGCTACGCTTTCCCCGTGGCGTGCGGGGCGAAGGTGGCCCGGCCCGAGCGCCCGGCGATCGCCTACGTGGGCGACGGCGCGTGGGGCATCAGCCTGAACGAGCTGCTCACCTGCGCACGCGAGAAGATCGGCGTGACGGTGGTCGTGTTCAACAACGGCCAGTGGGGCGCGGAGAAGAAGAACCACGTCGATTTCTACTCGCGCCGCTTCCAGGCCGTGGAGCTCGCGAACCCGAGCTGGGCCGGCGTGGCGAAGGCCTTCGGCTGCGAGGGCGTGGTGGTCGACAAGGTCGGCGACGTGGGCGCGGCGCTCGAGGAATCGGTGCGCCGCCAGGCCGACGGCCGGACGACGGTGGTGGAGATGATGGTCACCAAGGAGCTGGGCGACCCGTTCCGCCGCGACGCGCTCTCGAAGCCCGTGCGCCACCTGGCGAAGTACAAGTCCTACGTCTGAGACCGCGGGAGGCGCGATGATCGACCTCTACTACTGGACGACCCCGAACGGCCACAAGATCACCCTCTTCCTCGAGGAGGCCGGCCTCGAGTACGCGATCAAGCCGGTGAACATCGGCAAGGGCGCGCAGTTCGAGACGCAGTTCCTGCGCGTCTCGCCGAACAACAAGATCCCCGCCATCGTCGACCGCGCGCCCGCCGACGGGGGCAAGCCGATCAGCGTGTTCGAGTCGGGCGCGATCCTGCTCTACCTCGCGGGCAAGACCGGGCAGTTCATCCCGAAGGACCTGCGCGGGCAGGTCGAGACCCTCGAGTGGCTCATGTGGCAGATGGCGGGCCTGGGCCCGATGCTCGGCCAGAACCACCACTTCGCGCACTACGCGCCGGAGAAGATCCCGTACGCGATCGACCGCTACGTGAAGGAGACCTCGCGCCTTTACGCGGTGCTCGACAAGCGGCTGGCGGGCCGCGAGTTCATCGTCGGCCGCCAGTACACCATCGCGGACATGGCCTGCTACCCGTGGATCCTGCCCGAGCGGCAGGGGCAGAGCATCGACGAGTTCCCCAACGTCAAGCGCTGGCACGCGTCGATCCGCGCCCGACCCGCCACCGCGCGCGCCTACGCGCTCGTGAAGACGGTGAACCCGAACCAGGGGGCGCCGCGCACCGACGAGGAGCGCAAGGTCCTCTTCGGCCAGGACCGCAGCGTCGTGAAGTGAGCGCCTAATCGGCGTGCTTCAGGCCCTCGTTGATGGCCTTCATCGCGCCGTTGTAGTCCTCCACGGCCGCGTTGATCGCCTGCTCGTTCGCCTTCATCACCGCCTGGCGGTCGGCGATGTAGGCCTTCATGCAGTCCTGGTAGCGCTTCACGTCGCTCCTGAAGCGCTTCATCGCGAAGTCGTCCTCCCGCATCTGCGCGCCCGGCGCCTGCGGCTTCGGCTCGCACTGCGGCTTGGGGATCTCGGCCGGGGCGTCGGCGGCATTCGCGGCGAGCGCGGCGGCGGCGAGCGCGGCGGCGAGGCAGTGGCGGATCATGGTCGGGCCTTTCGTCTGGAAGATTTCGAGGGCCGGTAGCTTACCGGATTAGTCCGGCACCGGCACCGTGTAGTTGAGCGCGAGCCGGCCCCCGTCGGGGTAGATCGCCTGGCCCGTGAGGTAGGAGGCGTCGTCGCTCGCGAGGAACGCGGCCGCGCGCGCGACCTCCTCGGGCTCGCCGAGGCGCCCGAGCGGCGTGCGCGACAGGATCCGGCGCTCGGCCTCGCGGTTGCCGAGCACCGCGCCCTTCGCGAGCTCGGTGAGGATCGTGCCGGGACCGACCGCGTTCACGCGGATGCCGTGGGGCGCGAGCGCGAGCGCCATCACCTTCGTGAGCTGGTTGATGCCGCCCTTCGAGACCACGTATGGGACCTGGTTCGGGATCGCGACGACCGCGTTCACGCTCGACATGTTCACGATGGCCCCGCCGCCGCCCTGCCGGACCATCTGGCGCGCGGCCGCCTGGCCCGCGAGGAAGACTCCCTTCAGGTTCACCGCGAGCACGCGGTCGAAATCCGCCTCCTCGAGGTCGAGGAAGTCGGCCGCGTGCACGATGCCCGCGTTCGCCACCAGGACGTCGAGCCGGCCGAAGGCGGCCACCGCCTCGTCGACCGCAGCGACGACCTCGCCCTTGCGCGAGACGTCGCAGCGCGCGAAGGAGGCCCCGAAGCCGCCCGCGCGCAGCGCCGCGGCGGCCTCGCGCCCCGCGGCCTCGTTCACGTCGGCGAGCAGCACCTTCGCCCCCTCGGCGGCGAACGTGCGCGCGCACGCGAGCCCGATGCCCTGCGCGGCGCCGGTGACGAGGGCCACCTTTCCCGCGAGGCGCATCGTCGTCCCTAGTGCGGCTTGTCGGCGCCGGGCTTCGCCGGCGGCTTCGATTCCGGCACGATCTGCAGCGGCGAGAGGTCGAGGGTGTCGGGCGTGCCGGAAGCCCCGGCCGCGCTCGGGGCGCCCTTCACCGCGGCCCCGACCTCGGCGCAGAACGCGGCGAGCCCCGCCGGACAGCTTTCCTTCGCGCGCGAATACACGTCGTCGCGGTCGTCCTTGGAGGGGATGGCCTTCAGGTGCGCGAGCACGAAATCGTGGTAACCCGGCTCCGCGCTCATCGCGGCGGCGAGCGCGTTCACGTCCTTCCAGTCGATCACGAGGCGGGCGAGGGCGTCGGTATACGCGGCCGCGATCGCGCCGCTGTCGCAGTGGGCATAGCCGCGCCATGCCTGGTGCATCTGGTCCCACGTGACGATGCGGTCGATCGCCCGCCCGGCGGCCGACGCGTCGGACTTGCCGCAGGTGCGGTCCGCGGCCCCGGCGGAAGCCGCAACGGCGAGCGCTGCGACGAGGACGGGGATGCGCAAGGCGCCCTCCTCAGGCGGCCATCCCGGGACGGCGCCCGGCCCGGCTCGCGCGCTCGCGGATCGCACGCACGATGCCGGCGGCGTCGAGCCCGCATTCGGCGAGGAGCTGGGCGTGGTCGCCGTGCTCGACGAAGCGGTCGGGAAGGCCCAGCGCGAGCAGCGGGACCGCGAGCGCGTCGGCTGCGAGCGATTCCTCGACCGCGGAGCCCGCCCCTCCCCCCGCGACGTTCTCCTCCACCGTCACGACGAGCTCGTGCGATGCGGCCAGCCGGAACACGAGGTCGCGGTCGAGCGGCTTCACGAAGCGCATGTTGGCCACCGTCGCGTTCAGCTCCTCGGCGGCGGCGAGCGCCGGGGCGAGCATCGCGCCGAAGGCGAGGATCGCGATCCGCTTGCCCTCGCGGCGCACTTCGCCGCGGCCCACCGGCAGCGCCTTCATCGTCGGGCGCACCTCCACGCCCGGCCCGGTCCCGCGCGGATAGCGCACCGCCGCGGGTCCGTCGAGCGTGAAGGCGGTATAGAGCATCTGGCGGCACTCGTCCTCGTCGGCGGGCGCCATCACCGTCATGTTGGGGATGCAGCGCAGGTACGAGAAGTCGAACGCGCCGTGGTGCGTCGGGCCGTCGGCGCCGACGAGCCCCGCGCGGTCGAGCGCGAACGTCACCGGCAGGTTCTGCAGGGCCACGTCGTGGATGAGCTGGTCGTAGGCGCGCTGGAGGAACGTGGAGTAGATCGCCACCACGGGCTTCAGGCCCTCCACCGCGAGACCCGCCGCGAAGGTGACGGCGTGCTGCTCGGCGATGCCGACGTCGAAATAGCGCTGCGGGAATTCCTGGGAGAAGCGCACGAGGCCCGAGCCCTCGCGCATCGCGGGCGTGATCGCCACCAGGCGCTCGTCGGCGCGCGCCATGTCGCAGAGCCAGTCCCCGAACACCTGGGTGTAGGTGGGGCGCGGGCGGGCGTCGGCCGCGGGCTTCGGCTTCACGATGCCGATCCCGGGATCGAAGCGGCCCGGGCCGTGGTAGGCGATGGGGTCCTCCTCGGCGAGCTTGTAGCCCTGGCCCTTGCGCGTCACGACGTGCAGGAACTGCGGGCCCTCGAGGCGCTTCACGTTGTTGAGCGTGTCGATGAGGACGTCGAGGTTGTGCCCGTCGATGGGGCCGGTGTAGTTGAAGCCGAACTCCTCGAAGAGCGTGGACGGCGTGAGCATGCCCTTGGCGTGCTCCTCGAAGCGCTTGGCGAGCTCCTTCATCGTGGGGGTCGCCGAGAGCACCCGCTCCGCGGTCCTGCGGGTGGCGGCGTAGAACCGCCCCGACATGAGCTTCGCGAGGTAGTTGTTGAGCGCGCCCACGTTCTCCGAGATCGACATGTCGTTGTCGTTGAGGACCACGATCACGTTCGCGCCCGTCTGCTTCGCGTTGTTGAGCGCCTCGAAGGCCATGCCGCCGGTGAGCGCCCCGTCGCCGATCACCGCCACCACGCGCCGGTCGAGGCCGCGGCGCTGCGCGGCGACCGCCATGCCGAGCGCGGCCGAGATCGAGGTCGAGGAGTGCGCGGTCCCGAAGGCGTCGTACGGGCTCTCCTCGCGGCGCGGGAACCCGGCGATCCCGCCCCTCTGGCGCAGCCGCTTCATGCCCGCGCGCCGCCCCGTTAGGATCTTGTGGCCGTAGGTCTGGTGGCCCACGTCCCAGATGAGCCGGTCCTCCGGCGTGCGGAAAACGTAATGCAGCGCGATCGTGAGCTCGACGGTCCCGAGGTTCGAGGAGAGATGCCCGCCGGTGGCCGAGACCGACTCGACGATGAATGCGCGAAGCTCTTCGGCGAGCCGCGCGAGCTGCTTGCGGTCGAGCCGGCGCAATTGCGCCGGGTCGTCGATCGTCTCTAGGAGGGGATACGAGGCCATCGTCGGCTATCTTACGCGCTCCCGCTAGCGCTCCCGCTGGACGATGAAGGCGGCGAGCTCGCGCAGGCGCCGCGCGCCCTCGCCGAGCGGCTCGAGGGAGGCCGCCGCATCGGCGTGCAGCTCGCGGGCGAAGCGCTTCGCCGCCACGAGGCCCATGAGGCTCGTGTAGGTCGGCTTGCCGGCGGCGCGGTCCTTGCCCGCGGTCTTGCCGAGGGTGGCCGGGTCGCCCTCCTCGTCGAGGATGTCGTCGACCACCTGGAAGGCGAGGCCCACGCACTTCGCGTAGCGGTCGAGGCGCTCGAGGTCCGCGCCCGCCATCGCCCGGCCGCAGTGCGCCCCGAGGAGCACCGAGGCCCGGATGAGCGCCCCCGTCTTGAGGATGTGCATGAGCTCCAGCTCGGGCAGCGTGAGGGCCTTGCCGACCGCGTCGAGGTCGATCGCCTGGCCCCCCGCCATGCCGCGCGACCCCGCCGCCGCCGCGAGGAGCTGGACCATCTTCAGCTGGCGCTCGGCCTCGTCGGCGAGGCGGTGCTCGGCGAGCAGCTGGAGGGCGAGCGCCTGGAGCGCGTCGCCCGCGAGCAGCGCCGTGGCCTCGTCGAACTCCACATGGCACGTGGGCTTGCCGCGGCGCAGGACGTCGTCGTCCATGCACGGCAGGTCGTCGTGGATGAGCGAGTAGGCGTGGATCATCTCGACCGCGGCGGCGGCGACCTCGAGGCGCGCGGGGTCGGCCCCCGAGAGCTCCCCGGCCGCGAAGACGAGCATCGCGCGCACGCGCTTGCCGCCGCCGAGGGTCGAATAGCGCATCGCGTCGTGCAGCCGTGGGGGCGCGGCCTGCGCGGCGGGCAGCAGGGTCCCCAGCGCGTTCTCCGTGCGGCCGGCCACCTCGCGCGACCAGGCCTGGAAGTCCGGCGCCGCGCTCACTTCGCCCCGGGGGTGAAGTCGCGCAGCGTCTCGCCGTCGAGCACCGCGATGCGCGCCTGGGCATCGGCGAGCTTCGCCTCGCAGTAGCGGACCAGCTCCGCGCCGCGCTGGTAGGCCGCGAGCGATTCCTCGAGCGGGAGCTTGCCCTCCTCCATGCGCGCGACGAGCGCCTCGAGCTCCTCGAGGGCGCGCTCGAACGTGAGGTCGGGCGCCTCGGCGGTCTTCGGGTTGTCCTTGGAAGCCATGTCGGTCACCGGAAAGCGTTCCATGATAATCGAGTCGGGGAGGCGCCCGCTTCCCCGCTCCCGGCCCGGACGCCCGACCGGCCCGAGATGCGCGAGAAGGTCTTGAAAGACAAGGAAACCTGTCCCAAAATAGCGGCTCGTATCCTGAGGTCGGGACGGAGCTGCAGAGTTAAAAGCTAGCTGACTCGATTAGCCCGCGTTTTTTCATCTTCATCGGTTCTGGAGGTAAGAAATGTCGGATCTCGCGAGTCAGCGTGCCTTCGCGCGCACGTCCCCCCATCTCCCGCTTTCGTGGTACTTCGACCCGCGCGTCGCCGAGGTCGAGCGCCGGATCCTCTTCGACGGCGGTCCCGGCTACGCGGGCCACGCGCAGATGGCGCCCAATCCCGGCGAATACCGCGTGCTCGACTGGCGCTCGAGCGGCGCCTGGGCGATCGTCAACAACGACGGGCGCCACGACCTCGTCTCCAACGTCTGCCGCCACCGGCAGGCGATCATGCTGAAGGGCCACGGCACGCTCCCCGGCGGCACCATCACCTGCCCCATCCACCGCTGGGCCTACGACGGCTGCGGCAGGCACCTGGGGGCGCCGTCCTTCGACGACCACCCGGGGCTCGACCTGCCGCGCCGTGCGCTCGAGAACTGGAACGGACTGCTCTTCGCCGGCCCGCGCCAGGCGGCGCGCGACCTGGCGAAGCTCGCGGTCGCCAAGGAGCTCGACTTCGAAGGCTACGTGCTCAACAAGGTGGACGTCGTCGAATACGACTTCAACTGGAAGACCTTCATCGAGGTCTACCTCGAGGATTACCACGTGGCGCCCTTCCATCCGGGCCTCGGCCACTTCGTCACGTGCGACGACCTGCGCTGGGAATACGGCGAGTGGCACAGCGTGCAGACCGTGGGCGTGCACGAGGCGCTCGGGAAGCCCGGCTCCGACGTCTACCGGATGTGGCACGAGCAGGTCCTCAAGTACCGCAACGGCGAGCCGCCGCCCCACGGCGCGATCTGGCTCACGTACTACCCGAACGTGATGGTGGAGTGGTATCCGCACGTGCTCGTGGTCTCGACGCTGTACCCGCGCGGGGCGGACAAGTGCGCGAACGTGGTCGAGTTCTACTACCCCGAGGAGATCTCGCTCTTCGAGCCCGAGTTCACCCAGGCGCAGCAGAGGGCGTACCACGAGACCGCGCTCGAGGACGAGGAGATCTGCATGCGCATGACCGAGGGCCGGCGCGCGCTGCTGGAGGACGGCCGCGAGGAGCACGGCCCCTACCAGTCCCCCATGGAGGACGGCATGGTGCACTTCCACGAGTTCATGCGCCGGGAGATCGGCCCGAGCGTCTAGCGGAAACCGGGGAAGGACCCGAACGAAACGGGGCGGCTCGAGGGCCGCCCCGTTCGCTTCTTCTTCTCCTCCTCCTCCGCTGCCGATCCTCGCGCCGCTATTCCTCGTCGAACTCGTGCACCACCGCCCAGAGAGTGGCGAAGGTGTGCTGCGGGAAGCCGCCGTGCAGCTCCTCGTAATCCTCGGCGCGGACCGGCTCGCCGCGCTTGCCCTTGCGGATCTCGTACCATCGCCGCTGGATCTGCTCGCGCACCGCGTGCGCGGGCATCGACGGCCGGCGCAGCGACGAGCTCGTGCCCGAGAAGAGCCGGCGCTTGAGCGTCACGTCCGCCGACGAGATGCGGAAGAGCTTCGTGAGCATGCTCGAAGTCGCGCCGTGGCGGATGAAGAACTCGAGCTGGCGCGCGCGCTTCGTGAGGTAGTCGACCTGGCGCAGGCCGTGCTCGAGCGAGCCCGCGTCGATCTGGACCGCGACCCGCGGCTCGGTCATCTCCGAGAGCTTCACGAGCTCTGCGGTGCTCAACGCGGTGAGCTCTTCCACCTGCCGCTCCGTGAATCCTTCGGGGAGCGGCGCCTTCTCCTCGGCGCCGCGCTGCAGCTCGCGGACGAGCTGCGCCAATACCAAAAGCCTCAACTGCTGGTCCCGGATGACGATCATCGGACCCTCTTCTCGCCGCGTTCACAGGAACGGCGGGTCGTCGCCCGCTCTGGGGCCAAAATGCTCCGGAGGGCGGGCGAAGTCAACCGGAAACGGCACAATTCGCGCCGCGACGCGGGAAGGAGCCCCGGCACCGAACTTGCAGTCAGTCCTCTTCGCGGTCGAGCTTGAACTGGGAGGCGAGCTGCTGCTGGGTCTGCGGCGGCACCGGCGCGTAGTGGCTGAACTCGATCGTGTAGGCGCCCTGGCCGCCGGTCACGGAGCGCAGCCGCGACTGGTACTCGGAAACTTCCGACAGCGGGACCATCCCCTGGATCGCCATCAGGTCGCCGCCCGTGGACTCGGTGCCCGTCACCTGTCCGCGCTTGCCCGCGAGGTCCGAGGTGAGGTCGCCCACGAAACGGTCCGGCGTGGTGATCTCGATGTTCACGATGGGCTCGAGCATGATGGGCGAGGCCTTGAGGATCGCGTCGATCACGGCCTTGCGCCCGGCCGTCACGAACGCGATCTCCTTCGAGTCCACCGGGTGGCTCTTGCCGTCGTAGACGATCACGCGGATGTCCTCCACCGGGTAGCCGGCGACGACGCCCAGGTCGAGCGCCTGGCGCACGCCCTTCTCCACCGCCGGGATGAAGACCGTGGGGATCACGCCGCCCTTCACCTGGTCCACGAACTCGAAGCCCGCGCCGCGCGCGAGCGGCTCCACGCGCAGGAACACCTCGCCGAACTGCCCCGCGCCGCCCGTCTGCTTCTTGTGGCGGCAGTGGCCCTCGGCCTTCTTCGTGACCGTCTCGCGATAGGGGATCTTCGGGGGCTTCACCGCGACGTCGAGCTTGTACTGCTGCTGCATCTTCTCGAGCTTCGTGCGCATGTGCAGATCGCCGAGCCCGCGGATCACCGTCTCGTGGGTGGTCGGGTGGCGCTCGATCCACAGGCACGGGTCCTCGACCTCGAGCCGGTGCAGCACCTCGAAGAGGCGCTGCTCGTCGCCCTTCTTCTTGGTCTCCACCGCGATCGAGTGCATGGGCGTGGGGAACTCGAGCGAGCGCAGCCGGATCTGGTCCTCGTCGTGGGAATCGTGCAGGACGGAGTTGAACTCGATCTCGTCGATCTTGGCCACCGCGCCGATGTCGCCCGGAACGAGCGAGTCCACCTCGACGTACTCCTTGCCCTGCAGCTGGTACAGGTGGCCGCTCTTGAACGGCTTCCTGCCGTCGCCGATGTAGAGCTGGGTGTCCTTGTTGATGGTGCCCTGGTGCACCCGGAACACGGCCACCTTGCCCACGTACGGGTCCATGATGATCTTGAAGACGTGCGCGAGGACGTGCTTCGCCGGGTCGGGCTCGGAGTGGAATTCCTCGCCCTCGGTGGTGGCCGAGCGCACGAACTGCGGCGGGTTGCCCTCGGCCGCGTTGGGCGCGAGGCGCGCGAGGATGTCGAGGAACTCGCCCACCCCGGCCCCGGTGCGCGCGGAGGCGAAGCACACGGGGACCAGGTGGCCCTCGCGCAGCGCCTTCTCGAACGGGCCGTGCAGCTGCTCGGGCTCGAGCTCCTCGCCCTGCTCGAGGTAGAGAGCCATCAGGTCCTCGTCCACCTCGACCACCTGGTCGACGATCGCCGCGTGCGCCGCCTTGACCGAGGAGAAGTCGGCGTCGCCGTCGGGGTTGAAGAAGCAGTCGACCACGTCCTTGCCGCCGTGCGCGGGGAGGTTGATGGGCAGGCACTCCTTGCCGAACACCTCCTGGATGCGCGCGAGGAGCGCGGCGAGGTCCAAGTTCTCGGCGTCGATCTTGTTCACGAGGATCATGCGGTCGAGGCCGCGCTTGCCCGCCGCGCGCATCATCCGCGAGGTGTTGAGCTCGATGCCCGTCTGGGCGTTGATCACGATCACCGCCAGGTCGACGGCCGCGAGCGCCGCGATCGAGTGCCCCGCGAAGTCCGGCATGCCGGGCGTGTCGACCAGGTGGACGTGGATGCCCTTGTAGGGGAAGTTCACCAGGGCCGAGGAGAGCGAATGCCCGTACTGCTTCTCGAGCGGGTCGAAGTCGCAGACGGTGCTGCCCCGCTCGGTGCTGCCCATCGCGCCGATCGCTCCGGCTTTCCACAGCAGGGCCTCGGCGAACGTCGTCTTCCCGGCCCCGCCGTGGCCCACTAGAGCCACGGTGTGGATGTTCTCGGTCGAATACTTCGCCACGTCGATGCCTCCTCTCTGCTGCGGGGCAGCATGATCGATGCGGGGGATTTGGGACGAGAGCCCTAGGGTACACAACCTCGCGGCGTCGCGCTCCGCGGGCGACGGAAAATCGCCGGGCACCGATTCGGATTTCCCGCGGCGTTCGGCGCTCCACGGTCCTACGATGCGTCCAACGGCCGGAACGGGGCATCGGCGGCTCGCCGGATCGAAGGCGGCCTGCATCGAAGGAGGACGACGTGAAGGAGCTCACTCTCGAGGAAGTGCTGGGAATCGCCGGGGGCGTTCCGCTCGCCGCGGCGCTCGACGAGGTCACCTATCGCGCGCCCGCCGAGCCGCGATCCGACCCGGTGGAGTGCGCGCGACTCGCGGGTCGCGACCTTCGCCCGCCCGAGCCCAGCTGATCCGGGGCGAGCGCCGGTGGCCGCGTTCCGGCCGCCCGAATGCGATTGATTCCCGGGCCTTCAGGTTGCTTGCCCGGGCGAGCACGGCATCCAGCAACCGGATCATCGAAGGAGAGTCGTCATGAAGGAGTTGGACAAGAAGCAGGCGCCCGCGGTATCGGGCGGCGAATACGCGCCGAGCCCCTACGATTCGGGCGAGGTGTTGCCGTTGCCGCCGACGCCGCTGCCCACCTACCCGCAGAATCCGATCTACGATCCCGCCCCCGGGCGGCACATGGAACGGTAACCGACTTCGAGAAGGAACTTTCAGCATGGAAGAGAAGACGCAACTCGCTCCGGGCCAGGCCCTTTCGGCCGAGCAGGTCGCCGACGTGGCCGGCGGCGCCGGCAGCTGCAGCACCACCGTGACGATTAGCGGTCCGGGCTTCAGCGTCGGCTCCACTTACAACTCGCTCGCCGATGCGCTGATCGGAACCTACGATGGCATCGTGGCGGCGACCTCCCACGTGATCGAGACCGTGGCGCACGCCACCAAGTAACGTCGCGTACGAACGCGCTGGGGCTGCGGCCCCAGCCGTTCGATCCCATGGCAACAGCCGTTCCGAGCCGCGCCCCCCGGATCCCCGCCCCCCTCGTGGAAGGCGCCGTCCGCGCTCGCCACATCGTCTTCCTCTACGTCGTGATCTTCGCGGTCACGTCCGTCGTCGGATACAAGCTCGGCCGCTCGTCCGATCCCTTGTGGCAGTTCGCCTGGCAGGACTTCTTCGGCCATCTGATCGCGGCGTCCCTCGTCGCGCTGGTCACCCTCGTCGTGCCGGAGCTGAGGCGGTCCCTTCCGGTCCTCTACACGCCGAGCCGTGTTCCTCTCGCGGCGAGGGACGTCGTGCTCTTCGTCGCGCTGATGTGGTCGTGGGCTTACGGAGCGTCGCGCGTTCTGTTCGTGTTCCCGCTGCTCGAGTGGCGCCCGGGGCTGTTCACGCTCTTCGGCTACCAGGAGCACTTCCCTCACGTCGGGGCCGGGTTCGTGCTCCTTTACACGCTGGCCAGTGCCGTCATCGCCCCCATCACTGAGGAGCTCGTCTTCCGGGGATTCCTCCAGAACCTCTGGCAGCACCGCTTCGGCCTCTGGCCGGGCGTCGCCTTCTCGGCTCTCGCCTTCGGCCTGTCGCATATCCAATTCACGTTCTTTGCGACCCTCGCAGGGGTCTTCTTCTCCCTGATCTACATCCGGTTCCGAAGCCTCGTGCCCGGGACGCTCCTGCACGGCCTTTACAACCTCGCCGCCGCGCCGTTCATCTTCGGCCCCTTCTTCCTCGAGAAGAACCCCGCGCGCATCGGCTCGCTCTCGAGCTGGATCCCCGAGCTCGTGCTCGCGGTCTTCTTCTTCCCGCTGCTCGTCGTCTTCTGGCGGAGGTTCCGCCCCACGCCCTGACTGGAAGTCCGGCATGAGCGCGGGGCTGTTCCGGGCGCAGGTGCGCGCCCACGCGGAGAACGCATGGCTGGGGACGATCGTCCTCATCCGGCCGCTCTCCTTCACGTTCCTCACCGCGTGCGCGCTCGCCATGGCCGCCGCGCTCGCCGCGTTCCTCGTGGAGGGCGAATACACGCGCAAGGCGCGCGTCGCGGGAGTGCTCGCGCCCGAGCAGGGCATGGTGCGCCTCCTCGCCCAGCAGACGGGCATCGTGGAGCGCGTGGCCGTGGCGGAGGGCGACGAGGTGGCGCGCGAGGCGACGTTGCTCGTGCTGGGCGACGGGCGCGAGAGCGGCTCGCGCGAGGACATCGGCGGCGCCGTGGCCTCGCGCCTGGGCGAGCGGCAGGCGGCGCTCGAGCGCCAGCGCGCGTCCACCGCGGCCGCCGCGCGCGCCGAGCAGGCGGCCCTCGAGCGGCGCCGGGCGGACCTCGCGCGCGAGGTCGCGCAGATCGACTCCGAGATCGCCACGCAGTCGGAGCGCACCGCGCTCGCCTCCCGCAACGCCGAGCGCTCGCGCGCGCTCGAGCGCACGGGCTTCCTGTCGCGCGCCGCGCTGGACCGCGAGCGCGACGCCGAGATGGAGCAGCGCTCGCGCCTGGAGGGCCTGCGCCGCTCGCGCCTGCAGCTCGAGCGCGACCTCGACGCGGTGGGCTTCGACCAGGCGGCCGCGCACGAGCGGGCGGCCGCGCAACTCGCCGCCATCGACCTGCAGCGGGCCGCGCTCGACCAGGAGCGCCTCGAGCGCGGACTGCAGTACCGGGCGGAGATCGTCGCGCCCGCCGCGGGAACGGTCGCCACGGTGCTCGTCGAGGCGGGCCAGATGGTGGTTCCGGGCACGGCGCTCGCGACGATCATCCCCCGCCCCGCGCGCCTCGAAGCCCACCTCTACTCGCCGTCGCGCTCGATCGGCTTCGTGCGCGCGGGCCAGGAAGTGCTCGTGCGCTACCTCGCCTATCCTTACCAGAAGTTCGGCAGCTACCGCGCGCGCGTCGTCGCGATATCGCGCAATCCGATGAGCGCCTCGGAGCTCGGCTTCGTGGCTCCCGACGGCTCGCGCGAGCCGCTCTACCGCATCAAGGCGGCGCTCGAATCGCAGTCGGTGCTCGCCTACGGGCGGCCGCAGGCGCTGCAGGCGGGGATGCAGGTCGAGGCTGACATCCTCCTCGACCGGCGCCGCCTCATCGAATGGATCTTCGAGCCGCTGCTGGGCCTCGCCGGCCGTGCGGCGCCGGCCCCGGGGTCCTAGGGGCATGGAAGCGCTCGCGGACCTGCGCTTCTCCTCGCGCCCGCGCCTGCCGGTCTTCCTGCAGACCGAGGCCGCCGAGTGCGGGCTCGCGGCGATCGGGATGGTGGCGTGCTACCACGGCCACCGCGTCGACCTCGCCGCCTTGCGCCGCCGCTTCACGGTGTCGCTCAAGGGCGCCACGCTCGCGTTCCTCATGCAGGTCGCCGGCCGCCTCGACCTCGCCCCGCGGCCGCTGCGCCTCGAGCTCGAGGAGCTGCCGCAGCTTCGCGCGCCGTGCATCCTGCACTGGGACCTGAACCACTTCGTGGTGCTCAAGTCGGCGGATGCGCGCGGCGTGGTGATCCACGACCCGGCGGCCGGGCTGCGCCGGCTGCCGACCTCCGAGGTTTCGAAGCACTTCACCGGCATCGCGCTCGAGCTCGCCCCGACCGCGAGCTTCCGCCCCGCCGACGAGCGCCGGCGCGTGCGCCTCGCCGACCTCACGGGGCCGGTGGTGGGGCTGGGGCGCTCCCTCGCCCAGGTCTTCGTGCTCGCCCTCGCGCTGCAGGCGGTCGCGATCGTGAGCCCCTTCTACATGCAGTGGGCGATCGACGGCGCGGTGGTCTCGGCCGACCGCGACTTGCTCACCGCGCTCGGGCTGGGATTCCTGCTCCTCACCGCGATCCAGGTCGCGCTCACCGCGCTGCGCTCCTGGATCGTCCTCTACCTCGGCACGACGCTCAACCTCCAGTGGCTCGCGAACGTCTTCTCGCACCTGCTGAGGCTGCCGGTGGGCTGGTTCGAGAAGCGCCACCTCGGCGACGTCGTGTCGCGCTTCGGCGCCGTGAACGCGATCCAGCGCACCCTCACCTCGAGCTTCGTGGAGGCGCTCATCGACGGGGCGATGGCCGCGGCCACGTTCGCGATGATGCTCGTCTACAGCCCGCCGCTCGCGGCGCTCGCGGCGTGCGCGGTCGTCGCGTACGCGCTCCTGCGCTGGACGTTCTACGACCCGCTGCGGCGCGCGACCGAGGAGCACATCGTGCACGCGGCCCGGCAGCAGAGCCATTTCCTCGAGACGGTGCGCGGCGTGCAGTCGATCAAGCTCTTCGGGCGCGAGGGCGAGCGCCGGTCGCGCTGGCTCAACCTCGTCGTGGAGGCCACCAACCGCGACCTCCTCGCCCAGAAGCTCGGCCTCGCGTTCCGGTCGGCCAACGGGCTCGTCTTCGGCGTCGAGCGCATCGCCATCGTGTGGCTCGGATGCCTCCAGGTGCTGGACGGCGCGTTCTCGGTGGGCATGCTCTTCGCGTTCATGTCGTACAAGGACCAGTTCTCGGCGCGCGTGGCGGGGCTCATCGACAAGATGATCGAGCTGCGCATGCTGGGGCTGCAGGGCGAGCGGCTCGCCGACATCGTGATGGCCGCGCCCGAGCCTGAATCGCCCGCCGCGCCCGTGGACGACATCGAGGCCTCCCTCGAGGCGCGCTCCGTCTCGTACCGCTACTCCGACACCGAGCCCTTCGTGCTCATCAACTGCTCGTTCACGGTGGAGCCGGGCGAGTCGGTGGCGGTGGTCGGCGCCTCCGGGGGCGGCAAGACCACGCTCGTGAAGCTCATGCTGGGCCTGCTCGCGCCCACCGACGGCAAGATCCTCGCGGGCGGCGTGGACATCCTCAAGCTCGGCGTCGACCGCTACCGCAAGCTCGTGGGCACCGTGATGCAGGACGACCAGCTCTTCGCCGGCTCGATCGCGGACAACATCAGCTTCTTCGACCCCGCGCCCGACCACGGCGCGATCGAGCGCTACGCGCGCATGGCCTGCGTGCACGACGACATCGCCGCGATGCCCATGGGCTACAACACGCTGATCGGCGACATGGGCGCCGCGATCTCGGGCGGGCAGAAGCAGCGCATCCTCCTCGCGCGCGCCCTCTACAAGCAGCCGCGCATCCTCTTCCTCGACGAGGCCACGAGCGCGCTCGACGTCGCGAAGGAGCGCGCGGTGAACGAGGCGGTGCGGGGCCTCAACCTCACGCGCATCCTCATCGCGCACCGCCCGGAAACCATCGCCTCGGCCGAGCGCGTGATCGTGCTCCAGGCCGGGCGGATCGCGCAGGACCTGAGGCGCGTCGCGCAGGCCGCGTCCCGCTCCCCGTGACGGACGGGCGGGAACGCGACGGCTATAATCCTGCTTTTGCCGCCGCCCATGACCTCGTCCTGGATGCTCGTCGCCGGATTCCTCTTCGCGACGATGGGCGTCCTCGTGAAGCTGGGGTCGGCGCAGTTCGGCTCGGCGGAGCTCGCCTTCTACCGCTCGCTCGTGTCGTTCGTCGCGATCCTCGGCGTGGTGCGCGTTCGCCGCGGCACCGTGCGCACGCCCTACCTCGGCATGCACCTGGTGCGCAGCGCCGTCGGCGCCATCTCGCTCATGGCCTACTTCCACGCGATCTCGCAGCTGCCCCTCGCCACGGCGCAGACCCTCAACTACACCTCGCCCATCTTCCTCGCGATCGGGACGATCGTGCTCCTGGGCGAGCGGTTCTCGGGGCGCCTGCTCGCGGCGATCCTGCTGGGCTTCGCCGGCGTCGCGCTTCTGCTGCAGCCCACGTTCCGCGAAGGCAAGGAGTCGGCCGCGCTCATCGGCCTCGCCTCCGGCGTGCTCTCGGCGTGGGCGTACCTGAGCGTGCGCACGCTCGGGCGCCTGGGCGAGCCCGACTGGAGGGTCGTGTTCTGGTTCGGCCTCGTGGGCTCGGTGCTTTGCGCCGGCTGGCAGGCCGCGACCGGGCGCTTCCATCCGGTCACGGCGGAAAACGTCTGGATCCTGCTGGGCATCGGGCTCGCGGGAACGCTCGCCCAGCTCGCGATGACGCGCGCCTACCGCACGGGGAACACGCTCGCGGTGGGTGCGCTCTCCTACTCGACGCTCGTGTTCGGGGCGCTCGCCACGGCCCTCGTCTGGCGCGAGCCCGTGCCGCCGCTCGAGTGGGCGGGCATGCTCGTCATCGGGGCGAGCGGCCTGCTGGCGATGCGCGCCGAACGCATGTAAGGACACGGAGGATTCGAGGACCGACATGGAAAAGCTGCTGGTCTCCGCCGAGGAGCTCGCCCGGCACCTGGACGACCCCGCGTGGGTCGTCTTCGACACCCGCCACGACCTCACGGACCCGAAGGCGGGCCGCGAGGAGTACGAGCACGAGCACGTCCCGGGCGCGTATTTCCTGCATACCGACGACGATCTCTCCGGGCCCTTGACCGGCACGAACGGCCGCCACCCGCTGCCCGACATCGACGCGTTCGCCGCGCGCATCAACCGGTGCGGCGTGGGACCGGGCACGCAGGTCGTGGCCTACGACGACCTGGGCGGAGCCTACGCGGTGCGCCTCTGGTGGATGCTGCGCTGGCTCGGGCACGAGCGCGCGGCGCTCCTCGACGGCGGCTTCCCGCAATGGCTGCGCGAGGGCCGGCCCGTCTCGAGCGAGGTCCCGCCTGCGCGCGCCGGGAGCTTCGTGCCGCGGCCGCGCCTCGGCGCCACCGTGGATGCGTCCTTCGTCGAGCGCTTCCGCGAGGATCCCGCGGTGAAGCTCGTCGACGCGCGCGCGGCGCAGCGCTATTCGGGCGAGAAGGAAACCCTCGACCCCGTCGCGGGGCACGTGCCCGGCTCGGTCCACCGCTTTTGGCAGCGCAACCTCGGGCCCGACGGCCGCTTCAAGAGCCCCGCGGCGCTGCGCGAGGAGTGGCTCGCGTTCCTCGGCGGCGCGTCGGCGGAGCAATCGGTCCACATGTGCGGCTCGGGCGTCACCGCCTGCCACAACCTTTTCGCGCTCGAGCTCGCGGGGCTGGGCGAGGGCCGGCTCTACCCGGGGTCGTGGAGCGAGTGGTGCGCCGATCCGTCGCGCCCCGTGGCGACCGGGATGCAGGCGCGTTGAGCCCCGTCGCGGCATGAGGCGCGCGGCCCGCGCGGCGCTCGTCGCGCTCGCGCTCGCGCCCGCGCCCGCGCCGGCCGGCGAAGGGACGATCTCCCCGCCGGAAGACGTGACGCTCGACGGCGTCCCGCCGATCCCCGCCGCGGTCGGGAAGGCGCTCGCGCCTTACGACGAGTTCCGCTCCCATGCGATGCTCGCGTGGCATCCGCTGCGGCCCGAGATGCTCGTGCGCCTGCGCCTGCCCGGGGCGAGGAACGAGGCGCTGCTCGTGAAGCAGCCGGGCGCGGCGCCCGAGGCGATCATCGGGCTGCCGGGCGACGTGGGCCATGCCGCATTCGAGCCGCGCCGCGGCGAGTACCTCGTCTTCACGCGCAGCGCGGAAGCAGGCGGCGAGCCGCGCCTGTATCGCGAGGACGTCGCGAGCCGCGAGATCTCGGCCCTCAGCCCCGAGGGCGAAAGCGCGACCGGCGTCGCGTGGACGCGCCGGGGCGACCGGCTCGCCTACATGACGCGCGCGCAGGATCGCGAGCCCCCCGGCCGCGAGCGGGCCCTCGTGCACGTCGTCGACCCGCTGCGCGCCGCCTCGGACCGCGTCCTCGCGCGCCTCGAGGGTGCCGGCTGGTCGCAGCCCGCCTTCTCCGAGGACGGGCGCCACCTCGTCCTCGTGCAGGCCCTCTCCGCTCGCGCGAGCCGCCTCTGGGTGATGGACGCCGCCACGGGAAAGCGCCGGGCCGTGACGCGCGGCGATGCGGCCTACGCCGAGCCGCGCTTCGCGCGCGACGGCCGCTCGATCTTCGCGATCGCCGCGCGCGCAGCGGCGCCGCGGCGCCTGGTCCAGGTCTTCCTTTCGGGCAAGGAGCGGACGGTCTCCCACGTGACTCACTCCGTCGAGGACTTCGACATCTCCTTCGACGCGAAGCGCATCGCGTTCACGACCGAGGAGGAAGGCTCCGACGTGCTGCGCTTCATCGACCTCGGCACGCTCAAGGAGCTGCCGCGCCCGCCTCTCGTGCCCGGGGTGATCCGCCGGCTGCGCTGGCGGCCCGGCACCGACGAGGTCGCCTTCGACGTGGTCTCCGCGCGCTCGGCGGGCGACGTCTTCTCCTACGAGGTCGCGAGGAACCAGCTCACGCGCTGGACCAACGGCAACAGCCCGCACCTCAACACGAGCGCCTTCGTGGAGCCGGGCACGATCCGGTGGAAGGGCGCCGACGGCCGCGACGTGACGGGACTGCTCTACCGCGCCCCGGGCAGCTTCAAGGGCAAGCGGCCGGTAATCGTCTCGATCGACCGCGCGCCGGGCGCCCCGGCCCGCACCGGCTTCATCGGCCGCGACAACTATCTCGTGGGCGAGCTGGGCGTGGCGCTCGTACGACCCGACGTGCGCGAGCCCTCGGCCGTCGCGGACGTCGCCGGGCTCCTCGCGTGGATCGCCGCACAGCCGGACCTGGACGCGAGCCGTGTGGCGATCGTCGGCCGCGGCGAGGGCGTGGCACTCGCGCTCGATTGCGCCCGCAGCCTCGGCCGTCCGCTCCTCGCGGCGCAGGACGGCCCCGAGGCCTTCATGGCCCACGCCCGGGCGCAGCGCGCGGCCGGCGACCTGCGCGCGCGCTCGATTCCCGCCTGGCTCCTCTTCGCGCACGCGGGCGGGTTCGAGGAAGGTCCCGACGCCCGCTTCCTCTCGGAAGCCGCCGTCGAGTTCGCGAAGCGCACGCTGCTCAAGCCCGGAAGCTAGGCGATATACTGGCCGCGCATCACCGACGCCTCGGGGGAGGGGACATGTCGCAGGCGATGGGCATCCTGTCGGTCGGCGCGGGGACGCTGCTCGCCCTCGTCGTCGTCGCGGTGATCGTCTTCTGGTTCATCGAGGACGTCACGCAGAAGAAGCACGCGGTGCTGCGCAACTACCCGGTGATCGGGCGCCTGCGCTATTTCTTCGAGCGCCAGGGCGAGTACTTCCGCCAGTACTTCTTCGCGGGCGATCGCGACGAGATGCCGTTCAACCGCGCCACGCGCGCGTGGGTCTACCGCGTGGCCAAGCAGGAGGACGGCGCGGGCCTCATCGGCTTCGGCTCGACTTACGACATGAAGGCTGCCGGCGCGATCCTCTTCGTGAACGCGCCCTTCCCGGTGCAGGAGTGGGAGAAGCAGCCGACTCCGCCGCTCGTGATCGGCGAGGGCTGGTGCGAGCGCCCGTTCCTCGCGCGCTCCCTCGTGAACGTGAGCGGCATGAGCTTCGGCGCCATCTCGCGGCCGGCGGTGCGGGCGTTGTCGCGCGGCGCGGCGGCGGCGGGCTGCTGGCTCGACACCGGCGAGGGAGGGCTCGCGCCCTACCACCTCGAGGGCGGCTGCGACGTGATCATGCAGATCGGCACCGCGAAGTACGGCATCCGCGACGCCGAGGGCAACTTCTCGCCCGCGCGCGCGAAGGAGCTCGCGAAGGTGGTGAAGGCGTTCGAGATCAAGATGTCGCAGGGCGCGAAGCCCGGCAAGGGCGGCGTGCTCCCCGGCGGCAAAGTGACGCCCGAGATCGCGGCGATCCGCGGCATTCCCGAGGGCAAGGACTCCATCAGCCC
>Ga0187773_10000071_pt1 | contig 42853 bp, 43 predicted proteins | sample 0216_BV02_MP05_1_FD_133133 | JGI IMG/M metagenome (GOLD analysis project Ga0187773, IMG submission 133133) | Tropical peat soil microbial communities from peatlands in Department of Meta, Colombia - 0216_BV02_MP05_10_MG | ecosystem: Environmental > Terrestrial > Soil > Wetlands > Peat | place...
CCGCTGCCCGAGGCGCCGACCACCATCGAGAAGCGGTGGTAGGGGATGTCGAGGCTGATGCCGCGCAGGGCCGGCACGTCCACCTGGCCCGTGCGGTAGGTCTTGGCCACGTCGCGCAGCCGCACCGCAGGGGTGGGCGGCTCGGCGGCTTCCGCGGGCGCCGCGGCGGCCACGGCGAAATCGGATGGATTCATCGCTCGTTCTCCGGTACCATTGGGTACCATGGATGCCCAGCATACGGTACCAAGCGGTACCATGTCAAGCGGCCCCGACGCCCGCGAGCGGATCCTCTCGGCCGCGTGGAGCCTTTTCATGGAGCGTGGATTCGCGGAGGCGACCACGCTCGAGATCGCGACCCGGGCGCGCGTCTCCAAGCGCGAGCTCTACGCGCTCGTGGGGAACAAGGAGGCGATGCTCGCCGCCTGCATCGCCGAGCGCGGCAACCGCATGCGGCTCCCCGAGGGCTTCCCGAAGCCGGTCGACCGCGCGGGCCTGCACGCGGCGCTGCGAAAGCTCGGCGCCACGCTGCTGCGCGAGATCACCGATCCCGATGTCGTCGCGGCGTTCCGCCTCGGGATCGGCGAGGCGAAGCGCTCGCCCGCCATCGCGCGCTCCATCCAGGCGCGGGGGCGCGAGCCCGCCCGTGGCGCCCTGGTCGGCCTGCTGCGATCGGCGCGCGAGTCGCGGCTGCTGAAGGATGCGGACGTGGCGGAAATGGCCTCGCGCTTCGCCGCGCTGCTCTGGGGCGACGCGCTCGTCTGGATCCTGCTCGGGCTCGAGAAGGCGCCCACGGCGAAGGAGATCGAGCGCCATGCCGGAGAGACGGCCTCGCAGTTTCTTTCGTTGTACGGCCGGTAGCCCGCGCCGCCGGAACCGCCCCTTCCCTCACGCGGCGTGAGTGTCCGCGGGAGTCGGGTGCCGGAATAGCGCGGCGACGATCATCCCGACGCCCAGGACGACCGCGGCGAGGTGGACCAGGCCGCCCACGACCGGGATGCGCACGACGATTGCGAGCGCGAGCATGGCGAGGACCGCCGCGCCGACCCGCCACGCCGCGAGCGCGGCGGTCCCGGGCTTCACGCGGTCGAGCAGCATCCCGCCCACGACCACCGCGAGCCACACGTAGCCGACGAGCATCAGCGCGATGTAGAGCAGGAGCGCCAGCACGGCGAACGGGATCCCGATGACGGTGATGAGCAGCAGCAGGGCCGCGATCGGGATGGAGATCAGCGCGACGAGGCCGAGGGGCACGGTGATCCACGGACGTTCCGAGAGCTCCTGGGCGAGGCGTTGCGAGGCGCCGGGCAGCGCGGCGGCGATGAGCGCGGCGAGCCCCATCAGGGCCGCGGTCCAGGACCATCCGTGGGTGAAGCGCTCGGCGAGCGTGCGCTCGTGCCAGTACCCGCGGCCGCTCTGCTGCTCGACGCCGCCCAGCACTTGTGCGCCGGAATCGCGGCGCAGCTCCCGGCCGTAGAAGACGAGCCTGCCCTGGATGCGGGCGTCGGGCCCGAGCTCGAGCGTCCCCGCGGCGATGGACATGTCGCCCGCCACCGGACCGTCGATGCGGATCTGGCCGGCCGCCGCGCGAAGGGCTCCCCCGATCGGGCCGGCCACTTCGACCGAGCCACCGGCGATGGCAGCGTCGCCGGCGATGGCGGCGGTCGGGCCGATCTTCACATTGCCGCCCGCGAGCCGGACCCGGCCGTTCACGGGCGCCGCCAGGGTCACGTTCCCGCCGGCCGCGTACACCGGGCCCTCGACCGCTTGCGAGATGTCCACGTTGCCGGCGATCCAGTACGACGGCCTGGCGGCCTCATCGGCGGCTGCCCTGCCGGCGAACGCCAGGCCGAGCAGCAGGAGGGCGATCGGACGGATCATGGCGGGCTCCCCGGGAACGATTTCCCGCAATCTGCTCCCTGCCGGGCCCGCCTGCCAGCCCCCGCCGACGAAATGCAGGAATCCGGGGGCGAATCGCCGTGCGCCAGCGCGAGCGGACGGGGAACGGGCGGGCCGGAAGTGGCGTACCGTATCGAGCGGTTCTGACCGCAAGAGGGGAGGCGCCGCATGGCGGAGCTCGCGCACTGGGACACGTTCTGCGTCGTCGTCGGCGGGGCCGCGGGCGCGCTCATCGGCCTGCAGTTCGTCGTCCTCACCCTGATCGCGGAGCGCCCGCCCGTGGGTGCCGCGCTGGCGGGCGCCGCGTTCGCTTCGCCCACGATCGTCCACTTCAGCGCGGTGCTGCTCGTCGTCGTGATGATGCGCATGCCGTGGCACGCGCCCACGACGGTCGCCGCGCTCTGGGGGCTCGTGGGATTCGCGGGCGCGGTCTACGTCCTCATCGTGCTGCGGCGGATGCGCGTGCAGAAGGCGTACGAGCCCGATCTCGAGGACTGGCTGTTCCACGGCGCGGCGCCGTTCGCGGGGTACGCGACGATCGCCGTGTCGGCGCTGGTCCTGCCCTCGCACGAAGGCGAGGCGCTCTTCGGCGTCGCGGCCGGGACGCTGGTTCTTCTTTTCACCGCCATCCACAACGCGTGGGACGCGGTCGTCTACCACGTGCTGGTCGCGAGGGCCGGGGCCGCGCATCCCTCCGGACGGAGCCGCGAATGACCCGCCTCACCGCCCTCGTGCTGGTGCTGCTTGCCCTGGCGGGCCTCATGGTCACGGTGATGGTGCTCGCCTTCCGCGGGCGAAGGGCCGCGAAGCGGGGCGCCGACGGGGCGGGCGCGGCCGCGGACGGGCCTTCCGACGAGCACATCCTCGCGGTCATCTTCGGATCGATCGTCGCGGGCATGGCGCTCACGATCGTCGCGGGATTCCTGATCTTCGGGTGAGGCCGGCGGCGCGGCATTAGTATTCCTCGATGCCCAAGCCGCCGGCCGCACCGGTTCCGCAGACCCGCCTCGGCCGCCTCGCGCGGATCGGGGTCGCCGCGGGCGAGCTCGCCATGGGCGCCGCCGCCGAGGGGCTCAGGCGCATGGCGCGCGGGCAGGCGCCGGACTTCGGGTCGGCGCTGCTATCCGGCGCGAGCGCGCGGCGCCTCGCCGCCCGCCTCGCGCGCCTGCGCGGCGCCGCCATGAAGCTCGGGCAGATCCTCTCGCTCCAGGGCGACGAGCTGCTTCCGCCGGAGTTCGCCCAGGCGCTCGCCATCCTGCGCTCGCAGGCCGCACCCATGCCGCAGGAGCAGCTGCGCCGCGTGCTCGCCCGCGAGTATGGGAAGGGCTGGGAGAAGCGCTTCGCGCGCTTCGATTGGGAGCCGATCGCCGCGGCGTCCATCGGCCAGGTCCACCGCGCGACGGCGCGCGGCGGCCGCGACCTCGCCCTCAAGATCCAGTACCCCGGCGTCGCGCGTTCCATCGCGAGCGACGTGGACAACGTCGCCGTGCTCCTTCGGCTCCTCAACCTGCTCCCGTTCGACATCGACGTCTCGGGCGTGGCGCAGGAGGCCAAGCGCCAGCTCCTGCAGGAGGCCGACTACGAGGCCGAGGCGCGCTTCCTCGAGGGCTACGCGAAGCTGGTGGCGGACGAGCCCTCGCTCGTGCTGCCCCGCGTGCACTGGGATCTCACGACGCGCCGGGTCATGGCGATGGACTTCATGGAGGGCGAGCCGCTGGAGAGCGTGCGCGAGGAGCCGCCGCGGAAGCGCAACGCGATCGGGACGCTCCTCGAGCGGCTGATGTTCCGCGAGCTCTTCGAGTTCCGGGTCATGCAGACCGATCCCAATTTCGCCAACTACCTGTACCAGCGCGCGACGGGGCGCGTGGTGCTCCTCGACTTCGGGGCCACGCGGCGCTTCGAGGACGACTTCGTGGCGAGCTACGCGCGCATCACCCGCGCCGTGATCGACGGGGATCGGGACCGCGTCGCGCGCGAGGCGGTGCGCATCGGCTACGCGGCCGAGGGGGACGACCCGGAGCGCCTGAAGGCCGCGGTCGACGTGATCTTTCTCGTCTGCGAGCCGCTGCGCCACAAAGGCCCCTACGACTTCCCCGCCTCGAATCTTCCGATGCGGGTGAAGGAGCTGGGCTACGACCTCGCGCTCCGCCACGGCCTCGTGCGCGCGCCGCCGCCGCAGACGATCTTCCTGCACCGCAAGCTGGTGGGCTCGTTCCTGCTGCTTGCGCGCATCGGGGCGCGGGTCGATGCGCAGGCGCTGGTCCTCGAATGCCTCGCGAAAGCCGGGGCCGGCCGGCGCCGCTGACGTTGCCCGACTCTCTAGCCCTTGTGCGCGGCCTTCAGCCCTGCGATGTCGAGCTTCTTCATGCCGAGGACCGCCGCGAACGCGCGCTGCGTCGCCTTCGACTCGGGATCCTTCATCATCTTGCCCATCCCGACGGGCACGACCTGCCACGAAAGGCCGAACTTGTCCTTGAGCCATCCGCACGCGCGGGCGCGCTCGTCGCCGCCCTCGGAGAGCTTGTCCCAGTAGTAGTCGATCTCGGCCTGGGTGCGGCACAGCACCTGCAGCGAGACCGCTTCGCTGAACTTGAAGAGCGGCCCGCCGTTGAGCGCCGTGAAGCGCAGCCCGTTCAGCACGAACTCGACCGTCATCACGGAGCCCGCCGGGCGGCCGTGGATTTCCTGCCCGACCGCCGGGTAGCGGGTGACGCCGAGGATCTTCGCCTTCCTGAAGATCGAAACGTAGAACCGCGCCGCCTCCTCGGCCCGGTCGTCGAACCAGAGGCACGGGGAGATGGGCTGCACCGCGGCGGCAGCGCGGCGGGGCGGCTTCCTGCGGGCGGGGGCTTTGCGTCGGGCGGCCATGGAACGCTCCTCGGGGATGGGGTCCATGTATTCTGGTCGAATCGCGTGGCGCCGTTTCGACTACACCTGGGCCGGCAAGGCGTGGCCGGTCGCTCACGACGGGAGGAAACGATGGCGAAGGCCCTGCGCAACAAGGTGGTCGGACGCGACGAATGGACCCAGGCCCGCAAGCGGCTCCTCGTGAAGGAGAAGGCCTTCACGCGGCTGCGCGACAAGCTCGCGGCGGAACGCCGGGCGCTGCCCTGGGAGGCGGTGACCCAGGACTACGTCTTCGAGGGACCGGACGGAAAGCGCTCGCTCGCCGACCTCTTCGACGGCCGCTCGCAGCTCGTCGTCTACCACTTCATGTTCCACCCGGACTGGGACGCGGGCTGCCCGCATTGCTCGCGCTGGGCGGACAGCTTCGACCGTCCCATCGTCCACCTCAACCAGCGCGACGTGACGATGGTCGCGGTCTCGCGCGCGCCCTACCCGAAGCTCGCCGCCTACCGCAGGCGCATGGGCTGGACCTTCCCGTGGTTCTCGTCCTTCGGCAGCGATTTCAACTTCGACTTCAACGTGTCGTTCACGCCCTCGGAGGTGAAGCGCAGGAAGGCCTTCTACAACTTCGAGCTGCAGGATCCCTTCGCCCCGGAGCGCGAGGGCGTGAGCGTCTTCCACAGGGACCGCAAGGGAAGGATCTACCGGACGTATTCGACCTTCGCCCGCGGCATCGACATGATGAACGTCGACTACCAGTACCTCGACCTCACGCCGCGTGGGCGCGACGAGGGCCGGCGCGGACCGTTCTGGGTCCGGCGGCACGACGAGTACTAGGGCGCGCTCGCACGACGGCGATTCCCGACGGTTGGGGATGACGGCCGGGTCGTCGTCCTAGGCGAAGGATCGCGCGCTGCCGACGGTTTCCACGACCTGGGCGGCGATCGCGACGAAGAAGGCGACGGTCGCGAAGACGAAAAAGGCGGTGATCATTTGCGCTCTCCTTGTTCCCTTGTTCTCGATGGGGACAATGTAGGCATCGGCCCGCCCCTTCCGCGAGCGGAAAGCGACGAAACGCGGGAATCGGGGAGTGAAATGCCGTCCGAGGCGACGTCGCCGGCCCCCCTCTTTTTTCATCCCCTTGTCGATTTCGGGCGAGGACAATCGTCTTGAGGAGATGACGACCCTGCAAACCCACCGCCGACCTGGAGGCCGCAATGAGCGAGTTCGTCCTGCTTTACCGCACCACCTCGGAAGCGCGCGAGGAGGCCATGGGCACCCCCCAAAAGACCGAGCAGAGCCTGGCCAGGTGGCGCGCGTGGTTCGACGAGATGAAGGGGAAAGGCCAGCTCAGGAACATCGGCATCCCGCTGGATCCCCCGGGCAAGGTGGTGCGCGGGCGGAACCGAACCGTGATCGACGGCCCCTATTCCGAGACCAAGGAGCTGATCGGCGGCTTCTCGGTCGTCGAGGCGAAGGACATCGCCGAGGCGGCGCGGATCGCCGCGGGGTGCCCGATCCTCGAGGGCGGCGGCTCGGTCGAGGTGCGGCCGGTGCGGCAGCTCGACCCGTGAGCGTTCATTCCATCCATCCGCGGTTCGTCACCGGGATTGCGCGATCCGTCGCAATCCGGAATCAACCGGGGAGGAATCGCGGCATGATCGCCGCCATGGATACGTGCCTACGCTACGGCCGCCGCCTTTCGACGGACGGGCTGCTTCGCGCGCTCGGGCCAGGCGCGCATCGCGGTCTGGACCATGGCGAGGAGCGCCTTGCGGGTTCCGCCCTCGCGCGCCTGCAGCGACATGCCGCTGATCACGGCGGCGTAGAAGTCGGTGAGGGCGGCGGTGTCGCTGTCGCGCGGGAGATCGCCTTCCTTCACGCCGCGCTGGATCCGCTCGCGCAACCGCGCGCGCGCCTCGGCGCGCTCCGCGGCGATGCACTTCTGCAGGCGCGGGCTCGTGGTGGACGAGGTGACCATCGCCATGACCGAGAGGCACCCGGAGGGGTGGCTGCGGTCGGTGAAGAGGGCGGCGAGCTCCGTGAGCAGCCGCTCGACCGCCAGCCGCGCCGTGGGCTCCCCCGCATAGGGGCAGGACATCTGGACGTTCTCGTGGTAGCGCCGCACGGCCTCGATGAAGAGGCTCTCCTTGTCGCCGAAGGCGGCGTAGAGGCTGGGCGGATTGATGCCCATCGCCGCGGTGAGGTCGGCGACGGATGCCGCCTCGAAGCCCTTGCTCCAGAAGACCTCGATGGCGCGGGCGAGCGCCTGGTCCCGGTCGAAGGCGCGCGGGCGCCCGCGCGGGCGGCGCGCCGGGGCGGGCCCGGCCGGACGGAGAGTTTTCATAGTGAACGATATTAAATTACTTGACACCCGGCGGCAAGCGCCCTACAGTCGCCGCTTCTGTAGCACCCGATACAGAAGCCCCGCCGGGCGCGGCGCGCCGCCTTCATTCTGTAGCGCGCGGTAAACAAAAGCTTGACAACCGGAGCAGGACGCCTTATCGTTCGCTCCTTCTGTAGCAATCACTACATAATAAGCCGATCGAAAGGGCATCACGATGAGCACTCGCCTCATTCACCGCCGCAAGGCGCTGCTCGCGGCCGGCGGCACCGTCCTCCTCGCCGCGCTCGCCTACGGCCTGTCGGGACTGCGCCATTCCGGAGCGGCCGAGAAGCCCGCCGCGGAGGCGCCCGCCGCCGTTCCCGTGACCGTCGCCGCCGTCGAGCGGCGCGAAGTCACGCCCTACGACGAGTTCTCCGGCCGGCTCGAGGCGGTCGATCGCGTGCAGGTCCGCCCCCGCGTCGCCGGCGCGATCCAGTCGGCGCACTTCACCGAGGGCGCGCTCGTGCACGCCGGCGACCTGCTGGTGACGATCGATCCGGCGCCGTACGAAGCCGAGGTCGACCGCGCGCAGGCGCAGCTCGCCGCGGCGCAGGCCCGCCGCGACAACGCCGCCACCGAGGCCGAGCGCTCGCAGCGCCTCTGGGCGGAGCACGCGATCGCGCAGCGCGAGCTCGACGAGCGCCTGAACGCGCGGCGCACGGCCGAGGCGGACGTGCGCGCCGCGCAGGCGGCGCTGCAGCTCGCCCGCCTCAACCTGGGCTACACGCAGGTGCGCGCCCCCGTGAGCGGCCGCGCCGGCAGGCTCGAGGTCACGCCCGGAAACCTCGTCGCGGCGGGTCCCACCGCGCCGGTCCTCACCACCATCGTGAGCGTGAGCCCCATCTACGCGAGCTTCGACGCCGACGAAGGCGTGGTCGAGCGGGCGCTGCGCGAGGTGCCGTCGGTGGGGCCGCGTCCGGCCATCGAGCGCATCCCCGTGCAGATCGAGACGGACGAGGACGGGACGCTCCTCCGCGGCCGCCTGCAGCTCATCGACAACCACGTGAACGCCTCCAGCGGCACCGTGAGGGTGCGCGGCGTCTTCGACAACCCCGACGGGCGCCTCATCCCGGGCCAGTTCGTGCGCGTGCGCCTGGGCCACGCGACGAGCGAGAAGGCGGTGCTCGTCTCCGAGAGCGCGGTCGGCACCGACCAGAGCAAGCGCTTCGTGCTGGTGGTGGGCCCGGACAACAAGGTGGCCTACCGCGAGGTGACGCTCGGCCCCGCCGTCGACGGCCTGCGCATCGTGAGCGCGGGGCTCGAGCCCGGCGAGCGCATCGTCGTGAACGGCCTGCAGCGCGTGCGCCCCGGCAGCCTCGTGGCGCCCCAAGCTCCCGACGCACCCCAGGCCGCGAAAGTCGCCCAGCGCTGACCATGAATCTCTCCAAGTTCTTTATCGATAGGCCCATCTTCGCCGGCGTGGTGTCGACGATCATCTTCCTCGCCGGCGCCATCGCCATGGGCCTGCTGCCGATCTCGGAGTACCCCGACGTCGTGCCGCCCTCGGTCGTCGTGCGCGCGACCTACCCCGGCGCCAATCCCAAGGTGATCGCGGAGACGGTGGCCACGCCCCTCGAGGAGCAGATCAACGGCGTCGAGAACATGCTCTACATGAGCAGCCAGGCGACCACCGACGGCAACCTCACGCTCACCGTCACGTTCAAGCTGGGCACCGATCCCGACAAGGCCCAGCAGCTCGTGCAGAACCGCGTGGCGCAGGCCGAGCCGCGGCTCCCGGAGGAGGTGCGGCGCCTGGGCGTCACGACCGCCAAGGCCTCGTCCGACCTCACCATGGTCGTGCACCTCGTCTCGCCCGACGAGCGCTACGACATCGACTACCTGCGCAACTACGCGGTGCTGAACGTGAAGGACCGCTTGCGGCGCGTGCAGGGCGTGGGCGAGGTGGCGATCTTCGGCGCGGGCGACTACTCGATGCGCGTGTGGCTCGATCCGGACAAGGTCGCCGCGCGGGGGCTCACCGCGGGCGACGTCGTGCGCGCGATCCAGGGCCAGAACGTCCAGGCCGCCGCCGGCGTGATCGGCGCCTCGCCCAGCGAGAAGGGCGTCGAGGTCGAGCTCCCGGTGAACGTGCGCGGGCGGCTGCGCACGGCCGGGGAGTTCGGCGACATCGTGGTGAAGACGGACGCCGGCGGCGCGGTCACGCGGCTGCGCGACCTGGGCCGGATCGAGCTCGGCGCGGCGCAGTATTCGCTGCGCTCCCTCCTCGACAACAAGCCCGCGGTGGCGATCGGCATCTTCGCGGCGCCCGGCTCGAACGCCATCCAGATCTCCGACCAGGTGCGCGCCGCCATGGCCGACCTCAAGGCCGCGATGCCGGAGGGCGTGGACTACCAGATCGTCTACGATCCCACGCAGTTCGTGCGGGCCTCGATCCATTCCGTGGTGGAGACGCTCTTCGAGGCGATCGCGCTCGTGGTGCTGGTCGTGATCCTGTTCCTCCAGACCTGGAGGGCCTCGATCATCCCGCTCGCCGCGGTCCCGGTGTCGATCGTCGGCACCTTCGCGGTCCTGTACCTGCTCGGCTTCTCGATCAACGCGCTCACCCTCTTCGGGCTGGTGCTGTCGATCGGGATCGTGGTGGACGATGCGATCGTCGTGGTCGAGAACGTCGAGCGCAACATCGGGGCGGGGCTCTCGCCGCGCGACGCGACCTACCGCGCGATGCGCGAGGTCTCGGGGCCCATCGTCGCGATCGCGCTCGTGCTGGTCGCGGTCTTCGTTCCGCTCGCCTTCATCAGCGGCCTCTCGGGCCAGTTCTACCGGCAGTTCGCGGTGACGATCGCGATCTCGACGGTGATCTCGGCGATCAATTCGCTCACGCTCTCGCCCGCCCTCTCGGCGCTGCTGCTGCGCTCCCACGACGCCCCGCGGGACGTCCTCGCGCGCGCCATGGACAAGGTGCTGGGTCCCTTCTTCGCCGCGTTCAACCGCGTGTTCCGCCGCGGAGCGAACGGCTACACCGGCGGGCTCCGCCTCGCGCTCGGCCGCAGGGTCGTGATGCTCGCGGTCTACGGCGCGCTTGCCGCGACGACCGCGGGGCTCTTCAAGCTCGTGCCCCACGGCTTCGTCCCGAGCCAGGACAAGCAGTACCTCATCGGCTTCGCGCAGCTTCCCGACGGGGCGACCCTCGACCGCACCGAGTCGGTGATCCGGCGCATGGGCGAGATCGCCATGAAGCACCCGGGCGTCGAGCACGCCGTCGCCTTTCCCGGGCTTTCCATCAACGGCTTCACCAACAGCTCGAACGCGGGGATCGTGTTCGTGACGCTGAAGCCCTTCGACGAGCGGCGCAGCCCGGCGCTCTCGGGCGGCGCGATCGCGATGGACCTCAACCGGCAGTTCGGCGCGATCCAGGACGCGTTCATCGCGATCTTCCCGCCGCCTCCGGTGATGGGCCTCGGGACCACGGGGGGCTTCAAGCTCGAGATCGAGGACCGCGCCTCGCTCGGTTACGAGGCGCTCGACCAGGCGCTCAAGGAGTTCATGGGGCGCGCCTACCGCTCGCCCGAACTCGCGGGCCTGTTCTCGAGCTACCAGGTGAACGTGCCGCAGCTCTACGTGGACATCGACCGCACGAAGGCGCGCCAGCTCGGCGTGCCGCTCACCGAGATCTTCGACACGATGCAGGTGTACCTCGGGAGCCTGTACGTGAACGACTTCAACCGCTTCGGCCGCACGTACTCCGTGCGCGTGCAGGCCGACGCGCCGTTCCGCGCCCGCCCCGAGGACATCAAGCTGCTCAAGGTGCGCAACGACGCGGGCGAGATGATCCCGCTCTCGGCGCTGGTGGACGTGAAGCCCGCGGCCGGCCCCGAGCGCGCGATGCGCTACAACGGCTTCCTCGCCGCCGACGTGAACGGCGGGCCCGCGCCCGGATACTCCTCGGGCCAGGCGCAGGACGCGGTCGCGCGCATCGCCTCCGAGACGCTGCCGCGCGGCGTCGCCTTCGAGTGGACGGACCTCACGTACCAGCAGATCCTCGCCGGCAACACGGCGGTGTGGGTCTTCCCGCTCTCGGTGCTGCTCGTGTTCCTGGTGCTCGCGGCCCTCTACGAGAGCCTGGTGCTGCCGCTGTCGATCATCCTCATCGTGCCGATGGCGCTCTTCGCCGCGATCACCGGGGTGTGGCTCACGCACGGCGACAACAACATCTTCACGCAGATCGGATTCATCGTGCTGGTGGGGCTCTCGGCGAAGAACGCGATCCTGATCGTCGAGTTCGCCCGCGAGCTCGAGTTCTCCGGCAAGTCCCCCCTCGAGGCCGCGATCGAGGCCGCGCGCCTGAGGCTCAGGCCCATCCTCATGACGTCGATGGCCTTCATCATGGGCACCGTGCCGCTCGTCTTCTCCTTCGGCGCGGGCGCGGAGATGCGGCGCGCGATGGGCGTCGCCGTGTTCTCGGGGATGATCGGCGTCACCGCCTTCGGTCTCTTCCTCACCCCGGTGTTCTACGTGGCGCTGCGCGCGCTCACGGGGAACCGGATCCTCAAGTCCCACGGCGAAGTGCCGCACGTGGAGGCCTTCGCCGGCTCCTCGGATTGAACATGGACACGCAAGCTCTCCGTCACCGACTCCGCTGGTTCCCGATCTTCGCCGGGACGATCGTGCTGTTCCTCGCGGGCTGCGCCACGCCGCCGCCCATCGATCCCGCCTCGCTCCCGGCGACGCCGGCCGCCTTCAGGGAGGAGGCCCCGCGCTTCAAGGTCGTGTCCGCGACGCCGCCCGCCGACGGACGCTGGTGGAGCGCGTTCCACGATCCCGTCCTCGACGGCCTGGTCGAGCGCGCCGATCGCGGCAACGGCTCGATCCGCGTCGCGGCCGCGCGCCTCGCGCAGTCGCGGGCGCTGTTGCTCCAGGCCGACGCGGAGCGCCTGCCGCAGCTCGACGCCGGCGCGTCCGTCCAGCGCGGCGACGGCCTCACCGTCACGAACCTTCCCGCGGGCCACGCGCTCACGCTGTACACGCTCGGCGCGAGCGTCTCGTGGGAGGCGGATCTCTTCGGCAAGCTGCGGCGCGCGGCCGAGGCGGCTGCGCTCGACGCGCACGCCTCGGAGGCCCTGCTCGCGGACACGCGGCTCGTGATCGAGGCGGACGTCGCCCAGTCGTATCTCGCGCTGCGCTCGCTCGACGAGGAGCGGCGCCTCGTGCGGGCGACGGCCGAGACGTACCGCGGCACGCTGGAGCTCACCGAGCGCCGTTATCGCGCGGGAGACGTCGCGGAGCTCGATGTGGCGCGGGCGACCACCCAGGTCGCGGCCACCGAGGCCGACGCGCTCGCCCTCGACCGGCGGCGCGCGCAGCTCGAGCACGCGATCGCGGTGCTCGTGGGCGAGGGGCCGTCCACGTTCTCGATCGCCGAGGCGCCGTGGTCCGCGACGCTCCCCGCGATTCCCGCGGGGCTGCCCGCCGAGGTGCTCGCGCGCCGTCCCGACGTGGCCGCCGCGCAGGCGACGATGCTCGCGGCCCAGGCGCGCGTGGGCGTGGCGAAGGCGGCGTGGTTCCCCGACATCGTGCTCACGGGAGCGGGCGGGGTGGCTTCGCCCCAGCTTTCCGATCTCCTCCGGTACTCGGCCCGCGCGTGGAGCCTCGGCGCGCTCGCCTCCCTGCCGATCTTCGACGGCGGGCGGCGCGAGGCGGGCGTGCGCTTCGCGAGCGGGGAGATGGACGCCGCCGTCGCGCAGTATCGCGATCGGGTGCTGGTGGCCTTTCGCGACGTCGAGGATCAGCTCTCGGCGCTGCGGCTGCTCCAGGAGCAGGCCGAGGCCGAGGAGCGCGCGGTGCGCGCCGCGGCGCGCGCGACCACGCTTTCGGACCGGCGCTGGCGCGAGGGCCTCGTGAGCCAGCTCGAGCTCCTCGACGCGCAGAGGAGCGAGCTCGCGGACCGGCGCGCGGCGGTCGAGGTGAAGAGCGCGCAGTACCAGGCGACCGTCGGCCTCGTGCGGGCCCTGGGCGGCGGGTGGGAGTCGCGGTCGTGAGCGGGAAGAAGCGCTCGGAATTCCCCGCGGGCGGACCGCTCCTCGGGCTGGCGATCGCGATCCTCGCCATCGTGATCATCGCGTTCTCCTGAGCGGGCGCCGGACCTCGAATGGGCTCCCGCTCCAGGCCCCCACGCGACGGCGTCGACTGGCTCGGCACGCTCCTCATCGCCGTCCTCATGCTCGCGCTCGTGGCGATCACGATGCGCTGAGCCCCGTCGGTCGCGGCGCCGGCCGGCGCTGCCGCCGCTCCGACCGGCCTGACCGCGCTCGACCGTTCTGTCCGCCCGTATCGCAGAGCGGACTGACGCCAAATTTTCACTGGACTCGGGGCAGGGCCGCGGAGCACAGTCGTCCGATCCGCGGCCGACGACGTTTCGCCGGACACGGATGCAGCCCCTTTCCTTCCCAGAGAGCAGGAGCCAGCCATGAGCGCTTCCAAGAAGATCGTGCTTCTCGCCGCGATGACCTCGCTCGCCGCGCTGTCGGCGCAGGCCGCCGACATCACCCTCCTCAACCCGTCCTCGAGCCTCATCCACCCGTACTTCCGCAGCAACTGCTGGGATCCCAGCATCAGCACCGCCAAGCCGAACGAGTGGGTGTTCTTCGGCGGTGTGCTCTCCCACAGCCAGTTCACGTGGCCCGCATTCGAGACGCTCCTCAGGCCCGGCTGCAAGAGGCCCGACGTGAGCTTTACCTTCGCGCTCGACGGCGAGGCGGCTCCCACGGGCCACGGAAACCGGGAGCGCACCACCCGGCTCGAGTTCGACGCGACGGTGCCGGTGTACACGCTCACCGTCACCGACGTGCCCGAGCTCACCAGCGTGACGCCGAAGGGCTATCACGACGACGACAACGACGATTGAGGTCCGCCGCCTAGTCGGAGCGCAGCGCCGCGAACGTTGCGCTCCAGCCCATCGTCTCGATCCTCGCTTGCGCCGCGCCGACCCGCGTGAGCGTGAAATCGATCCCGCCCTCGAGCAGGTAGCGCGTTCCCCAGTGGGCCGCCGGCCCGAAGGTCGTCGTCCCGGGCGAGAAGCGCGCCTCGAGCTCGCCGTCGCGGGTGCAGATCGCGCTCGCGCCCTCGGCGAGCAGGCCCTCGTCGGTCTTCACGAAGGAAAGGAAGAGCGCACCGTCGCGCTCGAAGATCGACACCACGAGGGGCTTCCCGTCGTCCATCGTGGTCTCGCGCCATCGCAGCGGAAACGAAGGGTCGCCGAGGAGGGCGCGCAGGTCCCGAATGGTTTGCGCGCAGGGCGGCGCCGCATGGACTGGAGCGGCGGCGAACAGCAGGAGAATCAGGAGGCGAAAGGTCCTGCAATCCATGGCCGTGGTCCTCCGCCCGCCACGGTAGCCGCCCAGGGTGTCAGTGCCGTGACAGTGGCGCTCGGGTACCCTATCCTTGGGGAGACAATGCAATGAGCACCACGACGACGATCGATTCGGTCACCCGCAGCCGCCCCGTCGAGCGCGTGCTGGCGGGCATTCCCACTTCCGACGGCGCGGGCGTGAAGCTCACGCGCGTCCTCACGCAGCCGCTGCAGCGCCGGCTCGATCCCTTTCTCATGCTCGACGCCTTCGGCACCGACGATCCCGAGGACTACATCGCCGGCTTTCCCGACCATCCGCACCGCGGGTTCGAGACGGTGACCTACATGATCGCCGGACGCATGCGGCACCGCGACAGCGCGGGGCACGAGGGCCTGCTCCAGAACGGCGGCGTGCAATGGATGACCGCCGGGCGCGGCGTCGTGCACTCGGAGCTTCCCGAGCAGGAGGAGGGGCGCATGGAGGGCTTCCAGCTCTGGCTCAACCTTCCCGCGCGCGACAAGATGCGCGCGCCCTGGTACCGCGATTTCCAGGCCGCGGACATCCCCGGGCTCACGACCGCCGAAGGCGTCGAGGTGCGCGTCATCGCGGGAGAAAGCCACGGCGTGAAGGGCGCGATGCAGCGCGAGGTGACCGAGCCGCTGTACCTCGACCTCGAGATCCCGGAGGGCGCGAGCTTCGCGCAGCCGTTTCCCGCGGGCTACAACGCGTTCGTGTACGTCTATCGCGGCGAAGTCGCGATCGAGGGAACGCCGGTGCCCGCGCAGCGCATGGCGATCCTCGGCAACTCGCCCGGGGCGGACGGCGTGCTCCTCGCCGCCGCGAAGCCCTCGCGCGCGCTGCTCATCGCCGGCAGGCCCCTTCGTGAGCCGATCGCGCAATACGGCCCCTTCGTGATGAACGCCGAAGCCGAGATCCGGCGCGCGATCCAGGACTACCAGGCCGGCCTCTTCACGTCGCGCTGATCCGGCGCGAGGACGACGCCCGGCGCGCCGCCTCAGCTCCGCCGCTTGTGCGCTGCCTTGTGCTGCGCCTTGTGCGCGGCCGGCTGCTCGCGCGCGATCGGCTCGCCGCTCCTTCCTTCGAGCATCGGCGTGATGTGCCCGTCGATCCAGTGCTGGTCCCACCATTCCACGGGCAGCACGGGCACGCCGTCGAGGTAGACGCCGAAGTGCAGGTGGTCGCCGCCGGCGAAGCCCGTCTCGCCGGTCTTGCCGATGATCTGGCGCTTCTCGATGCGGTCGCCCGGCTTCACGTCGATCTGGCTGCAGTGGCCGTAGAGCGTGAAGAGCCCGAGGCCGTGGTCGATGATGATCGCGTTGCCGTACAGGCCCAGGTCGCCGGTGAAGGCAACGACGCCGCTGTTCGACGCCTCGATGGGGTAGTGCTTGGTGACCGAGAGGTCGTAGCCGAGGTGGTACGCGGTGTCGATCGGCTCGCCCTTGTACGTGTACGTGCGCTTGTCCGCGAAGTTCGCCTCGACCTTGGAGTTGCTGAGCTGGACGAAGGCGTCCTTCCAGAGGATCGAAGGGGTCGTCTTCTTCGTGACCTCGGCGATCTTGTCCTCGTTCTCCTTGCGCACACCCTGGTCGACCGCGACGAAGACTTCCTTCACGGAGCCGTCGCGCCTGGAGGCGTCGTGCAGGAGCGGCAGCACCTTGTTCTGGAAGAAGGCGTCGGAGACGGCGATGGTGCTCTCCTTGTACTTCACGTTCTTGAGCTCGTAGGAGAGCGGCATCTCCGCCACGTTGTGGGCCCTGTCGGCCGCGACGAGCACGGCGCGCACGTTCGGCGGGACGTTGTAGGGGTGCGCGAAGAGGGCGAAGTAGACGTCCGGATGGCCCTTCACCACGCCCTTGAAGCCGGGAAAGAAATCCAGCCCGATCTTCACGCCGGTGGTGACCGTGTCGGGGGACGACTTGTAGGCGATCGCGCCGACGCCGCCGAAGCTCACGTAGCGGTCGTCGCCGACGAGCTCGAGGGTGGGCGGCGTGAGGTCGATCGTGAGGTTCTTCTCGAGCACGGTCTCGTTGCCGGCGAGCCAGTGCCAGAGGGAGGCGTCGCGCGCGGTGACGTGGAGCACGGCGGGGCCTTCCTTGATGGGGGAGTCCCTCGTCAACGCGACGGCGAACTTCTTGCCGGGCACCGGCTTCGCGTAGTGCTCGGAGGCGATGACCTGCTCCGCGCCGCCCTGGGTGAGCCTGGCGGTCACGGATCGGAGGCCCGCGCCGCCGTCGGTCACCTCGACCTGGAAGGGCACCGGCCCGAGCATGTCGGTGTCGGGCGACAGCGCGATGCGCGGCGGCTCGGATTCGAGGCGCGAGCGGAAGTGGTAGGCGGCGCCGGCAAGGGCGGCGGCCCCTGCGACGAGGATGATGGCGATGACGAGGGCGGCGCGGCCGCCTTGCGGCTTGCGGGATTCGTGGATGGGCATCTTGCGGGCGAAGGAAGGAATCGGGCGCGTCGCCCCCGGGACGGGCACCGGGCGACACCGCAATTCTACCCGCCTCGCGGCCGCGATCGCGGGATTTTCGCGCGAGGCGTATCCGGCTGTGCGCGATAATGCGCGCTCCATTCGACGGAGGACACCATGCTGGGTGACGGATTCGCGCCGGAGCTGGAGCGGGTGCGCCTGCGCCCGCTCGAGGCCCGCGATGCGCCGGCGCTCTACACGACCTACGCGGACCCGGAAACCTCGCGCTACCTGAGCCGGCCGCCGATGACCGGGCTCGGCGAGGCCGAGGCCCTGCTCGCCAGGGCGCAGGCGGGACGCGAGGAGGGGCACGGCCTCCAGCTCGCCATCGAGCGCATCGGCGACGGCGCCTTCCTCGGCGTATGCCTGCTCTTCCACATCCATGCGGAGAGCGCTCGCGCGGAGATCGGGTACACCCTCGCCCGCGAGCACTGGTCCCGCGGCTACATGGCCGAGGCCCTTCCGGCGCTCGTCGGCTACGCGTTCGGTCCGCTGGGCCTCAATCGCCTCGAAGCCGACATCGATCCGCGCAACGCCGCCTCGGCGCGGGTGCTCGAGCGCCTGGGATTCTCGCGCGAAGGGCTGCTTCGCGAGCGCTGGATCGTCGCGGGCGAGGCCTCCGATTCGGCGATCTACGGGCTGCTGCGCCGCGAGTGGCGGGCGCGGTGAGGCTTCGCCCGATGGGGCGGCAGCGACCCTAGTGCACGACGCGGTTCGCGAGCGCCTTGGCCTCGCGCGCCGTGGGCGCGCGCAGGTGCTGCAGGAGCGTCTGGCGCAGCGAACGGCGCGCGAGCAGGGCGCGCAGCTCGCCGTCGGTGAGCTCCGTGTCCGCGAGGCGCCGCACCTCCCCGCCTTCGAGCGCCGCGATCGGCAGCCCGTCCCGGAGCAGCACGCGGTTCGTGGGGATCGCCGCCACGCGCGCTTCGGGCGTGAGGATGCCGACGAGGTTCAGCGGATCGGCGGCTGAAAGCACCAGCATCTCGCCCGCCTCTTCCATCTTGCGCACGGCCCGCAGCCGCCCGACGGCGTCCGGCGCGGCGAACTGCTCGCCGCCGAATCCCGCGACGAAACGGCCGCCGCGGATCTCGCCGCGCGCCTCCAGGCGGCGGTAGACCTGGACCAGCTCGCGCCACGGCGGGAGGTTCGTCTCGCGCTGGAGCAGCACGCGGAAGACCACGCCGTAGCGCTTGAGGAGGGTGCGCGCGACCGCCTCGACGCGACCTTCGGCCTTCTCGAAGCCGAGCAGCGACCAGCGTCCCGCGGCCTCGACGAGATCGCGGCGCTTGTCCTGGCGGGCGAGGAGGGCGCGCAAGCCCGCGAAGCTGTCCGCGGTCGAGATGCCGGCGCCGGCGAGCTCCGCGAGCGCGCGCTCGACGAACGCGGGCAGCAGGCCCGTGGCGGACACGAGCTCGTGGAAGAACGAGGCGCCGCGCTTCGCGAGCGCGTCGCGGACGGCGGCGGCTTCGGAGCCCGGGGAATCGGCCTCGCGCGGGGCGGATCCCCAGAGCGACGCGTGCTCGCGCAGCAGCAGCGCGATGGGCGAGGTCTTGAGCGGCGCCTTCGTGCCCGGCGTGACGCGTCCCCACATCACGCGCCCGCTGTAGCACAGCCGATCGAGCTGCTCGGCGCCGTAGTCGGCGACCCGCGCCGGCAGCACGTCGCGCTCCCACGCGGCGGCCGCGACCTCGAATCCCTCGAGCTGCTCGACGACCGCGGCGAGGCCCTCGGCGCCGCGCACCTCGTCCTCGCCCGCCACGTGCTGCCAGTGCGCGAGGAAGCGCAGGAAGTCCGCGGCGCTCACCGGCTCGATCTCGGCGCGCAGGCGCGAGAGCGTGTACCGATGGATGCGCGCGAGCAGGCGCCGGTCGCACCATTCCCCTTCGGAAGCTCCCGGAGTGAAGCGGCCGCGCAGGATGCGGCCCTGGCCTTCGAGGGCGAGGAGCGCCGCGGCGACCTCGGACGCGACGGATTCCCGCGCCCCAGCGGGCGACGAAGCATCGAGCGGGAAGGACGACGCCACCCGCGCCTCCGTCACCGGACCGAGCGCCTCGAGCCGGCTCGCGACGAGGTCGGCGAGCACGTCGTCCTTGCGCTCGAGCGCGAGCCACGCGTCGCCCTTCTTCACGGCGCGCGGGCCCAGCCGATCGATCAGCTCGGCCCAACCCGGCGCGAGCTCGGGCTGCCTGACGTAGCCCGCGACCATGAGAGCGTCGTACATCTCGTCGGGCGTGCTCGCGATGGGCCACGCCTCCTCGCGCACGCGCTCGATCGCCGCGGGATCCAGCGCCCCGAGGTCGTCGGCGCTGCGCACCTCGGTCGCGCGCCGCGTGTAGACGGCCCGCGTGCGGCGCTCCTCGAGCGGCGCGTCGTCGAGGAACGTGTACACCGCCGAGTTGAGCAGCTCGTGGCTGAGGACCGAGGGCTCGGGCGTGTCGCGCGCCACCGTCCGGATGCCGCCCGCCGAGAGGCGCCGCAGCACGGCTTCGAGGCCGGGCGCATCGACCGCCTCCTCGAGCGCGTCGCGCAGCGCCTGGTTCACGAGCGGATGGTCGGGCACCTCGCGCGCGCCCTGGATGTTGTCCTGGCAGGCCACCGCGTCGGGGAACACGGCCTGGAGCACGTCCTCGCTGAACATGCGCTGGAGCTGGTTCGGCACGCGCGCGCCGTTGCGGTTGCGGGGGACGGCGAGCGCGATCGTGGAGCTCCAGCGCCAGCGCGTCTCGAAGATCGGGCTCTGCAGGATCGCCTGCGTGAGGGTCTCGCGCACCGTGTTCGGGTTGAGATACCGGAATACCTCCTCGAGCGGGAACGAGTGCACCTGGCTGAGCGAGAGGATCAGGCCCTCGTCGGTCGCCGCCGCCTGGAGCTCGAAGTTGAAGCCCTGGCAGAACTTCTTGCGCAGCGCCAATCCCCACGCACGCATGATGCGGCTGCCGAACGGCGCGTGGAGCACGAGCTGCATGCCGCCCGACTCGTCGAAGAAGCGCTCGAGCGCGATCGCGTCCTTCGTGGGCACGATCCCGAGCGCGCGCTTGGCCTCCCCGAGATAGGCCGCGATCTGGAGCGCCGCTTCCCGCGCGAGGAAGTATTCCTTCTCGAGCAGGGCGATCGCGGGCTCGAGCCCGCCGTCCTCGCGCGGCGCCTCCGGTCCGGGGAGCAGGGCGTCCACGGCCGCGCGCAGCCGCGACACCGCGTCGCTCATCTCGGCCGAGCGCGCCGGCGCCTCGCCCAGCCAGAACGGCATCGACGGCGGCTGGCCCTTCGCATCCGCCACGCGCACCACGCCGTTGCCGATCTTCAGGATCTTCCACGACGCGTTGCCGAGCTGGAACACGTCGCCCGCCAGCGACTCGACCGCGAAGTCCTCGTTCACCGTGCCGATCACGTGGCCCTCGGGCTCGAGCACCACCTTGAAGTCGAACACCTCGGGGATCGCGCCGCCGTTCACGATGGCGTTCATGCGCGAGCCCTTGCGGGCGCGGAGCTTCCCGTGGAGCGTGTCGCGGTGGATCAGCGCGGCGCGCCGGCCGCGCTTCGTCGCGAATCCGTGGGCGAGCATCTGCGCGACCTCGTTGAATTTCGCGCGCTCGAGCGCGCGATACGGATACGCGCGGCGCACGAGCCCGAACATCCCGTCCTCGTCCCACTCCTCCTGGGCGGAGACCTCGGCGACGACCTGCTGGGCGAGCACGTCGAGCGGCGCGTCGGGAACCTCGACGCGGTCGAGGTCGCCCTCGGCCACCGCGCGCACCATCGCGGCGCACTCGATCAGGTCGTCGCGGGTGAGCGGGAAGATGCGGCCCTTCGGCAGGCCGGCGATCGTGTGGCCCGAGCGCCCGACGCGCTGCAGGAGCGTGGCGATGCGGTGCGGCGAGGAGACCTGGCAGACGAGGTCGACGTGGCCGATGTCGATGCCGAGCTCGAGCGAAGCCGTCGCCACCAGCACCTTGAGCTTGCCCTCGCGCAGGCGATGCTCGGCGTCGAGGCGCACCTCCTTCGCGAGGCTGCCGTGGTGCGCGGCGACGAACTCGGTCCCGAGGCGCTCCGAGAGCTGGTGCGCCATGCGCTCGGCGAGCCGGCGCGTATTGACGGTGATGAGCGTCGTGCGGTGGGATTCGACGAGCACGACGAGCCGCTCGTAGATCTCGGCCCACACCTCGTGGGACATCACCGCCTCCAGCGGCGAGCGCGGCACTTCCACCGCGAGGTCCATCTTCCGCCGGTGGCCGCGATCCACGATCGCGCAGGGCTCGCGCGTGAGGAAGCGCGCGACCTCCTCGATCGGCTTCTGCGTGGCCGACAGCCCGATCCGCTGGAGCTTGCGCCCACAGACGTGGTCGAGGCGCTCGAGCGTGAGCGCGAGGTGCGCGCCGCGGCGCGACTGGAGCACCGCGTGGATCTCGTCCACGATCACCACGCGCGCGGTCCTCAGCATCTCCCGCGAGCGCTCGGCGGTGAGGAGCAGGTACAGCGACTCGGGGGTCGTCACCAATATGTGGGGCGGCGTGCGCAGCATCGCGGCGCGCTCGTTCTGCGGCGTGTCGCCGCTTCGCACCGCCGCGGTGATCTTCACCGCCGGATGGCCCATGGCCTCGGCCGTCGCGCGGATCTCGCGCCGCGGCTCGGCGAGGTTCTTGTGGATGTCCGCCGACAGGGCCTTCAACGGCGAGACGTAGATGACGCGCACTTCGTCGGGCAGTTCGCCCCGCGCGGCGCCCTCGCGGAAGAGCTCGTCGATCGCGGTGAGGAACGCGGCGAGGGTCTTCCCGGAGCCCGTCGGGGCGGCGATGAGCGTGTGCTCGCCGCGCCGGATGGCGTTCCAGCCCTCGGACTGGGCGGCGGTGGGCTCGCCGAAGCGGCCGCCCCACCAGCGGCGCAGGACGGGATGGAAATCGGGAGGGAGCAAGGGCTTTCTCGGGGGCGGACCGCTTTCCGGAAGTCTACCGGGAAGCGGCCGCCTGCGGGGCCGCCCGTCAGGCGGGAACGGCCTCCCGCACCTGCGCGAGCTTCGCGAGCACGCCCTTCATCTCCTCCTTGTTGAGCGCGCGCAGCATCTGCGTGTGGACGTTGCCGGCCTGCCCGATCGCCAGGGTGAGCGCCGTGATGGACGCCTCGTCGGGCGACTCGAAGACGGCCACGACGTCGTACTCTCCCAGCGTCCAGTAGATGTCCTTGGTGTTGACGCCGAACTTGCGGGCGAGCTCCCGGACGGCGTCGGCGCGGTTGGTGGTTTCGCGGACGTTGCGGATTCCCTGATCGGTGAAGCGGTTCAGCACGATGTAGGTCGCCATGGCGGTTTCTCCTGTGAAACCGGCGCGGGAAGAGCGCCGAAGCCCACTGTGCGCCGCGGCCATCGTGGGGTCAATGCGGAGTCGCGCGGCGGGAGGCGTCGGTGCCGATGGGCTCAGGTGACCCGCCGCCGCGCGCGGCATATCCTGTCGCGATGACGGCCTCCGCCCGCGCGTGGGCTCCCTTTCGCCAGACCGCGTTCGCCGTGATCTGGACCGCGACCGTGGTGTCGAACATCGGAACGTGGATGTTCAACGCGGGCTCCGGCTGGCTCATGACGTCGCTCGACGCCGACCCGCTCACGGTCTCGCTCGTGCAGGTCGCGGCGAGCGCTCCGCTGTTCCTCGTGGCGCTCGCCGCGGGCGCGCTCGCCGACATCGTCGACCGCCGCAAGTACCTCCTCGCCGCGGAATCCTCCTATACCGTGGTGGCGGCGATCATGGCGGCCTTCGTTTCGCTCGGCCGCATCGGGCCCGCCTCGCTCCTCGGGTTCACGTTCCTCCTCGGGGCGCTCGGCGCGCTCGCCGCGCCCGCGTGGCAGTCGGTGGTGCCGGCGCTCGTTCCGCGCGACGTGCTGCCCCAGGCGGTCGCGGCGAACAGCGTCGGCATCAACGTGAGCCGCGCGCTCGGCCCCGCGCTCGGCGGCCTCGTCATCGGCGCCTCGACGATCGCCGTGCCCTTCTGGATCAACGCCGCGAGCAACCTCGGCGTCATCGCCGCGCTCGCGTGGTGGAAGCCGCCGCCGGGTCCCGTGCACCGCCTCCCGGCCGAGCGCTTCGTCGCCGCCATCGTCGCGGGCGTGCGCTACACGCGCCACAACCGCCACCTGCGCGGCACGCTCGGCCGCTCGGTCGCCTTCTTCCTCTTCGCGAGCGCTTACTGGGCGCTGCTGCCCCTCACCGCGCGCGAGCGGATCGCCGGCGGCCCGGAGCTCTACGGCATCCTGCTTGGCGCGATCGGGGCGAGCGCCGTCGCGGCGGCGTTCGCGCTGCCCTGGCTCAAGGCGACCCTCGGCCCCGACCGGACGGTGGTCGCGGGCACGCTGGGCACCGCGGTCGCGCTCGTGCTCTTCGCGCTCGCGCGCGACGCTGCCCTGGGGCTCGCCGCGAGCGTGATCGCGGGCGCGTCGTGGATCGCGGTGCTCGCGAGCCTCAACGTCTCCGCGCAGGCGGCGCTTCCCGACTGGGTGCGCGGCCGGGGCCTCGCGATGTTCGTCACCGCCTTCTTCGGCGCGGTGACGCTGGGCAGCCTCGTCTGGGGGAAGCTCGGGCAGTCGCTGGGGCTCGCCGACGCGCAGCTCCTCGCCGCCGCGTGCGCCGTCGCGGCGATCCCGGTCACCCGGCACTGGAAGCTGCTCGCCGCGCCGGGCCTGGACCTCGCGCCGTCGATGCACTGGCCCGCGCCCGTCGTGAGCCGTGAGATCGACCACGACCGCGGGCCCGTGATGGTGACCGTGGAATATCGCGTGGAGCCCGCGGAGCGCGCCGCCTTCCTCGCCGCCATCGACAGGCTCTCGCACCAGCGCCGGCGCGACGGCGCCTACGCGTGGGGCGTGTTCGAGGACGCCGCCGAGGAGGGGCGGTTCCTCGAGACCTTCCTCGTCGAATCCTGGCTCGAGCACCTGCGCCAGCACGAGCGGGTCACCAACGCCGACCGCGCGCTGCAGGAGGCCGTGCAGAAGTTCCAGCACGGCGGGCCCGCGCGGGTCTCCCACTGGATCGAGGCCCGAAGCGGAGGATGATGCGGCGCTAGAGCCGCTCGTTCATCTTCCTCAGCCGGTCGGCCATCACCTTCATGATGTCGAGCGCGAAGTGGGGCGTCTGCTGCACGAGGAAGAGGAAGCGTCGCTCGGGGATCACCGCGAGCTTGCACGGCGTCTTCGCGGTCGCGGTGGCCACGCGGGGCGCCTGGTCGATGAGCGCCATCTCTCCGAAGGGCTCGCCCGGCCCGAGCGTCTCCAGGATCTTGTCGCCGATGGAGAGCTCGACCTCGCCCTCGAGGACCACGTACATCTCGGCGCCCATGTCGTAGGCGCGGAAGACCACCTCACCCGCCTCGCACAGGCGGGGGTCGGCCTCCAGGCTGAACAGCGCGAGCTTGACGCCCATCGTGCCCTCCTCGGGGCGGCGGGAGCCGCCGTGCGCAAGATACCACTTGCCGCGGGCGGCGGCATTGGGAGGAGAGGCCGCGCGCGCCGGATGTCCGGGATTCAGGAGGGCTGTCCTATGATGGAGCCCATGAGGATCGGGGCCCTGCTTCTCCTGCTGCTGTGCGCGCCGGCTTTCGCCGCCGACGAGGACCGGTCGATCGTCGTCGGCGGCACCACCCGCACCTACCGGATCCACCTCCCGAACGGCCGCGCGCCGGGCACTCCGGTGCCGCTCGTCGTGGTCTTCCACGGCGGGGGCGGCAACGCGGCCAATGCCGCGCGCATGAGCGGCATGGATGCCGAGGCCGATCGTGAGGGCTTCATCGCGGCCTACCCGAACGGGACGGGCCCGCTGCGCAACATCCTGCTCACCTGGAACACGTGGCAGTGCTGCGGGCGCGCGCTCGAGGAGAACGCGGACGACGTGGGATTCGTGCGCGCCCTGGTCGGGCAGGTCGAGCGCGACTATCCCGTCGACCGCAAGCGGATCTACGCGACCGGCATGTCCAACGGCGGCATGATGGCCTACCGCGTGGGCTGCGAGCTCGCCGACGTCTTCGCGGCGATCGCACCCGTGGCGGGTGCCCTCGACACCGACGACTGCCGCCCCGCCGCGCGCGTGTCCGTGATCGCCTTCCACGGCACGGCCGACCAGCACGTGCTCTTCGAGGGCGGGGCGCCGCGCCAATCGCTCGACCGCCACAAGCGGGTCGACAAGTCCGTCGCCTACGCGATCGACTTCTGGAAGCGCCGCGACGGGTGCGAGGGCGAGCCCGCGCGCCGGCGCGAGGGCAGCGTGACCCATGAGGCGTACTCCTGCGCCGACGGGACCGCCGTGGAGCTCTACGCGATCGAGGGACAGGGCCACGCGTGGCCCGGCGGCGAGAAGGGGCGGCCCACCGCGGACGCGCCCACCACCGAGATCTCCGCGACCGACCTCATGTGGAATTTCTTCGCGCGCCACCCGAAGAGGTAGCGGACCGGGAAGGGACTTCATGAACCGAAGAGAATGGTTGAAGATCGCGGGGGCGGTGCCGCTCGCCACGGTCGCATGCTCGCAGCCGGCGCCGCGCGAATCCGCCGCGGTCGAGCCCGCGCAGGGAATCGTCCGACGCGTGCGCCCGTCCGATCCGGAATGGCCGGGCGAAGCGCAGTGGCAGGCATTGGGCGAGCGCGTGGGCGGCCGGCTCGCGCGCGTTCGCAGCCCGCTGGCCGAATGCGCCGCGTCGGGCGCCTCCGCCGCGTGCGACGACGTCTTCCGCAAGCTCAGGAACCCCTACTACATCCGCGACGAGGCCGGGTTGACGCAGGCGCTCGGCTGGCTCGATGCATGGAGCTCGTCGCCGAGCGCTTACGTGGTCGCCGCGCGCACCGCGCAGGACGTGGCCGCGGCGGTCGAGTTCGCCCGCGAGCGCAATCTCCGGCTGGTGGTGAAGGGCGGCGGCCACAGCTACCAGGGGACCTCGAACGCCCCGGATTCGCTGCTCGTGTGGACGCGGTGGATGGACGAGGTCGCCCTCCACGACGCGTTCGTCCCCGCCGGTTGCGACGCGAGCCGTCCGCAGCCGGCTGTGAGCGTCGGCGCGGGCGCGATCTGGATGCACGTCTACGACGCGGTCACCGCGCGCGCGGGACGCTACGTCCAGGGCGGCGGATGCGCGACGGTGGGCGTGGCCGGGCTCGTGCAGAGCGGCGGGTTCGGAAGCCACTCGAAACGCTTCGGCACCGCCGCCGCTTCCCTCCTCGAAGCGGAGATCGTGACCGCCGACGGCCGCGTGCGCCTCGCGAACGCCTGCACGAATCCGGACCTCTACTGGGCGATCCGGGGCGGCGGCGGGGGAAGCTTCGGCGTCGTCACGCGGCTCACCCTGCGCACGCACGAGCTTCCGGCGCAGTTCGGCGTCGTCTTCGCCACGATCCGGGCCGCATCCGACGCCGCGTTCCGCCGCCTCGTCGAGCGCTTCCTGCGCTTCTGCTCGGAAGCCTTGCTCGATCCGCACTGGGGAGAGAAGGTCGACTTCGGCCCTCGGCGTCGCCTGGAGATCGGCATGGTGTTCCAGGGCCTCGACCGCGCCGGCGCTTCGGCGGCCTGGAAGCCGTTCTTCGACTGGGTCGCCTCGTCGCCGGGGGACTACGCGATGGCGGCTCCCCCGGCCATCGCGGCGTTTCCCGCGCGCGAGGCGTGGAACCCGGAGTTCCTGCGCGAGCATGCGGCCCCGTTCGTCCTTGCCGACGATCGGGCCGGCGCGCCGCGCGGCAACGTGTACTGGCGCGCCGATGCGGATCAGGCGGGGCAATATCTCTACGCCTATCGGTCGGCCTGGGTGCCGGCTGGCTTGCTGGGAGCGGGCGAACGGAATGCGCTCGTCGAGGCGCTCGTGGCGGCGTCCCGGCGATGGCCGGTCAGCCTGCACTTCAACAAGGGCCTCGCCGGCGCTCCCGCGGAGGTCCTCGACGCGGTGAGGGACACGGCGATGAACCCGGCGGTCCTCGACGCCTTCGCGCTCGCGATCGTGGCCGCCGAGGGCGGGCCCGCGTACGACTCGATCCCGGGCCATGCCCCGAACTTGGCGCTGGGGCGGCGGCGTGCCGCCCAGGTCCGGGCCGCGATGGATGCCCTGCGGCGCGCCGTTCCCGACGCCGGCTCGTATGTGTCCGAGAGCGATTTCTTCGAGCCCGATTGGCAGCGCAGCTTCTGGGGCCCGCACTACGCGCGCCTGCTCGCGGTGAAGGAGAAATACGATCCCGCGGGCCTCTTCTTCGTGCACCACGGCGTCGGGAGCGAGGGTTGGAGCGCGGACGGCTTCACGCGCCCCGCCGCGGCGTGAGGCCGGCTAGCGGCACGCGCCCGTCGAGACCGCCTGCAGCACTTCGCCCGTCTTGCGGTCCTGGACGAAAGCCGCGAGCGACATGCTCCCCGCCGCCCAGTCCGCATGCGGCTTGAAGGCGAACTCGAGGCGGCCGGCCGATTGCGAGAGCGCCAGGGACGCCATGTCGCGGGCCACGAAATCGTGCTTCAGTCGCTCGCCGCTGTTCTCGCCGGCCGTGACGCGGCTCGCGAGCCCGTTCTGCAGCGCGACCACGAAGAGCGAGAGTTGGTCCGTCGGCGTGCCGGGCCCGAGCGTCGCCTCGACCGTGCCGCCGATCGAGGCGTCATCGGCGACGGTCGCGTCGATCGCGAGCGCCGCCCGAGCGGGCTGCGTGGTGATGTGCGCGACCGCGAGCGGGAAGCGCCATCCGCTGCGCCAGTCGGGCATGTCGCGCCCGCCCACCACCACCTGGGGCGTGTACACGAAGCGCGCGCCCGTCGCCTTCTGGAGCCGATCCTGGCGCAGCGTGTAGCGCGGGTCGGAGTAGGGATCCTTCCAGCCGTCGAGGTCCCAGTAATCGACGTGGAACTCGACGGGCACCACGCGCGAGTCGGGCCGGTCGTGGGCGAAGCGCGAGAGCCAGCGGTCCGCGGGCGGGCAGCTCGAGCAGCCTTCGGACGTGTAGAGCTCGACGAGCGCCCGGGTCTGCGGGCCGGACGCGGCCTTGCACTGCAAGGCGTGGGCGGGGATCGCCGCGCAGGCGAGCAGCGCGGGCAGGAATCGAGCCGTGAAGCGGGCGATCGCAAACGAGGGACGATGCATGCCGATGCCTCCGCCGTTGGAACCTGCGGATGAGTCGCGGCCCGGCGCGCTTCCTTTCGGCGGACCCGATCTGTCTAGATTACTTCAGGACCAGGCGGTCCTCCCGGATAAACCCCTCGAACCGCGTTCCGCCCCGCGATTTCGCGCGCCACCACACGCCCCCTGCGGGCTCCACGAGGACGAGCGCGCCCGGGTCGAGCCGGATGACGATGGCGGAATGCACGCTCGGCGCGGCGCGCACGTTGGTGTGGCCGCCCGCGACGGTCCTCGCGGTCCTCCACGCGGGAGCGGCGGCGGGCGGCGCCGCGGCGGCGGTCGCAGGCGCGGCCGGTCTCGCGGATGCGGAAGCCACGGCGCCGCTCGCGTACGCCGAGGCTGCGCCGCACGTGGCGAAGATGGAGTCCAGCGCCCGGGCGTAGGGCGTGATCTCGAACGCGATCGACGCGGTGGGCCGCGCCCAGCCCTTCGGCAGGACCACTTCCTCGACGATGCCGATCGACGAGCACGCGCGCAGCGTCGAGGGCCGGAGACCCCGTGCCAGCGCGTCGCCGAAATCGTTGTACTGCCAGCGCGCTTCGATGAGGTCCTGCGCCGTTCCCGCGCCGCTCCCGGCCGCCGGCCTCTTGCAAACGAGACGAGGCGGTGCCTTCGGAGGCAGCCCGCCGGGATCGTCGGGCGCGACCTGATTCGTGAGCTCGATGCCGATCGTCCGGTCGTTCAATGCGCACGAGACGTACGCATTCGAATACACCCTCGTGTCTCCGACGGAGGTGGCGATGGGCAGCTTCAGGTGCGCGAACCGGACGGGGCCGAGCACCGGATGGCCCGCCTCGCGGATGTCCCACTCGAGGATCGAGGCGGCCGCGCGCTCCTTGCCGAGCGCCGCCACCCGGTCCTCCGGGCGGGCCGTCCCGCTCGCGAGGAGCAGGGCGATCGGCAAGGCGGCGGCGAGAGCGCGCATGGTCGATTGGAATGATACGCAACGTGCGCCCGGTACCGCCTCGCTTTCGGGCGGTCCCGCGCGGGCGTATCGTGGCCCCGTGAACCGCCCCGACCCGGGCCCCTGGCCCGCCCTCCCGCTCGCCGCCTGGCAGGAAACGTACGCCACGCTGCACATGTGGATGCAGGTCGTGGGCAAGCTCACGCTCACGACCACGCCGCTCGCGAATCACTGGTGGAACGTGACGTTCCACTTCACCGCGCGCGGCCTCGCCACGCAGCCGATGCGCTGCGGCGCTCGCACGCTCGTCGCGCAGTTCGACTTCCTCGCGCACGAGCTGCAGCTGCGCGCCTCCGACGGCGCCGGCGAGGCGATCGCCCTCGAGCCGATGACCGTCGCCGACTTCTACGCGAAGGTGATGGCTGCCCTCGAGCGCATGGGCTGCCCGATCCGCATCTGGACGATGCCGGTCGAGGTGGCGGACCCGATCCCCTTCGAGCGGGACACGAAGCGCCGCTCGTACGATCGCGAGCGGGCGGGCGCGTTCTGGCGCGCGCTCGAATCGATGCGCCCCGTCTTCGAGGGCTTCCGCTGCGGTTTCGTCGGCAAGTGCAGCCCCGTGCATTTCTTCTGGGGGAGCTTCGACCTCGCGGTCACCCGCTTCTCGGGGCGCCGCGCGCCCGAGCGGCCGGGGGCGGACGCCATGACTCGCGAGGCCTATTCGCACGAAGTCATCAGCCACGGCTTCTGGCCGGGCGGCGGCACCGTGGCCGAGCCCGTGTTCTACGCCTACGCGGCGCGCGAGCCCGAAGGGTTCCCCGCAGCGCGCGTATCGCCCGAGGCGGCTCGATACGATCCGGGGTTCCACGAGTTCTTCCTTCCCTACGAGGCGGTGCGGACCTCGGCCGACCCGGAGAAGGCGCTCGGGGCATTCCTCGCGAGCACCTACGATGCCGGGGCGCGCCTGGCGAATTGGCCGCGCGCCGAGCTCGAGCGGGCGTAGCTCCATGGCCTCTCCGCCCGTCCCCTACATGCAGCGCACGCGCGACTGGTACCTCGCGCTGGGCTACGGCAATCCCTACCGGTGGGCGCATTACGACGAGGTGCCGTTCCGGCCGCTGCCGAAGCCGCTCGCGCAGTGCACCGTGGGGCTCATCACCACCGCCGCGCCGTACCGGCCCGACAAGGGACCCCAGGGACCCGGCGCGCCGTACAATGCGGCGGCGAAATTCTTCCACGTCTATTCGGGCGACAGCGCGCTCGACCACGACGTCCGGATCGCGCACGTCGGGATCGACCGCAAGCACACGAGCATGGAGGACAGCGGCACGTGGTTCCCGTTGCCGCGGCTGCGCGAGGCGGCGAGGAGCGGGCGCATCGGAGAGCTCGCGCGGCGCTTCCACGGCATGCCCACCAACCGCAGCCAGCGCCATACGCTCGAGGTCGACTGCCCCGAGCTCGTCGCGCGCTGCCGGGAGGATGGCGCCGATGCGGCGGTGCTCGTCCCCAACTGCCCGGTCTGCCACCAGACGCTCTCGCTCGCCGCGCGCGCGCTCGAGTCCGCCGGGATCGCCACCGTCGTCATGGCCTGCGCGCGCGACATCGTCGAGCATTGCGGCGTGCCGCGTATGCTCTTCAGCGATTTCCCCCTCGGCAACGCCGCCGGCCGGCCCCACGATCGCGCCTCCCAGGAGCTCACGCTCGAGCTCGCGCTGCGCACGCTCGAATCGGCGGCCGGGCCGCGCACGACGGTGGACTCGCCGCTCGCCTGGAGCGACTCGGACGACTGGAAGCGCGACTACATGAACGCCGGGTTCCTCACGCCGGAGGAGATCCGCGGGCTCCGCGCGGAGTCCGATCGTGCGAAGGCGCTCGCGAAGGAGATTCGCGAGCTGGGGTAAGGGCCGGCCCGATGCGCGGCGGCGCGCGCCGGCGCCGAATCGGGGTCGGGAAGGCTCACCGCCGGTCGAAGACGAGGCAGGTCGTGGTCCCGTGGGCGTAGAGCTTGCCGTCGGGACCCACGAGCCTCGCCTCGGCGGTCGCGACTTGCCGGCCGGTGTGCAGGCTGCGGCCCTCGGCGCGCACGACCTCGACCGCGTCGGTGAGCGGGCGCACGAGGTTCACCTTGAACTCCATCGTCGTGTAGCCCTTGCCCGCGGCGAGCGTCGATTGCACCGCGCAGCCCATCGCGGAGTCGAGGAGGGTGGCGAACCATCCGCCGTGCACGGTGCCGAGCGGGTTGTAGTGCTCGAGGCGCGGCCGGCCCTGGAACACCGCGAAGCCGGGCTCGATGCGAATGAGCAGGAAGTCGAGGGTGAGGCTCATGGGCGCCCGGGGCAGCTCGCCCGCGAGCATTGCCGAGAGCATCTCGAGCCCCGTGCGGTCCTCGACCTCCTCCGGGCGCGAGACGCCCGTCCTCCCGTCGAGGCGCGCGCGCACGGCCTCCTCCTCGGCGAGCCAGCGCTCGATCGTTTCCTTCGCGTTCATGGGCGTCGTTCCTTTCGCGGGACCCGCCGCCGGACGATGACGAACGGGCGGGACTGCGGCAAGCTTGCGGGCATGAGCCTACCGCACATCGCCCTCGCGTTCCTCGTGGTCGCGGTCTGGGGCACGAACTTCGTGGTGATCAAGGCGGGGCTCGCGAGCTTCCCGCCGTTCCTCTTCGCGCTCCTGCGCTTCCTCTTCTCGGCGCTGCCCTTCGTCTTTCTCCTGCCGCGGCCGCGCACGCCGTGGCGCTGGCTCGCGCTCTACGGCACCTTCCTCGGCGCGGGCCAGTTCGGGCTGCTGTTCTACGCGATGCGCGCCGACATCTCGCCCGGCCTCGCCTCCCTCGTCGTGCAGGCGCAGGTGTTCTTCACGATTGCGCTTTCGGTCTGGATCTTCCGCGAGCGCCTCACCGCGCCGACGATCGTAGGCTCGCTCGTCGCCGCCTCGGGCCTCGCGCTCATCGCCTCCCGGCTCGACGCCTCGGCCACGCCCGCCGGGATCGTCGAGGTGCTGGGCGCGGCCTTCGGCTGGTCGTGCGCGAACATCGTGGTCAAGAAGGCGCACGCGCAGGCCCGCGGCGGCTTCGGGATGCTCGCGTTCGTCGCGTGGGCGAGCCTCTTCGCGGTCCCGCCGCTCGCCCTGATGAGCCTCGCCCTCGAGGGGCCGCACGCCATCGCGCGCTCGATCGGCGGGGCGGGCCTCGGCGCGTGGACGGCGCTCGCCTGGCAGGTCCTCGGCAACACGCTCTTCGGATTCGCGGCGTGGAGCTTCCTGCTCGCGCGCTACCACGCGGCGGCCGTGTCGCCGTACGCGCTCCTCGTCCCGGTCTTCGGCATGGGATCCTCGGCGCTGCTGCTGGGCGAGCCGCTTCCGGCGTGGAAGCTCGCGGGCGGCGCGCTCGTGCTGGGCGGCATCGCCATGATCGTCCTCCTCGGGACGCGGCGCCCGCCGCCCGGCGAGAGCGGCGGGGCTTCGAAGGCTTCGTGAGGCGGCCTCAGGCCGGCACGGCGGCCGGCTCGACGGGCGCTTCGCGGATCGGCAGGTTCACGATCGCCGCGGCCGCTGCGAGCGCCATGTCCGCGTACCACATCCACTCGTAGCTCCCGGTGCGGGCGAGCGCGATGCCGCCGAGGTAGGCGCCGAAGAACGCTCCCACCTGGTGCGAGAGGAGCGTGAGCCCGAAGAGGGTCGCGAGGTAGCGCACGCCGAAGAGCTTGCCGACGATCGCCGCCGTGGGCGGCACGGTCGCGAGCCACGTGAGGCCGAGCCCGAGGGCGAAGGCGTAGAAGGTCCACTGCGTCTTGGGCGCGGCCACGTAGGCGGCGATGAGCACCGCGCGCGAGGCGTACATGAGCGCGAGGATGTGCTTGCTGCGATAGCGCGCGGTGCCGGCCCCTGCGAGCAGGCTCCCCGCGATGTTCGAAAGGCCGATGATCGCGAGCGAGGTGCTCGCCACCGCGGGCGGCAGGCTGCACAGGCCCACCTCGCCCGGCAGATGCGTCACGAGGAACGCGATGTGGAAGCCGCAGGTGAAGAAGCCCGCGTGCAGCAGGATGTAGCTGCGGTCGCGCATCGCCTCGCGCACGGCCCGCCACGGCTGCGCCGACGGGTGCGCCGCGGTTCCGGGGGGCATCGCGTGGCCCGCGCCCACCGCGCGCACGATCGGCGCCGAGGCGAGGGCGATCGCGGCGAGCGACCACAGCGCCCCCGTCCACCCCACGACCTGGATCAGTGCCTGCGTGATCGGGGCGAAGACGAACTGGCCGAACGAGCCGCCGGCGTTGATGATGCCCGCGGCCTTCCCGCGCTTCTGCGGGGTGAGGTCGCGCGAGGCCGCGCCGACCAGCACCGAGAAGCTGCTCGCGCCCGCGCCGATCGCGACGAGCAAGCCGAGCGAGACGACGAGGCCGAGGCCGGAGCCCATGAACGGCATGAGGGCGAGGCCCGCCGCGAGAACCGCGAGCCCCGCGACGAGCACCTTCCCGGGCCCGTAGCGGTCGGCCACGGCGCCCGCCACGGGCTGGGCCACTCCCCACATGAGCTGGGAGACCGCGTAGGCGAAGCTGATGGTGGTGATGCCGAGGCCGGTCGCGGTGTTGAGCGGCGAGACGAACAGGCCCAGCGACTGGCGGGCGCCCATCGTCACCATGAGGACCGCGGCGGCCGCGAGCGTCACGCGCATCATGGGCCGCATTATATGGTGCGCGGCCCGGCGGCCCGGAGCCGAGAGAGCCTAGCGCCCGCAGGTCGCGGCGAGGCCGCGCTCGCGGAAGAACTGCCGCGCCTCGGGATCGCGCCGGGTCGCGCTCGTCACGTTCTCGCCCGCCGCCGCGCCGCCGCAGGCGTAGTAGCCCACGGCCCCGCCCCCGATCGCGACTCCGCCGACCGCCCCGCCTCCCACGGCGACCGATCCGATCGCCCCGCCTCCCACCGCCGCGACGAGGCCGATCGACAGTCCCCCGAGCGTGAAGAGCCCGATCGAGAGCCCGCCGATCGCGACGGCCCCGCGCGCGAAGCCCCCCAGCGCGATCAGCCCGCTCGCGATGTCGCCGATGGCGAGGATGCCGCGCGCGTGGCCGCGGAATTCGCCGGTCGAGGGGTCGGGCCCCACGGCGATGTCGTAGAGCGGGAGGTTCGCGATCTCGAAGCTCGACCGCTTGCGGATGCCGCGCATCATCACGACGGGCACCGCCCCCTTGCCCATGGCGGAAACCTGCTTCTCCAGCTCCGCCACCCGCTTCTCGAGCTGCTCGCGCGTCTGCATGGCCGCCTCCCTCTCGAGAGAACCGACCGCAGATTACCCGGAGGCGGGCCCGAGCGCCAATTCCAGGTAGGCCGCCCCCGCGATGGGGTTGTGGCGGTAGGGCGGGATGGGCCGGAAGCCGAAGGCGAGATAGAGCTGCTGCGCCGCGCGCATCGAGGGCAGCGTGTCGAGGAGGAGGCGCGCGTAGCCGAGGTGCCGCGCGGCGGCGACGATCTCCGCGACGAGGGCGCGCCCGGTGCCGCGCCCGCGCTCGGCGTCCACGACGTAGAGCCGCTTCATCTCCGCGGCGCCCTCGGCGAAGCGCCGCAGGCCCACGCAGCCCACGGCCGCACTGCCGCGCAGCGCGAGAAGGAAGTGCCCGTGCGGCGGCCCGTACTGCTCCTCGAGATGCTCGAGCTCGCCCGCGAGGTCCTGGAAGCAGAGGTCCACGCCGAGGGACGCGGCGTATTCCTCGATGAGGCGGCGCGCCTCCGCCCACCCGGGCGGGGTCTTCGGGGTCACGAGCTCGAGCGGCATCGGCGGATGGCGACGATCGGTCCTTTCAGGATCGGTGGTAGCTCGCTGGCCGCGGGCTGTCAATCCCGCCTTTACCGCGCGAAGGAACCCTTGCGGCTTCCCGTCACGGCGCCCGCCGGAGTTTTCCGGGGCCGGCGTGTGAAGAATTCCATTTTCATCTTGCCGCCATCGCGCTACGCTGCAGTGGGGCGATGTTTCCCTTGCTCGGGGGATGCGCGCATGAAGAGGCTGCTCGCCGTGCTCGCGATGGCCGTTGCCGGTGCCGCCGGGGCCGAGCCGTTGCTCGAGTGCGGAACCGGCCTCGCGTTCCGTCCCGAGGCCGTGGCGAGCTTCGCCGCGCACGCCTACGACCGCACCCTCGCGGCGTACCGGGCCGACGGCCGCCTCGACCGCGACCCGGCGCTGCTCGGCCGCATCGAGCGCCTCGTGGAGCGGCTGAGCGCGGCGGCCGGTTCCGACAGCGCACGCGCCGCCGCGGTCCACTGGCAGGTGCACACGTGCCGCCGCTGCGGCGAGAACGCCTCGGCGATGGCGGGCGGGCGGCTCATGGTGGGCGAGGAGTTCATCGCGCGCCTCGCCCCGAGCGACGCCGAGCTGGGATACCTCCTCGCCCACGAGATGGCCCACGTGATGTGCGAGCACACGCGCGAGTTCGCCACCGTCGCGCGCTACTTCGAGGACAACGGCATGCACCGCGACTACGCCGACATCCAGCGGGAGCTCGACGGCAGCATCGGGCTGCAGTACCGCATGGAGTTCGTGGCCGAGGAGCAGGAGCTCGAGGCCGACCGCGTCGGGTTCTTCCTCGGGGCGCGCGCGGGCTTCGCGCCGGGCGCCATGATGAGCCTGCTCGCGAAGCTCGACCCGGCGCCCGCTTCCTCGGCGACCGCCGGCGGGCACCCGACCACCGGGCGGCGCCTCGCCCAGGCCGCCTCGATGCTCCAGGCCGCGCAGATCCTCTACGCGCGCGGCCGCGCGGCGCATCACATGTTGCGGAAGAGCGGCATGTAGCTCAGGCTCACCGCGAGCGTCTCCGGCCGGTGTCTCAGCCGGATCGTCCCGCGTCCCGACTCGTCCCGCGTCACCCCGGCGATCGCGTGCATGTTGACGAGGGTCGAGCGGTGGACCTGCTTGAAGACGGCGGGATCGAGCAAGTGCAGGAGCTCGCGGATCGGCTTGCGGATGAGCGCCTCGCCCTCCGCGGTGACCACGACGGTGTACTTGTCCTCGGCCTTGAGGTAGATCACGTCGTCCACCATGATGAGGCGCGTCTCCTTGCCGACGCTCGCGGTGATCCAGGCGAGCGGCGGCCCCTTCGCCTCGGCGGGCAGCGTCGAGCGCAGCTGCTCGACGATGGCGGCGAGCGCGCGCGTGCCGGTCTCGCCCGAGGCGAGGCGCGCCTTCAGGCGCTTCACCGTCGCGGCGAGCCGGTCGGGCGCGAGGGGCTTGAGGAGGTAGTCCACGGCGCCGCGCTCGAAGGCGTCGATCGCGTACTGGTCGTAGGCCGTCACGAAGACGATCTGGGTGGACGGGCTCGACTCGGCCGCCGCGGCCGCGACCTCGAGCCCGGTGAGCCCCGGCATGCGGATGTCGAGGAAGGCGACCTCGGGCCGGTGCTCCGCGATCGCCTCGACCGCTTCGGCGCCGTCCTCGCACGCGGCGGCCACCTCGAGCTCCGGCCACGCCTCGCGCAGCCGCGCCACCATCTCCTCGCGCAGCAGCGCCTCGTCCTCGGCGACCACGGCCCTAGGCACGCGCGGCTCCTCCGGCGGGCCCGGCGAGCGGCACGGTGATCGTCGCCGCCACGCCCTTGGGGAAGTTCGCCCCGATCGTGAACGAGGCGGCGTCGCCGTACGCGAGCCGCAGCCGCTCGCGCACGTTCTTCAGGCCGATGCCCGTGCCGCCGCCTTCCTCGCTGAAGCCGCGCCCGTCGTCGGCGACCGTGACCGCGGCCTTGCCGTCGGTCTCGCGCGCGAGCACCCAGATCGTCCCGCCGCCCGTCATCGGCTCGAGCCCGTGCTTGATCGCGTTCTCGACCAGGGTCTGCAGCATCATCGGGGGCACGGGCACGGGCTTCAGCGCCTCGGGCACCTGGATGTCGGTCGAGAGGCGCTCGCCCATGCGGATGCGCATGATCTCCAGGTAGGCCCGCGCCCGCTCGAGCTCCTCGCCCAGCGTGGACAGCGACTGCCCGGTGCGCGGGAGCGAGGTGCGCAGGTACGTGATGAGGTTGCCGAGCATGCGGTCGGCCTTGGCCGGGTCGCTGCGCGTGAGCAGCTGCGCCGAGGCGAGGGTGTTGTAGAGGAAGTGCGGCTCGACCTGCGCGTGCAGCAGCGACAGCTTCGCCTCCGCGAGCTCCTTGTCGGCGGCGGTATCCCGCGCGGCCTCCTCCTCCTCCTTGCGACGCTCGGCGATGCGCCGCGTGACGGCGCGCGTGATCGCTTCGGCGTTCTCGAGGTTGGTGCCGTCGTCCACGACGAACCAGTCGATCCAGGCGCCGCCCTCGGGCTCGCAGACGAGCGTGAGGGAGCTCGCGTTGCCGGCGGGCTTCACGGTGGCGAGCACGAGGTTGCGTCGCCGGCGGCCCTCGCGCTCCTTCGCCCGCGCCCCGAGGGCGCGCAGGTAGGGGTTCTCGCGCCGGACCCGCGCGCGCACCTGCAGGCTGTCTCGCGCGCTCTCCACGTTCTCGACGTAGGGCAGCTCGCGCACCGCGGCCTCGACCATCTCGAAGGCCTCGCCCGCGGGAAAGGGCACCTCGATCTGCCGGCGGTGGCGATTGGCGAGCGTCGCCCCGTCCACGCGGTCGGCGATGAGGCGCACGCGCTGCACGTGGGAGAAGGCGCGCACCACGGCGAAGAGGATCGCCGCCAGCACCACGATGTTGAGCAGCCAGTCCAGCCCGCGGCCGACGATCCCGTGCAGCGTCATCGCCGCGACGAGGGCGGCCGCGCCCCAGCGGAAGGCGTGGCGCAGGACGAAGAAGAACGATTTCATGGCCGCAAGGATAGCAACGCGGGAGCCGCCGTTCACCGGGGCCGCCGACGAAGCGCGGCCGCGGCGGCGCGAACGGAAGGTGGCGGGGAGCGAACCCGCGCCGCCGGGCCCCGCGCTTGTGCCCCCCGGGCGAATGGCGTAGCTTCTGGAGCTTTCCGATTCCGCCGGCGACCTGCCTTGCCGCTCCCCGCCCGCCTGCAGCAATTCGTCGCGACCATGACGTCCCTCGCGGACGCCGGCGAGCGCGAGCCGCGCATCGTCGACGGCTGCCGCGAGGCGATGAAGCGCCTGGTCGCCGCGGACGACTGGCTGCCGGAGGAGATGGCGAAGCCGCACCCGAAGTACTACCAGCAGTACCTGCTCTACCGCGATCCGCGCGACCGCTTCTGCGTGGTGAGCTTCGTGTGGGGGCCGGGCCAGAAGACGCCGGTCCACGACCACACGGTCTGGGGCGTGATCGGGATGCTGCGCGGCGGCGAGACCTGCGCGCGCTTCCGGCGCGAGGGCGCGGGCATCGTGCCCGAAGGCGGCGAGGTCCGACTTCGTCCGGGCGACGTGGACGCGGTCTCGCCCGCGATCGGCGACATCCACCGCGTGAGCAACGCCTTCGACGACCGCGTCTCCATCAGCATCCATTCCTACGGCGCCGACATCGGCAAGGTGCGGCGCCACGTCTTCGACCTCGCCACGGGGGAAGCCAAGCCGTTCGTCTCGGGCTACGCGAATGCCTGAGGCCGCGGTCGCGGCGCTCGTCCTCCTCCTCTGCTTCGCCTGCAACATGCTCGGCCGCGGGACGGGCGACACGTTCATCGTGTTCCTGCTCCCGCTGTCGTCGGATTTCGGATGGAGCCGCGCGCAGGTCTCGAGCGTCTACTCGATCTACCTCGTGCTCACGGGCCTCGTCTCGCCGCTCACCGGCATGCTGCTCGACCGCTACGGCCCGCGCTTCCTCTATCCGGCGGGGATGCTCCTCCTCGGCGCCGGATGCCTCACCGCCGGCCACCTCTCGCACCTGTGGCAGTTCCAGGCCTGCATCGGGATCCTGAACGGCATGGGGGTGTCGATGCTCGGCATGGTCCCCGCCTCGATGCTCATCAGCCGGTGGTTCCGCAGCCGCATCAGCACCGCGATGGGCATCGCCTACGCGGGCTTCGGGACCGGGACGCTCCTCATCGTCCCGCTCGCCCAGCACCTCATCGACGCCCACGGGTGGCGCGACACCTATCGCCTCATGGGGACGGCGCTGCTCGCGCTGGTCCCGGTCCTCCTCCTGCTGCCCTGGCGACGGATCGCCGGGGAGCTGCCGGGCGCCCGCAGGGGTGCCGCCCACGAGGAGGATCCGCCGGCCTGGCGCTTGGGCGCGGCCATGCGCACGCGCGCCTACTGGCAGCTCGTGCAGGTCTTCTCCTTCACCGCGATCGCGATGTACGCGATGCTCGCGCAGATCGTGGCCTACCTCGTGCAGGTCGGGCTGCGCCCCATCGAGGCCGCGACCGCGTTCGGCGCGGCGGGGCTGCTCTCGGTGCTCGGGATGACCGCCTCGGGGTGGTCCTCGGACCGCGTCGGATTCCGCGCGACGGCCACCGCGAGCTTCGTCTCGACCGCGCTCGGCATCGGCTTCCTCGTGCTGCTTTCCTACCACCCGGCGCGCTGGCTCGTGGTGCCCTTCGTGCTCCTCTTCGGCATCTCGCAGGGCGCGCGCGGGCCGATCGTCGCGAGCCTCACGGCGCGCATCTTCCGCGGTCCCGGGTTCGCCACGGTCTACGGGACGATCTACGCCGGCATGTCGGTCGGGGCGGCGCTCGGCTCCTGGACATCCGGCGTGCTCTACGACCTCACGGGCGGATACCGCGCGAGCTTCGTCTTCTCGCTCGCGTGCGTGGCGGTTGCAGTCGCTCCGTTCTGGACGCGGCACCCGATCGGCCGCGCCGCGCCCGCGTAGCGCTTCGCGCGCCCGGCTCCTTCCGTGCTACCTTGGTCCTCGTCATGTCCGGGACCGGTCCGATGCGGCGAATTGCCCGCTGGCTGCTGCTTTCGCTCGCCTGCGCGTCGCTCACCGCCGCGGCGGCCGACCCGTCCGCGCACGGCCGGCGCATCGAAGAGCTCATGCACAAGTCCGGGCTCTGGGTGCAGGTCGGCCAGTTCCAGGCCCAGGTGAAGGAAGGCGTGGCCGACTATCGCAGGCAGGCGCAGGCGGGGAGCGGCCGCGCGGCGCTTACCGACGAGGAATTCGCCCGCGTCGTCGCCGCCATCGGATTCGCGTTCGCGCCGGACCGCCTGCGCACCTCGGTCGCCCGGGAGATGGCCGCGGCCCTGAGCGTCGAGGACGAGGACGCCGCGCTCGCGTGGCTCTCGTCGGATCTCGGGCAGCGCATCACGCGCCTGGAGGAGGAGAGCGGCGCCTCGGGGGCCGCCCGCCGCTTCGAGGAGGAATCGCCCGCGGTGCTCGCGAAGCTTTCGCCCGAGCGGCTCGACAAATGCAGGCGCCTCGCCGAGTCGGCGCGCGCCGGCGAGGCGGCGGCGCGGATCGTGATCGACATGTCCGCCGCCATCCTGTACGGCGCCGCGGTCACGGGCAAGCTCCCGGGCGCCGAGCTGCTCGATTCGCTGCGCCGCGAGTTCGAGGCCCGGCGCCCGCAGCTCGAGCGGGAGTACGCGGACCAGGCGATTCGGGCATATGCCTACAACTACCGCGCGCTCTCCGACGAGGACCTCGAGCGTTACGTGGCCTTCGCCGAGTCCCCCGCCGGGCGGCGCTACCACGGCGCCTCGCAGGCCGCGCTCGACGCCGCCCTCACCCGGGCCTCGCTCGAGATGGGCGAGCGCCTGGGCCGCTCGGCCACGGCGGAGAAACGGCGCGAGTCCCGGGGGCCCACTCCCACCCGGGCGGCTTGAAACGCCCCGATCCGGCCTCATTGTCGGGATAGCGAGCCGGCTTCCTCCGGCGAGGATCCCATGAGCGAGACCCTGCACGTCGTCTGCCCCCATTGCGACACGACCAACCGCGTGGCGCGCGACCGCCTTGGAGACGGCGCGACCTGCGGCCGCTGCAAGCGCCCGCTCCTCGAAGGCCATCCCGTCGCGCTCACGAAGCGCACCTTCGACCGCCAGGTCGGCGCGACCGAGCTGCCGCTGGTCGTGGATTTCTGGGCTCCGTGGTGCGGCCCCTGCCGCGCGATGGCGCCCGCGTTCGAGCAGGCCGCGGCGCGCCTCGCTCCGCGCGTGCGCCTCGCGAAGGTGGACACCGAGGCCGAGCCCGACATCGCGGGCCGCTACGGCATCCGCAGCATCCCGACCCTGATCGCGTTCCGCAACGGGCGGGAAGTGGGCCGCACCTCCGGGGCGCTGGGCCTTCCGCAGCTCATGCAATGGATCGACGCCCATGTCGCGTAGGACCCATCCCGCCGAATGGATGTGGGCCGAGGCCTGCGACCTCATCGAGCAGGCCGAGCGCATGCATCGCCGGTTCTTCCGGCTCTCCGCCTCGACACGCGCCCCGGCCGTGTGGGAGCCGCCCGCCGACGTCTTCGAGAGCGCCGACGAGGTGCTGGTCGTCGTGGCCCTGCCCGGCGTCGCGCCGGAGAACGTGGAGGTCGCGGCCGAGCCCGGCGCGCTCGTCGTTCGCGCGCAGCGTCCGCTGCCTTTCGCCGCCGCGCGCGTGTCCGTGCGCCAGCTCGAGATCCCCTACGGCTCTTTCGAGCGCCGCATCGCGCTGCCTTCGGGGCGACTCGAGGCGGTGTCGAGGGAGCTCACCCGCGGTTGCCTGATCCTGCGCCTGCGCAGGCTGGACTAGGAATGCCATGAACGCATCGACTTCGAACGAACCGCACCCGCAATCGACCGAGGGCGCCGCGCGCCCCGAGGCCGCGCCCGCTCCCGAGGACAAGTCCCGCGCCGAGGCGACGGCGCGCCCGCTGCCCGCCGACGCCATGATCATCCTGCCGGTGCGCAACGTCGTGCTCTTCCCGGGCATGGTCGTGCCGCTCGCCGTGGGGCGCGAGCGCTCGCGCGCGGCCGCCCAGGAAGCCGCGCGCGCCGAGCGCCCGATCGGCATCCTCCTGCAGACCCGGCCCGACATCGACGAGCCCAAGCCCGACGAGATGCACTGGGTCGGCACGAGCGCGAGCCTCCTGCGCTACATCACCGCGCCCGACGGGACGCACTACGCGATCTGCAAGGGCCTCAAGCGCTTCCGCGTGCTCCAGTTCCTCGAGGGCTGGCCGTACGAGGTGGCGCGCGTGGTCGCGGTCGAGGAACCCGAGAAGCTCGAGCCCGACGTCGAGGGCCGGGCCCACGCGCTGCGCCAGCGCGCCGCCGAGATCCTCCAGCTCCTGCCGCAGGTGCCCGAGGAGATGGTCGCCGCGTTCCAGGCGGTCGAGGGCGCCTCGCAGCTCGCCGACTACATCGCGGGCATGATGGACATCCCCGCCGAGGAGAAGCAGCAGCTGCTCGAGACGTTCGACCTCCGGACGCGCCTCGACCGCCTGCTCGACCGGCTCTCGCGCCGCATCGAGGCGCTCAAGGTCTCGAAGGAGATCGAGGAGCGCACGCGCGAGTCGATCGGGGAAGCCAACCGCAAGCACCTGCTGCGCGAGCAGCTGCGCTCGATCCAGAAGGAGCTCGGCGAGGGCGAGGAGGAGGAGGGCGCGGCCGAGGCGGCCGAGCTCGCCAAGGCGATCGACGAGGCGAAGATGCCCGAGGAGGTCGACAAGCAGGCGCGCAAGGAGCTCAAGCGACTCGAGCGCATGCCCGAGGCGGCCGCCGAGCGCTCGATGATCCGCACCTACCTCGAGTGGCTGATCGAGCTGCCGTGGAAGGAGGAGCCCCGGCCGCCCATCGACATCGCCGAGGCGCGCGCGATCCTCGACGCGGACCACTACGGCCTCGAGAAGATCAAGCGCCGCATCCTCGAGTACCTCGCGGTGAGGAAGCTCAACCCCGCGGGCAAGAGCCCGATCCTGTGCTTCGTGGGCCCTCCCGGCGTCGGCAAGACCTCGCTGGGGCAGAGCATCGCCAGGGCCACCGGGCGCAAGTTCCAGCGCGTGTCGCTGGGCGGCGTGCACGACGAGGCGGAGATCCGCGGGCACCGGCGCACCTATATCGGCGCGCTGCCCGGCAACATCATCCAGGGCATCCGCAAGGCCGGCACGCGCAA
>Ga0187773_10000072_pt1 | contig 42636 bp, 43 predicted proteins | sample 0216_BV02_MP05_1_FD_133133 | JGI IMG/M metagenome (GOLD analysis project Ga0187773, IMG submission 133133) | Tropical peat soil microbial communities from peatlands in Department of Meta, Colombia - 0216_BV02_MP05_10_MG | ecosystem: Environmental > Terrestrial > Soil > Wetlands > Peat | place...
TGCCGAGCACTAACTTCGTTTCGGAACCCTGTGGCACGCTGCCGAGTTCCCGACTTAGGCGCGAAGCAGGTTCCAACAAAGTTTCCGATACGGTCGGATTTTCCGCTCTTTCTGGTGTCTGATCGGGCGCAGCTGACGGAGATGTTTGCGGGGCAGGAATAGCGGCCGCCGGCGGCGGAGTTTCCTGTTTTTTTACTGGTTGAGCAGGTTCTGCTGGCTGAGTCTGAAGTGAAGGAATCGAGAAAGGCACCGAAGGCAATTTAAATCCTGCCTGAATGAACCAGACGATAGCTGCAGCCACCAGTACCAAGGCAAGCAGAGCAAACCGCCAGCGAGGATGACCGGCGGCCGGCGCCGACAAGGCATGCGCCTCGCTGAGCACCCCTTCCGGACGCGGTGCTCGCCTCTTCTCGAGGTCCATCAACATCTGGTTGATCAGGCTCATTGCAGAAATTTCCAGATGACGCCGCCCACTGAAATAGACAGCATCGCGAACGCGAACCACCAGATGGGATGGAACGCAGACTTGATTGAAGGCGTGTCGGCGGCAGCGGCACGGACATGGCGCGGCAACACCTGGCGCCCACCTTCACCGTAGACCAGCAGCAAGGACTTGTGCGCAAGAATATTGACCAGCCTGGGTATGCCGCCGCTCAAGCGGTGCATCAAACCAATTGCGGTCGCGCTAAATAGCCCGTCTCCGCGATGGCCCGCGACGTTCAGGCGGTGTGTTAAGTAGTGCTCCAGCTCGTTCTTTGCCAGCACGCCCAGACGACACTGAAATGTTATCCGCTGGCGCAGCTGGCGCACCGAGGGTTGTGCGAGCTTTTTATCGAGTTCCGGCTGGCCGAACAGTACTACTTGAAGCAGCTTTCTTTTTTCCGTTTCCAGGTTGGTCAAAAGCCGCAGCGCCTCCAGGCTTTCCAAGGGCATGGTCTGAGCTTCGTCCAAACAGATCACTACCTGTTTGCCCTGTCGTGCAATGCCCAACAAAGCCAAGGTCAGCGACTTGAGCAATTGATGCTGGTCCGCGTCTTTCCGAATCGGCGTCCCGAGTTCGTCTGCTAGCGCGAGCAACAGGGAACGTGGATCAAGATAGGGATTGGGAATGTATGCAGAGACGCAGGTATCGCCCAGAGTGGCAAGGAAGCGACGGCACAGCAATGTCTTGCCGGTGCCGACCTCGCCGGTGATTTTGATGAATCCTTCGCCTGTTCTGATTGCAACCAGCAGGGTGTTGAGCGCTTGCTGATGAGCAGTGCAGGCGAATATGAAACTCGTGTCGGGAGTGATGCTGAAAGGGGGTTCGCGTAATCCAAAATAAGTGCGGTACATTTTTCAGTTTCCCTTTTTAAATAACTTAACCCAAAATGCGAATGCTAAATCCTCAGTTTTGCGCGCCGGCTGGTTATTTCACGCTAGAGCTTGATCCTCCACTTTTCAGAATATGCATTCGGTCGCTCGATTGCAAAATGTCTTCCTGCCAGTCCTTGTCGCTGAGGACCACCGTCGGCTTAAGCAAGATCACCAGCTCTCTTTTTTGCGAAACCTTGTTGGTCTGGCCGAAAAGATTTCCCGCAACCGGAACATCTCCCAGCCCCGGAATTTGCGAGCGGTCCGATGTCTGGATTTGCGTCATCAGCCCGCCGATAGCGACAATTTGGCCATTCTGCGCCCGGATAATACTGTCGGTTTCCTGAATGGAGCTTCTCGGTACCGGGATGGTCAGCGGGCCGCCTTGAGTGGCGCTCAGCGTAATGGTCGTGTCTACTTGCTCAACATTGCTGACCGAGGGGTGGATATGCAAAATGATATTGTTATCCTCGTCTATCCGCGGCGTGACATCCAAGGCAACACCGGAGAAAAATGACTGAAACGTGACCGTCGGAGCAGTCGAGCTCGTGACAACACCCTGGCTTACTGTGGTGCTCGAAGTCACGTTGGTCACAAACAGCTGGTCCGCCCCGACTTTCAGTACCGCTTTTACGTTGTTCAAAGTGGCAATGCGCGGGCTGGACAACACGTGCACATTCCCCTGCGTTTCTAGAAAGGTGATCAAGGCGGCGAAATTAGCGGCCTGAAATGCAAGGCCAAACAAAGTCCCTGCCGCCGCTCCTGCCGAGATCGTTGCTCCAGCATTCGTGGTGCTGATGGGAGTTCCGGCAATTGTCACATTCGCCAGCGATCCACCGCTCAATCCACCGGTCGGGCTGGTGGTTGTCCCGCCTACCAAGGGGCCTGGTGTAACATTTAATGTCGTGTTCGGAGTCAGCTGAGAGATGGAACCGCGGCTGACATTGCCACTTGTGAAAGCCGCCCAATTAATTCCTTGCTGGTAGCCATTGTTAAGTTGGACTTCGAGAATTTTCGCCTCGATGATGACCTGCCTTTCGACACTCAGCTGGGCGGCCTTTAGGTAAGCGGCGACATTGCGCAGTTCCAGGGGCATGGCGCGCACCACAATGATTCCCGATTGCGGACTCACTACCACATTGCGGCCTTCTGCCGTGCCCACTATGGAAGTGAGCGATCTAGTCAGTTCAGACCAGAAATCGCTATTGTGCTGAGTCGTGATTTTGCTGCTCTCCGTGGGCGCGCCAGTCGCGCCCGGTGCCGGCGCGGTCGCTGTGCCACCGGTGGCATTAATTGCGCCCGAGGCCGCTACGGCAATATCGGAAGTGCCCTTGCGTAAATCGTCGGGGTAATTGATTTGAAACACGCGGGTTCGCAAGGTCAGTGGCTGAACGTAGATGCGCGTGCCTTCAACTTTGTACTCGTACCCGTAAAGCTCGCGGATCGAATCCAAGGCCTCGAACAACGTAACATCTTTAAGATTGACCGAAATCGCTTCCCTGACGTCGGGGTGCACCAGCATGCTGTAACGCGTACCTGAAACTATTGCCAGAAATACCTGGTTCGCCGGAGCGTTGTTCACCACCAAGTCAAACTTTCGTTCCTGTGGTTTGGCTTCCGCCTTCGCCAATTCCACCGTAATCGGCGGGAGCAAGGCCTGGCTCACAGCTTCCGGCTGTACCAGCCTATCCTTAGCCGCTTTGTCCATTTCGGCATCGATCTCCTTGGCAGTCGAGGTGAACTTGGCCTCCTGTGCCGCGCAGCCAGAGAGGCTAAGCATGAACGCGATTAAATAAATCCTTTTCATTGTTCCTTGCTCTTTTCAGGTTTTCGTTCACTTTGCGGCAATTTTTTTTTGCTGCCGGCGCTTGCTTCTTGAGCTTGCGGCAGCTCTTTCTCTACGCCGGGAAAAAGCTTCAGCGTTTGCAGCTTGCCATCGGTATCGAGTACCACTCCGCTTTCACTGATTTTCACCACTTTGGCCGCGCCATACGAGTCCCCCAGTTTGACTGTTTCCCCGTTGATAATGGCGACTTTGAGTCGCGGCGATATCAGGACCGACTGCAACACCAAGCTAGACGCAACAGCTCCACCGACTGCCGGCGATTGAGTAACCATGGGCGGGCGAGTAGGGTCGGGAACATTCTCGGCACGCGCTGGGTGGCCAAGCAAGACAAAAATGACGCTGCAGGCATAAAGCGACAATGCTTTCCTCCGATGTTGCGACATCGCCTGGAATTTTTTGCGTCCGCTTTCTTTTATGTCGTCAACCATACCTTATCCAGGCTCAGCGTATAGAGCGTGAGTGTCAATTGCGACGTCGGATATTCTTCTACTTTCAAGCTGGCCCTGCCCCAGAATATCTGCGTGGGCAATTTTTCCAGCTGCACTAAATAATCGAGCAAATCAAAATAGCCTCCCCGGACGCTGATTTCGACACCGTGCTTGAAAAATTCTTTTTCGGCTGAAATTGATTGTTCATCGCCTGCGGTTACGGTGCTAGGCGGCAGGGATCTCAGCGAAATGAGTTGCAGGCGCTGGTTGCGGCTCAGTATATCTTCCAGCAACTCGGGTATTTTTTCGGGTGGAATAAGTTGCTGTTGCTTGACCTGCAGTAAGGCTTTGAGTTGTACCAGTTGTATCCTGAGCGATTCCAACTTCGCGCGATTAGCAGCGTCCGGATCGACGATGCGGCTTTGCTGCAATGCCTGGATCTGCGTCTGTATGGATTTTAGCTGGGTCTGCTTCTGTGCAATCTGCTGGGAAAGACCTTTATCCTTCGACAACAAGGGGTCGAGGAATAGCAGGTACACAAACGCAATCATCAGCGTAGCCACCATCAGGAAAATGAACCCGCGTTCGCGTAAGCTCCTTTCGTTAAGCTTGTTTGCGAGCGTCATCCAATCAAGTTTCATTCGGATTTAGCCTGTTCGACGGATCGCAGAATAAAATCCAGATAAGCCGGGTTCCCAGTGGATTTTTGACCGCCTTGCGCTTGCTGCGCAACGCTGATCCTCAAAGACGCAAACTGTTTTCCTTTCATTACCGGCTCCCGGCTCAGGCGCTGGACAAATTCCGGCACCAATTCCGCGCGCACGGTTCGTCCCGTGATCACCATTTCACTCCCGGCGCCGACGATATCGAAACTGGTCAGCCACAGACCGTCAACCGACTGTCTGGCAAAGGCGAGCATGTATTGGGAATAACCTTCGGTGCTGCCGATCGGCCCGCCGTGCTTAAGGGCATCGACCATCTCCTGGCGCGCTTTCAACTGAGCTTCAGCATTTTTGATTTCGTTTTGCAACTGCACGCTCGGTTGTTGCGGGGGCAATTCACTGGTCAATTTATTGAGGCGCTCTTGCTCTTCACCGGCTTTTTTGTCAGTTTCGGCCACCTGCTTGCTCAGCGTGTCGGTTTGATAAACCAGGTATCCATATGCCAGCGTCGCCAATGCCACAATGAGCGCGAGCGCCCGTAGCATAACGGCGGCGGAGTAAGGTATTTTTCGTTTTTTCAGTAGAGCCGGACTGAACAGGTTGATCTGTTGGCTCACTTGGCTCTCTCCTCGTCGCGCAGCGCTGCTCCCAGAACTTGAAAGTACTGGGCCTGGGCTTCACCATCATTCAGTTCAGGGGTGGCAGAAAAATCCAGAACCTGCGCCAAATTGAGCGATTCCATCGGGACGTACGGGGTCTCGACCGGCACGTAAAGATTAGCCGCAAGATGGGCTTCCAGCTCTATGGCTGCAGGCAACGGAGCCAGCAATAGTTTTTCCAGGGTGATGAAACTGTAGTTACGGTCAAAGTAGTCGAACGACCGCTGCAATTCGAGGACCACCCGGTCAAAGTGTTGCTTGCGCAGGTTTTCATCTGCTTCGCTCAGTTGTTGCAGCGAAGCGTCTATGCGCCGCGAAAGATAGAGTTCTCCTGCGCAGGTCAAGGTCAAAAGGCCGCCATCGTTGTCAAATGAAAGCAGCGCCAATCCTTTTCCTTCGCGTTCGAACAACGCCGCGATATTCCGTTGCGCCATCTCCGGAATATCGATCACCGATAAAGAAATGTTTGCGTCTTCAAACAGCGATATGCGCTGCTGGACCACTGCTTTGGGTGAGGCAACTGCGTAGATCGACCGGCTGCGAGCGGGGGCATTTGCTGGTTGGGGGATATCGAGCGCGTCCACCATTGCATCATCGACACTGTAATTCAGGAAATCTTTAATGCGCCAGCGGATCGCGGCCTTGAGTTCTTCAGGCAAGACGTTCGGCGCTTCTACCTGCAGCAATTGATATTCGCCGAGATTGAGCAGTGTGGTGCATCGATACTCGTCGAAGTGCAGTTGTTTACCAAGTTCTGCCAGTGCTTCGCTGCCCGCTGCTTGCCAGCGGTGGAATTCGCAGCGCAGCACCTCGGGACGGCCCTCTTTTTGGCGCCGGATATGTGCAAGGCACACCCCTTGAGCGCTGAAGCCCAAGGCCAGCCAGCCCGGTCGTTGTTTCGTCTTGCTAAAAAACCTCATTCCGCAGTCGCCCCGAAACCGATGCTCGCTTTGAATTAGGTTAATTGGTGCTCATTCATTAGGCTCAATAGTTTTCTCCTTTTGACAGAGATCGGTTTGGCGAATTGCCGGCTAAGGCGCGGCATGGTCCGGTGTCGCTGCCCTCCGACGTTGTCCCTTAGGTTCCTCCTTTGCCGGCGGATCACCAGTCTGCGCGTGAAGCGGCCACAACAGGTGGTATCATCGCCGACTATTTACAACTAATTGTAGTGTGGGGGTAATAAATAAGCAACAACAAACGTGAACCCGTGCCCGCCGCTGCCGAACCCGCGAGGTCGGGTTGGCTAAAACCCGGGTTTTCGATCAAGCTTGTTCGGGTCAATCTGCTGAAAAAGTTCGATTCTCGCTTCACCAGTTGGGTCAATTCGTGCGAATCACCGCTAGGCCAAACTTCTGCCCTCCGATAGTGTTAGCTTGAGCGGTAAACTGCACCACAGGCTGATGACTGTGCTATTCGATCGAGCAACGCCACTTGCAGGTTACCAAGTGAGCTGATAATCGGTACTTAAGGTCAATTCAGGAGTTGAAGAAACCTAATTGAGATCATGTTGCGTTTTTTCGGCGCCCCGTCGGGCACATCCAGGCAAACAGTAGACTTCTATTTACGCCGGCTGGAAGAGTGCGGAACGCCTGAGAGTGCTCCAACTACGAACTGGTAATCATAATTCTGAGTTACCCACTCGGCCGCAATAGCGTGGAGCCGATTAATAATTCTCCCGCTGGTAAACGAAAGAATCGCTTCCAGTTCCACTTTTATAGGTTCCCGTGCTAAACCCGAAAGCCGCGCGTGCAACGGGGTTGTAGATATAGGTAGTCCCCGCCCATGCGCCCTGCAAATAAGACATGCCCCCTGCTGCCAGGCCCACAGTCAAATCCACGGTTCCATTGACGGCAGACGAAGGTTTGTTCAGCGTCAAATTGCCTACGCCCTGATTGAATGCCCCGCTGATACTGATGTTGCCGGACGGGAGATTGCCGCTGTTGAGAGAGCCCTGATAATTCCCCAAGGAAATATTGCCCGCGGTTATCGTGGTACATGAATCCGAGATATTAGTCACGAAGATGGTGCCATTCCAATATTGGGTCTGGATCTGTATCGGCAGATTCAGCAGCCCCGATCCCAGTGCGTTTCCGATAGTGAGCTGGCCGAAGTACATCAACTTGCTGGTATTAAATTGGATGCCGTTGCCTGCGGTCGCGGTCCCGAAACTTGCCGGGTTCGACGCGTAGGCCACGCCATCTGCGTCAATCACGTTGACCCCGAGAGCGATGTCGGCATTGAACGGCGCGACCGGCGTGCCGCGCGTCATAGAGAGCCCGCTACCGGAGCTGAAGGTGAGCGTTCCCACTCCGGGACCGGTTTGGACAATCACCGGATCCGTTCCCGGCAGACCGCTGGTATTGACGGTGCCGGTCGCCGCAGAGTAGCTCTTGGTGAGGCTCGAATTGGTGATGCGCCACCAGCTGCCGCTCGTGACGTATAGTGCAGTCGTATTGTTCGCTTGATTCTGCGCAGTCACTGTCAACACCGGTGCAGTCGTGTAATTAAAAGGCTGGCCAACATAGGTGAAAGAGCCGCAAGCGGTGGCGACCGCCGGCGTGTTGTAGGAGACCACGAAATGGTCCGGCACAAAGCGGCCGACGGAAAGTGTCGGGGTGCACACGTATCGGCCAGTCGCGGTGCAGTCACCACTGGTGTCAGCCGCATCCACACTGGCGAAAGTCTGATCCTGCAGCTGCAGCGCAAACGAGCCTACGTCGCTGTAGGACGCAACATCCGAGGCGAGCAGCCCCGCCGCAAACGTCGTGGAAAGCGTAAGCGTGCCAAAGGTCGAAGTGCAGGCAGCCCCGACGCACGCAGTGAGCGTCGCCGTTGGCGCGCCTGTGTAGTTGGTCGTTGTCGTCACACCGTCCAAGTTGAGAGCGGTCGCGCGCACGCTGAACGGCTGCCCTGCTTTGTGGACAGGCGTGGTGGTGGTGAAGTCGAGGAGGTTAAGGGCACGCGCTCCTGGGGTTCCGGTCGTCTGCCAGTCAGTGTCGGTGACGGCGAAGTTACCCAAGGTGTTGGGGCGAATCGCGAAGTTGTCGTTCGAACAACCGATGGCTGTCGCCGAGCCAAGGGGGGTGGGATTGTAAATTCTGAGCCGTACATCACGATAGGAATTGGGCACGGTGAAGCTGATGGTCTTGCGCCCGTTGTCGCCTGAGGCAAACGTGGGATTGGGCGAGAGCGTCTGGACCAGCGTGTACGAAGTGGGACAGCCGTTGGAGTCAAGCGACACGCCCAGGGTGTTGTTGCCGAGCACATCCACCCCTACTGTGCCGGTGAAAGTCGTGTAGATCGCGTTCTTTGCTCCATTCAACGCAATGATATCCAGACTCACCGAGGCGCCGGCGATCTTGGTCTTGATGACGCCGGTGATGGCGCCGGCGGCGGTCGACGATTCATACGCATTGAAACCGCCCAAGGCGGCGGTTAACGACTGCTGAGCCCCCACCGCGCTGAACGACCCGGGCGCGGACTGGTTATTTACTTCGGTTTTGAGCCAATTGGCCGATCGGGCCAAGTTGGAGATTCGGGCCTCATCGACGACGCCGCTGAGAGGCCAAGACGGGCCATTCCAAGGACTCGACCCGATCCTCATTTGGGGAGTGGTCCCGCCGGTCCCGATGTTGTTGCTGCCGGCGCTAATGCTGTTCACCTGCACCCCATTGATGTAGCCAATCATGCTCCCGCTGGTGGTCCAGGTGACCGCCAGATGCGTCCAAGTATTTGTAGAGAGGGTGCCGCCCGAGGTGAATGTATGATCGGTGCCCGCGCTGTCCCAGATCTCCGCGTAAAGGCCGCCAGTCTGCGACGCGAGCAGATAGCCACGAGTGATATTTTGATCAGTTTTGCCCATAATCTTCTGATTAGTGGTGGGTGTGGGGAGCTTGACCCAGGCCTCCATGGTGAGTTGGGTCGTTTCATCCAAGCTGGCGGTATCGGCGATTTGAATGTAATCACAGGGACAAGCTCCACCGCTACCGCCGGTAAATTGCTGGCCGTACCCGATTTCCCCCGTCGCCTGGGCGGGGGTATTGGCCAATGTGCCGCCTCCGCCCTGGCCATTGTTCGCATTGGAGGTGCTGTCCTTGAACTCCCCGGCGGTGCCGTTCCCGCTTTGCTGGAGATGCCACACTCCCTTGAAGTTCGAATCCCACACACCGGTTGGGTTCTGAGTGGGCGATGTTACACAACTGTTGCCGTAATACATATAAATGACCGTACCGGTATTGATAGAGGGCACTCCCACCCATGCAACCAGTTGCCCCGTCGTCGACACGTATGTTTCGATCTCGTGGTTTAACTGCGTAACTCCGTCCGAAGCCCTGAAGATGATGTCGTCGCCGCCGGGATCAGTCACATTCCCCCCGCTCAACGTGTTCGCAATGTTGGGGTCGGTGAAGCTCACAAGCATAGGGTAATTTGTGAGCGGGCCGCCGACGACCTGGCCGGAATTGACCGTAATGGATTTCCTGAAGCTGTAAGCGCAGGCTGCGAGCTCGGCGCTCACGGTGTAAAAGCCGGGGCTGCCGATATTCCCGGGCGTCTTCTGGTTGTTGTACTCGGTCTTAACCCAGTCGGCGGTGCGGGCGACGTTGGATACGCGGGCTTCGTCGATTTGCCCAGTGAAATATCCATCGTTGGAGTTGACCCAACCGCCCGATTTATAACTGCCGATGCGCCAATAACCGGTATAGCTTTGGGCTGCATTGCTGCCAGTACCTTGCAAAACACCGTCAATATACAAGGCGCCCACGTTGCCAGAGGTATGCGTGCCAACGGCGTGATGCCATTGTCCGTTATTAAGCGTACTAGTCGAAGCAACTGTATTTACAACGGTCGAGTACCACCCAAAATAAATTTTCCCATCAGTACCCATATAAATCATTCGGTCGTAATTGGCGCCACCAGTTCCGGTCTGGGCATCTTCAAGACCGATAATTTTCGTACCAGATGCGGTTGAGGTCTTAAACCACGCGGACACTGTCAAATCCTGGGGATTGTTGAAAGAGTTCGTAGTGGAAATATATTGACTACTGGCACTGGCAAAACTTCCGCCTCCGTCTATCTGCCCCGCAACCGCCGTCGGAGTATTTTGTAATGTCCCATTGTTTGCATTACTCGTGGAATCACTTGCGGTCAGCGTTGTGCCGTTAGGGAGGTGCCACACGCCCTTGAAATTGGCGTCCCAGACCCCGGTTTTGTTTTCCTGTGAGGTGGTGACTGTGGAATCGCCGTAGGAGATATAAATGACCGTGTTGGAACTATTGGTCTGGGTGTTCAGCGTGGGAATGCGCACCCAGGCGATAAACTGTCCGGTCGTGGCGTTGTATTGCTCAATCTCATGGTCAAGCTTATTTCCGCTCGAATCCTGGAAGATGATATCGAAGCCGCTGGCGCTGGTGACATGTCCTCCGTTCGCCGTGGTCGCGAGATTGGCGTCGATGACACTGTAGAGCATGGGATAATTGGAGAGCGTAGTCGGTGCGCCGGCGTTGCCGACCTTGGTTCGGTCAACCGTGATCGACTTGGAGTAGGTGTAGGCGGCGGCATCGCGCACGGGGCCGACTAAAGCGAGCAACGCGAGCACGACGGCAACCACGATGCCGGTGCCCTTGCCCATCAGCCGCGGTTGTCCCGGATTGCTACGGACTTTGCGCCGGGCCTGCGCCACGACCGGCGAGCGCGCCGGTGGTGACATAGCAAGCTTGAACGCAGATTTTAGAAATGCAAAATTCATAGGTGTCAGGCTCAATTGTCCACCGTAATGCGCAACTGCCGCCCGGCGTAGCCCAGCCCCACGGAGCCCCGGCAGCCGAAAAGCAGATGGCGGCAAGCGTCGCACGTGAACCATGAGGGTGGCCGGAAAACCCATGATTTGTGACCAATATCGCATCTTTGAGAATTTCACCTTCCACATTGTCCTAACCGGAGCAATACACGTGCCAGTCGCCTAGGTACAGGCAGAGATTTTTTTGGAGTGAGGGATTAGACTTTCATTTGATCAACGTCACTTGCAATTGCCGTTCCACCCGATCCACGGTTCCCACCGTGCCCTTTGCGCCGGTCGAGGTGAGCTGATAAACGGTCCTTGTGGTGCTGCCTTCGGTGTAGGTGGGGCCGCTGGAACAAGTGACAGTAGTAGTGAATCCAGACAAGGTTCCTCCCATCCCCGTTATATTCTGCGTCGAAGTATAGGGTGACGTGGCGCAGGTCGAAGCGAAAGCGCTGGGCGTGGTTTCGGCCCCTAGTGTATAAAACGTTGAAGGACTGGTCTCGTTGTTGTACTCGGTCTGAAGCCAGTCGGGAGAACGGGCAGTACTGGAGATTCGGACCTCATCGATGACGCCGTTGAGAGGCCAGGCCGGGACAGGCCCCGGGCTATCCCAAGGACTCGCCCCGATCCTCATTTTGGGGGTGGTCCCACCGGTCCCGATGTTGCTGCCGCCGAAGCTAATGCTGTTCACCTGCGCTGCATTGATGTAGCCGATCAGGTTCCCGCCGGTGGCCGCGGTAACCGCCACATGCGTCCACGTACTTGTAGAGAAGGTGCCCGAGACGAATGTATGATCGGTGCCCCCGCTGTCCCAGATCTCCGGGTACAGGCCAAGGCTCCCACTGTTGTTCTGCACCGCGAACAGATAGCCACGAGTGACAAGTTGATCGGTTTTGCCCACAATCTTCTGGTTATAGACGGTGGGCAGCTTGACCCAGGCCTCCATGGTGATTTGGCCCGTTACATCCAAGCTGGCGGAATCGGCGACTTGAATATAATCACAGGGAGGGGAACAAGCTCCCGCGCTACCGCCGCTAAATTGCTGGCCGTACCCAATTTCCCCCGTGGCCCGGGCGGGGGTCCAGGTCGAGGAGGGGCTGTTTGCCGCCCCGCCCTGGCCATTATTCGCATTGGAGGTGCTGTCCTTGAACTCCCCGGGCGTGCCGTTCCCGCTCTCCTTAAGATGCCAGACGCCCTGGAAATAGCCGTCCCAGACCCCGGTTTTGTTTTCCTGTGAGGTGGTGATCGCAGCGTTGCCGTAGCAAAGATAAATAACCGTATCCGTCGTATGCGAAACCGTCGGCACCCGCACCCAGAAATTGACGGTCCCGGTGTTAGGATCATAACTCTCGATCTCATGGTCGAGCTTATTGGCGCCCGCGCTGTCGGAGGTGAAGATGATGTCGAAGCCGCTTGCGTTAGTTACCCTTCCGCCGTTGGAGAACGTCGCCAGGTACGGATATACCCCTGAAAAAAGCACGGGGAAATTAGTTTGATCCGTATTCGGGACTTTGGCGTGGTTGATTGTGACGGTACGTTTATAAGAATAGCCAGTGGTGCAGGGCGCACCGCCAATCAGCACCTGATAGCTTCCCCACTCTATACCCGCGCGTGCCGCCTGGTACGCGCTCGAACCCTGCACATCGAGAGCCGAACTGGTCTGCTGGGTGCCGGAGATCGTCAGGATGAACGCGCCCAATGCTGCCAGAATCACCAGCAGGAAAATCGCCGTGATCAGGGAAAACCCGGAATTCTGTTTAAGGCACATTGCTGACATGGACCGAGTCGTAAAGTGTAACGGTTTCATTTCTCCCTTGACTGTCCGGTTCAGCGACGCTCAGGCTCATCGTGACCAGACCGTCGCGCTGCGCTACAACGGCAGCGTTGTACGTGAACGTGCAGGCGCTCACGTGGCTTGCGAGCAACGCGTTTACCGGCGCGGTGGAGAGCGGTGCCGCGCCGTTATTGTTGGGCTGACTCGCCTGGATCGCGTAGCCTGAATAACGCGTAAGCGTGCCGCCGACCGGATCGCAAACGTAGCTGACCGGGCCGGTAATAACATCGAAGCGGCTTGCCGGCGAAGGAAAACTGAACGTTTGGGCGGCAATAATGAATTCGTCATAGTTGCTGCCAGCAGCAGTACACGAGCTGCACGCGGCGCTGCTATTCGCCGGAGGCGAGGAACTGCAGGTACAGGTGCTGCTAATCTGGGCTTTATTGGTATTGGGCGATTCGTAAGCGCTTGCGCCGGGGATGCCCAGGTTGAAGACAACCACATAATCGGTGGTGAGAATTTGCGCTGAGTTCGGAATGTTTCCCAAAGTCTTGAAGCAGGTATCGGTCCCGGTGCTGGGCGAAGCGTAAAAGCTCAAAATGTCCTCGTCGGCCGCCCGCGGATCGTCGTTGGGGCAGGCCGGCAAGGTCGAGGCGCCCGAAGTGATAGCGCGGTAGCGCCCTCCGGTTCGAACATCCAGGTATTCCAGATAATAAACGCTGCCCACGTTGGTGACCCGTATGCTGTTCGGCAGTGCATTGCGCAAATCGCGCCCCATACGGCGCAGGGCGGTATCGGCTATATCGGTCAATTCCGCGCGCAGCGCCGTGTCCACGTAGCCTGTCACCGGCCCGCGCATGAACACGGCCACCGTGGTGACAATGATGCCGGAGATGACGATGACCACCACCATTTCCATCAGCGTGAAGCCTGCTTGTTGCACAAAATTTTCGTTGTTCGAGTTCATCACTGAGTCCCGTTGGGGGCATAGCGGGCGCGATAGCCGTCGAGTGTCACCGTGGTGCCACCCGGACCGGTCACCGTCACGGTAATGCGCAGCGACTCGGTGACAGGGAGTGTCCCTATTGCTTCCTGCACCACAGTTATCTGAGCACGGTAACCGGCATTCGTCAGAGTGGCATTGCAGCTGCCTGTAATATCGCAAATGCCGCTGGGCGACGCCGTATTGGTATCGAAGCCGCTGTAGTCGCCCACATTGTCAAATGGGGTAGTCAAGGAATAGCGGGTTTCGCCCCCCGTCGGGCCAATCCCCTGAACGGTGGTGGCGCAGCCCGGCTGGCTGGGAGTAGAAGGGCAGCTTGCAGTGACGACAGGGCAGGCTGCAATACTAACATTCGCGTCATTGGGGTCACAGAATGTAAACGGCATTAACTCAACTTCTTCCAGTAATGATTCGGCAATCGCCAGTGCCTGCTTTCGTACCACAGGGTCGGCGCCGGTGCGGATAACTTTATTCAACACCAGCGTAATTCCCGCAACGGCGATGCTGACAATCACGATAAAGAAGACGAGCTCGATCAGCGTAAAACCTCCCTGGCGCGAATAATGGGGTTTGCAATTGCTGTTCTTAATGCACATAGCCAGTGTTGGTTTCAACGGTAACGGTGCGGCTTGGTGATGTTCCAATAGTTATCGTTGTCGTTGCCGCAGCACTGCTGACAGCGCCGAGCGCTGTGAAAATTACCGGCGATGCACTGGAGCTGGCAGTCGTCCCGGTCTTGGCAGTCACGGTAAATGGCGACGAACCGTCGATTGGGCTGGGCAGGTTGGTATTGCAGGTCGAGCTCGAACCGGCTGCCGAGGCGTAAGTGAGATTGATCGAGGATGCGGCAATGTTCATACATACGTTGCGCCTCAGCGCGATGGCTGATTTTTGAGCATAACGGCCAATCGCCAACGTCTGATCGTAAAAACCACGGTCGTAATACTGCTGGGACACGAAAAAGCGCGGCACTGCGATCGCTGCGAGAATGCCGATGATTATCAGCGTGGTAACCATCTCCACCATAGTAAAACCCGAGTGTTTCATCTCATTGCCTCGATGCACTCGTTTCACGTTCATTGAAAATAACGTACCAAGTTAAAAAAAGGGGTGGGAAGCCGCAGTTGCGTCAACCCACCCCATTTATCTGAAATGCTATTTTAGGCCATCTACCGATGGCGTCTTCTAGCCCATCCTCAACTCAAGCTTATGAACAGTTGCCGCTCGTTATATTGGTTTTAGTAATGGTCGGCGGAGCAGTAGTTGTAGCAGCAGTGTAAGTCACGTTGCAGCTCGGATGGCCGGAGTCGGTTGCCACGCTATACGGGGCGGATCCGCTCGCGCTGAAATCGGTTGAAGACGTTTGAATGTTGGATGCAACCCCGATACCAGCGTTATTGTCAGTCGGATAGCCGTTCGACATCGTGACGACAGAGCCTTCCATCGTGATGCTTACATTGGAGGCCACCTGCGCGACCAACTGTGCGGCATGGGCCAGCGATCCCGCTGAGCTCAAGGCCGCTGCTGCGCCATTTGCTTTCGCCATGCGCGCATCCGTGCTAATGGTAATAAATCTCGGCAGAGCCACAGCCGCAAGTATTCCCAAAATCACGATGACGACCACCAGTTCAATCAAAGTAAAACCAGATTGTTGCTTAAACATGATCAATACTCCCTCTTGGGGCCGAAGCCCCGTTGGTTAAGGGGCCGCAGCCCCCACGCAGTCCACCGTGCTACTCACCGGAATGGCCGCAGCGCATTCGCTAGAAATAGACCGGCGTACCCCTTCATGCGGCATATTCCACATGCCGCGGTGAAATCTTTCTTTCAGGATAAAGTGAGCAATATCCATGCCTAAGACAGCACAAGCCATAGGGATAGTATGACATAGATGCTGCCTGCGATAATAAGCGCCGCAACGATGCGGTAATTGCGCAAAATCGATTCGTCAGGTCTCAGGTGCATTTCCTCCATGACCTTCAACGATTTTTCGGTCGCATACCAGCGGTTGGCCCATTGCTCAAAACGCTTGAATGCGCTCGGACGAACCACCAGAAAAAATCCCATGATCAGGGCCAAAAGGCTGGCGAGAGCCAGTGTGACTCCCAGCGCATTCAAGAGCCATGCCGTAACTTGCTGATTGAGCGCGGGGCCCATATCTCCAGCGGCCCTTCTGCCCACCACAAAAAGCATCACGTAAAGGACGTATATGCCACCCACCAGCACCACCGTGCCGACCGCGCGGTGATAACGGTATAAAACCGGCTCTATGTTATGCGGCTTATCCATTGCGGTTGCGAGTTTTTCGGTCCCATACCATTTAGCCATTTTTTGATTGAACCGCAGCACGCTTTCTGGCAAGACTAGCATCCAGATGCCAAGAATTAGGCTGAATATGCACCCCAGCACCACGAATACCAAAAAAGACTGCAGGATTATATCCGCTGCTAGTTTAGTCACCATGGGCGGAGTTTACCGGTATTTACCAAGATTGAGATTCTCCCTTAATTGTATTGTTAGCGACCCGATCTAGGGCGGGTCTCAAAACCCATCCTGCCGTTTTTCCTGATTTCCGGTCTTTCCGGTTTTACGGGCACCATTATAGATGAATTATAGGCTGTCCACCTGTGACGAATTTCACGACATTTTTCGACAACTATCGCCATTTTTGCGTCATAAGCCGGCTTTTGGGAACGCATTGTAATTCCGCAATACGGCGCGATCAAATTGCAAGGCTCATGCATTATGTAATGCGACCTTGGCCAAATCCCAGACCGGCAAGAACACGCCCAGCGCCAGAATAAGAACGAGAACGCCGAGTCCGATGATGAGAATGGGCTCAATTTGGGCGCTTAAATTCTTGACGTCATATTCAACTTCGCGCTCATACAGATGCGCCACTTCCTCCATCATTCCGTCCAATTCACCGGTTTCCTCTCCCACCGCAATCATCTGGTGGACTACCGGGGTGAACACGCCGCTGGAAACCGCGGTGCGAATGACACTTTCGCCGCGCTCCACGCCATCCCGCATTTGCCCGATGCGGTATGCAATATAATCGTTCTCAACCACCTCTGCTACTACGCTCAAAGCCTCCACCACCGGAACCCCGCTTTTGAATGCGAGCGAGAAACTGCGGGCAAATCGGGCCAGAGTCGCCTTCAGCATGATTGGACCTGCAATCGGCAGACGCAGCTTAAACCGGTCCCATTCATATCGGCCCCTCGTGGTGGCCACAAACGAACGGAACGCAAACACCATCAAAAGCACAATTGCCAACATTACCGGCCAGTAGTGCACCGTGAAATTGGAAAAACCTATCAATATCCTTGTCATGAGTGGCAGCTCGGCTTTGAAACTCTTATATATGCCGCCAAAGGCAGGTATAACAAAAATGTTGATCACCACCATTGCTAATGCCATTACGATGATTACAAAGGTGGGGTAACGCAAAGCGGCCTTGATGCGCCCCTGCATTTCGTTTTCGAATTCCAGGTGGCTAAAGAGTCGGAGAAATACTTCCTCCAGCGTACCGGTGACTTCGCCTACCCGCACCATGCTGATGTAGAACTGTGAAAATATCTTGGGGTGGGCGCGCAATGAAACGCTGAGCTCGCGGCCGCTGTCGAGACTCTTGCGAATTTCGTCCAGCGCCTTGGCAAAAGTCCGATTTTCTACAGACTCCTGCAAACCCGTCAAAGATCGAAGTATAGGCACGCCCGCCTTGAGCAGGGTGTACATCTGGCGGCTGAACAACATCAGGTCCACGAGCTTCACCTTTTCGGCGAAAGCGGTTGACATCCATTTTCCGAGTTCCTGCAGGGTGGGTTCGCCAGCAGGAAAGATATCGATGGGGGTTATTCCCGTGTTGTACAACTGATCAGCGACCGCAGCCGCACTGGTGTTTTCCTGCCTGCCGCGTACCAACTGGCGGCGAGCATTGCGTCCCTTGTAGGCAAAAAATGGCATTTTTCAATCTTCTACTTGGCTGGCGATACTCATGACCTCGGAAACGGTTGTCTTTCGTTCCAAAGCCAGTCTGAGCGCGTAATGTCGCAACATTTTCCCTGCCAATTGCTGCTGGGCGGCTTGAATAAAGACATTTGGATCTGCGCGGTTGGCCGCTTGAACCAGAGGCGGGGTCATCTCCAGCATTTCATAGACTGCGATGCGACCTTGAAACCCGGTATTGCTGCAATTCGGACAGCCACGGCCGCGGGCAAACTTGAGCTGCGCAAGTTTCTCTCCCAGTTCGTGAGCAAGCCAGGAATGCTCGTGTGAATCGGGTACATAAGGTTCGGTGCAGCTTTCGCAAATTACCCGCAGCAAACGCTGGGCGAGCACCGCCTGCAGCGAAGTTGCAACCATAAAGCTCGGCGCCCCCATGTCAATCAGGCGGATTGGAGTACTGGCGGCGTCCTTGGTATGCAGGGTGGAAAATACCATGTGGCCGGTAATCGCGGCGCGCAAGCCAATCTGCACAGTCTCTTGGTCGCGCATTTCACCAACCAGAATGACGTCCGGGTCCTGACGCAATGTTGAACGCAGGACGCGCGCGAAGCTGAGCTCAATTTTTTCGTTGACCTGAATCTGGTTCACTCCAGGAAGCCGGTATTCCACCGGGTCTTCGACAGTGATGATTTTCTTGTCGGGCGTATTGAGTTTGGCGAGCGCGGCATATAGCGTCGTGGTTTTGCCGCTGCCGGTCGGTCCCGTCACCAGAATCATTCCGTTGCTGCGCTGGATGATATTGAGGAACCTTTCAAGCATTTCTTTCGGCATGCCGAGCCGGTCAAGGCCAAGCATCCCGCGGCCCTGGTTTAGCAGACGCATCACCACAGATTCGCCGTACTGCGTCGGCATGGTGGAAATTCGGACATCTATAGGCTGGTCGCGCACCCGGACATTGAACCTGCCGTCCTGCGGCATGCGCTTTTCCGCGATGTCCAGCCCCGACATGATCTTTAGTCGCAGTGCCATGGCGGGCGCGATTTTTTTGTCCGCCTCGGTTTGCGTTAGCATTGTGCCGTTGATGCGGAAGCGAATTCTCAGTGCGTGCTCCTGGGGTTCAATGTGCACATCGGAGGCATTTACTTGTGTTGCATCTTCGAACACCGATTGCAGGAGTTTTACGACCGGCGCTTCCTCGGCGCCGAGTGTTGCGCCTAGCGTGCCGAAGTCGATGTAGGTATCACCCAGGTCCTGTTCCAGTTCCCGCGCCAGCCCGCTGATTTCCTCAGTTCGGCGGTAAACCCTTCCCACCACGTCCAGCATCATGCCTTCGGTTATCACCGCAAGATCTAGATTGCGCTTTAACTGCCGCGACAGTTCGTCGTAAGCAAGCAGGTCGGTTGGGTCGACCATGCCTATCAGGTAAGTCGTTTTGCGATCTTCCAGTACCAGCGCCCGCAATCGTCGCGCCTGGACTCCAGGAAGTTTGCGTACGACTTCGGCGTTGACGTTGTGATATTTGAGGTTGATATATGGGATATTGAGCTGCTTGGCGAGAGCCTCTGCTACCTGCTCTTCGGTGACAATCCCGTTCTCGATGAAGATGCGCCCCAGCTTGCGCCCGCTGTGCTTTTGCTGCTCGAGCGCGGCTTTTACCTGCTCTTGCGTGACCACGTTGAGCAGCACCAGGATTTCGCCGATGCGGATTCTTTCAGGCCGTGCCATAAAATTCCTCTCTATACTTTTTAGAGCGTTTTACAGCAAGCACACTCGATGCCTTGAACCGCTAAATTAGCTTTTTTTCCATTATGATACAAGGAATATGTTCCATTTAGTGTTGTATCAGCCCGAAATTCCCCCAAACACCGGAAACATTATCCGCCTGTGCGCAAATACCGGAGCGTCACTGCATTTGATCAAGCCATTGGGGTTCAGACTGACCGACCGGCAATTGCGGCGTGCCGGTCTCGATTACCATGAAATCGCCCACGTCGCTCTGTATGAGAACTGGGAACGCTGCCAAGAGCACTTTTCAGGACGTCGTTTGTTTGCCGTCACGACCCGGGGCAAGCAACGTTACGACGAGGTCTTATTCAGTCCGGGCGACGCATTTGTTTTCGGTCCAGAAACGCGAGGATTGCCGGCATTTCTTCTCGAGAGTTTTCCGCAACAAAGCCGCATCCGCTTGCCAATGCTGCCACACAACCGCAGCCTGAATTTGGCGAACGCCGCAGCGGTGGTGATTTATGAAGCATGGCGGCAGGCCGGATTTAACGGCGGTCAATAGCCTTCAGCTTTCGGATCGCGATCGAGCAGCTCTTGCAGCGCAGTTTTCGCGGCGACATTCTCATGCAGCACGCGGCTTACCGCCCGTGTAATGGGCATCTCCACTTTTAGTTCACCCGCGAGGCGGTATACCTCGCGCGCGGTAGTCACTCCCTCCGCCACATGACCGAGCTTAGCGAGTATTTGCGAAAGTGGTTGTCCGGCCGCAAGCATCAACCCGACTTGCCGATTGCGTGAGAGATCGCCGGTGCAAGTAAGAATCAGATCACCAGCACCGGCCAAGCCCATGAAGGTTTCCGGCCTTCCGCCCATTTTTATGCCCAAGCGGGTGATCTCCGCTAAGCCACGTGTGATGAGTGCCGCCCTGGCGTTATGACCCAAGCCCAGACCATCGGCAATGCCTGCCGCAATCGCAATCACGTTTTTCACCGCGCCTCCGATGGCGACGCCGATCACATCATCGCTGGAGTAAATGCGCAAGTTCCGGCTGTGCAATTCCTTCGTTGCGGCCTGTGCAAATTCATTGTCAGCGGAAGCAAAGGTGAGCGCGGCGGGTAGTCCTCGCGCCACTTCCTGGGCAAAGCTCGGCCCGGACAAAATGGCGTAGGAGATTCCCTGCGCAAATTCCTGGGACGCCACCTGGTTTGGCAAACATTGGCCGCCGGGCTCGAAACCCTTGCACGCCAAAACTCCCGGCACCCGGCTGGACTTCATTGCGCGCAGGGTCTGCCGCAAGCCCTGCGTCGGCACGGCAATCAGCGCTAGCTTGGCCTGCCCCAGCGCATCGCTTATGGCCGAGTGGATTTCAATGCGCTCCGGCAGAGTAAATTCCGGCAGAAAACGCGAGATGCGGCGGGACTTGAGGTGGGCAAAATGCGCGGCATCAAATTCCCACAAGCTGATGTCATGGCGCGACGAAAGGGTGATCGCGAGCGCAGTGCCCCACGCGCCCGCGCCCAGAACCGCGAGCCTCATACACCCCACACCTGATTGATGCGTATATAACCCGTTTGTCCGTCGCGATGACGCACTTTGATCCAGCCTGGATCAGAGAATTCCAGCAGCTCCAGCAACACCGACTGCTCGGCCTGAAATACCAGGGGAGCATTGTCGCTGGCCGCCTGACGAACGTCGGCAACCGGCACGTTCACCATCACGCTGCGTTTATTGCTAAGTGATTTCTTTTCCACCCAAGCAAGCTCTCCGCTGGCGGCACGCACCTTGATCCAGTCCTCCAGCACCACCACGACTTCCAAGGGATAATCACGGCCCAGAATATATAGCTTCTGGGCTTTCAATGAAGGCGCGTCGTATAGCACGGCCGCGTCCGTCGCTACAGAACGGAATTCCGCAGCCGCAAGAGGATCGGTCATTGCGCACATCAATAGAGCAATTAGGCAAAAACGCATGATCGAAAAAATTTAGTGAGTCGTTTCCGCGCTGGGCTGAGATTGTTGCCGGCGATGTTGATACAGGGCCTCGAAATTCACAGGATTGAGAATCACCGGCGGAAAACCGGCGCGGCTCACAACATCCGAAACCACTTCCCGCGCATAAGGAAAGAGAATATTCGGACAGGCAATACCCAGTATCGGTTCAATTTCTTCTTTTGCCACATTTCGGATATGAAATATTCCCGCCTGCGCCGCCTCCACCAAAAACATGGTTTTGTCTTTAAGCTTGGCGGTGATGGTAACCGTCAGCACGACCTCAAAAACGCCTTCGCTAATCGGATTGCCTTGAGTATGGAGCTGCACGTCGACCTGAGGCGCTTCGCGTTCCAGGAAAATGCGCGGCGCATTGGGTACTTCCACAGACAGGTCTTTTACGTAGAGTTTTTCGATCGAAAATACCGCCTGCTGTTTCTCGCTCATCGGGTGCGCCTGTATTCCAGAATACAGTTGCCACCGCCGCCGGACAGCAATTCGCCCAGCTTGCCGGCATGTTCCAGCGCCGCCAGCTCTTCGTATCCACCCACGTGGTGGCCGTTGATATAGATCTGCGGGACGGTGCGGCGGCCGGTGTTTCGCATCATCTCGGCACGCTTTTCGGGATCGAGATCTACGCGGATCTTGGTAATCTTCGAAACACCTTTGGCGCGCAGTAATCGTTCCGCCATAATGCAAAACGGGCAGATTCCGGTCGCGTACATGCTTACTATCGACATCTCAGGAACCTTTCTCGATCGGCAAGCTCGCCTGTTCCCATGACGCAAGCCCGCCTTTCAACCTGACGGCTTCGTTAAAACCATTTTCGCGGAGTACTGCACAGGCTTTTGCTGACACGGTGCTATTGTGGCAGCTGACGAGAACCGGCCGTGCCTTGAATTTCTCAAGCTCGCGCATGCTCTGATTCAACCGCGACAGCGGAATATGTTTCGCATGTGGAATATGACCCGCCGCGAACTCGGCACCCTCGCTCACGTCCAGCACCAGTGCGTCGCGCCGATTTATGAGTTGAACTGCTTCCAATGTGTCGATTTCGTTCCCGCCGTAAATGCGACCCGAAATTATCGGCCAAACCAACATCGCTCCGCTCGCCACCGCCAGCAAGATGAGCCAGATATTATTTTGTACGAATTCCAGCAGCATGTTCTTGGAGTTTCTGATTAGACAATTCTAGCAGAGGCTCAAGTTCCGCGGGGTTTTGGGACCGCAAAAAACGTACCGCCTTGGCGAAGTTTCCAAGTTCGTCCGGATAAGCAATAGCGGCGCCTTGAAACTGCGTTTTTGCCGCTTCCGCCTGGCCGTTGAGCGCCAGCAAAATCGCCTGCTGATACACCACCAAGCTGATAGGAGCAAAATGCATCACCCGGCTGTTCAATTCGAGCTTGTCTGAAAGCTTATCTTTGTTGAGAACTATTGCGCCGGTGTAGGCCAGCTCTATGTATGGCGCAAGAAGCGAGTTACGGTGAATTTGCAGCAGCTCGTCGTGCAATTTCCTGAGCCCTGCCGCGCTCAGGTCCTCTGGTCCTTTGGCGAAAAGCGTCTCCTCAAGGTTGCGGTAGTTGTAAACCAAGGAAATGGCGGACGTCCATCCTAATAGCAGGATTAACGCAAAGCTGATTCTGCCCATGCGCTTCATCTCCAGCCTATAGAAACGGGTTTCTCCAAGACCCAGCAACACCGCGGCTATGCCGAGAAAATGCGCATACCACAACGGAAATTCCAGCAAGCTGTGCATACCGATGACCGCCAGCAGCGCCAACAGCCACCAAAGATTAATATCCAAAGCCATGCGTCTCAACCCGTGCAGCCAGATTGCCGCACCGGCCACGACCAGCGTGGCGCCTACCAGGCCGGTTTCTACAAGCAATTGCATGACGATATTGTGTGCATGATTGTATAAGCCGACGAGAGCGTGGCTTTTAAGCGTTACCCCGTACAGGAAATGCTGCCATGCGAACTGGCCCCATCCCACACCCAGCAACGGGGACTGCAGAAAGATATGCCATGCTTCCTGCCACAACTCAAGGCGAATGCTGCCACTGGCGGTATCAAATAATTTATCAGCCGAGGTAATCGCTGGCACCGGCGCGACAATTAGGGATAATTTCACCAGCCATTGCATCAACGCCAAACCAAGGACCAGCAGGACACAAGACTTCAACAAAGCGAGGTGTTTTCGATCTTTCCAATACCAGCCTGCCGACAATGCCAGCATTGCCAAAAGAAACAGCCAAGCGCTGCGTGAACTGCTCAATGCCAGAACAAAAAGCAATAACAGCGCGAGGACTGCCGCTACCGCCCAATTTAACCTACGGCTGGCGTACAAAAACACCAGCGAAGCGAGAGCCAAGCAAGAATAGTCGGCGAAATGATTCCGTTGCGCTAGATTGCCGAAAACTGCGGTTTCGGTTTTTGCCGCGACCAGTGGATCGATAAAGGTATGAACCTGATAATGCTGAAGCAAACCCACAATGGCACTCAATACTCCTCCTGCAACGAGACACCATGCCAGGGCAGCAGCAACTTCCGCTAATCCAATCTCGCGCCGCAGAAAATATCCGAGCGATATCAGAAAAACGGTCCATAGCAAATACGCCAATGCAAACAGCGCCTGCTCGGTATAATCAATCTTGCCAAGAGTCAATTGCAGTAGCAGCAATGCACCCAATGCCAGAGGAAAAAGCGCAACCCGCGGCAACTCCGGATCATTCCAGTATCTTTTGCGCAGCAGCGGAGTGAGCGCGGCCAGCCCCAAAGCAAAAGCCAGCGATTCAGTGTAGAAACTAGGAAGAGGGAATTGACGATGCGGTTGCAGGAATGGAAGCACCCACATCAAACCCACTAGGGCGAGACTGACACGAGGGGAACCGAGAAATGCAGTGAGACGTTTTATCGTCAAGAGAAGTCGCCAGGGAAATATAATAAAATGATACAGCATATTCATATTCCGCCGAGTTTATAAGCGCATGAGAAAAGTAGTCTTGCTGCGTCATGGTGAAAGCACCTGGAACAAGGAAAACCGCTTCACCGGCTGGACCGATGTTCCTCTATCCAAAAAAGGCGCGCAGGAAGCAAAGACGGCCGCGTTACTCTTAAAGGAAAACGGTTTTGTATTCGACGTAGCGTTTACCTCCCTGCTCAAGCGTTCGATAAAGACCTTATGGATCGTCCTCGAGGACATGGAATTGATGTGGGTACCCGTACATCTTTCCTGGCGACTCAACGAGCGGCACTACGGCGCTTTGCAGGGGCTGAACAAATCCGAGACTGCCGCCAAGTTCGGGGAAAAGCAGGTACTGGCATGGCGCAGGAGCTATGACGTGCGCCCGCCCGCGCTTGACAAATCCGACGAGCGTAATCCGAGCAAGGACCCAAGATACCGAGGTATTCCGGAAAAATACCTGCCATTGACCGAATGCCTGAAGGACACCGTCAAGCGCTTTCTGCCTTACTGGAATGAAACAATTGCTCCTGCGATAGCCTCCGGTCAAAACGTGATCATCTCGGCGCATGGCAATTCCCTGAGAGCGCTGGTCAAGCACCTTGACGAAATCAGTGACGAGGAAATTGTGGAACTGAACATCCCCACAGGCATGCCGTTGGTGTACGAACTGAACAATAAGCTGCAGCCGTTGAAACACTACTACCTGGGTGACGAGCAATCGGTGAAGCAGGCGATGCAGGCGGTCGCCAACCAGGGAAGAGCCAGCGCATAGAATTGGCAGACGATACGGTGCCTTCCTTCCTGCAAGACCCGCTGATCAGTTTCTCCGACAACTGCCGACAGCTGAATAACAAAATCAAGCGGCCTGCGCTTGAGAATTGCTTCCTGATTTGTGCAGGCTTGACCGTTTTCTGGCTCGCTTTCAATGCGCCGGTGCACCCGGCACCTAAGGAAGAGCTCCAGCAGTTGCGGAGCCGTATCGAAGCGTTGCAAAAAGAACTGGCAAACGCTGAGGAGTCGAAATCGGAAGCGGCCGACGCGCTCAGAGAATCAGAACTCGCGATCTCGGATGCGAACCGCAAGCTCTACGAACTCAATCGCAAACAGCGGGAGGTCAACGCCCAGCTCGCAAACCTGCAGGCGAAAAGCGCGCAGACCCAGTCAAGCATCCGAAACCAGCAAGCCTTGCTGGAGAAGCTGCTTTACCAGCTCTATTTGGGACAACAGCCTGATTATCTGGTGTTACTTCTGAACGGTCAGGATCCCAATCAGATTTCACGTCAACTTTATTATTACAGCTATATTTCGCGGGCACGAACGGATTTCATTGCGGAACTTCGCAATAACCTTAATGAACTCGATGTTCTTGCATCCAAAACACGCGAAAAAAGCCAGGAACTCAAGGAAATCCAGCTTGAACAGGCTGCCGAGAAACGCCTTCTGGAAAAAGAAAAGATTACCCATCAACAAGTGCTCGCCAGTGTCTCCAGGCAAATTTCCCAGCAGCGCCGCGAGATTGGGACCTTGCAGCGCAATGAGCGCCGCCTGACGCGCCTAGTAGAGAAGCTGGCGAAAATCCTCTATGAGAAAAGACCGCCGGCGAAGCTCAGCAACAACCTGCTTCCGGATTCCACCCTTGATGCAAACCCGTTCCAGCAACTGAAAGGCAGGCTAAATTTGCCGATAAAAGGGGAACTCATAAATCGTTTTGGTAGTCCACGTAACGACAGCGGCTTAACTTGGAAAGGCTTGTTCATTCTTTCGCCAAGTGGGCAGGACGTTAAAGCCATCGCGGCCGGACAAGTGGTGTACGCCGATTGGCTGCGGGGATTTGGCAACCTGATTATCCTGGACCATGGTGGAAATTACATGAGCCTGTACGGAAACAATGAAACCCTTTACAAGCAAGTCGGGGATTACGTCCACGGCGGGGACACCATCGCTGCCGTAGGAAACAGCGGCGGCAATGCTGAATCCGGTTTATACTTTGAAATGAGGCACGAGGGCAAGGCATTTGACCCGCTGGGCTGGGTCACAGTAAAGTAGCTACTTTTTCGCTTCCGCAGGTGCAAGGAGTCTTTTGATGCGCAACAAGTTAGGGCAAATCGGGCTAGTAGTCCTGGGCGCGCTGCTGGGCGCCACGCTTAGCCTAAATTATTCGGCGGTAGCCGATAAAGAAGCCAGTTCGCCTCTACCCATCGAGCAGTTGCGCGCCTTTACGGAAGTATTCGGTCGCATCAAGAACGACTACGTCGAGCCGGTAGACGACAAGAAACTGATTACCGAAGCAATCAACGGCATGCTCTCCGGGCTGGATCCTCATTCAGCCTACCTTGATGCTGAAGCCTTCAAGGAATTGCAAGTAGGAACGCAGGGCGAGTTCGGAGGCTTGGGCATCGAAGTCGGCATGGAAGATGGTTTTGTCAAGGTGGTTTCGCCGATTGAAGATACGCCAGCCTATAATGCCGGACTCAAAACCGGTGATCTCATCATCAAGCTCGATGATACCGCGGTCAAGGGCATGACCCTAAACGAAGCAGTCAAACGCATGCGGGGTAAGCCGAATACACAAATTACCCTGACCGTTGTGCGCAAGGGCGAATCCAAACCTCTGGTTTTCACCCTGACTCGCGCCATCATCAAGGTACAGAGCGTGAAATCCAAGATGGTTGAGCCAGGCTATGGCTATATCCGGATCACCCAGTTCCAGGAACACACCGGGGAATCGCTGTCCAAAGCCATCACCGACCTCTATAAACCTGGACCGCTTAAAGGTCTGGTTCTGGACTTGCGCAACGATCCGGGAGGCTTGCTGAACAGCGCGGTGGCGGTATCGTCAGCTTTCCTGGAACCGAATTCACTCGTGGTGTACACCGATGGCCGCACCGAGGACTCCAAGATGAGATTCAGCGCGACTCCGGAAAACTATCTGCGCGGCGATTTCAAGGAGGATTATTTGAAGAAGCTTCCGTCCGCGGTGAAGACTGTGCCCATGGTGGTGCTGGTCAACAATGGCACGGCCTCGGCGTCGGAAATCGTGGCCGGCGCGCTGCAGGATCACAAACGCGCCGTCGTCATGGGAACGCAAAGCTTCGGAAAAGGTTCTGTGCAGACCATATTACCGCTGGGCAATAACACGGCCATCAAGCTTACTACTGCACGGTATTACACGCCCAACGGCCGGTCGATACAGGCGAAGGGCATCACGCCGGATATTACGGTGGAAGAAGCAACGGTTAGCGGCATTGAAGAGCTTCCGCAGTTGCGGGAAGCGGATTTGGAGCACCATCTCACCAATGACAAGCAGCCCGATGAGAGCACCCCGACTTCGAAAGCTGTGCCGTCCAGACCGGTACCCAGAATTAAACCCAAGGGCGGAGACGAAGGCAAAGCCGAGCTTCCGGAATTCGGCGGAAAGAATGATTATCAGCTGAATCAGGCGATCAATTTGCTCAAAGGTCTGCAAATCCTGCAAGGACAAAATTAAGCTTTTTCAGGTGGCCGGAGTCTTTCGGTGGACGACAACCAGCTGATACGCTACAGCCGGCACATTCTCTTGCCGCAGATCGGCATCGAAGGCCAAGAGAAAATCCTCAATTCGCATGCGCTGATTATTGGCGCGGGTGGTCTGGGCTCACCGATTGCGATCTACCTTGCCGCAAGCGGTTTAGGCAAAATTACCATCTGCGATGGCGAAAAGGTGGACCTCACCAACTTGCAGCGGCAAATTGTGCATTACACCTCTTCAGTCGGCACGCTGAAAACGCAATCCGCTCATCACACGATGGCGCTGATTAACCCGGAGGTCACAGTAATCGAAGTGCCAAAACGGGTGGCGAGCGAAGACCTGATGGAGCTAGTGAAAGATGCCGATGTGGTGCTCGACGCGAGCGACAATTTTGCGACTCGACACGCGGTTAACCGCGCCTGCGTTGCGCACTGCAAGCCCTTGGTTTCGGGAGCCGGCGTGCGTTTCGACGGCCAGGTTGCAGTATTTGACTTACGTTACAGCACGAGTCCCTGCTACCACTGCTTGTTTCCCGAAGAAAGCGAACTCGAGGAAACGCGCTGCGCAGTAATGGGCGTGTTCGCACCCCTCACCGGAATCGTCGGAACCGTGCAAGCTGCGGAAGCGCTTAAGGTATTGACCGGCGCCGGCGAAACGCTCAATGGACGGTTGCTAGTGCTTGACGCGCTGTCCATGGAATGGCGCTCCATCAAGCTTTCCAAGGATCCAAAATGCTTCGTTTGCGCTGAAAGAACGCAAGCAGTGGTCGCCTAAGCTCTAATCAGTTCGCGCCACTGGCCGGCCCAGTGTTCCATTGGTTCACGCTTGAAGCCGCTTTTTGCAAACTGGTGCCAGCGACCGGTGACATAGCACATCAGTAGATTCGCTTGCGCCGTGGCATCGGTGCCGGCGGGCAACTCGTTTTGGCTGATAGCAAAGCGCAGCGCCTGCTTGATCGATGCCTCGAGCCGGTCGTGCAAGCGATTGATGCGGGCTTGTAGCCGATCGTCCTCGTTTACCAGCGCATCACCAATCAGCACCCGCGTCATGCCCGGATTTTTTTTCGCGAAGCTCAGGAGCATGCTGATCATTGCTTCCAGCTGCTTTACTCCGCTTTTCTCATCGCTGGTAATTTTGTTGATGAGGCCAAAAATTGATTCCTCGATGAACTCGATGAGACCTTCGAACATTTGCGCCTTGCTGGCGAAATGGCGGTACAAGGCGGCTTCGGAAACATCAAGCTTTTTCGCGAGGGCAGCGGTGGTTATTTTTTCCGCGTGCGGGTTTTGCAGCATTTCCGCCAGCGTGTGCAGGATCTGTAATTTGCGTTCACCTTGCTTGGCCGCCATCGCTAATCCTCAGTTCAGCGTCAAGACACTCATCGCGCGCCCGCACGAATCAGCGTGCCCACGCCTTCATCAGTAAGTATTTCCAGAAGCAGCGCGTGCTCTACGCGGCCGTCTATGATGTGGCAGGTTTTCACGCCGTTGCGGACCGCCTCGAGCGCACAGTTCACCTTGGGCAGCATGCCTCCGGAAATCGTGCCGTCCTCGATCAGAGTCTTCACCTTAGTAGCGTTCAAACCGGTCAACACGTTGCCTTTTTTATCCAGCACTCCTGGCGTATTGGTGAGCAGAATCAGCTTCTCCGCTTTCAGCGTTTCGGCAATTTTGCCCGCCACCAGGTCAGCATTGATATTGTAGGACTCGCCGTTTTCGCCTACGCCGATCGGCGCGACGACCGGGATGAAGTCCTGGCTGTCAAGCAGTGTTACTATTTGTGGATCAACCCCGACCACTTCGCCGACCTGCCCCATATCAAGCCATTCTTCCTGATTCACGCTGCTTCTTAGCTTTAGCTTACGCGCGCGGATAAAATCACCGTCTTTGCCGGTCAGCCCTATCGCCCTGCCCCCGTGTCGATTGATGAGGCTCACGATCTGCTTATTGACCTGTCCTCCCAACACCATTTCCACGACATCCATGGTTTCGCTGTCGGTAACCCGCATTCCCTGGACGAATTCACTTTCCTTTCCGACGCGTTTCAAGAGCTCGTTGACGTGCGGGCCGCCGCCGTGCACCACTACCGGGTTCATGCCTACAAGCTTTAGCAAAACGACATCGCGGGCGAAGCCGTGCCTGAGGAATTCCTCCGTCATCGCGCTGCCGCCATATTTAATGACAATGGTCTTGCCGTGAAAACGCTGAATGTAAGGCAGCGCTTCGGCGAGGTCGTTGGCCTTCTGCTTTGCGTTGGTCGGATTGAGCGGCATGGTATCGTGCCCGGACACGAAGTGCGCTATTTTACACTTTGCAACCGCAAAACAAAAAAGGCGGCACTGGGCCGCCTTTTTTTCAAAGCACTCCGGGGTTAATTGATAGTGAGTCTTTTAGCGGAAACCGCGGCTTTCTTCGGCAGGACTAGTTGCAATACGCCGTCGTTAAACTTAGCCTCTGCTTTGCTTTCGTCTACGTCCTTATCGAGCTGGAAGCTGCGCGAAAATTTCCCGAAATAGCGCTCGCTGCGCAGCACTCGCTCGCCGTCTTTTTCTTCGTGCTCTTTCTTAATTTCCGCATTGATGGCTATGTGCCCGCCATCAATAGAAACGTTAATGTCCTCCTTCTTCACACCCGGAAGCTCGGCTTGTACCTTATATGCTTTTTCGTCTTCACTCACATCGACCTTAAGCATGGGCTGTGACGGAGCTTCGAAACTCACCGGCCGCACGAAGAATCCTCTTAAAAGATCACCAAATACATCGTCAAACGGATCATAACGCGTAATGTTCGCCATAAAAGTTCACCTCCATATTAAGATAACGATTAACCGACGCTGACCAGCGTCCTTGAACGTTATATGGGTCGCCATCCGCGCATTTCAAGTGCCCCGTTTCACTTGCGGTGCGATTCGAAAGCGCCTAGATTTATTAGAATTTTTGCCAATCGTGAAAAACCAGACTGAGCCAGGCCACCTTTCGGCTGCTATGCTCGAAGAATATCGGCCCTACTTGCTGCGTTACGCGCTGCTGCAATTGCGTGACCACGCGTTGGCAGAGGATGCGGTGCAGGAAACGCTGCTCGCGGCGCTGGAAAGCCGCGCCAAATTTTCTGGAAAATCCTCGGCCAAAACATGGCTGACAGGAATTCTCAAGCATAAGGTACTCGATATCTTCCGCAAGCAGGCGAAAGAATCAAAGCAAGTCAGCCTGGAAGCAGAACTGGAAAGCGGTACGGCCGATTTTGATTCACTTTTCCAGCCCGACGGCCATTGGGCGACGTGGCCGCAATCCTGGGCCGACCCGGTTAAAAATCTGGAGAATCGAAGATTCTGGGAAATTTTTGAGATTTGCGCCAAATTGATGCCCGTCAACATTGCCCGCGTGTTCATGATGCGCGAGTTCCTTGGATTGAGCGCCGAAGAAATCTGTAAGGAGATGCAAATTACGGCGACCAACTGCTGGGTCATGCTGTATCGCGCACGCATGAGCCTGCGATTGTGTTTGGAGCATAACTGGTTCGGCGGCAAGTTCGAGGAAAGCTAATGCTGACTTGCAAGGAGGTATCAAAGCTGCTTTCGCAATCCCAGGACCGCCGCTTGAATCTGGTGGAATGGCTGGGATTGAGGATCCACTTTTTTCTTTGTGAGGGCTGCCGGCATTTCCGCGAGCACCTCGCGTTCATCCGCCGGGCTTGCCAGCGCTACCCCGAATAAACTCTTGGAAATTTTGGCGGCGAATTTCTGCGGCCAGTCGCGCCTGGTCCCGGAACATTCACTAGCGCGCTAGTAGAAATTGACCGGAGCCTTTCGAATCAGGGGGCGGTGCTGCGCACTTCAGCCTGCACGTCCATAACAGACTTGCTGCCGTTATCAAGCTGGAAGGTAAGGGTCAGCGGCACCCGGTCACCGGGCTCGAGGCGCTTTTTCAAGTTCAGCAACATAATGTGCAATCCGCCAGGCTCAAGTTTGACCGTCTGCCTAGGTGGAAGATCGAGACTTTTAAGCTGCCGCATTTCCATGACATTGTTCTCCAGCCGCATGACATGTATTTCCGCGTTAGCCGCTACCGGGCTTGAAACGGCGATCAATTTAGCTGGCACGGCGTTGTCGATTTGCAGGTAAACGCCCGCCACGCTTTGGCCGGGAGCGGTGGGCATCACCCAGGCATGAGTTATCGTGACCGCGCCACCCGCGCCAATCGCGCCGCCACTCAGACAAAAAACCAGCATAAGAGCGGCAGATGTGCTTGCTCTTTTCACGGGCTTGCGCTTTTCTCAGGAATCGAAGCAAATAGTATATAATTTTATCCATGCGAAGGACGAAACCTTTTTTTCTGTTCCTGCTTTTATTTCCGTCGCCGCTTTTCGCCCAGCAACTGCCTGTCCCTCCGCCACCTTCAATTGCCGCGAAATCGTATTTGCTGACTGATTATTACAGCAAGCAAATAATTGTCGAACAAAACATCAACCAGCGCATCGAGCCCGCATCGCTTACCAAGCTCATGACTGCCTATCTTACTTTCGCGGCACTCAAGCAAAAACAAATCGCGCTCGATCAAAAATTGCTGGTTTCGACCCATGCCTGGCATGCCGAAGGCTCGCGCATGTTCATCGAACCGGGTAAGTCGGTAAAGGTGGAGGATTTAATACGCGGAATGGTCGTGGAATCGGGCAACGATGCGTGCATTGCGCTCGCCGAAGGCATTGCTGGTAGCGAAAAAACGTTCGCAGAAATGATGAACAGTGAAGCGCAGCGCCTGGGCATGAAGAACACCCACTTCGCGAATTCCACTGGCTTGCCCGACCCGCAGCATTACTCGACTGCGTATGATTTATCTTTGCTGGCCGCAGCGATCATAAACGATTTTCCCGAATACTACCCGCTGTATTCAATCAAGGAATACAAATACAACAACATCATGCAGTACAACCGCAACCGCTTGTTGTGGACCGACCCGTATGTCGACGGAATAAAAACCGGTTACACGGAAAATGCAGGTTATTGCCTCATCTCGAGCGCTAAAAGGGGGCCGCGGCGGCTGATTGCAGTGACTTTGGACACCGCGTCAGACAGCCTCCGGGCCACCGAAAGTCAGAAGCTTCTCAATTACGGATTCCTGTTCTACGACACCGTCCACCTGTATAGCAAAGGTCAAGCAGTGACCAGTTTTACAGTCTGGAAAGGCGAAGAAAATTCAGTCCGAGCAGGATTTACCGACGACCTTTACTTGAGCCTGCCCAAAGGCCAGTCGGAGCGCCTGAAAGCCACCATGGAAAGCCAACAGCCGTTGACTGCGCCGATCACCGCCGGGCAAAAAGTTGGCGTGGTGAAAATTACCTTAGATGGCAAACCGCTAGCTGAATATCCGCTGATCGCCCTCGACAATGTAGAACTCGCCAATATCCTGGTTCGCGGGTGGGACAGCTTGCGGCTCCTGTTTAATTAAGATTGCATTCCAATTGAGCACGGTTTATCTAAACGGCAACTTCATGCCCCTCGAGAAAGCACAGATTCCGGTGCTGGACCGTGGATTCATTTTTGGTGACGGCGTATATGAGGTCATTCCCTCGTACTCGGGAAAGCCGTTCCGACTCAAAGAACATCTCAAGCGCCTGCAGTTCAATTTGGATAGCATTCGCCTCAAAAACCCGCACACTGTTGCTGAGTGGGCAAAGTTGATTGCGCAGCTTGTCGAACAAAACCAGAACAAGGATCAGTCTATTTATCTGCACATCACCCGCGGCCCCGCCAAGCGCGACCACGTTTTTCCAACGTCGGTCCAGCCCACAGTTTTCATGATGAGCACACCGCTGCAAAGAACACCTCCGGAAATTTTGAAAACCGGGGTAGCCGCCGTCACCGCCCAAGATAACCGATGGCTGCGGTGCGACATCAAGTCCATATCGCTGCTGCCCAACGTGCTGCTTCGGCAATTGGCGGCGGACCACGGTGCCGCAGAGACCATCTTGATACGCGACGGTTTTCTTACTGAAGGCGCTGCAAGCAATATATTTGTAATCAAAAACGGCGTAGTGCTGGCGCCACCGAAGAACCATCTGATCCTGCCAGGCATAACCTATGACGTGGTGCTGGAACTCGCCGCCACCCATTCCATCCCATACGAAATCAGGCCGATTTCGGAAATCGAAGTGCGTTCGGCGCAGGAACTGTGGATGACTTCCTCGGGTAGAGAAATCTTGGCGATCACTCTCCTGAATGGCCAGCCGGTCGCCGACGGGAAACCCGGCAAGCTGTTCTGGCGCATGTTTCAGTTGTATCAAGACTACAAAGCTTCGGTCATGCGGCAGAGCGAAACACAGACGATTTAAATTATCTAGGACCGGCTAATGAATCTGGAGATGTCGTCAATTGAATACCCGTGCGCTTTCCCGATCAAGATCATGGGCAAGACCGAAGCTGGGTTTGCGCAAGCGATAATGCAAATTGTGATGCGTCACGCTCCCGACTTCGATCCGGCAAGCATGGAAATGAAATCCAGCAAAAAAGGCAAATATCTCAGCCTCACCTGCATTATTCAGGCTACTTCGCAAGGGCAGCTCGATGAACTTTACCGCGAGTTGTGCGATCATCCAATGGTCGTAATGGTCCTGTGAAGGAGGAGTCGAGACGTGAGGCTTGAGGCTTTCGATGATGAACCGGCGGGCGGATTACGCGCCTCGTTCGAAAGACCTTACGTATCACTGCGGGTCAGGCATCTGGGCGTCACAGATTACCTCGGCACCTGGCGCGCGATGCAGAATTTTACTACGCGGCGCGACGCCGATACCGAAGACGAGCTTTGGCTCCTTGAACATTTGCCGATTTACACCGTGGGACTGAACGGGAAACCGGAAAATTTGCCCCGGGATAGCATGATCCCTGTGCTCAAGACAGATCGCGGCGGTCAAATCACCTTTCACGGGCCCGGTCAAATCGTAGCCTATTTGTTGCTCGATTTGCATCGTTTGGGCATTGGCACACGCGAGCTCGTCAGACGCATGGAACAGTCAGTAATAGATTTGCTGCAAGAATACAACATAGAGGGAGAGGCGCGGATTGACGCCCCGGGAGTGTATGTAAACGGTGCAAAAATCGCCGCACTTGGATTGCGGGTAAGACAAGGTTGCTGCTATCACGGCCTGGCGCTCAATGTGAACATGGATTTAAGGCCGTTTCTGGCGATCAATCCTTGCGGCTACTCTGGACTTAAAGTCACTCAGCTGCGCGATATGGGTGTTGATGATTCCCTGGAGCAGATAAGCCGAAAAATATCTGAAAAGCTGCTTTACCGTTTGCACAGAATATGAATACCGAGCCCGCACAATTCAGGCAAAAGGGTGCTGCTAAAACCGCGCGCATTCCCATCAAGATTGAGCCGCTTCCGAAGCTTAAAAAACCGGACTGGATACGCGTGACAGCAGCAAGCAGTACGCGGTTTTACGAAATTAAACAGATACTGCGCGAACATCATCTGCACACGGTCTGTGAAGAAGCATCCTGTCCCAATATTGGCGAATGTTTCGGAAAAGGCACAGCGACGTTCATGATTCTCGGGAATCTGTGCACACGGCGCTGTCCGTTCTGCGACGTGGCCCACGGCAGACCGCTGCCCCCGGACGCCGACGAACCTGTGAATCTTGCCCGAACGGTGGCTGCACTGAATCTGCGCTATGTGGTGATCACCAGCGTGGACCGGGACGATTTGCGCGACGGTGGTGCCCGGCATTTCGCGGATTCCATCTATTGGGTGCGCCGCTTATCGCAGCAGACGCGAATTGAAGCCTTGGTGCCGGATTTTCGCGGACGGCTGCAAGTTGCCCTGGATATATTAAGCAGCTGCCCGCCGGACATACTGAATCACAACCTGGAAACCGTGCCGCGACTTTATAAACAGGTGCGGCCGGGTGCCGATTATGGGAATTCCCTGAAGCTGCTGAAGGATTTTAAAACGCGTTTCGCAAACATTCCCACCAAATCCGGTTTGATGCTGGGATTGGGCGAGTCAGACGATGAAATCCTGGAAGTCATGCGCGATTTGCGCGATCACCAGGTAGACATGCTCACCCTCGGCCAGTACCTGCAGCCGAGCGGCTACCACCTGCCGGTGGTGCGCTACGCGGAACCGGAGCTGTTCAGGATGTTCGAACGACGAGCTGTGGAATACGGCTTCACACACGCCGCGTGCGGCCCGTTGGTGCGCTCCAGCTACCATGCCGATCAGCAAGCTCATGAGGCGGGGCTGGTCGGTGCACTCGCACCGAACTACACGATTTGAAGTTTCGCTTTCAAACGCCAACCGACGCGGCGAGTTTCTTCTCTATCAACTGGTCCAGCTGGGCAAAATCCGGCTCGCCGACGATGCGCTTGATTATATTGCCGCGTTTGTCGATGACAAAAGTAGTTGGAGTGACGCTCACGTCACCGAATGCTTGCGCAATGGTTCCCTGCACATCCAGCGCCACCACAAAAGGCAGAGAATTCTTTTCAGTGTAGTTAAGCACGTAGTTCGGCGGGTCATAGCTCATTGCCACGGCGATGGTTTCGAGCCCCTGCGCTCTATATTTGCGATAGGTGTCCGTCAACCGCGGCATTTCACGGATGCATCCGGTGCAACTAGTAGCCCAGAAATTCACCAGCACTACCTTGCCATGCAAAGTATCAATCGGGATTTTCTCGCCATTCAGCGAGGTGAAAGTCACCTGCGGCGCCGGCCAAACCTGCGAGACTGCTTGCGCGAGAAACAGGCCCAACAGCGCTGCCAGCACCAGTAAAATCAAAAAGCGTAAGTTCTTTAGCCTTTCCATCGGCTGTAGATTTCAAAAAGCATGAAAGCCAGCGATATTCATATAAACATTAGTCTGTACTTTTTTGCCGTGCTTGTCATCCCGTCCCTCAGTGCGCCTTTTCCCAGTTCGGTCCGGCTCCTACATCTACTAGCAGCGGCACGTCCAGTTCAGCGACGCCGCACATGAGGTTTGGCAACTCGCTCTTCAGCAGGCCGAGTTCACCGTCTGGCACTTCCAGTACCAGCTCATCGTGCACTTGCATGATCAGCTTGGCGCCAAGACGCTTCCGCTCAAGCCAACTGTGTGCCGCGATCATCGCCAGTTTGATGAGATCGGCCGCGGTGCCCTGCATCGGCGCGTTGATTGCCGCGCGCTCAGCGGCCTGACGGCGCGCATTGTTGGAACTATTTATGTCGGGTAGCCAGAGCCTTCTGCCAAGCACCGTTTCGACAAAACCTTGCTGTCTAGCCAGCTCGCGGGTGCGTTGCATGTAATCCGCTACTTTGGGGTAACGGGCGAAATAACGCTCCATGTAAAGCTGCGCAGCTCCCCGCTCAATGCCCAACTGGCTCGCCAGGCCGAACGCCGACATTCCGTAAATCAGGCCGAAATTAATCACCTTGGCGTAGCGCCGCTGTTCGGCCCCGACTTCGTTCGGCGGAATACCGAATATTTCAGCGGCGGTGGCGCGGTGGATATCCTCACGTTCGGCAAAGGCTCGGAGCAGGTTTTCGTCTCCTGAAATATGCGCCATGATGCGCAGTTCGATCTGCGAATAGTCCGCCGATACAATTTGATGGCCCGGGGCCGCGGTGAATGCTTCGCGGATTCTGCGGCCTTCCTGGGTGCGCACCGGAATGTTCTGCAAGTTGGGATCGTTGCTCGCGAGCCGGCCGGTTACCGCGACCGCCTGTGCATAATTGGTGTGCACGCGCCCGGTCGCAGGGTTCACCATTCGCGGCAGCTTGTCGGTGTAAGTGGATTTGAGCTTCGCCAATCCGCGGTAGTCGAGAATGAGCTTGGCCAGCGGGTAATCCAGCGCGAGTTCTTCCAACACGTTTTCATCAGTGGAAGGCGCCCCGCCGGGCGTCTTCTTGACTACCGGAAGTTTGTGGCGTTCAAACAGGATTTCCTGAATTTGCTTTGGTGAATTGATATTGAACGGCTGTTCCGCTAGCCGGTAAATCTCGTTTTCGAGTTCCAGAATCCTGTTTCCCAATTCGCGGCTTTGCTCCTCCAGCAGTTTCACGTCCAGCAAGACGCCGAATCGTTCCATGTCGAAGAGCACATCGATCAGCGGCATTTCGACCCGCTGGTAAATCATTTCCAATTTGGCGTCAGCGGCAATCTGCGGATAAAGAGCCTGATGCAATTGCAGCGCGATGTCCGCATCTTCGGCCGCGTATTCGGTTGCACGATCAACGGCCACTTGGTCAAAACTGATCCGGCTAGGGCCTTTTCCGGTCACTTCATCATAGGCGATCGTTTTGACGCCCAGGTGGCGCTGCGCCAGATTGTCCAGGTCGTGCGGCCTATGGCTTTCCAGAACGTAGGATTGCAGCAGGGTGTCATGCTCGATTCCGCGAAGTACCACGCCGTGATTGGCGAAGATGTGCTTGTCATACTTGAGGTTCTGCCCCAGCTTGCGCTTCCCGGGATCCTCCAGCCAAGGCTTGAGCCGCTCCAAAGCCAGCCCAAGTTCAAGCTGTGCCGGAGCTCCGGAATAACGGTGAGCCAGCGGAAGATAGGCAGCACGGTGCGCTTCTACCGAGAGAGATATCCCGACCAGCTTGTCCCTTAGCGGGTCGAGCCCGGTAGTCTCGGTGTCTATCGCCACCAATCTGGCATTACTGATGCGTTCCAGCCAAGCGTTTAATTGCCCTTCAGTCAAAAGCATTTCGTAATTCTTTTGTGCAGCGCCTAAGGCGCCTGGCGAAGCGAGCGCGGATTGGTGCGATACCTGTTGCTCGTGGGAATCTGACTTCCTGCTCTCCCTGAGCCAGCTCTTGAATTCAAAACGCTCAAAAAGCTCGGTGAGTTTTCTGGTATCCGCCGCCTGTGGCACGAGATCGGAAACAGTCACCGGCAAACCGACGTCGCGCTTGACGGCAAGCAGCTGGCGCGCCTGCGGCAGCCACCCCAGGGATTTGCGCAAGTTCTCACCCACGATTCCTGGGATCTCACCCGCATGCGCCATCAGGTTATCCAGCGTTTGATACTGTGACAGCCATTTCACCGCCGTTTTCGGCCCGACTTTTTCCACGCCGGGCACGTTATCCACGCTGTCGCCGATCAGCGTCAGATAATCCAGGATTCGCGAAGGCTCAACTCCAAACTTGGCAAGCACCCCGTGCTCGTCCAGCTTCTCATTATTCATGGTGTTGATCAGCGTAATCCGAGGGTTCACCAATTGCGCAAGGTCCTTGTCACCGGTGGAAACAATACTGTTGATGCCCTCTTGGGCGGCAAGCGTCACCAGCGTGCCGATGACATCATCCGCTTCAACGCCTTCAATGATGATTAACGGCCAACCCAGGGCACGAATGCATTCGTGCAGCGGTTCAATCTGAACTGCCAGATCATCCGGCATCGCGGGCCGGTTGGCCTTGTACTGCGGATACTGGTCTTCGCGAAAGGTTTTGCCTTTTGCGTCAAACACGCAGGCGCTATAATCCGTTTTGTAATCGCTGTGCAAGCGGCGCAACATGTTGAGCACGCCGTAAATCGCGCCCGTGGGCTCGCCCTGGCGATTGCGCAAATCGGGTAGTGCGTGAAATGCGCGGTACAGGTACGAGGAACCGTCTACCAAGAGCAGCGTTTTGCCGCCGCTTGACGATGTGACGTGCTCCGTTCCGCTATTTTGGGAAGCGCTCTTCATTTCAGCACGCCGCATAAGTTAATTTTTGAATTCATTAAACGGACTTTTAAAATGGACCTTCCAGAGAAATTGCAGCAATCAATAACCCCGGAGTTTCTTGAAAAAACTTGGTCAGCTCGCGAATCCTGGCGCGTATTTGCAATTATGTCAGAATTTGTGGAAGCTACCGAGCGCTTGAGGGCGATTCGGCCCGCGGTAAGCATCTTTGGCAGTTCGCGCTGTACGCCGGGCCATCCTTATTACAAACTTGGCGAAGCCATCGCCCGGCAACTGTCTGATGCAGGTTTCAGCGTGATTTCCGGCGGCGGGCCGGGCATCATGGAGGCCGCCAACAAGGGCGCTTTTTTTGGAAGCAGCCCGAGCGTTGGCCTGAATATCCAGCTTCCACACGAGCAGCGCAGCAACGCTTACCAGGATATCAGCCAGACATTCCAGCATTTTTTTGCGCGCAAGGTGATGTTTGTCAAATTTGCCACTGCTTACGTGGTACTGCCCGGCGGATTTGGCACACTCGATGAATTGATGGAGGCGCTTACCCTGGTACAGACCGGCAAAACACGCAAAATGCCCATCATCTTGGTGCACGAACCATTCTGGCGCGGCATGCTGGACTGGTTCAAGCAAACCCTGGTGACTGAAGCCATGATTGACGCCGAGGACATGCATCTCATCCATGTCATAAACGAACCCAAAGCGGTGGTCGAGGCAATTTTCCATCATTACGAGAAGCGCGGTTTCGAGCCCTCCCCGCAAGAAAGGGAAGTTCAACTCAACCTGTAAACGCTTGTCGAATGGTAAACTACTGGCTTTTCTGTTTCAGGTGGTAGCTCGCTAGATATGCGCTTCCTTGCTGCGGTAATGTTATGTATTGCGGTGACTGCGTTTGCGCAGAACGACCGTCCTAGGGGTTTACAGCCTTTGCCGGAGGCGCCTCCTCCCCCACCGCCGCCGCAAAGCGATCAGTCGCTGGAACCGGAAGTGACGATCATCAAGCGCGGCGAAGAGACAATAGAAGAGTACCGCATACACGGCCGGCTCTACATGGTCAAGGTTACGCCGGCGGCCACGGGCATTCCCTATTACCTGGTCGATCAAAACGGTACCGGCGAGTTCGTCCGTGACGACACGGCCAACCCCGTCAGGGTGCCGATGTGGACGATATTTCAATTCTAAAACACCAGGCCTAGTCGTTAAAAAAACCTGATCTCGAGAGAATACCAGTAGCAAACCGCGGATTGCCGACCGCTGATTGCCCTAAACCATGTCCGTTTTCACTACTGTTACCCCGGAACAGCTTTCCGCGTGGCTGAAAAACTACTCGCTGGGCACGCTTAACGGTCTGCAAGGCATCGCCGCCGGAATCGAGAACACTAATTATTTTGTTGATACGACTCACGGTCGATACGTGCTCACGCTGTTCGAGAAGCTGGGCGCGGACGAGCTGCCATTCTACATTAACCTGATGGCGCACCTGGCAAGCCACGGAATACCTTGCCCCGACCCTATCGCTAATCTTCAAAACCACTTTTTAGGCGAGCTCAACGGTAAACCGGCATGCATCGTTACCCGCCTCGAGGGGACGGATCTGGAGAAAGCATCGTCTAATCATTGTGCCGAAGTAGGAGCGCTGCTTGCCGACATGCATCTTGCGGGGCAAACCTATCCGGCAAAGATGGAGAACCCGCGTGGCACACGCTGGTGGAATGCCACTGCTCCGCAACTGCTGCCCTTGCTGTCGCCGGTTGACGCGCAACTTCTCAGAGAAGAATTGCGTTTCCAGTCTCTCCACCGTAACCAGGATTTGCCACGCGGCGTGATCCATGCCGACTTGTTCCGCGATAACGTGCTGTTTCGCGAAAATGCTCTCAGCGGGGTCATCGACTTTTATTTCGCGTGCAACGATGTCTTACTCTATGATTTGGCCATCGCGGCCAACGATTGGTGCGTGACCGCAAGCTATGAACTCGATCCCGAGCGCGCCCACGCATTGCTTTCGACCTATCATGCCGAACGCCCTTTCACGGAGAGCGAACGCGCAGCCTGGCCGGTGATGTTGCGGGCAGCCGCGTTGCGTTTCTGGGTTTCGCGTTTATACGATTTTCACCTGCCGCGGCTGGGAGAGCTTACCCACGCGAAGGATCCCGATCATTTCAGGAATATCTTGAAGCGACACGCGAGCAGCAAACCGGACTTCATGTGACCCTAAGCCAAGCATCGCTTCAAATCGCGGGCAAATCGGTGTAACTTACCAAGCTTAAATAACAAGTCTTCAGGGGAGCGCGTCATGGAGCCACGTCAAGTCGCCGCCGGCCAGGGCTGGCAATGGATCGTTGAGGGATTTGAGCTCTTTAAAAAAAGTCCGATTATCTGGGTGGCCTTGAGTATCATTCTCTTGCTGATCGCATTCATTGCGTGGCGTTATATCCCAATACTGGGTCCCTTTCTGCTTTATCTCTTATGGCCCGTTTTTGTCGGCGGATTAATGATCGGTTGCCAGGCGCAGCAAAACGGTGCAGAACTGGAAATCGCGCATCTCTTTGCAGGCTTCAGGAAAAACACCAACTCACTTGTCGCACTTGGTGGCATTAACATTGTTGGAAATTTGATCATAGGCTTCGTGATACTAGTACTTGGTGGCGGGGCCATGTTCGGCATGGTGAAAGGCGGCCAGCCCGACATCGGGGCAATGGCTTCGGCGTTGAGTGGCGCCATGCTCGCACTGCTCGTTGGCCTCGCGCTCTATGTGCCGCTTGCCATGGCTTTGTGGTTCGCTCCGGCACTCGCGGTATTAAATGATATGCAGCCGGTGCCAGCTTTGAAATCAAGCTTCGATGCCTGCCTGAAAAACATCATTCCATTTTTGATTTATGGCATCGCCTTGACAGTCCTCTCGATTATCGCCTGTATTCCGCTGTTTCTTGGCTTCCTGGTTCTGATCCCGGTGATTTTTACCTCCATTTATGCGAGCTACCGGGATATTTATGCGAGCACTTAGGCAATCCTTTAATTCTTTGCTCAAGCCGCAGTCAGTTTGGCGTATTCCAGCGCCAGCCATTTCACGCCGGCTTTGGGAAAATTGACCTGCACCCGGGCGTCCGACCCGCGGCCCTCGGCGTTGACAATTACCCCTGCGCCAAATTTTGGATGAAGCACATTCTGACCCACTCGCCACGTTGACCAGGCTTCGATATTGAACGGTGCGGGTGCAGTGTCCAAATGCGCGGGTTTTAATTCTCCAACCAATGGCTCCGAAGTCTCATTGCTCAGGCTGCAGTTGACCGGTTTGATCAAATCGATGGGAATTTCCCCGAGAAAACGCGAAGCAATGCCA